>Ga0181520_10002410_pt1 | contig 34732 bp, 21 predicted proteins | sample PEATcosm2014_Bin_29_FD_132451 | JGI IMG/M metagenome (GOLD analysis project Ga0181520, IMG submission 132451) | Peatland microbial communities from MTU Mesocosm Facility, Houghton, MI, USA - PEATcosm2014_Bin02_30_metaG | ecosystem: Environmental > Terrestrial > Soil > Wetlands > Peat | place...
AAAAACTCTCAACGCTTGCTTGCGCTAACTCTCGCATACCTCCTTCTTCAAGGGAACTGGCTGGCACAGGGGGCTCTTTGGCAATGCAAGACAGGGGGAGTGAAACATTCGCACAGTGCTTTCGTGAGGTTGCCCTATCGGACAACCTCCCGCAGACAATACAGATAAACTCTCAACGTTAAGAGTGTCGTGATGTTGTTCTGTAGATTATCCGATGATTTTCTGTGGGTTTTCTGTTGGTTGCCAAATCACTGATATCAATACATTTATCAGATATGATGTCGTTGCAATATTTTTCATTGGCGAGCTCGATAGAGAACCGGCTTAAAGAGCATCGCCCGGTTCCTGCAAGTGCTTATTGGCAGGAGCAGCCATTTTAACCGATTCCGTGCCGGATTAACGTCTGTGTCCGATGCACTAGGTGGCTGACCGAATGGCGGCGCGAGGGGCATCTCGCGATCCGATCATATTTCAGCCAATCCCGTCGTATGTTTGCAATTGCGACGGCGGTGCCGATTCAGTCTGCGCATTACCTCCTCCGGCTCCGGCCTCCCTCAAAATACGCCCTGCGCAATAACAATATGGCTGCACGCGTCGCATTTGTCGCTGATGAGGATACATCATCGCGCGTAAAGTAAAGCCATTTGCCATCCCGCGATTCTTGGCCGACCATACCGTCGGCGCTGGTTACTGGTTGCGTCGTTCTGCCCGACTCCGGTTGCTTCCATAGTCGCCAGCGTCCGCCGCGATTGGAACGGAAGTAAATCGAGCGGCCGTCAGCCGACCAGCGCGGAATGATATCGTTCACCTCTCCAAATGTGAGCTGTTTGGCGCTGCCGCCAGTGGCCGCAATCACGAAGATGTGCGCATGACCGGAGATACTTGCATCGAAGAGAATCCGGTCTCCAATGGGAGACCACGACAGACTGCCTGCGCCAGAGATATTGCCTTCCAGTTGCGTCAGTTGCCACAAGGTACGCCCATCGATGGAAGAAATCCAGATTTGCTGGCTCCCCGACCGCCCGGATTGGAATGCAAATTGCGAACGATCTGGAGTAACGCTAGGGCCGGAATCCTGCGCGCTGGAAGAGATAATTAGCGCCCCTTTCGTCTCGCGCGAATCGCCCGCCGAAACGGAAACACGCAGGATGCTGAAGATGGCGGAGCCTTGCACAAAGGCGAGAATATTTCCATCCCGCGAGATGGCGGGCTGGGTGGCATCCTCGGTTCCCACCGGCAAGCGCTGCGGTACGCCGCCCTCCAGCGAGGCCTACCAAAGTGCGTACAGGATGTAGGGATTACAGCAACACGCCGACGAGTACAGTTATACGTGAACAAAATGGATGAGTCTGGTTTCCAAAGGTGACAAAAACATAGCTGATGGTAGGAACGATTTCCTTCCGATTCACCCGAAACTCTGAGTGTTCCGCAGCCTGTTCAGCCCCTGAGGGAAGCTATTTTTACGAATTCATCTCTTCTGCGGGCATCGACAAAAGACCCAATTTGCTCCGGACACGAGGAGCAGAAGCTGTTTCATTTGCCAGCGCCACTCGATGCCAGTTCTTTTCCAGGCTCAGCTTCGATCAGCGCTCGAATGGCGGGAGTCACCACAAGGTACATCTCTGCGTACGGCGCAGCAAGTTCTTCGATGCGCGCAAGCTGTTGTTTGCGAAGGTCCTCTGAAACCGTGTGTCCCAACTCGATGGCGTCGAGCGCGGACAAGCCGAGATCACCCAGCTCGAACAGAGCCTGCGACAACGGAACCAGCGGCTCTCGCAATGCGGAAGACGTTAAATACGGCTCAAGCCGCGCATCGTTATCCCGCCACAGTGAAAGCTGTTTACGCAATTCATCGCGGACCGCTGGATCGTGAATCGCGCGTTGCGCCAGTGCGTTCATCCGCCGCGCCCTGTCGCTCTCCGGCGAAATGGCGTCTACCAGGTGGTTGAGCGGCGCCTCTACATCGTATTTCTGCGTCCTCTCGCGATCGTATTCCTTGACGGGTTCTACAGCGCCTGCCAGTGTTTCGAGCAACTCCGGCGGCATGTCGTCGCCCTCGATGCGTTCCAGCATTCTCCGGCTGTTTGTGCGGTGCTCCAGACCAAGCCATTCAAGATTGCGGCTAAGAATCGCGGACCTGCGGTACATGGAATCGACATCGGTCACTGACGCTGGCGACCACAGTCTTTCAGCAATCGCTCCCATCCGTGGCCAGAGCCGGTTATCCAGAATCTCAGGCGTCACATACTCGGTCCACTCCGCGGCTTCTCCGCCAACAATGTACGATTTTTCTTCCGCGGAGAGCGACGCGCTTTCACCCGTCATGGGATCGACCGCATAATGCATCGATGCCGGATATTGTAGATCGAGATAATAACCCGCTGACAGCAAGGTCCTATAGCCCATCTTTGCGGCATTCGCCAGCGGCTTGGGGCCGCGCCAGGATTGAATCAGCGAGTCCTTGGGCAGATTGCCGTCGAGAATCTCATCCCATCCCTCCATGTTTTTCCCATGCTTAGCCACGATCTGCTGAACGCGCCTGGTGAAGTAAATCTGGAGGTCATGATTGTCCTTGATGTTGTGTGCGTGCATCCACGCCTGAATATGGGGATCCGCATTCCAGTACTTGCCGTCTACCTCGTCGCCGCCGATATGAAAGTATCGATCCGGAAACAGCGCCTCCATCTCACCAAAAACGGTATCGATCAACTTGTACGTCGCGTCACTCGTCGGGTCCAGAGGAGGACGCAGATCGTCTCGCTCCGACCGCACCAAAGCCTGCGGCGCGGGACCGGATGCCAGTTGAGGATAAGCAACCAGCCAGCTCACGGCGTGGCCCGGTACATCGAACTCAGGAACAACGCGCACGCCACGGTCGCGCGCATACGCGATCAATTCGCGTATCTGATCCTGGGTATAGAAATGCCCGTCTGAAGCAAGCCCGGTCAGCTTTGGGCAGCGCTTGCTTTCCACGCGAAAGCCCTCATCGTCGGAGAGATGCAGATGCAGCACATTCAGCTTGACCGCGGCCATTCCGTCGATATTGCGCTCGAGCTGGCTCAGCGGAATGAAGTGGCGCGATACATCAATCATCAGTCCGCGCCATGCAAAGCGCGGGCTGTCGTCGATACGCATATCAGCGACGACCCATCCCCGCGGCCCCGATTCCACAAGCTGGAGCACCGTCTCCAGCCCGTGCATAATGCCCAGCGGATTGGATGCGGTCAACTCGATGCCTGTATCCGCGACAATCAGACGATAGCTTTCATCTTCGTCCAACCCCTGAACGCGAAGACCGGAACCGGCGCAATGGATCACAAACAGCGGTCCCTCCGGCGCTCCGGAAATGCGCTGCTCCAAAGGAGACCCGGTACGTACAGACAGTTCATGCACAAATCGGTCAACCGCTCCCCGAACCCGTTCATCTCCACCGCTTACCTCAAAGCGCGGCTTTTGGTTAATCGAAAGATAGCCATCCTGCAGCGCCACCTGCGCGGGCCAGGGCATCAGGTTCAGCTCCATCGCGCCGCAAGGCAATGCGGCACACACCAAAAGCACACCCATCTTGAAGGATTTCGTTCCACGGCTCGCGGTCAATGCTCTCTCCCAGGCAAATAGTCGCTTGTTATGAACCGGAATCACCTTACTCTATTGCGCGCCGATTCCATAAGATTGTATCGCTCCTGAGACAGATTACAAAACCAAAGGATCGTCGCCACCGTGAAAGCCAATGATGGCGGTGAAAACTCTGGCAATCTGCTGGCGTCCCGGCTTGGCCCGCGGGGCAAGCGCATGAAGATATTTTGCAGATCATTTCCCCCGCAGAGCGCACAATCAAAGCATGAAGAACAACCAAATGCCGCGGGTTTTTGCTGACCACTTATCACTGTTCACTGACCCTGCCCCCCCTCCCCCCCTAAAATATATATTTTGGCGTAAAGATTTTGCAGGTAATTAATTAGTAACGAGGCCACCGAGGGTTTCTCTTCATGCGATTGCCCTGGTCTGGCCCGCCTGATAGGGAACTCTTGTCGTCACTTTTTCGACACTTGTCCCTCCTCTCTTCGTCGCCAGCCCGGCGGCCGTAAACAGATGTTCGGATTGGGGGAGCTGTGTGTGTCAGCAGCGACGCTGATCCTTCAGGTTGTTGGAGATGAACTGGCGGAGTCTGGCAACTCCCGAACCCGCGGCAGACCGGCATTCGGAGGTGATTCGCGATCCCTGGAAGCCAACCTTGAGCGAGCGCAAACTGGGCGTGCGGCGACCTTTTCAAGCTTCTCATGTGATATTAATCACCGCAATAAGCACCACTCATGGTAGTCTGAATCCATGTTTAGAGGGGTCTTCCAACGCGCGGCGGTAGCCATCGTATTGATGGGTGCATTGCTTGCGCCGTCTGGAAACTGCCTGCAACGGTCGCAGAAGAGCGCGCACAGTTGCTGCTCGCAAGCTAAAAAGTTCCACCAATCCTTCGGGGTAAATTGCTGCACCGCCAGCGCACCGCTGCCGGCCGCCGTCGTTACACCGAACCTTCCCGGTTCGGCTCCTATGGCCGTTGCGCGGGAGTTCATCTCCCTGGATAAACTCTTTTCTTCGAGCGTGTTCCCGGTATTGGCGGTAACCCCTCCGCAGTCGCCACCTACAGGCGCATTCATCTTAAGAATCTAAATCTTCACTTCCGCATTGGCCTCCGGGGTGCGTGTCTCTGCGCCCGGCGTTTCTCCTTTTGCCGATTTTCGCGGAGTTGAAAAGTGAAACCCATCTATGTTTTAGCGCCTTTTGTGCTGGCGCTGTCGATTGTTTGTTTAGGGCAGACGGAGCCGCATTCTATTGCTACGCTCGACGCTGCTGCTGCGTCTTTGTCTGTTGACGAAGCCGTTGCCTTGGCCCTTGAGAGCAACCCTGAGATACGCGCGGCAGTGAGACGTCTTTCACTTACTCAGATGAGAACCAATACCGCGCGCAGCCTCGACGATCCGATGCTGATGATGCGCGACTGGGATACACCCCTGCGTCGACCATGGGATCTGAATCAGGCGCAACTCATGGTGTCGTTGCAGCAGACGTTCCCTAGCCGGCAGAAGCGGGATCAACGCGGAAAGCTGGCGGAGGACGATGCAGACATTGCGGCCTTCGAAGTGGAGACATTACGGCAGGAGGTCTCCGCCGAGGTTCGCAAAACCTGCGCGGATCTGATGCGCAATGCGGATGAAGTGCGGTTACAGGCGCGTCAGAGTTCGTTGCTGAAAGAGGCTCTGGCAGCGGCGCTTGCTGAATACACTACCGGCAACGCACCGCAAGCGGACGTGCTGCGCGCGCAGATGGCGTGCACTCGGCTGAACGAACAACTGATCGAACTTGAAGAAGAGCGGGACAACGCACGCGCGCAATTGAATGTATTGATGGGCAGGCCGCCGGACGAAGCAATCGAAATTGCAGGCAGCAATGTGCTTCCGGCGAGCTTACCTGTGATTGAAGAGTTGGAGCGCATTGCCATTGATCATCGGCCGGAACTGGCGGCATTGCGCGCGCAGATCACAAAATCTAGAGACGAGGGGAAGCTGACGCGGCTCGGGATCAAGCCAGACCTCACTGTCGGCCTGGGATATATGTTGATGCCGTCAGGCTCTTCATCGCGCAACGCGTACATGGCCGAGTTATCGATAAACCTTCCCCAGTTGAATCGCGCACGACACGACGATGAAGCAAAGCAGGCCGATGCGGCGAAAGAGGTCTCGCAGGCAGAGCTCGATGCGCGCGCCTCGGTGGTCTACCTCGAAATCAGGCAGGCGCAAGTCAAAGTCCTGGCAGCCGAAAAGCGCGTCAAGCTCTATCGCGATACGCTGCTGCCGCAAGCAGAAGCGTCGTTCAAAGCATCAACCGCCGCATACCAGAACAACCGCGCGGAGTATATGAGTCTGATCGATGCGCAGAATCTTCTGCTTGATATTCAGACCGCGTATTACAAGGCATCCGCCGCAACAGACGCGGGCATGGCGCTGCTTGAACGCGCCATTGGCGCGCCGATCACGGCCGCAACCAACCACAACCCAGAAACAAACAGCAACATCGGGAGGAGAAGCAAATGACAACGAAGGAAAAGAAGCTGTTTGCATTCGGCGCCGGCGCTGGTGTCTTAAGCGCGGCTCTTGTGGTCGGGCTTCTGACAGAGAGAAAGATGCATCCTGTTTCAGCGGCGTCGAATCCGGCAACGGCAACTGCCGCCACTCGGTCCGATAGCGCTCAGACTGCGCAGCAAGGCACTGAGCCCGGCACAACGGTTGAACTGACTCCGTCCGAAATTACCGCGGCAGGCGTGCAGGTTGCCGAGGTGCGCACCGTCTTGCTGAAGACGGACATCAATGCCTTTGGACGCGTGGAGCAGCCGGAGGCGCAGCTTGCAGCCGTGAGCGCGCGCATCAGCGGCCGCGTGGACAAGCTCTACGTGCAATACACCGGCGAGCGCGTGCGCAACGGCCAACCGGTAGCTGATATCTATAGCCCGGAAGTTGCCACGGCTCTCGAGGAGTACCACCTTGCCGAGGAGAATCGCAATCAACTAATTCAATCGGACGACGCCTACGCGCGTACTGAGGCCGACGTGCTGGTGAAAGCGAGTCAGCACAAGCTGGAACTTTGGGGAATCAGCGGAAAGCAGCAGAATGCGCCGGAAAAAGATGGTGTTCCTCGCGTCACCATTTATTCCTATGCCTCTGGAACGGTCGTAGATCGCAAAGTGACTCAAGGGCAGTATGTGAACGCGGGCGACACACTGTTTACAGTCGCCGATCTCAATCAGGTTTGGATCGAGGCAGATGTCTACGAGGAGCAACTGCCGCAGATTCGTCAAGGACAAGAGGTGGAGATCACGGCCGAGTCGCTGCCCAATCGAACTCTGCACGGTCATGTGGACTTCATCGAGCCTGCCGCCAATCCACAGACGCGCACGGTTCCAGTGCATGTGCACGTCGCCAATCCTAAGATGCGCCTGTTGCCCGGAATGTTTGTCAACGCCATGTTCATCAGCCACGCCGCCGGGCCGTCCATTGTAGTGCCGCGCTCGGCAGTGCTCGATACGGGCACGCGCAAGGTTGTCTATCTAGCCCGGCCCAATGGTGCCTTCGAAGCGCGTGAAGTGCAAGTCGGCGCGGCGATGGAAGATCTATTTCCCGTATCGAGCGGATTGACGCTCGGCGACAAAGTGGTGCTGAGCGGCAACTTCCTCATCGACTCGCAGGCTCACCTTGGTTCGGGAGTCTCCGGGCTTTACGGTGGCTCGAAGGAATTCGCATCAACTCAGAAATCGTCAGCCGCTTCCACGAATACCAGCGCAGAGGCACGCTTGCCAAAGATCGACTTCCATTCGGATCCCAACCCCATGAAGGCCGGTGAAGACAATCAATTTCAAGTCACGCTGACCGATGCTGGCGGCAAGCCCATCACGGATGCCCAGGTCACGGTGACGCTCATCATGCCCGCGATGCCTTCGATGGAAATGCCGGAGATGAAAAGCTCCTGCGAGCTGGCGTGGAAGGCCGACAGCAATACATACGTCGGCAAGGGTCAGGCGCCGATGGCGGGAACGTGGACCATTCTTGTTGAAGCACGCAAGAACAGCAGCGTGATCGCATCCTTGCACACACATCTCGGCGCAAAGTAGGAGAAATCATGATCAACCGCATCCTTGAATTCTCGATGAAGAACCGCTGGCTGATTCTGGCTATCTACGCAGTGTTCGCGGTCTGGGGTTATTGGGCGCTGCTGCACACGCCCATCGATGCGATCCCCGACCTGAGCGAGAACCAGGTGATCGTCTTCACCGACTGGCAGGGCCGCAGTCCGCAAGAGGTCGAAGACCAGATCACCTATCCGCTCACCGTCAACCTGCAAGGGGTGCCGTATGTGCGCACGGTTCGCTCGGCCTCGGCCTTCGGCTTCTCGATGGTGAATGTGATCTTCGAGGATTCGGTGGACATTTACTTTGCGCGCACCCGTGTGCTGGAGCGCCTCAGCCTTGCGGGCAGCTTTCTGCCCGCGGGCGTGACGCCGATGATGGGTCCGGATGCAACCGGAGTAGGCCAGGTATTCTGGTACACCGTCGAAGGGCCCTACGACAGCGGCACGCTTCACTCCATTCAGGATTGGTTCATCAAATATCAACTCAACTCCGTGCCTGGAGTCGCCGAAGTCGCCAGTGTCGGCGGCTTTGTGAAGCAGTATCAGATCGATCTCGACCCCATCAAGCTGCGTGCTTACAACATCGCATTGAAGGATGTGATTGCCGCGGTGGAACGCAGTAACAATAACGTCGGCGCGAAAGTAATCGAGACTGGCGACACGGAAAATATCGTACGCGGCATCGGCCTGATTCGCAGCCTGAAGGACATCGAAGATATTTCGCTTGGCGCTTACAACGGCACTCCTGTCACTGTCGGCAACGTAGCCAGCATACAGCTCGGTCCCGAATTTAGGCGCGGCGTGCTCGATAAGGACGGCAAGGAAGCCGTCGGTGGAGTCGTCGTTATCCGCTATGGCGCCAACGCGCGCGAAGTGATTGAAGCCATCAAGAACAAGATCGGCGAGATTCAACCCGGGCTTCCGGCAGGCGTGAAGATTGTTCCATTCTATGACCGCAGTATTCTCATCGACCATGCCGTAGACACGCTGCGTCACGCGCTGACTGAAGAAATCATTCTGGTGACTCTGGCGCACATTCTCTTTCTCTGGCACTTCCGCAGTATCCTCGTCGTTACCATTCCGCTGCCGCTCGCTGTGTTGGGTGCATTCCTGTTCATGAAGGCCGCCGGCATCTCGTCAAACATCATGTCGCTGGGCGGAATCGCCATCGCCATCGGTGTGCTCGTCGATGCGGGAATCGTAATGACCGAAAACGTGATTCGCCAGGCCGAGCAATTCGAACATGAGCATGGCAACTATCGCGAACATATCTGGGAGATTACACTGAACGCCGCTCGTCTCGTCGGCAGGCCAATTTCGTTCGCCATGGTCATCATCATTCTCGCCTTCATTCCCGTCTTTGCGCTCACCGGCATGGAAGGCAAGATGTTTCATCCTCTGGCCTTCACCAAGACCTTCGCAATGATCTGCTCGACCATTATGGCTATTACTCTAGTGCCGGTTCTGTGCACCCTGCTGATTCGCGGCAAGCTGCATCGCGAAAATGAAAATCCAGTGATGCGCCTCTTGCAAGCAATCTACAAACCCGTGCTCTCGTGGGCGCTGCGACACCGTGTTATCACGCTGGGCGCGGCGCTGGCGTTGTTCTGCGCGGCCATCTATACCGCAACCACCATCGGCTCCGAGTTTATGCCGCCGCTCGACGAAGAGACGACACTCTTTATGCCCATCTCAGATCCGCGTATCTCACTTACTGAAGCCACCAGGATTCTGCGCCAGCAGGATGCAATTATTTCCGCTGATCCAGCCGTTGCCATGGTGGTAGGAAAGGTTGGACGCGCAGACACCTCCACCGATCCAGCTCCAGTAAATATGTCCGAAACTACCATCACCTTCAAGCCCAAAGACCAATGGCCAAAGGGGTTGACCAAGGACACCATCCTTGCGAGGCTCGATGACAAGCTGCAAATTCCCGGCGTTACTAATATTTGGACGCAGCCAATTCGCAATCGCATCGATATGCTCTCCACCGGAATCCGCACCCAAGTCGGCATCAAGGTCTTCGGTCCCGATTTGAACGTGATCGAACAGATCTCAGAACAAATCAAGGAAGTAGTAAGCCAAGTGCCCGGCTCGACCGACCTCTACGCCGAGCGCACTACCGGCTCTCCTTATCTGGAGATGACCGTGGACCGGCCGGCCGCGGATCGCTACGGTTTGAATGTCGCCGACGTTGAAGATCCAATCGAAACCGCCGTGGGCGGCAAGAATCTCACCACCACCATCGAGGGCCGGCAGCGCTTTCCGGTGCGCGTCCGTTACGCGCGCGACTTCCGCGAAAACCCGCAGCAGCTTGGCGACGTGTTAGTGACCAGCAGTAACGGAGCGCAGGTGCCGCTCAACAAGGTTGTCACAATCAAGACAACCATGGGCCCATCAATGATCAGCAGCGAAAACGGCCTTTTGCGCGGTTCGGTTTTATTAGACGTGCGTAACCGCGACGTCGGTGGATTCGTCGATCAGGCTCAACGAGCCGTAGCCCAACAGGTGAAGATGCCTTCGGGATACTACATCGAGTGGAGCGGCCAGTATGAAAATCAGATCAGCGCTCGCAAGCGGCTGGAGATGGTCATTCCCATAGTTCTAGTTGTAATTTTTGTCCTGCTCTATCGCACTTATGGCTCCGTCAGAGAGGCAGCGCACGTTCTGCTTGCCGTGCCCTTCGCTCTGACGGGTGGCGTGTTCCTCGTCAAGGCGATGGGGCTGAACTTTTCGGTCGCTGTGTGGGTCGGCTTCATTGCGCTCTTCGGAACCGCCGTGCAAACCGGCGTGGTGATGGTCATTTATCTGGAAGAGGCTGTTGCGCGGCGCATCGCCGTCGATGGACGGCTCACCCGAACCAGTCTGTATGCGGCAGTCATGGAAGGCGCGCTGCTCCGCCTTCGCCCCAAAGTGATGACCGTGGCTACTGTGGTTGCAGGGCTGCTGCCGCTGCTTTGGTCCACGCGCACCGGCGCTGAATTCATGAAGCCGCTCGCCGCGCCTGTGCTCGGTGGAATGGTCAGCTCTCTCATTCACGTGCTGATTGTGACTCCCGTGATCTTCACCTGGCTGCGTGAGCGGGAATTGCAACGGGAGTAGACGAGATATGTGCCTGATTTAACATCGCGCCGTGCTGATGGACTTCTTACTGCGGATCCAAAAGACTTGAAAGTCAGAACAAACCCCGACAACACCAACCACCCTGTGCCCAACCACCCTTTGGCAAGGTAAAACAATTATGTCTCAAGCCAATCCCATTCTCCGGTTTTGAACTGATAGCATATTAACGGCAAAGTTATTGCGATCCTCCGATTGCTGTACACCGAAACCATACCGCCGAGTGGCTTTTCCTCAAGAAAATGCCACCCGCGACAGAGCCGGTAAGGATATATGTATTGGAGAATCGCTCTAAAATAGGCCGTGTTACTGCTGATTCAATTGCTGAAGCAATGCGTGTGCTCGTTCCGCAACATCTGGCAGGGAAGAGCGCACAGCTTTCTCCAGAAGGGCTGCGGCTTTGTGTGTCTGCCCCTGCCGAATATAGATATCCGCTAAATCTACCTGAGCCTCTCCGAACTCCGAATCCAGTTGCAATGCGCGTTCAAAATGGCTAGCTGCGTCGATCAACTTACCCTGCCCGATCAGAGCGATCCCCATGTCGTCTTGCAATTCGGCTGAATCTGATCCCGACGCCAACGCCTTGTCGAGGTGGATAATCGCTTCATCGTTGTTTCCATTTGCCAGCAGCGTTCTCCCCAGATTTGCTTCGGCGCCCGCATAGTTTGGACTCACTTCGAGCGTCTTGCGAAACTGCTCGGCGGCTTCTGAGAAATTCCCTTGTCCGGCAAGCGCGACTCCCAGATTGTTATATGCATCGGCATAATGGGTATCGAATCGAACGGCCTCTCGATAGTGATCTATCGCCTCATCCAAATCGCCTTTCTTCACCAGTGCCACGCCGAGATTGTTATGCGCCTCTGAGTAATTTGGCCGTATTGCAAGCGCATAGCGAAATTGCACAATCGCTTCCGGCAGACGACCCTCTTCAGCCAAGGCTCTTCCCATGTTGCTGTGCGCTTCCGCGTTGTCTGGATTGTCTGCGATCGCAAGCCGGTAATGTTCGATGGCCTCAGCCGAGTGTCCAGAACCCGCAAGCGCCGCTGCCAGATTGTTTTGCGCTTCGGAGTAATGCGGCTTGGTTGCGATGGCTTTGCGGTACTGCGCGATGGCCTCTTCGGTTCTGCCTGCGCTCAACAGCGTCAACCCATAGTTATTGCGGACGCGCGCATCTTCGGGGTCCATGGAAAGCGTCTTGATCCATTCGCGGATAGCCGTGTTGTAGTCGCCCTTCCGTGCCAATTCCGCCGCAACGTCGAACTGCTTATAAAAATCCATCGCCGGTGTAGCAATATGCTCGATGCTATCTTCAGGAGCAACATTGATAAACTCCGGAATGTTTACGGCGCGATTGGATGCAGTCGAATTCTCGATCAGGATTGCAGGCGAATCATTGCCTTTATCGTCGATGTGCGTAAGAAACATCTGCGTATAAGGCGAGCGGCTTTTGGAAGAAAACACCATCCAGCGGCCATTGGGAGAGAAACTGTGCCAGGAGTTCATCAGAGACGTGTTGCAATCCATGCGGCGCGCGTCTCCGCCCCCAGCCTGCACGATATACAGCTTGCCATCCGGCCGCATCAACTGCCCATTCCGCGCCTGAACATAAACAATCCACTTCCCATCAGGAGAAATCTTGGGGAAACTGTTACTCATGCCGTTCTGCGAGGCGCCAACAATAGGCTCGGCCTTTCCACCTTTGCCTCCGTTGAAGGGAATACGGTAGAGGTCATATTGCATTGGCATCTCCGCCGGGTCATTCGCGTAGGATGCCATCTTGCCGTCCTCCGGAATAGGGCTCCTAGCCACGGCACGGGAGAATACCAGATACCTTCCGTCCGGACTCCACACCGCATTGCTTTGAACTAAGTGGGGATCATCGGCTCCGGGAAGCGGTTGCAGCTTTCGCGTCTCGGAGTCATACCAGGCCAGAATGCCGCGGGTGGGATAGAAGACCTGCAAAAATCGGTAATCCTCAAAGTTGGCAACGTAGTAGAACTGTGAACTCTTGACTCCTGGAGGCCTGATCGTCGTCACCACGTATCGCCCGTCCGGTGATACCTGTGACATAAATCCTTCGCGCAGCGGGCTGCCCGATTCCCCGCGAAACGATGACCATGAGATGACATCTTGATTCCGAATCGTCATTTGCTTGCGAACGGGCACGAGCGTATAGAGTCCCTTGTCATTCTGAGGACCATCTACATCCATTCCCATCGTTTTGCCATTAGCGGCAAAAGAGTGGCAGTTGGCGCAAGTATGAAGGTCATGCATCACCACATGGCTGCTGGTCTCGCTCACATTCCGAATCCGCCAATCAATCAGCGGCACCGCGCTCGCTGCCAGTGGCTTGATCACTCCGCCTTCTGTCTCGGACGGCATCAGCGGGACATCCCGGTAAAAGATCGGCGCGCCAACCGGATCGGCTGATACCCGCAACTGCATACTCCCTTCAGAAGATGGTTGGTCGGAGTACTTATCCGCATAGCCGCGGATCGTGATTGTCGCAGCGCCTGTGACGGAATGCTTTTTGATTTCGGCCCATGTGGCGTCATCAGGTTTCCATGTATGCGCCGCTGCTTCTTCGGGCGTAAGCTCAGGCGGCTTATTGGTCGGTGAGACGCACTGCGGATCAAGTTCACCGAGTTGCATCGGTTCGCCTTTTGCCGAAAGCTGAATCCCCGGCGCGCCATCCGCGAATGCGACCTCAATTCGCCATGTGGACGAGTTGGCGGCCAGATCCCGCCATAGAAATGTCGGAGGAGCCATGTCCGGGGGAAATACCGATTGTGTCGATGGATAATCAATGATAATTTGCTTTATACTTTCCGGACTCCATGCCGCAAGGACTGCCATTCCCAACAACGTGCAAAGAATCGCCAACCCCGGCTTCAGAATTCGCAGCGTGGTTGGCGATGCGAGCCGCTCCGAAGAGTTAATCGCCGCAGGAGGTATGCCGGTATGCTGATTCATCTCTTGAATATTCATCACTTTCCTTTCGCATCATAACCTTTAGCGATTGTTTGCGGAAGGCTCATCTTTCTATCGACTGAAAAGGCCGCCCTGTAGGGAGGCCTTTTCGTACATCAGTCTGTGGGTAAAGAGTTCGGAACTCCCCCGGCAAGGCCGGGGAAGTTCGGGTTAGAGGCTAAAAGAAGAAGCGACCAGATGCCTGCATTTGCCGTGCATTCGTGGTGCCACTGATCTGACCAAAACCGGTGGCGCCGATGAATGATGGGTAAGGTGCATTCGAAGGTCCAGGCGTAGTAACCGAGAGCGAACCGCTGGGAGCCGAGAAGTTGGTGTGGTTAATGACGTTGAAGGCATCCATGCGGAACCGGAAATCCATCTTTTTGAAGATTTTGAAGTCCTTTGAAATCGAGGCATCAAAGTCAACTTCGCCGGGGCACCGGTTCGAGTCGCGCGGGACGGAGCCAAAGCCTCCATGTTGGATTTCCGTTCGAGTTCCGCTGACTTTAGCGTAAACCGGACCGGATACCGTAAGCGGAAAGTCTCCCGAACCTACGGATTCAAAGTACTGCACTCTGTTTCCAACCACAACTGGATGCTGCTTCACGAGTTGGGGGTTGCCGTTGGGACGCTGCGAGGCGCCCGGAATGCCAGCGCCACTCTGCGTGATGTTGAGCGGAAGTCCGGTGCGGCCGAAGAAGACCGGCGAAATGTGCCAGTCGCGCAGCCACCACGGACCCGGAGTTGTGTAGATGGCTGTAATGTTCAGCGTTTGCTTGGTATCGATGTTGCTGACCGCGTAGTCCTCGATGTGATTCGGATTATCGACCGGGTATTGCGAGTTCGCCGTTCCATTCGGAGCGGAGAAGTTGTAGATGGTGGTGCCATCATCCAAGCTCTTGGCATACGTGTAGTTGGAGAGGATTGCAAGCCGTTTGTTGAAATTTCGCCGAACCGATGCCTGCAATGCGTTGTAGTTGGACCGTCCAATGTTGTCGTTGGTCGTAAATCCAGTGAGTGTCTTGTATTGCAATGAATCTTGCGTTGCTTTTGTGCTATTGGCCAGGCCTACAGCATCCACCGACGCCAAAGGAACTTGGTTCTCCTGGAGGTTATAGGAGAGATGGACGGCATGGTTTCCGACATAGTTGACCTCCAGCGTAATGGCAAGAGGCAACTGACGCTCGAAGCCGATGTTCCATTGCTGCACCAGCGGCATATGCTTCTGGTTGTTGAAAGAGATGCCAACGCCGTAGGGGTTGCTGTCTGTAGCATTGTTCACATCTTGGTAGGGATTCGTCATGCCGATAATCGGCGGAAACGGAGTCGGAAAACCTGCCGAAAGGGAGAACGGCTGAGCGATCCCTGTTCCCAGGTTGTTGAAATTGACGGTGTTGTCAAATCCCGGATAGGCGAGCTGGCCGCCGAGGTTCTGGAAGATGGTGCCGTAGAAGGTGCCCGCCGCTCCGCGGACCACCGTCTTGTTATCAAGCGCGTAGGCAAAACCGAAACGCGGCGAAAAATCCTTCGCTGGCGTTTTGATGTTGAGGGAATTGGATACCCCATTACGGCCCGCAACCAGCTCAACCCCAGTGGTCGGGTCGATGCGGCTGTAGACGTTTGTGGCGATGGTCAGCGGTCTCTCGTACTCGTAACGCAGGCCCAGGTTGAGAGTCAGCTTCGGGTTGACCTTCCAGTCATCCTGAAAGAAGAAGCCGAGGTTATAGTTGCGCCGTCCAGTTTCTTCCTGGGGCTGCTCATAATTGGCGGTCTTGATCTCGCCCATCAGGTAATCCGCAAGCTCCGTAATGGCATTGCCTGTGTTTCCCTGATTGGTAATCGAGCCATCAAAAGAAAACTGTCCTTCCGGGTTTGAGGCGGGGTTGTAGGTGTTGAACTGGTTTTTGCGAAGTGACAGGCCGTATTTGAAGGTATGCGGACCGGAGACCTTGGTCATCGTGACGAATGGAGTAAACGTGTTGGTGATATTGATCTGATCGGTGTTCGATGCAGGGCCAATGCTGCCGAAATAACCATCGCTGATCAGGGGCGTCTCGGCCTTGGGCAGCGAAGCGATTCCCAACTGCGACGATGCGGTCGCACTTAACCCTGGGGGAACGCGAATCACCACGTTGCGGAAGTAGCCGAAGTTCAGGTCCATGACCAGCGTCGGATTCCACGTGCGTGTGTAGTCGATGGAGGGCAGCCACGCATTGTTGCATGTGCAAAGCCATGTGCTGCTGAGCAAAGGATTGTTATACATTACCGCGTTCGGCGTCTTTGTCAGGTAGCGATAGACGTTGAAGGAAACTCTGTCGTTGGGAGTAACAACTTCGTCAACGCGGGCCACGAATCTCGTGTACGTGTTGGTGAAATTCTGTTCGTCGGTCCAGTTGTTGGTCTGATAGTTGCCCGAGGTGCTGGGTGATCCATTGGTGTTCGGCAGCGGCAAAAGGGCCAATATCTTAAGGGCTGCAGGATCGAGGTAGGTGGAGGGAATTATGTTGCCTGGGACAGCTTTGCCCGCAAGCGCTCCAAATTCGGCAGTTTGTGTTGGTGATACAGCCTCGGGGTAATAGATTTTCAAAGTATTCGCGGAGAGGTCCCCTTCACCAGGGTTCGCGGTGCCTGTTCCTCTCTGCGCTGCCGTAGGAACGGTTGCGGCGAGGTTTGACGTTGCAGGCGTTTGGGTGTAGTCATAGTTGACGAAGAAGAAGGTTTTGTCATGACCGTTGTAAAGGTGAGGAATCCTGACCGGGCCGCCGAAGGAGCCGCCGGGTTGGAAGAACCGGTCGCGAGGGGTGCGCGTAGGCTTCCCGTTTACTATGTTGATTTTGTTCATGAAGGTGTTGGCATCGAAGGCTTCATTGCGCACCAGGAAGTAAAGATTGCCGTGATAGGCGTTTGTGCCGGAGATGGTATTCACGCTAATGACAGCGCCCGAGGTGCGGCCATACTCGGCCGGAGCATTGGTGGTCAGGGCGCGGAATGAGTCGACCCCGTCAGGCGAAGGCAGAGTTGCTGGAGTTCCGGTCGAGGCAACGATCGTCGAAACGCCGTTGAGCAAGACTTCCGTGTTCAGTGTGCGGCTGCCGTTGATCGAAAGCTGGGAGGTGTTCATCGAATCTCCAGCTCCGCCGTGCGCAATGCCGGGAATGAACGCCAACAGGTTTTCCGTGTTGCGCAGTTGCAAGGGCAGATTCTCGACATCGGCAGGAGCGATGAGAGTGGAAACGTCTGATGTACCGGCGTCCAATGTTTCGCCCTTGATATAGACGGTCACGGATTCCGTGCTCGCGCCGAGTTGCATTTTGACTGTCACTGAGGTGACCTGGGCAACAGTCGCCTGGAGATTGTCGATGACCTCGGTCTTGAGGCCGCTTGAGGTGACCGTGATTTTGTAGGTGCCGGGAATCACTTGGGGCGCTACGAAGGCGCCGGCCGAGTCGCTCTTGCCGTTAAAAACTACGACATTCGTATCTTGATTGACGATCAGTACCTGAGCGCCAGCCACGAGAGCGCCCAGAGGGTCCAGAACCTGGCCGCTAATGGTCGCGTTCGTGTTTTGGGCATATGCCACGCCTGTGCCCGGGATTAGTCCAGGCAACAAGCACAATGCCGTCAGCACTACTACTGCCGCGGCTACTGAGGCTCTGACGAAGCCTCCCGTTTGACGAATAGAGTTCATGGTTCGGCTCTCCTTAGTTTTCGTGCGTGCGGCACTCTTTCGTTCCGAGTGCCTGATGTCCAATGGTCTGTGCAGCGTCATAGCCGTTCTCCTGGGGTTGAGGCGTCAACTTCGCGCTTGAAACAAACGTGAAGCCGCGCAAGTTATGAGAATTCGAGCGATGCAAAGGGTAGCCCTTCTGGTCTGGCCTCGATTTTGCATACCCCTTCATGTACAAAAGAGATTTCGGCGCGCCCGTTCGATAGTTGCAATTCGCGGGATCCGCGCGTGGTTCCAAGGTTGTCAACCAGCCGCCCTGCGCCGGTGAGCGCGAATCGAACTACAATCGCGGAGTCGAGGCAGAGAATACCCTTTGCGTCAAACATCTTCGCCTCGACGGTAACGATCTTCCCAATGCGAGATTTCTCAATCAGGCTGAGTTGGGCTGCCAACCCCCAAGTCTCAGTTTGGTAAATCAGATTGATTTCGTCCGATACACTTTCGGATCCCTTAACTGCAATTGCGCGAAGATTGTTATGACCCCGCGCAAACGCAACTTCCCATCGCAGTCCTGCCGCCGGAAAGTTCTGACTGTCGCGGCGGGCTGCGCCCAGGGACTTTCCGTTCAGAAATAACTCTGCTTGATCACAGTTGGAGTAAACGTGCACGGACCGCATTTCGCCCGCCTTACCCCAGCGAACTGGCCAGCTATGGCCATAGATATGAACCATCGGCTTCGCGGACCAGTAAGACTGAAAAACAAAGTAGGACTCCTTCTTTGTCAGATCCCGTTCGACGACGCCCTTCTGATTCACTCGCGGGATGGCGTTGTCACCGCGAAGAGGAGACGCGAAGTCCTTGAATATCCATTGAGCCGAACCCGTAAGCCAATCAAGTTTCTCCTGGGTTTTCAGGTGCCAGTCGAACAGGTTGCAGGCGTAAGTCTCCGACCAATCGCCGTCTTTCGAGACGCGAACGCTGCCGCCGCTTTTCAGGTAATCAAGTCCGCGCTCATCGGTTCCCTCGCCAGTTGCCACTCCCCGCAGCACCACCTCCGGGTCTTCGGAGTGGCGGCCGGCTTGGCTATCCGCGCCCCATTCGACATGAATCAATCGTTTGACCAGATCGCGCTGGACAAGCAGGCTTTGCTCGTACTCACGGTAATTGCCGCGATACCAGCCAGCCCAGATCGAGGGCGAATAGACATCGGGAATATCGCGCGCGAAGTCGCATCGGCGAAACGAAGTCGGCCGGGAGCTATCAAGCCGATGCGCCAGATCGCGCAGTTCCGTCATAAACGCACGAATCGCTTCTTTGTCCACGCGTGGATATTCATCGGGCCAATCGTCTTCATTGCCGAGGCCCCAAAGAATGATCGACGCGTGGTTGTAATGCTGTTCGATCATGTGCGTGAGCATATCTTTGGCGTTCTGCTGAAATGCCTCATTTCCGATGCCGGCTCGACACCAAGGAACTTCTTCCCAAACCATCAGACCCAGCTCATCGCAGAGATCGAGCACCATCCGGTCCTGTTGGTAATGGGCAAGACGTATGAAGTTCGCCCCCATCTCCTTAATCAAGCGAAACTCCTCGCGAACCAGATCATCGCCCATTGCGGCGGCCACGCCAGCGTGATCGGCATGGCGCTGAGTGCCACGCAACAGAACCCTTTTTCCGTTCAGTTTGAATGGACCGTGCTCGACAAATTCAAACTGGCGTATGCCAAAGCGCTCGTCGATTCGAGTTTGGCCGGCAGGGCTAGAGAGAGTAACACGGCAGAGATATAGATGAGGTGACTCAGGAGACCATAGCTCCGGTGCCGTCACCGTGAAGTCAGCAATCTGAGTGGAATCGCTCCACGCTGAGAGCTGCTGCGTCGTCTCGTGAATCGAGCGGCCATGCGAGTCGGATATCTGTACGGAAACCGTGCATACAACGCTTGCGTTCGGAATGTTATACAGTCCCGCCTTCACCGATACTTGGGCGGACCCATCCTCAGTTATGGTCGGCAACACATGAACTGTATCGAGCGCGAGGGAGGGCAAATAGACAAGATTGACGTGCCGATAGAGCCCTCCATACAAGCAAAAGTCGCTCAGGTCGGACGGAACCCGATCGTAATCGGAAGAGTTGTCACAAACAATCGCGATTGGCACTGCCGCTCTTGATTCGTGAAGCGGAAGCTGGCGGACGGCATCCGTAATGTCGAAGGCGAATTCATCATAGCCACCCTTATGCGTTCCTATCTGCGTAGATCCGACCCAAAGCGCAGTCGTTTGACCTGCGCCCTGAAAGTGCAAGATCGTCCTTCCATCGGCGAATGGGTTTTGGATGGCGATTCGGGCGCGGTACCATCCCTGACCACGAAAGTATGGCTCGTCAGGGTCGCACGCATTGTGGCTGTTGAAACAGTGTGGCAATTCAACTGCAGTCCAAAGGTTGCTCTCAGAAGAATCCCATGGCTCACAGGCCCCGTTAATACATCCCCGCCGGAATTGCCACCCATGATCGATCCGATTCGACGAGACAATCGGCACACCGTCCGGCGACATGGACTTGATGGTGACCGCGCGAAGGGGCGCAGCAATCAGACCGGCAGCAGCAGTGAAGGATGCATTCAGCAAGAATTGCCGTCGGGACGAATCAAACAAGGGGCCTCTCTTCTCAACTAATTACTTCGCTGAATCTTCTCCATACCAGAGCCAAACACATCCTCGAAGATTGACGACCTTGTAAGGTTCGCCGCAAATCCTAAGGCGCAAACAAAACAGCCTCATATTCGGCTTTGCCTGCGATGAACTGCAAGTGACTCACCGTTTGGCACTTAGCGACATCTTCATCTCTTTTGGAATGTGTATGTTAACGTTCATGTTTCTGCCAGAGACAAACGTGCTTGCAAGAGATCAAATTAGGCGAGTATCATACGGATCATTCAATGAACAGAGCCGCTGCAACTCGGGATGCATGGCATCCGCAAACTGCGGAAGACAGGGATGCTATCTTTCGCGAGTTGCACCAAATCCTTTTCAGCCCGCAATTCTCCAGCAGTAAGCGGTATCCTGCCTTGCTGCAATACGTCGTCGAGAAAACACTAGAGGGAAAATCCGAACTGCTCAAGGAACGGACACTTGGCGTCGAAGTCTTCGACCGCCCGCCAACCTACGATACCAATGCGGATACGGTTGTGCGTTACACCGCGGGCGAGGTGCGGAAGAGGCTCTTGCTCTACTACTCGGAGCATGGGCGAGGTTCCGGAATTCGAATTCTGTTGCCGGCCGGTTCCTATGTTCCAGAGTTCGTGCATGGGTCCAATGATCTCGATGAAGATGAGGAAATTGCAGGGTCCGCCGGGGCATTAATGCATGATGGCCACCAGTTTGTGGAGCCAACCAGCAAAACCCATGAACAGGGACGGATTGCGCCCACAGTTCTAGTGGACAACACTTCCAACGCGGGTCTGGAGGGGGCTATTGGAGTCAGCCAGGCCCGGCGGAGATTTAGAAGAACCATTGCCAGACGCCTCTGGTGGGCAGTTGCCGCCGTGATTATCCTGGTTGCAGTGCTCGTGGGAGTGCGGTGGAGATATCGCACCGCTCTCCCGCCTACGGTTGTAGAGCAGTTTTGGGGCCCGGTGGCGCGAGTGCAGAACCCTGTGCTGATTTGCAGCGGTGGCGTCGTCTTCCAACAGGGCAATTACTCGGGAGTGTTCACCGCGGACAAAAACATTGAGTACCCCTTTGTCTCAATGCAAATTGCCTCCGGAATAGTTGAAGTCAGCGGTCTGCTCGAGCGATTCGGAGCTTCATCGCAATTCCTTTCCTCACCTTCGACTCCGCTTACCCAGCTTCGCGAACATTCCTTGGTATTGCTGGGCGGGTATAACAATCAATGGGCCATGCGTCTATTGCAATCGCAGAGATTTCAATTCACGCCAGAGCCGGTCGAATCGATTGTCGATCGAACGCAACCTCAAGTCTACTGGTCGCGCGACCGTTCTCTTTCCTACTCCAACTCCGATGATTATGCTATTGTGGCGCGCTTTCGCGATGCCACAACAGACGGTTGGGTCGTGGTGTTGGCAGGGCTAGGACGCAATGGAACCGAAGCGGCAGCTCAGTTTGCTGCCAGTCCCCATTACCTGCAACTGCTAAGGGATAAATTGGGAAAAGACTTCTCGGATCGGAACATCGAAGTGGTCCTGCGAGTGAGCGTTATCGATGGAAAGACAGGAGCTCCCACGATACTGGCCGTGAATGCCCGATGAATAGCCCAGTGCAGGCATACCACTAGTTTCTTCAGTAGGTCGTTTCAGACCCAAAGAATAGGTTGACGGATTGGGTAATTTCGGATGATCTCCTGGTCCGTCGGATCCGGATTCAACGTCTTCCAGAGATCCAGATACTTTTGCTCCTTGCAAGCGACGCCCGCGAACAGCAGGCCCGGCGAGCGAACCGGCAATGCGTCGAAATGTTCTACATCCTGTGCCCACTTCCACGAGTTTTTATTCTCAATATACGGGTAGATGAATTCCGCTGCCTTTGAAAACCCTCGTCCATCGGAAAGCCGGAAGGTGAAAGGGGCGGGCGTGAGTCCCTTGAGGGATTGGCAAAGGCCCGCCAGTATATCGAAGTTGAAGATTGAGTAGCTGTATGGCTTGGTGCGCGCCAGTTCCCGGGGAAACGAACCATTGGCATCCATCTGCCCGGGAAGTAGAATCTCCCGATAGCGCCGGTAAACCTCGTCGCGTGACTGATCATCGCCTGCAAGGCGGGCAAATTCCGCGGCTTGCAAGGCCCAGCAGAAGGCGTGGTTGTTTGTAGTATCGCGCTCCGTCATTCCCCGTTCGCTATGAGAAAGCCACTTCAGGTAGCTTGCGAACCAGTTCTTCACCACGGAGCTATCCTGCGAACTCATCATTCTGTTCATCACAAAACTTGCGGCCCGGGCCACCTCCACAAGATGCAGCGTGTCGATTATGCCATAGGAACGGCCCGTGGATACCCCTTGAACCGCCTGAGAATAAAGAAGGTCGGGGTTCATCAGAGTTTCGGGAGTCACGAACCAGGCGCGAAGGTGCTCACACGCCTTGAGTCCGTAACGGCGGTCGCCGGTCAACAGCCACGCGGAGGTCAGTGCTGGCATCTGAATCGAGAGCCTTATCATCGCTCTGCGATGTTCGCCGAAGTTCTCCGGATTGCTCTGACCATCGCGGTTGATGTAGGGCCCATTCGGGTCCTTCGGATTCGGCCAGAAGTAGTCGGCCTGCGAATAGAAATCGTGCAACCCACCGGCACTGCGAGAAGTGGGAAAAGCTGTAATGGTAAGGGGAGCTTCCATGAGATACTTCGCGGCAGCCATCAGAATCCTCTGCCGATCTGTCTCCGCCACCATCCGGAAAGCTGCCGAATCCTTTGCGTGATGCGGGAAGCCCCAGGCAAGACCGGTGGCTGTAGTAACCCCGCCTGCTGCCGCCAATTTCAAGAACCCTCTTCTGCCGAACTCTGTTGTGTGGCGCATCCTATTCTTCTTTACCTCGTCTCGATAACATATCGAGTGCATAGTTCACGCGATTGCTCGGGTTGAGACAAATGCATTGAAGACAAGCTAACCGTGGACCATTGCAGGTTTCAAGTGACTCACCGTTTGCCTCATTCCATTATGGCTTTGTGCCAGAGGAATCATATCCTCCACAATAACGATAACGTGCATCTTTTGATTGTTGTATCATAGTCCAGTATGGTTTTCGACTGAGCCAGTTGTTTGCCTATTTCATTTGGCTTTGCGGCGGGCAGTGGAGAACCATTTCCAAGCGGAGGGTTTACACAATTCCGGTTTATTCGAGCAACTTTTTAAGAAACGCATCTTCAATAGGCTCGAATTTGGATAATCTCCCGCACATCAGAACTCTTGTGGACAGAATTGACAGGATACGGAATGGCGAAGACAGTGGGTGCAAACAATAGCGTATGGCAAGTTATTTTACTGCTCGCCGCGGTGAGTGGCTTTGCAAGCGCCCAAGCGGCCCCGCTCCGGCCAGCTGACGCTCTGCCGGCCACAACGCCGTCATCGGTGGAGCGGGCATCCGTGGGAGATTCGCCGGACGATCCTGGGCCGTTGGCTACAGACCTTTCCCTTGCATTGACCCATGCTGCCATACGCAATGCCGCGCGGAAAGTGGCCGACTGGCAGCTTGTCACTTCGGAAGAGAAATTCAATCAGCAGTGGACATTTGCCGCCTTGTACGACGGAATGCTGGCGACATCAAAGACCACCGGGGATCCGCGCTATTACGATGCGATGGTGAGGATGGCGCAACATTTCAATTGGAAGCTGCTGAACTCCCGATTCCCTCATGCCGACGATATGGCGCTGGGCCAATCTTACATGGATATGTATTTGCAGAAACGCGATCCGGTGAGGATGGCGGACACCAAGTCGGTTCTGGATCAGTTAATCGTGCGACCGGATGATCCTTCCAAGCTGCTGTGGTGGTGGTGCGATGCGTTGTTCATGGCCCCTCCGGTGCTTGCCCGCATCTCCGCTGCAACCGGCGACCGGCGCTATCTGGACTATATGGACCGCGAATGGTGGCAGACCTCGGCTAGCCTTTACGATCCGGCGGAACACTTGTTCTTTCGCGACAGCCGCTATTTCATTCAGAGGCAGGATAACGGGCAGAAAGTATTCTGGTCGCGTGGCAATGGTTGGGTCATGGGTGCTTTTGTCAAAGTGCTGGAGGTAATGCCCGCCGATTATCCTGGCCGCGAGAAGTACATTGCTCAGTACAAGCAGATGGCCGAGCGCATCGCATTAATCCAGGGTAAGGACGGACTTTGGCGCAGCGGGTTGCTTGATCCCGCCGCCTACGATCAACCCGAGGTTTCAGGGTCCGCGTTCTTCACCTATTCACTGGCGTGGGGCATCAACCACGGTGTGCTGGACCGGGCGCGGTTTACGCCTGTGGTCACGCGCGCCTGGGCCGGAATTCTTGCGCACATTTATGCGGATGGGCGCTTGGGATCGATTCAGCCTATTGATGGTCAGCCCGGGAAGTTCAAGCCTTCGGCGAGTTACGTCTACGGAGTCGGCGGTTTTCTGCTTGCGGCATCCGAAGTGGATGCATTGGCAAAACAATGATTCATCGCCGCGGTGATACCAGTTCTAGAAAGAGGAATCGTTACGGTTGGCAAAATGGCAAATAAGAGAAAGCTGCAGCGCAACAGGCCGCCCACGATCATCGATGTTGCCAAAGAAGCCAAGGTCGGAGTCATGTCCGTCTCGCGCGTGATTAACGATCATCCAAGTGTGAAGGCATCCACGCGTGCCAGGGTCATGAACGCTATCTCCAAGACAGGCTATACTCCCAACGATGCAGCGCGAATGCTGAAAGGCCGGACGGGGAGAACCATCGGCTTGGTTGTTCCCGATCTCTCCGACTTCTTCGCCAGCTGCTTTCACGCTGTCCAGGAAGTGGCCATCCGCCACAGTTATCACACTCTCGTTGTCGCCACCGGAAAAAGCGCGGTTGTAGAGGACACGCAGCTTGAGTCAATTCAAAAGCATCGCGTTGCTGGACTGCTCATTGTTTCTTCAGGCAGTGACGGCAGGCGATTGAAAGCGTTTCAAGACAGTGGAATTCCAGTTGTCGCCCTCGACCGCCCCGTGCCGGGTTTGCAAGCGGATGCGGTACTGGTGGAAAACAGAGATGGCGCGGAACAAGGCGTCCGCCATCTGATCGAACATGGCCACAAGAAGATTGCCTGCGTCGGCTTCAACTCCGGAAGCTATACCATCAACGAACGGATTGAGGGCTACAAGCTTGCAATGCGTGGCGCTGGCCTCCGGCCAATTCTCGTTGGCAACGTTAACACGCTCCAGGCAATGCACGACCTTGTTCTCCGCTGGAAGACTGCCAAAGACCGGCCGACTGCTGTGTTCACGGTGAAGCGAATCTCCTCGGTCTTCCTCGTTCAATCCCTGCATCTTCATAAGTTGAGAGTACCGGAGGATATTGCGATCGTTGGGTTCGATGACTTCGAGCTCGCCGAAGTTCTTGGAACTCCGCTTACGGTCGTACGCCAGTCTCCCACCGAAATTGCTCGCGCCGCTGCTGAGCTGTTATTCAAGAAGATCGCCAACTTGCGCGAAGGCTCACATCGAGAAATGCAGACGTCCAAGATACTCTTTCCTGCCCAATTGATTCTTCGCCGGTCGTGCGGATGCTCAGGAACCGAATAGCTCTCGTACGCTCTTGAAATGAGTGTACCGTTGCTTTTGTCCAGCCTGCCAACTTCCCCATCGTCACAATTTCTTCCGCCGCGATCACTGATCGGCACCAGCAGTCCACCCGGCGAAACCAAGGCTCACGAGACCAACTCTATCCTCTTCAGTCCAGGAGCAAGCACGACAATCAGCAACAAGGCAACCAGATATGCACTGGCAGCTATGGCAAATAAACTTGCGTAATTATGCGTCAGTTGCAGAATGTGACCGGCATAGGTGGAAAGAAGAAAGAGGCCAACTGATCCGGCCATGCCTCCGATCCCGGCAACCGAACCGACCGCGGAGCGCGGAAACATATCTGATGGTGTTGTGAGCAGATTCGCTGACCATCCCTGGTGCGCCGCCGCCGCCAAACTGAGCAGCACAATCGCTGCCCACTCCGACTGGAGATAAGTGACAGTAAATATCGGGGCAACCAGGCAGGCACAGAGAAGCATGGCGCCCAACCGCGCGTGCGCCGCTGATAGCCCAAGTTTGCGGAAGGGCGACGGCAACCAGCCGCCTGCAATGCTGCCAACCGCCGAGGCGTTATAGATAATGATGATCGGCAGTCCAAGGTGTGAAAGATCAAGATTGAATCTCGAACTGAAATAGGAAGGCAGCCAGAATAGAAAAAACCACCAGATAGGGTCAGTAAGAAACTTTCCTGTAACATATGCCCAGGTCTGGCGGTGGCACAGCAGCTTGACCCAAGGCGTGGATGGTTCAACCTTCTCTACAGCCTCTTGATAGATGTGGCGTAGCTCTGAGCCGCTAAGTGTTGGATGGTCCGCAGGCTTGCGGTACTTGGCGTACCACACGATGATCCACATCGTGCTGAATATGCCGGTAACTAGAAAAGCCGCATGCCACCCATAGCGGAGCGTTACCCAAGGCACGATGATCGGAGCGAGAATGGCTCCAACATTGGCGCCGGAGTTGAAAATGCCGGTGGCCAGAGAACGTTCGCTCTGTGGAAACCACTCCGCGGTGGTCTTGAGCGCGGCGGGGAAGTTGCCGGATTCGCCGAGCCCCAGGCAGAAGCGCGCGATGCCGAATTCAAACACCGTGCTGGCCAGTGCGTGACCCATGGCGGATAAGCTCCATACAGCCATGATGACCATATAGCCGATACGCGTGCCGACTTTGTCAACGAATCGCCCGGCTGCTAGCAGGCCGATCGCATAAGCGATCGTAAATGCGTTTACGATGTAGCTGTAACCGATTTCGGTCATGCCAATGCTGTGCTCAAGGGTTGGCTTCAGAATCGAAATGACCTGCCGGTCCATGTAGTTGATGGACGTGGCTACAAAGAGCATCGCGCATATCGTCCAACGCACATGCCCGCTCCTCCAGCCGGCATTGTTTTTATCTTCGCTCTCGTTGCTGGAAGCTATGGAGCCAGCCATTGAGTCCCCCTCACAATCAATACGCACTTATCGCCATGTTGCAAGCTAGATTATCTGAATGGTTTGCTATTGCCATTGGTTAATCTTCATGCGCTCTCGACTTGCGTATTATCTCCACATACTGCTTCGCAATTTGTGTGATGATCTCCGGCTTGCCATCTGCCACGGCCTTTGGGTTTACCAGGTCGGCTCCCACCCCCAATGCGAATGCTCCCGCAGCCAGAAACTCCGAGGCTGTAGTCAATGAGACTCCTCCGGTGGGGATAAGTTCTATCTGAGGTAACGGCGCCTTCAACGCTTTCAGATACTTTGCCCCGCCCAGCGCGCTACAAGGAAATACCTTCACGACATCCGCGCCGGCCTCCCATGCGGTAACCACTTCCGTCGGCGTGAGCGCGCCTGGAATCACCGCAACGCTATAGCGATGACAAAGCTCGATTGTCTTCAGGTTGAGCGCCGGACTAATGATGAACAACGCTCCCGCGAGGATGCACGCGCGCGCAGTCTCAGGATCGAGTACCGTACCGGCTCCGATTAGAATGCGATCGCCGCTCTGGCGCACCAGTGACTGGATCACTTCGACCGCGTTGGGAACCGTCATTGTAACTTCAAGCGCAGTGATTCCTCCGGCTTCGATCGCCCTTGCCAGCGTCAAAGCCTCTTCAACCGAAGCAGCTCTAAGCACTGGCAGCAGGCCGGTATCCTTGATACGTTGCAATACTTCCGTTTTGCTCATCGCTCCGGCCTCATTGTGCCTTCAGACTATCCGAGGTTCGGCTGGAATCCCAAACCTGCGCCTTCAAGTTCGCCTGGTGACACTTCTTACTTCTCTTTGACCTTGATCACAAAATACATGAATGTACCGCCATCTGCCACAAGGAGCTGATGAGGCACGCTTGCGGGAATGTGGACCATATCTCCTTGACTTAGAGTTGTTCTACTCCCGCCCTGCACAGCCGTGCCTCGAATCTCGCCGGGACTCACCGTCTTGCCATCCAGCATCGTACCGCCTGTCACAAGAGTCGCCTCGCCCTGAACGACAAAGAAGAAGTCCGCATACGCCTCATGAATCTCCGCTCCGCCATTCTTGTGGCGCAACGAAATCATCGTGTAGTGATTCGGATACACATTCAGTTTGACGCTCGCCGCGCCTTCAGAACCTTGCGCCTTCGCGTTCAACGACTGAGCCTTTTCCGTCAACTGACTTTGCGTAAAGTGATCAACGGTAGGCGTCTGTGCGCCGGCGGCTGTCAGACCGGCTGCTGCAAGAGCCAAGAATACAACTGTCATTCGCATGAGTCACCCCAAAAGTTCATAGGAATAATCAATTCAGCACGCGCAATTGATTGGCTTAACTGGTGAAGTTTATCGGCTCAACCAACCGCCATCCACGGCTAACACGTGGCCATGCACATAGTCGCTGGCGCTTGATGCAAGAAAGATGACCGCTCCCGCAAGATCCTCCGGGCAGCCCCATCGTCCGGCTGGAATACGTTCCATAATCTGACGCGACCGCTCCGGTTCCCTCCGCAATGCCTCGGTATTGTCCGTTGCCATGTAACCTGGCGCGATGGCATTCACATTGATGCCTCTTGCGGCCCACTCATTGGCGAAGGCTTTCGTCAGTTGTCCGACGCCGCCTTTCGCCGCGGCATAAGAGGGAACGAACACTCCGCCTTGAAAGGTCAACATTGAAGCGATGTTGATGACCTTTCCCGAACCCTGATTCAACATATGTTTCCCCGCATTTCTTGTTAGACGGAATACGCTGGACAGATTTGTGTCAATCACGGTTTGCCAGTCTTCATCCGAGTGTTCGGCTGCGGGCGCGCGCCGAATGGTCCCGGCGTTGTTAACAAGAATGTCGATACTCCCGAAATGTTGCACCACCTCGTCAATCAATCGCACGCAAACGGCGGCATCACTCACATCTCCAACCACAGCGAAGTGATTCCCGCCGCGTGCGGCGAGATTCTGCCGGGTAGATTCCGGTGCTTTGCTCGAGCCATGGATGGCCACGCTGGCCCCCGCTTCGGCCAAGGCCATCGCTATGCCCGCGCCCAATCCCCGAGAAGAACCTGTCACCAGCGCTATCTTCCCCTGCAAACTGAATTTCTCAAATATCAAGGCACGGTCCCTTCCGGTCATAGCAAATCGGCAATTGCCAAAGCGTCCATGTCGTTATACACCTGGTTCTCTCCGCCCATCCCCCAGCAAAACTTATAGTTTCTGGTTCCAACTCCAGCATGGATTGACCAGCCCGGAGAGATGACTACCTGTTTGTTCGCGATGATGATGTTACGCGTCTCCTTGCCCGGACCCATTAGATGGACTACTCTCTGATCGGCTTCAACATCGAAGTACAGATACACCTCCGACCGTCTCATATGTGTATGCGGCGGCATGGTATTCCATACACTTCCTACCGCCAACTGCGTGAATCCCATTACCAGTTGGCAACTGCGCGTTCCCTCCAGATGAATGAGTCTGGTAATCTCGCGCAGATTGGCGGTTTCAGCAGAGCCGAGCGTAGCTTTCTCCTGTTCTGCCGAACGTATAAGCTGCGTCGGGTATGTTACATGAGCAGGATAACTTAGTAGATAAAACTCAGCCGGATGTGACTTATCGGTACTTGAAAAGATGATCTCTTCATTTCCGCGGCCAACGTAGAGAGCATCCAACTTATCGAGTTCGTATGGAATACCGTTCACAGTAACACTGCCCGCGTCTCCTATGTTCAGTACTCCGAGTTCGCGCCGCTCGGTAAAATACAATGCCCTGAGAGCGTCGTCGGTGGGCAAACGCAAAGGCTCCGCGGTTGGCGTCGCCGAACCGATTACTGCGCGATCAAGATCGACATAAGTCAATCTGACCTGTCCAGGCTGAAAAAGGCCGTCCACAAGAAACGTCTCACGCAATTCTTTGGTAGTCATGGTACGGAATCGGATTGCATCTGCCATTTGCAGTATCTTCATAGAACTCCTTCTCTGTCTAAATCTCTCATATCCAAATCTCTCTCAACGCATTACCGCACGATACGGGCCGCTTCGCCACCCATCACACGCAACACCTCATTAAGGCTCGCAGTACTCGTGTCTCCAGGTGTCGTCATAGCGAGCGCTCCATGCGCAACTCCGCATCGCACGGCCCATTCCACGTCCTTGCCTGAAAGCAGGCCATAGATCAACCCTGAAGCAAAGCTGTCGCCGCCGCCCACTCGATCCAGAATGTCCACGTTTCGCTGTGCAACATGGACGATTCCCCCACTATGCAGCGCGATCGCTCCCCATGCATTTTCTGACGCGGTGTGCGCCGTGCGAAGTGTCGAGGCAATCACTTTCAGATTTGGATACGCTCGTGCAAGTTCATTGAGCATCTTCGTGTAGCTAGCCACTGGCAGTTCGTCGAACTGCTTCCCCACGCCTTCAATCTCAACACCGAGCATTGCGGAGAAATCTTCTTCATTGCCAAACAGAACATCGACTTTCCTTACAAGCTCCTGATTCACTTCTTGCGCTCTGGGCTTGCCGCCGATCGATTTCCAAAGTGACTCCCGATAATTCAGATCATAGGAAATCACTGACCCCGCAGTCTTTGCGACATCCATCGCCTCGCCTGCAACGGCCATGGTCGAATCAGATAGCGCGGCAAAGATTCCGCCCGTATGAAACCAGCGGCTACCGAGGTCTTTGCCGAAAATCGACCTCCAGTCGAAGTCACCCGGCCTGACTTGCGAGACCGCGGTGTTTCCACGGTCTGAACATCCTAGTGCGGCACGGACACCGAAGCCGCGCTCTGTAAAGTTCAGGCCATTCCGGACCGCACGCCCAACCCCGTCAAACGGTGTCCAACGAACCAGATCCTGATCTACGCCGCCTTGCAGCATCAGGTCTTCCACCAGCCGCCCAATCGCATTGTCCGCCAAGGCCGTCGTAACGGCCGTTCTCAGCCCAAAGCAACGCCGCAGTCCGCGAGCCACGTTATACTCGCCGCCGCCTTCTGAAACCCGCAAAGTACGTGCTGTATGAATTCGGTCCTCACCGGGATCGAATCGCAGCATCACCTCGCCAAGGCTGATGCAATCCCAGCGAACGGCTTCAGGAGCCTTCAAAATCGTTTGTAGATCCTTCACTGTCTCTCCAATAAACAATAACGATACCAACAACGCATACTGTAAAGGATACATACAGCCAGTGGGCAGCGCAACCTGTCGAAAGCATACGCCGTATAGTGCGTTGAGCGATAGTCGCCCCGCAAGGCGATCATATCCAGTTGGAGCAGCATCTTGCGTTTGCTAATTGTTCTCCTGAGTCTGGAGCTGGCCCCTACCGCCATAGCTCGAACTCGCAACACTCCACTGGCTTTATCCAGCCGTTTGACACTCGTGTCAAACCTGATGTAATCTCGGATCGAATCAATAACGTCATTCTTCTTATGGATTCCACGGCTGCAGTAAGATTCGCGCCGTCAATGAACGCTCTGATCAATGGAGGATCTTCGCGCATGGCTGAACTGATCGGAAATCGGAGTCAGTCTTCTCAACGCTGCGGCGGCCTGCTCGGGTCAACCCGCCTGCTTGCAGTGGCCTGTCTGTCGTTTCTGTTTGTTTCGCTTCCGCTTTGCACAGCTGCACAGGAGTTGCGCCTCACCAACCCACTCAGCATAGCCCGCGGCGAAGAAGTCGTCGAGATTCCCCTTCTGCAAATTACCCAGCATTTTCATTGGTCCCTCGCCCAGTTGCAATCTCTCGTCGCGACTGATGCTGCAACCAATCTTCGCATCCCCAGCCAGCTTTTCAGCGAAAGGCCCGACGCCGATCCGGATACGCTGCTGTTGCTCGTCAAGTTACCGGCTAACGGAGTGTTGAATGTGGCATTCCGTCTCGACCCAACCGCGTCGTCTCAAGAGGCGATGGTCTTCGGCCGGACAGTTCCTGAGCGCAAGGACGACTTTGCTTGGGAGAATAAGATCGTGGCCTATCGTATTTACGGCCCGGCATTGGAGGCCACTGGCGAAATATCATCGGGAATCGATGTCTGGTCAAAGCGAATACCGAATTTTGTGGTGAATGACTTTTACAAGCGGGACCATGAAGCAGCTCTCACACACAATCCGGCATTGTCGTATCACAAAGACAACGGAATTGGCCTCGACTCCTATGACGTGGGTAAAACCCGTGGTTGCGGAGGCACCGCCGTCTGGGACGATGGCAAGCTGATTGTCTCCAAGAACTATACCTCGGTCAGCATCATCGCTGCGGGGCCTGTACGTTTTGAATTCGAGATTTCCTATGCGCCGTGGGCAGCTGCTGGAACGACCGTTACTGAGACGAAGAGGATCAGCCTGGATGCCGGTTCCCATCTCAACAAGATCGTTTCGACCTTCACGTTTGACGGAGATAAGCTTCTCAATGTGGCTGCTGGCATCGCGATTCACGAAGGGACTGTTGCCACGTTTCCTGCAGGCGACAGCATTGCCTCCGTCTGGGATACGCCACAAATCCCTTCGGCAGGAAGAATTGCCACTGCTCTTGTGTCGCTGCCGGGCGAAAAGGCCAGAACGCTGGCCGCGGCCAATCATGCTCTGATGATCTTCGAGCGGCGTTCCGGTGCACCATTTACTTACTTTGCCGGATCGGGTTGGTCCAAGGCCGATATGCCCAACGAGGAAGATTGGAATTCTTATCTGAAGATCTTTCAGCAGTTGCATGAGCATCCCGTTGAATTCAGATGGATTAATCATTAGTGTCTTATCGCGGAAATACCTATCAGATTTGCTTTCATAGAACGTGTAGTTAATTAACTGGTAAACAGTAAGTCGAGCAGTGCGGCCAGCGAAGTCAACGTCCGATGGCCAGATGCGCCACCTGGCTGGTTTCGTCGTTCTCCTTCGAGTCGAGTTCCATTTCGCCCGTAGCCGTAGTGAACTGAATCACGATTTGGCCGGAGGGCAAGACCGCCGCCCTAAATTGCATGACGGTGGCCTCGTCCTCTCAGCCTGCAAGCGGCAACGGCATCGCCGGATTAACTTCGATGCCGTCCGCGTCTCTATTGGGTCGTGTACCAACGAACTTGGCGTCGGCGACTTCATAGTAGCCGCTGCCCGCTGAAGTGAAGATCCACTCCTGGCTAAGTTGGCTGCTGTCAGTCCCGTTGGCGCAGGTCCACATCTGCAAGACGGTTCCATTCGCCGTCCCCTGGCCGGAGGCGCCAATGCACAAGCCTCTGTTCTCATTGACAATGTTGAAAGGGGTGCTGGTTGTCAAAGTATCTTGTGCGTGAAGCAGCGCCAGCGGAATCAACAACACCAACTGACAGAGGGTGAATCGTAGGATTCCACCCTGGAGGAATCCTACGATACATTTTTGTTCTCCTTATCATTGTTCTGAAACTGTTGAATTGAGTTGGATAGTTAAGGAGATGCTGGTCCGATGCGCCATCTCTTGCCTTGGAGAGATGGCGTGGCGGACCAGCATCTCGCACTAACTCAATACGCCTTGAAGATATCCGAGAAGGCGTAGGTTCCCTGGCTGATGCCGCTGCATGACGGAGACGCATAGGTTGTTCCCGCGCAACCGCCGTTGTCCCGGCCCACTGACCACATCGCCAGTCTCGTGACGTAACTGTTGGCATTTGCAAAGTTCAACACCGTGCTCGCATCCGCTAGCGTAAAAATCTCCCCGCTGGTATCGTTCTGGCCGATCATCGGTGTAATTCCAACCGTCGAGCTCAACCCAGCCGCCTTGATCTGGGCTTCTGTATCGGCAGCAGCCTCGGTGGCGGCGCTCCCCATTTCGATGCCGGAGGAGCCGTAATCCATCGTCATGATGTTGACTACGCTCAGGGCAACTCCGTCGGACTTGGCGCTTGTCAAAAGATTCAAGCCGTCGCCGGCTACCAGTCCTGTCGGCTCCACAGGGATGGTGTAGGAGATGACGAGGCTCGGGTTTGCGGCCTTCAATCCTACCAGCGCCTGATCACGGAGCGTGATCTGCTCCGGCTCAGCCGTAGCCGCACCCTCGATGTCGAAATCGAGATAGGTGATGCCATAGCGGCTTACCGCAGTCTGATAGACAGCTTGCAGGCTCGATGCGCTCGAACAATACGCGGCTGGGTCCACGCCATCCGCGCCACCGATGGAAAAGACGACCGTGACTCCGGCTGCTTTCAGGTCCTGTACCAGAGTCAGGATGCTAGTTCCATCCGCGAGGGTATCGGTCGGCAGTGCGCCGCCCAATCCGCCCCAGCCGATGTCACATGCGCCCACCGCGTCAAGAAACGCCAGCGTGAATGCATTTACGCCGGATGCCGACTGTATTGATGTGAGATTCTCATCCGCCGTAATGCTCATATCGATATACGGAGCAAACATCTTGCTTCCGTTACCGCCGCCTCCACCACCACCGCCGCCGCCTGTCGAGAAGACCATCGAGTCGATATTCCAGCCGGCGTTGTCCTCGTTCAGAGTCAGCGTTTGCTGGCCCGCGGGCAGTGTAACCGTAGCCGTAACCGTCGTCCATGTCTGCCAGGCGCCCGTATCGGGCACTGCGACCGAACCGCTCAGATTCGTTCCCGACGAATTCGACAGATGGAAGGCATCCGAGATGGCGCTTTCCGCCGCAACCAGG
>Ga0181520_10002412_pt1 | contig 34727 bp, 30 predicted proteins | sample PEATcosm2014_Bin_29_FD_132451 | JGI IMG/M metagenome (GOLD analysis project Ga0181520, IMG submission 132451) | Peatland microbial communities from MTU Mesocosm Facility, Houghton, MI, USA - PEATcosm2014_Bin02_30_metaG | ecosystem: Environmental > Terrestrial > Soil > Wetlands > Peat | place...
CTTCTGGATTGCTCGACTGCTCCCTCAACAGTTCCGCAATCGTGCGCGCTCCTGGCCCACCATCGCTTTCGTACTTACGCGTGGGATGAATGCCGAGCGCCTGACACATATCCTCCTGATGGATACGCGACCAATGCCCTCCGCTTCGCACACGGTCATATCGCTCCACCACAATCGCGATCTCACCGCCGAAATGCTGGACGCTGGAGTTGGGAACTATCAGCCCTGCGGCCCTGGCCAGCAGCAGCGAAAAGTGCTCGTTCTCTGCATGACCATCCCATTCACCCGTCGGCGGTTTGAGAATGTGCGTGGTGGGAACACGGCCAGAGGGAACTCCCCACCGTTTCCGCTCGAAGAGAAGAGCGGTCTTGGGTTGCGCACCTGCGAGGCTAAACTGGCCTGTGTCTTGAGCGTTGCGCCATGCAGAATGATCCGCGCGCAGCGTGCGCAACCTCTCGGCAACGTCATCCTCAGTTAGCCACTTGACTTCCTTGGCAACTGTGTCCGATTGCAGTGCTTCCAGGCGTTCCGGGTGAACAAACTGAACAGCGCCTGCGCAGTCTTCACCCACATGGGCAATCAGCCGAAAGACATTCTTTGGCGAAACTTGAAAGCGCCTGCCCCAGTTCTCAAGAACCCGATCGTTGTCGGGCAGCAGTCCCCACAGAAAAGCCTCAATCCGCGCATGGCCGTGCTCCGCCGAAGCCAACGGCATGGAGAGCGATAGCGGATAAGCATTGGGATCGGCTCTCCAGGCATCGTTATAGACGAACGAAAGCCTGGCGTTCTTGTAGTACACCGTACCGACTTCGCGGCCATCGAACAGAGCTATCAGTTGATTTGTCATATCTGTTTCTTCAGGGTGCGCTTCTTCAACGAGTCAAGAACTCTGTTGATGTCTGGCGCTTTCGCTTTGCTTTGCGAGGGAGTTCCAACCGGAGAATCCGCCTCCACGTCGATGGATATTTCGAGGCTCTTCAGTGTGCGCAAGATGAGACCGATTTCGGCTCCAGGTTTCCCTTGCTCCACTTCGACGAGCCACTTCCGACTCGTCCCGGCCTTCTTAGCCAGGGAGACTTGATCCCATCCGAGCGTGGTTCGGCGCTCCCGGATGAAGGCCCCCAAATCGGTAGCGGTTCGGATACGCATCCTGCACACCTCCACTCCTGCATATCGTAATAGTAACCGAACGGTGACAGATTGTAAAGAGAGCGAACGGTGACAATTAAATGTGGGAGCGAGCGGTTACACGGCAATCTAGGCTATACGTCAGGAATTGGCACGCCATCCAGATATTGGCAATTTAGCCGGGAAGCCACCCGGTACTCGCCTGAGAGGCCAGATTTTAGTATACTTCCTGAGCGTAAAGGCCTGTTGGCGCAACTGACCTCCGACGCCTGCTTCTCGGCGTGGTTGCAAGTTTAGGCCCCGCTACTTATGTGAAACTTGGCGAATCTGTGATCGTCGGTGCGTTCGACGAGGAACGACTTGGCTTCGTCCGTGCCGCTCACGACAAATGAGAGGCCCGTGGGCTGCCAGGAAATCTCATTCAGAGCTTCCAGATCGACACCTTCGAGGATCAGGCTTCGGGGCTCCTTTTCGCTTCGCATTACTTCTGCATCGGATCGCACTCTGTACTGGTAATAAACAGCCGGAAGCTGAATAATCGCGCTGCACGCCGTGGTTAGTGATTCAGGGGGCGCGTTCATGTATAGGGCTTCAACGGTGACCTGGTTTGTTGCCCAACGCGAAAAATCTCCGAGCTCATCGGCAGCGGCATAGCCCAAATCAGTTAGCCGATAGAATTCGCCCGTCAGACCTGCTGCTTCCAAGAGGCCCAGAGAGACAAGATTCTTTATGGCCCCGATCCATTCGGCGCGGTTTCGAGAGCTGTCTGAGTTCAACATCGCTTGGCTTCCGATGGAAAGAACCTCGCGACCAGCTACTCTCGCGCAAAAGATTTGTCCATTCTCGTCTCGCGCAACCGAGACTACTAGCTCGATCTCCTTCGGGTTCAAATCTGGTAGAAAATCGAGTGATCGTTGCCGCCTGGGCAAAGTCAAGGCGAGCTTAACCTGCGGGATTTGGTCGGCGGCGCCTTCTTGTTCTGGGCTTGATTTCTGAAATTCTCTAAGCCGTTCGATCAACGTCGGTAGCGCTGACTTGAGATCCGAGACGATAAGGCTAAGTTCCATACTTCCCATGTTCGGGTTCAGGCCGCTTGCAACCACGTCGCCCCAGTTGCTGATACGGCTGTAAGTATTCTTAACTTCCAAATAGATGTCTGGAGGCAGGGTAATCTTGTTTCGGTATTCAAGCCAAACTCTGGTTGAAGGTCGACGATACACGTCACCGGCTCTTGGCGTCGATGCGCAATCCAGGTTATCCTCCAGTTCGGAAATAATGTCGGCCAACAACGCGGGGCTTTGCGCTGACGCAATCCCCTGACGGCTGTTCGCACTTTCTTCTGGCACGGCCGATTCGGGCTTCAGACCATAAGCCAGACCTAACAGATTCAGCTTTTCGTGAACCTCGTGGACGATTTTAGGTAGATGTCTGGTCACGTGGTCCCGGAGACTGGAGGCGTCCTCGAAGTCAAAGTAGAGCGTATCCTTTTGACGTTCTTTCTTGTACGATTCAAGCGCAGCAAGCTGGGCACGGTCGGCACTTCTCGGAACGTCCGCCGTCGAGAAATACAATGCAACATACTTACCGGACTTGCGAAACTCCTCGATTTCCTCGATAGTCCCTGATTGGGCTTCTCCGGTTGGGGTTCCTAGCTTATAGCCGAAGATCGCGATGAGGATGTCGCCTGATTCGACAATTTGCCTGTTAATGATTGCTTGCGGACGATCTCCGGACGCTGGGTACGCGTGGGATTCCCACCTCAGGGGATTTAGCATGATGCCTGTGGTGGAGAAGTGAGCGGCATTCCACTCGTGAACAGATTGTGTTACGACGTCGCGCTCTTCATTCACGTCAGAGGGCGATGCAATGAGGATGTTGAGGACATCGGCGAAGTGACGCGTGATTCGTCTGGCGGTTTGTCGGCTCAAGGTGACTTGTTCGTCCTGCTTCACTGCTACCTCTTTCGGAAATACTTCTTGCTCACGCACCATGATCTCCAGATCTCGTCGCGCATCAGCAGCCAAAGCATACATTTGTCTCTCGCCTTCCTGGGTCAACAAATTGATCACCGCGCCCATCCTCTGGCTTGAGAATGCTTTGTGGAGATGGCCCTTTTGAGTTCGAGCGTAACCGTCGACCTTATTGGCGATGAACGCGATGTCTGGTCGGGAGATATGGTCTTTGCGCTGTTTTATAAGGTCTACCCAAATCCGGTACAGGGCACGAACCATTTGTTCGGCTCCGTCAATTTGAACTCGGCCGACAGAGGCTTCGTGCTGACCACTGCGCCCGACGGATGAGCCTGCGAGCGCGGTATACTCCCGCCGTATCTCCTTCACCCTTTCGAGCGTGTCCTTGGAGATGGATTCTATCTCTTTACTCAGCTTTAGCTGCGCGATCTGGTTGAGGTCTTCGTACATTGGTGGCTGGGCCGAGCAAATAACTTGGCGGCACTGATGCAATTGTACGGCGAGGCGTGATCCAAATGGGCGAAAAACTCGCTATTCGGGATCATGTCATGGGTACTGTCACGATCAGCGCTTGCCAAATCTCCATACCGCTCAGGAATCGCTCCTGGGTGCTGTAGTTGAATTGCCCATAATCTTCCGCTTCGCGGCGGACGTTGGGGAGAGCGGGGGCGTGGCCAGCGATGTGACATCCGGCGGCTGCTTCGGCAGTGACGGAGGGCGGCGGGACGGACGGGGGCGCGGGAAGCGTCCGGTCCGGGGCAACCTCGCTGGTAACCTTGGTTGCCGCCGGGCCTCACTCAAAATATTTTGCTTTCGGAGAGCGCCGGTGGTGGTAGGGCCGGACTTTTCCTTCTTGCACAAATTTATTTTTGGCCAACAGCCACCAAAACAGCCACCTGCGCAAAATAAAAATGGCAGCCGATTTGGCTGCCGCGTATCTTGCTGATTTTATTGTGTTTCTGGCTCCTCAGGTAGGACTCGAACCTACAACCCTTCGGTTAACAGCCGAATGCTCTGCCATTGAGCTACTGAGGAATCTGTGGGTAAATTGCCCACTTCCAAGGTAGCAGAGAGCGCGAGGCGCGTCAAAATGCCGCCCAATTTTGCTCTGATCGACTTCCGTTTCGGTCCTGCCAGCGTGCGTGGAAGGCGAGATGGGAATTCTTCTGGAGAAGTGCGTTGAAGCGGCGCCTTCGATACGATAAAAAGTGTGTAGTGGAGATCCAGAACACCATGAAGATCGGCGTAGTCAGCGACACTCACGGCCTCTTCCGCGCCGAGGTTGCTCAGGCGCTGGCCGGCGTCGAGCGCATTTTGCATCTGGGCGATGTCGGCAAGCAGCAGGTGCTCAAAGAGCTGGGCAAGATCGCTCCTGTCACCGCAGTGCGCGGCAACGTGGACCACGAAGGCCCGGCCAGCAAGCTGCCGGAGACCGACGTTGTGCTCGTTGAGGGGCGCTATGTCTATATGCTGCACGATTTGGAGACGCTGCACCTGGACCCAGCCGCCGGCAAATTTGCAGCCGTGCTCTTCGGCCACTCTCATGTACCTAACTACTATCGCCGCAAGGGCGTACTCTACTTCAATCCCGGCTCTTGCGGGCCGCGGCGCTTCCGCCTGCCGGTTAGCGTGGGCGTGCTCACGGCGAGCGAGGACGGCGAATTGGAAGCCCGGATTATCCAGCTGGATTGTGCTTGAATGTTCGCGCCGCGATGCCGATTACCTGACCAGAAAATCCTTGGCTGTCTGCAGCAGAACGTCGCGGCTCATATCGGAGATGGCGTTGGTCAGCGGAAGGCGCTTGGGACAGACCTCGACGCAATTCTGCGCGAAGCCGCACTCCTGAATGCCGCCGTCGCCGGCCAGCGCGCGCAGACGCTCCGCGGCCAGAACCTTCCCGGTGGGATGATTATTGAAGAGCTTGACTTGGGCGATGGTGGCCGCGCCCACGAAGCCAGTCTCCTCGTTGAACTGCGGGCAGACCTCCATGCAGCAGGTGCAACTGATGCAGTTGGAGAGCGGATAGCTGATCTCCTGCTCTTGCGGAAAGACGCGCGGGCCTGCGCCCAGATCATACGTTCCGTCGATGGGAACCCAGGCCTTGACCGCCTTCAAATTCTCGAACAAAACCGAGCGGTCCACTTGCAGGTCGCGCACCAGCGGGAATTTCTTGAGCGGCTCGACGCGGATCGGCTGCTCTAGATTATCCACGAGCGACGAGCAGGCCATGCGCGCCTTGCCGTTGATAATCATCGCGCAGGAGCCGCAGATCTCTTCCAGGCAATTGGAATCGTAGGTGACGGGAGTGGTCGGGCAGTTGTGCGCGGTCACCGGATTGGCGGCGATCTCCATCATCACGGAGATGACATTCATGCCCGGACGCCACTCGATCTCGAAGCTCTCCCACACGGCGGGTGCATCGGGGCTGGCCTGGCGTTTGATTTCAAATACGACGGTCTTGTTTGCCATTGTCAGTCTCCCTTAGTTGGTTGCGTCGTAGCGGCGCGGGCGCGGCTGGATGAACTGCGTATCGACATCTTCCCACTCGAAGCGCGGGCCTTCGGCAGTGAAGGACGCCTTGGTGGTCTTCAAAAACTTCTCGTCGTTGCGCTCCGGGAAGTCGGGCTTGTAGTGCGCGCCGCGCGACTCATCGCGCAGAATCGCGCCCTGAACCACAACGCGGGATAGCTCGAGCATATTCTGCAACTGGCGGGCAAAGGCGAAGCTGGTATTGGCCCACTGGCTCTTGTCGCTCAGGTTCACGTTTTTGTAGCGGTCGAGCAGCTCGACGATTTTTTCATCGGCCTGCTGCAATCCCTTGTTATAGCGAATGACGGTGGCGTGCTTGGTCATGGTATCGCCCAGCTCGCGCCAGAGCTTGAAGGGATTTTCCGTGCCCTCGTTGTTGAGCAGCTTGGCATTGATCTCGGCCTGGCGCGCCACTTCCGCTGCATGGCCTCCATCACCTTCTACGGCGGGCAGGCTCTTGGCGTAAGCCATGGCATTCGGTCCGGAGATGAAGCCTGCGTAGATGCAACTGAGCAGTGAATTCGCGCCCAGGCGATTGGCGCCGTGATACTGATAATCGCACTCGCCCACGGCAAAGACGCCGGGAATATTGGTCATCTGGTTGAAATCCACCCACAGGCCGCCCATCGTGTAGTGCATGCCGGGGAAGATCTTCATCGGCACTTCGTGAGGATCGTCGCCGACAAACTTCTCATAGATATCGAGTATGCCGCCGAGCTTGCGGTCGAGCGTAGCGCGGTCAATATGAGATAAGTCGAGGTAGACCATTGGCTGCCCGTCGATGCCCAGATGATTTTCGTAAACAACCTTGTGAATGGCGCGGGTGGCGATGTCGCGCGGCACCAGGTTGCCGTACTTGGGATACCACTCCTCAAGAAAATAGAATCGCTCGGCCTCGGGGATCTGCTTGAAGGGCCGCTTGTCGCCCGAAGTGCGCGGAACCCAGACGCGACCGCCCTCGCCACGCGCCGACTCCGACATCAAGCGCAGCTTATCTTCGCCAGGAATGGTCGTGGGGTGAACCTGGACCAATTCGCCGTTCGCGTAAGTGACGCCCTGCTGGAAGACGGCCGATTGCGCCGAGCCGGTGCAGACCACCGAGTTGGTGCTCTTGCCAAAGATCGCGCCGATGCCGCCGGTTGCCAGGATGACGGCGTCAGCGGGGAACGAGCGCAGTTCCATCGTGCGCAGATCGAGAGCGGTAATGCCGCGCGCCACACCCTTCGAGTCAAGCACGGCGGAGAGAAACTCCCAGCCCTCGTACTTCTTCACCTTGCCTTCGGACTCGTGGCGGCGGACCTGCTCGTCGAGCGCGTAGAGCAGCTGCTGCCCGGTGGTTGCGCCGGCAAAAGCGGTGCGGTTGTAGAGCGTGCCGCCAAAGCGGCGGAAATCCAGCAACCCCTCGGGTGTGCGATTGAAGGGCACGCCCATGCGGTCGAGCAAGTCGATAATCGCCGGCGCGGCCTCGCACATCGCCTTGACCGGAGTCTGGTTGGCGAGAAAGTCGCCGCCATAGATGGTGTCGTCGAAGTGCTTGTAAGTGGTGTCGCCTTCGCCCTTGAGGTTCTTGGCCGCGTTGATGCCGCCCTGCGCGCAAACCGAGTGAGAGCGCTTGACCGGGACAATCGAAAACAGGTCAACCGAGCCGCCGGCCTCGGCAATCTTGATGACCGCCGAAAGTCCGGCCAGCCCTCCGCCAACCACGATGATTCTGGGTGCTGCCATGAACGAGTTCCTTTCGAAGAAGCAACTATTAGCTTCTAGCCTCTAGCTTCTATCTATTTGTTGCAGCTAGAGCATCATCGATTCTGCTATAGACTTCCGTGCCCCATCCATTCCGCATTTTTTCTGCGGAATGGGTGGGATTCCGAGAAATTCTGGTCTACACCATTTCCGAAAACGCTCGAATAGTTCCATAAAAAAGCTAGCAGCTAGAAGCTAGCAGCTAGCGGCTGACTAACAAATGCCCAGATGCTCAGCAAACCGGCCACCACCAAAACAAATCCCATCGCCGCGCAGACAATGCCGAAGCGCTTGCGGGCCACCGCGCCGGGCGTGATGCCCCACTTGGCCGCGAAGAGCCAAACGCCATACGAGAAGTGCCAGCAGATGGCGATCATCGCAATGATGTAAACGGCCAGCATCCAGGGATTGGCTAGTTCGATTTGCACCTTGTGGAAGGCCTCGTAGGGATGCTCGGGAAGGTTGGGTCCCATGAAGCGCTGACGAATCACGTGCTGCAAAATGTACGCAAAGGCGATAATGCCGGTGTAGCGCTGCGTGACGTAAAGCCAGTTGCCGGCCCAGGGATAGTAGATGATGTTGGACTTGCCGCGCAGCCAGATCCAGACACCGTAACAGGCGTGATAAAGGATGGGCAGAAAGATGAAGCCCCACTCCAGGCCGCGCACCAGCGGAAGGCTGTTGAGGAACTGGACCTGCTTTCCGTAAGCGACGGGTCCGCCGAGCGCCTCGAAGTTCGACAGCAGATGTTCCAGCAGGAATGCGCCGAGCGGGACAATGCCCACCAGTGAATGCAGCTTGCGCAGGAAAAAGGAAAAACCCTCGCCGGCGCGCAAAGGCTGGACGCCGCTGCGAACGGTAGGCGCGGCATTGGGTTGGGCAATTGCCATATATGTCTCAACTCCTAAGCGCTTGAAAGCTCCACATCCAGTTTTCGTGAGGCGGCGGCTTCGATTTGGGGACAGAAAAGCGTAATGCGGATATTTCTATTATTGTTTCCCGCTGTACTCCACGTCAAATCACCCCACAGGGCAATCGCATGAGGATTTTTTGAAGATTATTTCCCTCCCGCAGCGCACAATGGAAGTATGAACCACGACAATAACCACGGGCTTTTCCTATCCCCTGACCCCTAATCCCTAACCCCTGCTTTTGTACCCCCCCCTCCCCCCCCTAAAATATAAATATTGACGTAAAGATTTTGCAGGTAATTAATTAGTAACGAGGTCGTAGAGGGTTTCCCTTCATGCGATTAACCTGAATCGCGCCATGCGGTTTGGTCCCACGCGATGAGATTTGGGTGCCGCTCAAGCGCCTAGCATGGGTAAAAGTGCCGTAATGGCGCGCCCGCGATGGCTGAGCGCGTGTTTGGTTTCAAGATCGATTTCAGCCATGGTGCGGTCGAGCGCGGGCAGATAGAAGAGCGGATCGTAGCCGAAGCCGCCAGAGCCGCGCGGCGCTTCCAAAATCAGCCCTTCAACCGCGCCCTCGGCAGTGTGCAGAACCACTCCGTCGCGCGCCGCTGCCAGAACGCAGCGGTAGCGCGCCGTACGCAGTTCGGCAGCAACGCCTTCTAGCCGCCGCAGTAGAAAAATGTTATTCCGCGCGTCGGTCTCCTTGCCGTCGTGTGCGTCAACAAATCCGGAGTCGGCGGCAAAGCGTGCCGAGCGCACACCGGGCGCTCCGTCGAGCGCATCCACTTCCAGGCCGGAGTCGTCGGCCACGACCAGCTCTCCAGGCGCAAAGCGCGAGTAGAAAAACGCCTTGAGCTGGGCGTTCTCGGCGAAGGTCAGGCCGTCTTCCTCCGGCGCGGGAATCTCTTCTATTCCCGGAAGCGGCGAAAGGATGAGGGCGTGAGCCTCGGCGGCCGCGCGGAAGTCGCGCAGCTTGCCATGGCTGGTGGTGGCTGCGTATATGCGAATGGCCATGGAATAAGTGTAACGGGCTTGCTACCAAATGAAATCGGCCCGAGACGGAAGAAACTCCATCGCGGGCCGGTTTTGTTCGTGCTCAAGAACCGCTGGTAGCGAATCTTAGTCGATGCTCTGCTCGACGCGCAGATCGCGGCTCGAAGCGCCGACACTCACCGTGCGCTTGCCGGTTGCCGTGACCCACTTGCCATCTTTCGTGGACCAGTACTGCAACTGGCGCGGCGCAACGTGCAGCGTAACCGTCTTGACTTCGCCTGCGGTCAAATGAATGCGGTCAAAAGCAACCAGAGCCCGCACCGGAAATTGCACGCCATCGGGAATTGCATTGGGCGCGCCCAGATAAGCCTGCGGTACTTCGTCCGATTCCACGCTGCCGGTGTTCTTGATGTTGACGCTCACATCAAGTCCGCCGTCGGCTGCTTTCTCGACCTTCAGGCCGGAGTAATCGAAGGTGGTGTAACTCAAGCCGTGGCCAAAGGCGAAGAGCGGAGCGATCTTCTCCTTGTCGAACCAGCGATAGCCGACGTTGACGCCTTCGCTGAAAGTGGTCTTGCCGTCGATACCCTTGATCGAACGCTCGGGGTAGCGCGGATCGGTGGCGGCATAATCTTCCATGCGCTTTGCCCAGGTGACGGGCAGTCGGCCAGCGGGGCTGGCTTTGCCGGCGAGCAGATTGGCCGTCGCCCAGCCGCCCTCGTCTCCCGGCCACCACATTTCGAGAACCGCTTTGACCTTGCTGACCCAGGGCAGAGCGACGGGCTGGCTGGTGTTCAGCACGACGATGGTGTTGGGATTAACCGCGGCCACTTCCTCGACCAGTTTGTTCTGCTCGCCGGGAAGGCCAAAGACCGGCTCCAGGCGCGTCCAGGCAAAGACGACCGCGACCTTGGCGGATTTCGCGGCGGCGATGGCGGCCTCGTGGTCGGCCTTGCGCTGCTCAGGCATATACCAGTTAAGGCGCAGTTGCACGGGCGAGCCGGAGGTGTCGGGCGTGATCTTGATCTCGATGGGATGAGCTCCGGCGGTCAACTCGACCGCGCGTCGCAAATTATCGAGTCCGTCGGTCGTGGGGATGGCGTTATCCTGATTGGCTTGCAGGATGTCGCCATGCGCGCCGCCCTGATTGACGCCGGTCGACGCCAGATGCTTGCCGTCGATGGAAATCTTTGCATTGGTGCCGAGCGCTTGAAGATAGAGCCAGTAAACTCCCGCGTGAGGCGGAGTCAGCGTGCCCTTCCAGGTGATGGTCGAGTTGGGTGGCAGGGCATTGGCGCCGGTGAAATTGATTTGCGCGTCGGTTTGCTCGGCGCCCGCGCCAGAACGAGCGAGTCCCGGTTTTCCATCGTGGCTGAGCGCGCTGGCCGGAACCGGAGTGCCGGTCATATCATCGTCCACAGCGAACTTTATATTGGCATTGCCGGTGATTTTTTTAAGCGCCGCCAGCGGGCCAACCTGCCGCTGCGGCAAACCGACCGAGCGCTCGCCGTTGATGCCAATCGAATCTACCTGTAGCGCGGTGGGTCCGATCAGTACAACTGAATCCAGATCGGCGGCCTTCAGTGGCAGAGCGCCGCCATCGTTTTTCAGCAGCACCGCGGACTCTTCGCCAGTCTTCTCGATGATCTTGGCATTCTCCTCGATGGACTGCGCCGTGACCTCGTGCTTGGAGAGGCCGTCGAGGTAGCCGAAGCGGGCGATTTCAAACAAGACGCGTCCGGCGGCGCGGGTGATGGAGGCTTCGTTGACGCTGCCATCCTTGAGAGCCTCGGCGATCTTCTTGGTGTCCAGCTTTACGCCAAAGCTTTGTGCGGCCTCTGGCCGTTTCTGTTCGGGCTCTTCGGGAATCTGGCCGCCGAACATATCACCTCCGTCGTCATCGCCGGTGTGGGTAATCGGAGTATAGACAGGCTGCAAGTCAAAAAATGTAGGAATGCCCCAGGCTATGATGGAGGGCGTCGGCTCGCCAGGCATTTCCATGTCCAGACCGGCAATGATGAAGTTGACGCCATGGACTGCGCCCCAGTCGGATGTGACGAAGCCCTTGAAGCCGATCTCGTCGCGCAGAATCTTGGTCAGCGTGGAGTCGTTGCCGCAGGCATAGGGTCCGTTGATGCGGTTATAGGAGCACATGATGGACGAGACACCGGCCTTGACGGCTGCATCGAACGGAGCCACGTAGACCTCATGTAGTGTCTGGTCGTCCATCCAGATGTCGCCGCTGTTGGAGTCGTAGCCTACATAGTGCTTGATCTGGGCCATGACGTGCTGCGATTGAATCCCCTTGACCTCGGCCACGCCCATCTCGGTGGTCAGGAACGGATCTTCGCCGAAGGTGTTGTAGCCGCGGCCGAATTCAAGGTCGCGGTCGATATTCACAAAAGGTTGCAGGGAGACGTCGATGCCCAGCGCGTGGTCTTCGCGGCCGATCACCAGGCCATTCTCCTCGGCCGTCTTGCGGCTGAAGGTGGCGGCGACGCCCATTGTGGCCGTCTCGCCTTGCGAGGGATGGCGCGTGAGCACGCCTGGAGGCCCGTCGGCAAGGCGCAGCCCCGGAATGCCAAGGCGCGGAACTCCGCCAAGATAGCCGGCCTGACCCTGGTAGACCGCCGGATCTTCCACTGTGCCGTGGATCAGCATCAGCTTCTCGGCGAGGGTCATCTGGCTCAGCAGCTTGTCGACACGCGCGTCGCCTGTGACTACCGGCACACTCTGCCCAAGCGCCAATCCCGCGCTCAGCGCCAAAACAAAACCCAGCATAGCCGAAATGGCTGTGCGCAATACTTTTGCAGTTTGCATGGAATTTCCTTTTTGAATCCTTGCCGTATTTCAGGATGGATGAGCTACTCGCCAAGACGCTGGCTTAACCATCGTTTCTTCAATGCCAGTTTCCAATCATAGTTGAACTAGCCCGCTTCATTTCCAAATCAGAGCCGATCAGAAACTTTTCGCATCTTACCAATTTGAGGCGAGGACTGGCTACAGTTCTCTTTCAGGCGGGCAAGGGCAGCTCGGCGTGGAAGCCCTGCGCGATCAGCTCTTCGCGCAGTTGATCTACGCTGGAATACTCGATGGCCTGAATGCCCAGCGCCCGCGCGGCATCCACGTTCTCCCGTTTGTCGTCGATGAAGAGCGTCTCTTCCGGCAATACGCCGAGTTTGCTGAGCGTGTAGCGATAGATCGCCGGATCGGGCTTGGCGATGCCTAACTGACAACTCCACACCAGCACGTCAAAGCGATGAATCCAGGCAAACTCGCGCTCCACGCTGGCCAGCACGTTGTCGCCCATATTGGAGAGGATGGCGGTAAGTAGGCCGTGCTGTTTGAGCGCCAGTTGCCAGGCCACCATGACGGGGTTCTCGACGGTCCACAGCCGCGCGTCCCACCGATTCAGAGCCTCCACTTTTTCGCGTTCCGGAGGTATTCCCGCTTTGCGCAGAAAATTCTCCCAGAAGCCGATGCCGGTCAGCTTGCCCTTGTCGTAGGCTGGCCGGTCGGCCCAGAAGAGAGGCTCGAAATGCTCTTGGGTGAGTCCGGTGATGCGCAGCAATGCGGCCCACGCCGTGGCGTCCGGCGGTCCTGTCAACACAATGCCATAATCGAAGACCACCGCGCGCAGAGCCAATTATCCTCCTCAGAAATCCCGAATCTTGTGCTTCCGTGTAATGTTGAATGAAGGACGACGGTTTCTATTGTTGCACCTGCGGAGCGGCGGCCTTTCTAGGTTATTGATGGGAGAAGAATCGGATGCGTTTTTCGCGGCGAACCAACTGGAACACCGAGGAGAGCGAACTCGCGCGGGCGCACCGGCTGCGTTTGGCTGCAGGTGAGCCGATTGCGGATCTGGCGGCCTCGAACCCCACTCGCTGCGGCTTTGCCTACGATCCCGCGCTGCTTGCGGCGCTCGGCAATCCCCAGGCGTTCGACTACGATCCGCAGCCTCGCGGCCTGTTGAGCGCGCGTCAAGCCCTCTGCGCCTACTATGCCAGTCACGGCGTCGCGCTCCAGCCCGAGCAGATTGTGCTCACCACCAGCACTAGCGAGGCCTACAGCTTTCTCTTTCGGCTGCTCTGCGATCCGGGCGGCGAGATTCTTGCCCTTCAGCCCGGATATCCGCTCTTTGACTTTTTGGCGGTGCTGGACGACGTTGCACTGAAAGCAGCGCCGCTGAACTACGACCACGGCTGGCAGATCGATCCGGAGGGCATTCGCCGCGCTATTACGCCTCATACGCGAGCCATTGTGCTGGTGCATCCCAACAATCCCACTGGCCACTTCACCAAGACTTGGGAGGCTGAAGAGCTGGCGCGACTCTGCCGGGAGTTTGACCTGGCGCTGATTGTGGACGAGGTCTTTCTGGACTACAGCTTCGGCATCGCGGCAGAGAGCTTTGCCGCGGGCCTCGACGGTGTTCCGGTCTTCGTGGTCAGCGGGCTGAGCAAGATTGCCGGACTGCCGCAGATGAAGGCCGCCTGGATTGTGGCCACAGGAGCGCAGGCCTCTGCGGCGCTTGATCGGCTGGAAGTCCTTGCCGACACCTTTCTCTCCATGAATGCTCCAGTGCAATCTGCGTTGCCCGTTTGGCTGGAAGGCCGAGCGGCGATTCAGAATCAGATTCACGAGCGGGTGAGCGCCAACCTGGCCCAACTCGACCGGCAAATCGTCCGTATGCCGGAGTTGAGCCGCCTGGAGGTCGAGGGCGGCTGGTACGCAATCCTGCGCATTCCGGCGCTCGCGCCCGACGAGCAAACGGTGCTGGCCTTACTGGAATGTGGCGTCTGGGTTCATCCCGGCTACTTCTTTGGGATGAAGGAATCGGGCTGGCTGGTGATAAGTTTGCTCGGGCCGGAGGATGACTTCAGCATCGGTGTCACCGGCCTGGTCGATTACCTGGAAACTCAACAAGCGAGCAGCCGCACACGCGCTTGATAACATCCCAGCTCACTGTCCGCGCAAAAACGGATTACTCCTGCGCTCCTGAGCGATAGTGGTCTCGGGGCCGTGGCCGGTGAGTACGCGGGTTTCGTCGGGCAGCGGCAGCAGGCGGCTCTGGATCGAATCGATGATCTGACCGTAGTCGCCGCCGGGCAGGTCGGTGCGGCCGATGCTGCCGGCAAAGAGCGTGTCGCCGGCGACCAGCAGCTTGAGCGGGGCAAAGTGCAGGCAGACCGAGCCTTGGGTGTGGCCGGGAGTGTGGATGACCTGGGCGGGAAAGCGCTCGAGTCCCACGCGCTGGCCGTCGGCCAGAAACTCGTCTGGAGGCGCTGTCTCTGGCGTCGCAATGCCTAGCCAACTGGCTTGCATCTCCATCATCTTGAGCTGCGGCAGGTCAGCCACGTTGAGCAGAATCGGCGCACCGGTGAGCTGTTTGAGCCGGAGCGCGCCGCCCACGTGGTCGATGTGCGCATGTGTGACGAGAATCTGCTTGAGCTTGAGGCCAAGCTTGCCGAGCCGTTGATGAATGCGCCCCACCTCATCGCCGGGATCAATCACGATTGCCTCACCAGCCTCTTCGTCACCGAGGATGGTACAGTTGCAAGCCAGCGGACCAACAGGGAAGGTTTCCAAAATCATGATCTTATTCTATGCCCGGTTCAATGACCATCTCTGGATGCAGCTTTCGACTTCGCTGAAGGTAGGCTTTGCGGTGCAGCCAAACGGTTCTCTGAATCGCGTTTCCAGTTGTTAACTCATCTTCCGGGAGTCCATCCAGAAACTTCTCGCTGTGAGCCGCCAAGCACACATCAAGGAGAAACTAGATGGACGAGTATGAAAGCTTAAGCCACTCGAAGTGGGAGTGCAAGTACCACATTGTTTTTATTCCGAAATGCCGCAGAAAAGTACTTTACGGAACCCTGCGGCAGCATTTGGGCGAGGTTTTTCGCAGACTGGCAGAACAGAAGAGAGTCGCATTGATGAGGGGCATCTTCTGGCCGACCATGTCATATCATGATCTCAATTCCGCCCAAGTATGCGGTGTCGTCCGTGGTTGGGTACATCAAAGGGAAGAGCGCGATTCATATAGCTCGGACCTTTGGGGAACGCAAACAGAACTACGCCGGGCAAAACTTCTGGGCGCGAGGATATTTCGTGTCCACCGTGGGGCGGGACGAAGCCGTGATACGCGGCCACATCCGCAATCAGGAAAAGGAAGATGAGCGCTTGGACCAACTGAACCTGTGGAAGTAAACAGCCACCGAAGAGGTGGCTCAACCCAACCGGGGCCGCATTAGCGTCCCCGCTCAAGCCGCTTTGAGCGGCTCACATAATCAAGCCCACGGCTTTGTCGGGGGTATTGACTGATTATTCCATTCATGCTGGGTGCCAGAGTGCCCCAGGTCCCGATTCTGAGACCTGGGAATTTCCGCGGGACGCGAAGTCCCTACTCGTCGTAATGCAGCAGGCTGAAGACGTCGAAGCCGCGGAAGCGTTGACGGCCTTTGAGGAAGTCCAGCTCGACGGCAAAGGCCAGTCCGATGATCTCTCCGCCTAGCTCCTTGACCAGCTTCACGGTAGCTTCCATCGTGCCGCCGGTGGCGAGCAGGTCATCGACCAAAACCACGCGCTGGCCGGGCTTGATCGCGTCCTTGTGAATCTCCAAGGTGTCCGAGCCGTACTCCAAGTCGTAGGTCACGCGAGCCACCGGGGCGGGCAGCTTCTTGGGCTTGCGCACCGGGACAAAGCCGGCGTTGAGACGATAGGCCAGCGCAGGCCCAAAGATGAATCCCCGCGCCTCGATGCCCAGCACCAAGTCGATCTTCTGCTCGAGATAGTGCGCCGCCATCGCGTCAATCAGCTTGGCAAAGCCGGTCTTGTCCTTGAGCAGCGTGGTGATGTCGTAAAAGAGAATCCCCGGCTTGGGAAAATCGGGCACCGTGCGCACCAGCGCCTTCAGTGCTTCCACATCGACGGGCTTGATTGGTTCGGGCATGAGTAAGGAGCCTCCTTGATCGGGATTGGAGATTTGACTTCGTTCCTGATTATAGCGAGTCAGCCAGTCAGCAAGCCGGCGAGTCAGCGGAGGAGTTCATCTTTGAGCAGGGTATTGTTTCTTTCAGTTTCCGCCTGGGATAAACTGGCTTTGTTCAGCTCGGAAATCATTTTGGAGGTTGTCCAATGAACCTTCCGTCGATGAAGCAGCCAAGCGCATTCCTCCCCTTGGCCATGTCGCTCACCGCACTTGCGATTGTCCTTGGCCACGTAGCGATTTATGGAGTCGTTCGTGAGGCCGATGAGGGCGCCGCGGCCCATATCTGGCAGTTGCTGATGGGTGGACAGATACCGATCGTTGTTTTCTTTACGATCAAATGGCTGCCGCGTACTCCGAAGAGATCGTTGCGCGTGCTGGCTGCGCAGGCCGGAGGAGCGCTGGCGTCCTGCGCAGCCGTATTCTTTCTCACCTAGCGGCGAGCGGCAGGAAGCTGCCTTCACCACGCGCCGTCAATGCGGAAGGAACTCAACTCTTCGGCCTCGCTCTCATTCAGCGTGTGCTCGACCAAGCGATCTACGCGGCTGCCGCGCGGGCCACGGCGCAGACTCGCGCGCAGCTCGGCCAGTTCCGCCGGTGCGCCCGAGGCTACTACCTCGACCTCGCCCTCTTCCGTGTTGCGCACCCATCCGCGCAGGTCAAGCTGGCCAGCCTCGCGCTGCACAAACCAGCGAAAGCCCACGCCCTGCACTCGGCCTTGAATCAGAAAATGAAGAACCATCACAGGTGACATCTTAAGCGATTTGGGGCTGGATATGCGTGGTAGCCATCAAACGAAGCGGACAACATGATTATTGGAGGAAAGACGCCTTTGGCAGTTGAGAGGGTACGAAACTCTTGCGAGTGAAGAGCGAGTGGCTGCCCCACCGCAGGTGGCGCGTTACACTGGAAGTCACCATGGTCTTTGTCCTCGACAACTACGATTCGTTTACCTATAACCTTGTCCAGTACCTCGGCGAACTGGGCGCAGAGGTCGAGGTCTATCGCAACGACGAGCTGACCGTGGAACAGGTCGAAGCGCTGCGGCCGGAACGTATTCTGCTCTCTCCGGGCCCCTGCACTCCGTCCGAGGCCGGCATCCTGGTCCCACTGATCAGCCATATGGCTGGCAAAGCGCCGATTCTGGGCGTTTGCCTGGGTCATCAGGCGATTGGCGAGGCCTTCGGCGGCCAGGTCGTCCGCGCCAGCCACTTGATGCACGGAAAGACCAGCCCGATTGCACACGACGGCAAGGGCGTATTTGCCGGCCTTGAGTCGCCGCTTACCTGCACCCGCTACCACTCGCTGATCGTCGCCGAGGAGTCGTTGCCCGCCGCGTTGATGGTGACTGCGCGAACCCCGAGCGCCGATGGAAAAAACTCCGTCATCATGGGCCTGCGCCACCGCACTTTGCCGATCGAGGGTGTGCAGTTTCATCCCGAAAGCGTGCTGACCGAGGGCGGCCATCAGATGATCCGCAACTTTTTGGAGATGTAAGCGCGATGATGAGTTCGATGCGCCTCTTGGTCCAAATCTTCCGGGTACATTGCGTTGGGCTTGTAGCGCTGACAGCTCTCGCACTGACGCCGGTATTCCGTGCCCAGGCTACCGCAGCCACAGCCCAGGCACCAACCACCGCCCAGGCTCCAACCGCGGCCCCGGCAACCGCGACCGCTCCCATTGCTCCCATTGCCATCGTCCCGCTGGACAGCAAGAATCCCGATAGCGCCGCATCGGTTACCGGTGCGCTCCAGGTCTCACAGGGCAAGGCCGTGATTGCCGCCAACGGCACGGTCACCTCGGGCGAGCAAACCACCGAAGTGATCCTGCCCCATCGGGGCCTCTTGCGCGTCTGCGCCTCGACGACCGTTAAGCTGGCCGCCGATGCCAGTGTCCCCGCCGGCGAGACTCCCGGCCTGATGATGGCGATGGACCACGGCGCAGTCGAGTTGAGCTTTGCGACGAGCTTCGTCAAGGGCCGCAACTCCGACATTCTGCTCACGCCGGATTTCCGCATTCTGATCAGCGGTCCGGGTGCAGCGGAGGTCAAGGTGCGCCTCGGCCCGCACGGCGACACCTGCGTGGATAATGCCGGCGCCAACGCGCCGTATGTTCTGGTCACCAGCGTCTTTGACAGCGGCGATTATCGCGTGCAACCGGGCCAGCGAGTGATGCTCGAGCATGGCAGCCTGCATGAGGTGGTGGACAGCGAAAAGGAGCCATGTGGCTGCCCGCCTCCGCTGCATCCCGGCACGAACGAGTTTCCGGCGGCGCAGAGCGCGGGTCTGGCGCCCATGCCCAAGCCCGCACCGAATGCGGCCTCGCTAACTTCCACACCGCAGCAGTCGCTTGAGCCGCTGGTCTACAAGAGCACGGACCATGCCGCCCAGCCCGCCAGCGAGGCCGCTCCGGCAGCCGACGCAAGCGCAACTCCGCCCGAGACTCCGCCCGCGCCCAAAAAGAAGTCCGGCTTCTTTAGCCGCATCGGAAAGTTCTTCCGGCGGCTCTTTGGGGCGGAGTGAGAAAAACAGGAAATAGGAAATAGGAAACAGCAATCATCCTATTCTCATAATGTTTATGCGCGACCGTTTATGTATAGGTTTGAGAACTTTTCCGTGGCAGGGTCGTACCAAGCCTGCCAGTAGCAGTTGCCTCCATCCCAAACTATAGCAACATGGTTTCGCCAATCGATGTTGTACTGTACCTCGCAAAGTGCGTTCACATAGATAAGGTTCTTCCCCGCGCGTACCACGGCGAGGTATTGTCGGAAATAATTTTCAGGATGCTCGATCTTTTCACCTTTCGGAGCACCGAAACTTCTTAAGTCAGAGATACGAGTTATGTTAGTCTCAAGTGTTTCAATTTGTGATTTGGTCGGCTGCCAACTCCCATCAATCTTTTCCTGACCATCTTTCGGAAACATATTAGCAAGATTATTGGTCTCGGTGGAGGGGAGCAGAACATATTGCTGCCTCTGCTGCCCATGTATGCAAGTGTTGAGGACGATCAGAAAGACTGCGACGACAAAATTTCTTGGACTCATGTCGAATCTCTCCTTCTTCAGTTACGCATCGATTAGGTGACACCCGGAGTACAACACAATTTCTGATCTCTGTTCCCTGTCCTACATCTCTCTTGCGCGTTCAATCGCGCGAATCACGGCCTGCGCTTTGTTGATTGACTCGGCGTACTCCAACTCGGGCACGGAGTCGGCGACAATGCCCGCGCCCGATTGCACGTATCCTTTGCCGCCGACGGCCAGCATCGAGCGAATCGCAATGCAAGAATCAAGATTGCCGCTGAAATCCGCGTACATCACCGCGCCGCCGTAGGTGCCGCGCCGCGCCGGCTCCAGCTCTTCGATGATCTCCATCGCGCGGACCTTGGGAGCGCCACTGAGCGTGCCGGCAGGGAAGCAGGCGCGCAGCGCGTCAACGGCGGTGAGTTCCGGCTTGAGGCGGCCTTCGATGCTGCTGACAATATGCATTACGTGCGAGTAGCGCTCGACAAACATCAGCCGGTCTACCTTGACGCTGCCGAAGTCGCTCACCCGGCCTACGTCGTTGCGGCCCAGGTCCACCAGCATTACGTGCTCGGCGCGCTCCTTCTCGTCGTGAATCATCTCCTCGGCCAGTGCATTGTCTTCCTGCTCGGTCACGCCGCGTGGCCGCGTTCCGGCGATGGGCCGGTACTCGACCTTGCCCTGATGCACGCGCACCAGCAGCTCCGGCGACGACCCCGCCAGCTCGAGGGTGGATTGTTTTACCTTTTTGGCCAAGTGTTTGGAACTGTCGGTCGCGCCGCCCAGCGGGCCCTCCGGCGCAAAGCGCAGGAAGAACATATAGGGGCTGGGATTGACGGTGCGCAGTGAACGATAGACCTGGAAGCTGTCGGCCTCGGGCTCGACGTCGAAGCGCTGCGAGAGGACGACTTGAAAGATGTCGCCGGCGGTGATGTACTCCTTGGAGCGATTGACGGCGGAGAGATAATCCTTTTTGGCCGTCCGATGCTTCACTTTCAGCTTGCCTTTGCCCTTGCGCGCGGCCAGCTTGGGCAGCGGCTGGGCGAGGCGTTTTTCCAGCCGGTCGAGGCGGGCGACGGCTTTTTCGTATGCATTGGCTGGCTTGCTGCGGGTGACGTCGGCGGTGACCACCAGCCAAATCTCCTTGCGCACATGGTCGAAGGCCAGCACCTCGTCGAAGAAGAGGAGGCAGGCGTCAGGAACGTCCAGCTCGTTCTTGGCCAACTCGGGCAGCCGTTCGATCTGGCGGACTGCGTCATAGGAAAAAAAACCAACAGCCCCGGCGGTAAAGGGCGGCAGGCCTGGCAGGCGTGCCGGCTTGTGGCCAGAGAGAGCGCGGCGCAGCACGGCGAAGATGTCGCCCTCGATCTGGACAACCTTGCGGCCTTCAGTGATGGTGATCTCGCGGCCCCGCGAGACGATGCGCTTGAAGGGCGCCAGGCCGATGAAGGTGTAGCGGCCCACCTGTTCGCCATTCTCGACCGATTCGAGCAGGAAGCATTCGCGTTCCGGCCAGGCCGCGCGCAGGAAGGCCGAGACCGGCGTTTCAAGGTCGGCGGCGAGGATGCGGCATACGGGAACGAGTGTGTGCTCCTTGGCAAGCGCCAGGAACTCCTTGCGGCTGGGCTGAACGGAATTCTTCGAGGTTTTCACAGGTTTAGTGTAATTGTTCAGGGCTTCGGAGATCATGGGCACCCGCCCCACAAAGGCGGAGGTCAGAGGATTCCCGGTAGTCCGTTCCACTTACTGTTCGGCATCATCCTTTAAACAGAAACCACTCCGAAATCAAATCTACACTTCTCTCTTCTACCGTGTGGCTCAATAAACTTCGATAGATCGCAGAATTATCATTTCACCCTTTGCGCAATTGCTTAGCCGTCTGCATCGGCACCACCTGCACGGTCACATCTCGGACCTCGGAGAGGAAGCGGTTGATGACCGAGCCGTGCAGAAAGATGTCCCAACGTGAACGGACCGACTGGCCGAAGACCACGTGCGAAATGCTCTCCTGTTGGGCGAAGCGGATCAGGGCGTCGGAGACGTTGCGGTCCGAGAGCAAGACCACTTGCGCGCCCAGGTCGCGGGCCATGCGCTGATACTCTTCCAGGCGATGGAAGGCCTCCGGGTCGCCGTGGCCTTTGTCTTCATCGGGCCGGGTGACATAGACCGCATACCAATTGCTGGCCAGACGTCCGGCGATGCGGGAGCCCACGCGCAAGAGGCGCTCAGTGCCAGGCCGTGTGCTGAGACAGACCATTACCTTCTCCGGTATCGGCGCCTGTTCCAATCCCTGGGTGCGGCGATACGCCGAGGCCTGGTTGCCCACCTGTTCGGCGGTGGTGCGCAGGGCCAGCTCGCGCAGCAGATTCAAGTTGCCCTTGCGGAAGAAGTTGGAGAGCGATTGCTCCACCTTTTCCGCCGCATAAATCTTTCCTTGGCGCAGACGGGAGCGCAGCTCGTCCACGGTTACGTCCACGTTCACCACTTCGTTGGCGCGCTTCAGGAAGTTGTCGGGAACGGTCTCGCGAATGACGGTGCTGGCGGAGCGGTTGACGGCGTCGTTGAGGGTTTCCAAATGCTGGATGTTGACCGCGGCCATCACGTTGATACCGGCGTCCAGCAGCTCCAGCACATCCTCGTAGCGCTTGCGATTCTTGCTGCCGGGAACGTTGGTGTGGGCCAGCTCATCCACAATGACCGTTTGCGGATGGCGAAAGAGAATGGCGTCCACGTCCATCTCTTTCAGCGTGACACCGCGATAGGGAATCTCGCGCTGGGGCACAATTTCGAGGTCGCGGATGCGAGCCTCGGTCTCCTTGCGTCCATGGCTCTCCACCAGTCCAATGACCACATCTACGCCCTGCTGGTGCTTCATCAGGTAGGCATCGTTGAGCATATGGTAAGTCTTGCCCACGCCCGGCGCCGCCCCGATGTAGACGCGGAGCTTGGCGGGTTCCTGTTTGCGTTCAAGTTTGATCTCGGCCATGGCTTAGCCCACCTCGACGGGATGGTGGACTTCTTGCGCGGCCGCCACCGGAAGTGTGAAACGAAAGGTTGATCCATGGCCAAAGCGGCTCTCGACGGCGATCTGCCCGCCTAACTGCTCGACCAGACGGCGAGCCAGCGCGAGGCCGAGGCCGGAACCCCGTTCAGAAAATGTGCTGAAGCGGTCAAAGATGGTGCCCAGCCGTTCAGCCTCGATGCCGCGGCCGGTGTCGCGCACGGTGAGCTGCACAAAATCCTTGACCTCTTCGGCGGCCAGCAGAATCTCGCCCTCGGGCGGCGTGTAACGGATGGCATTGGAGAGCAGGTTCTCCAGAATCGAGCGTAGCGCCCTGCGATCAGCCCGCACATACGACAGATCCGCGTAAGCCTTGACGTCGACGCGAATGCGTTTCTGGGCGGCTTCGTCGCAGAAGCGGTCGCGGACCTCGCTCAGAGCTTGCAACGGGCGCAGCCGCTCCAGCGTAAACTCGCGGCGCCCGGCGTCCAACTCGGCCACTTCAATCAGGTCGCCCATCAGATCGTCCAGCTTCTCGCTCTCGTTGCTGGCCGCAGCCACCAGTTCGGTTTGCAGTGGCAGCAGCTCGCCGGCAAATCCCTGGCTCAGCGCATAAAGGCCGCGGCGCAACTGCAAGAGCGGATCGCGCAGCTTGCGGCTGGCCACGCTGATGAACTGCGACTTGAAACGGTCTGTGTCTTGCAGCGTGGTCACGTCTTCCAGCGTGGTAACGGTGCCCAGCAATCTTCCCTCAGAGTCGCGCATCGGCGTGGTGCGCAGACGGTAACTGCGCTCCAGCTTTCCAATGCGCATCGGTAGCAGAGACGCCTCATCCTCGGCAGCCACGGCCTTTTGCATCGAAACCGCGTTGCGGATGGCGCTTAAGATCTTGTCGCCGCCGGGGGTGTTGGCCAGAGCCTTGCGGTCGCCGGCCGCTTCGCCCAGCAGTTCGGCCGCGGCCTGGTTCACCTTGAGCAGTTGTCCCTTGCCGTCGGTCACAATGATCGGCTCGAAGAGCGATTGCAACACGGCATCAGAGAGTTGAAACTCCATCTGGCGGCGTCCGGCCTCGGAGTCGCGCAGCTCACGCAGCCTTACCGCGATCCGGTTCAGCTCGCCGGCAATTACACCGAAGCTGTCGCGGCTGCTCCACTCCACGCGATGCTCCAGATTGCCCTGGGCGATCCGGCGTGCATCGCGCGCCAGTCTTTGGATGGGACGAAGCACTGAGTAAGCTGTTCCCGCCGCGGCCACAGCCGCGAGAGCCGCTATGATCCAAGCGAGCCTGAGCTGCCCGGCCACCGCCAGGACATGGTGCGTTGCCATCACCAGCCCTGCCGTGAGGCCGGCAAGCAAGACGCAGCCGAGAATCAGTCTCTGGGACAGGTTGAACATAATCCGGTTTCTGCTCCGAAAGACAGGGATCAGGGGATAGGGATTAGGATCAGTAATCGATGCTTCCTGATCACAGATCGCCAATCGTTAATCATCGACCACCGTTTCCTCAAAGCTAACATGAAACAAGAGATCGATTCTGCCGTAGCGAACTGACTACTGCCTTTACGGCACCCGGCAGACCGAGACAACGTCGTTGTGCCACTCGCAGGCTAACCCCGTCGGCTGAGGATAAGCAACCACCACCCAGCCCACGCCAAACTCCGTCTTCAGCCGCTCGAAGTCCGCAAGCTGGAAGCGGCTCCAGCCTTTCTGGGCCTTGACCTGCCGTGACCACACTTCGCCCAGTTCCGGGACCTGCGTCACAACCGCCGTGTCTTTAATGTTATCCGCCAACTGGCTCCGCTCGGCCAATGCGCGGAAGCTGTGATAATCCTCTCCGGGCGCGGCCAGATAATTTGGGTCAAGAGCAAAATAAGCGTCGGTCGGCGTGTTCTGGCGAATCCATGTGAAGGCTTGCAGCCACTGATTCCCCGAGACACGTCCGGGCAACTCCAGGTGCTCGCTGCTCGGGAATAGCGCCCGTTGCGAGATGAACATTCCCGCATTGATCGCCAGCAGAAAAACCACCCAGCGCCAAATGCTGGCCTTGAGCAGATACTTGCCCAGCAGACAGCCACCCATCAGAGTCATGAAAACATAAATCAGTTGCAGAAAGCGCATCGGCTGCAAGGGATAGAGCCGAATCATGGCCGGGATTCCCAGCATGACCATGGCGACCGCCAGTTGGAAGATCCCAAAGAGGAAGACAGCCAGCGCAAAGCGTGCCAACAGTGTTTCTCCCTGCTTTTTGGCGAAGCGCCAGAGCAGCCAGAAGAGAAGCAGAGGCGCCAGCGCGCCCAGCCACTCATACCAGGCCCATTTATAAAGGAAAAAATAGGTACGAGTCTCCAGAGCCTCCCGCCATACGGGAGTGGGCGGTTCGAAGATCCAGCCCAGGGGGACAAAAGCAGCCGCCATATAACCGCCGCCTGCTCCGTGCCACTGTCGCAGCCAGCGGTGGAGCGGTTCCAAAAAGACCAGCGTCAGAAAGAAGCAAAAAGAAATACCCATTGCTCCCATGATGGGATGCAACACAAATGCCAACAGCAGCAGAGGAACCGCCTGCCACTTTTTCTCGGCCAGAATGCGCGAAATCGCCAGCAGAATAATGGCTGTGGCAACATTGCGCGGATGCAGATGCTGATCGACCAGGTAGAGCGCCGTGCCGGCCACCGGCAGCGTGAACATGGCCGTAACCAGGGCAACGCCGGCCCATTGCGCCCGCGCCTGCTTGAACAGCTTGCGGGCAATTGCCCAGCAACCGAAGACGATCAGCGCGATCGATGCAAACTGCAAGAGGAACTCCACGGCAGTCAATGGAATTGAACTCCAGCGCACGAAGGCAGCAACCCATTTGTCGAAGAAGGTGGCTTGTAGTTGAAGACGAAAGAACTCGGCGTCGCGGGGGTAAAGCGCGGGATTCAGGATACTTTTCACCGAGGTCAGATACACCCCGTCGTCTTCGATTCCGGGATGGTATCCCATTACGGCCAGACTGAGCATCGAAAAAAACATGGTCAGCAAAAAGTTGACCGGAAAGTAGCGTTTCAACCGGATAAACCTCGTATACTCAAGCTAAGTATGTCGCCAGCAGTGATAATTCCATCGTACACGCCTGCCGACGGGGCGGCAACGCGCCGCGCTTCGCTCCAGGTGCGCGCCCAGCAGAAGCCGGAAATGCTGGCACTGGCCATTCCTACCCTGCGCGAGGCGGAAAACCTTCCTCGCCTGCTCAGGCACCTCAGCGCTGTTCTCGATCCCATGGGCATACGCTACGAGATTCTGGTTGTCGATGACGACAGCAGCGACGGAACCGAGGAGATCGTCTCCGCCATCGCCCTTGCGGACCCGCGCGTGCGCTTGCTGGTGCGTAAAGGAGAGCGCGGCCTCTCCGGCGCCATTCTCCATGGCTGGCGGAATACTGACGCGTCCATTCTCGGCGTGATTGATGCCGACCTGCAGCACCCTCCGGATCTGCTGCCGGAGTTGATCTCCGCGATTCTCGCAGGCAACGATATGGCCATCGGCAGCCGTTACATCGCGGGCGGCCGGCTGGGCAAGTGGAATCTTGTTCGGAAGCTCCTCTCTGTCGCCGCCGTATGGGCCACTTGGCCTATTCAAAGGGCGGGGATTCGCGCCAAAGACCCCATGACCGGCTTCTTCCTGGTGCGCCGCGAATGCCTAGCCGGCATCGAGTTTCAGCCCTCCGGATTCAAGCTGCTTCTGGAGATTCTGGTGCGCGGCCGAATCCACTCGATCAAGGAGCTACCGCTCTGCTTCGGCCTGCGCTCCCAGGGCGCAAGCAAAGCCAACTTCAAAGTGGGCTGGGATTATGCCCGGTTGCTGACCAGGCTCTATGCGGGCAGATTCATCCTGTTGTGGCACTGACTCTGGGCTGAATCTCCGGCCTATCTGAGATCGAATTGTTGGATACGAGCGACTGACTCATCCAGCGGATGGAACTACGATCTCCTCTGATGGAATAGTGCCGGGAAGTGCGTCTTCTCCAACCCGTTTGAACAAACGCAGAATCGCATAACTGCCCAGAATCACAATCACCGGATCAATCGGGCGCAAGCGGTACGCTCCCGGATTTACAAAGTAATACATCAACGGATAAATGAGTAGAACTACCCCATACCGCATCGCCTCATGAGGATTTCGTCGCCAGGCAAAAAACACGCCGAGAAAAGCAAGCAGCGACAAACTGGTGGCAACTGGAATGTTGAACGGATCAAGCGGCTCCCCCAGCAGATAGTCGTGGTCAAAGCTCCAGTAGCCGGTCCAGAGATAAAGCGCGCGGCGTCCGCACATCCATACGAACCAGCGCGGATTGTCACGAATGAATGTCTTTGCCTGCCGCGATTTGTGGCTCATGTAAGCAAGCTCGCCCACGCTGTTGTACTCGGCCAGCTCTCGCGCGTTGTGCATCGGGCAATACTCGCAGTTGACCCAGTGCTGCGAGTAGCCGTTATTGCCGATCAGCAACTCCATCCCCATGCTGTCACGCATGGGAATGAAACGATGGAAGACCACGGCGTTGCGGATGATCCAGGGCGAGAGAGCCGCGGCCAATGACAGCGAAGCCACCACTCCCGGCAGAAACCAGCGCTTGCCCGCGTGGGCCAGCCGCCAGGCCGCTAACACCAGAAGGAATGGAATGATCGAGAGAATCGCGGGTTCCGTCAGCCCGGCAAAGCCTGCCAGAAGACCGAAGGCAGCCCAAAGCGCGAGCTTAGGTGACCGCTCCAAATCCTGCGCCAGATAGAGCAGCCAGCAAAGGCAAAGCAGCAGCAGATGCGTCGACCACGCCCACTCTGCCGAGAAGTAAATGCCGTAGGGAGAAAAGGCCCAACCCCAGCCCGCCCACAAAGCCACACGCGGGCCAAAGCTGCGCCGCGCCATCAGAAGGACGGGAATGCAAGCCAGCGACGAAAGCAGACTGTTGAACGAGAGTATGGCAAGTATCGAGGCTAGCGTATGCACGCCGAAGATGCGAAAGAAGACGGCCACCACCATGGGAAAGACCGGCGTCATCATTGCCGAGGGCTGAATCGACGGCAGCGGACTGCCAAAGCCCTGTCCGGCCACCAACGCCCGGGCAATGTTGCCCTGCTCCCAATGAGTGACACGAGTCGGCTCCATCCATTCGTCATAGACAAACGGAATTACGGCCAGACGGATGGCAAATGCAATCAATACCATCCATAGAACAACGGGAACTTTGCGGAAGCGGCAACGCACGGCAGAAAGCAAACTATTTTCTCCTGGCGGGTTCACGCAATGATACACGAGCGCTCGCATCCTGCGATAGACGATAGACGAATGAGTGTAAGCGAAGGATGACTAAAGCGCCGGCAACAGCATCCGCAGCAGCAAAAACGCGCCCACGCCCGCAAAAAACACCAGCGCCATGTGAATGCCCGGCTCGCGGTTGACCTCGGGCACCAGGTCGGTGGCGGCCACGTAAAGCGCCACGCCTGCCGAGATAGGCAACCCATACGGCAGCCAACTGGGAATCAGCTCAATCACCAGCACGCCGGCCAGAGTGGCAACAGCAAGTGCCACGGCGGAGAAAAGAGCGGAGCTCCGCGAGCGTCCGCTGGCCAGCATCACGCTCGCCATCGTGAAGCCCTCCGGCGCCTTGTGCAGCAGAATCGCCAGAAAGATCAGCCAGCCCAGCCACCCCGAAACCAGAAAACCCGAGCCAATGGCTACGCCGTCAAAGAGCGCATGAAGGCTCAGCCCCGCCATCACCGAGTTGCCGGTGTGGCGCGAGACGAACTCGTCGCCATGCGTCTCCTCGCCAAAGTGAAAGTGGGCGTTGATGGTGTGTTCCAGCAGATGGACGACGCAATAGCCGCCCATGATGAGGCTCGGACCGAGAAGCGGATGCGCCTGGTTCAGCCGCAGGCTCTCCGGCGTCATCTCGATCAGCGCCGTCGCCATCAAAAAGCCAGCGCCCAGCGCGACAAAGTAGCGCAGATAGCGCTCCACGCCCTTGGCGCGCACCAGCACAAAGCCGCCGGCCACATCGGCCAGCGCGGCAATCGTTCCGAGAATGAGGGAGAGCTTAAGCAATGTTTCAATCCTTTGAACATTTTTGAATGGGCTGATTAACCCATTCAATTACTTGCAAACTATCTAATACCGGCAATCCCCAATTACCCTCAATATCATCGATTGAATAAACCTCAAGCTCAGTGAGTTTGCCGTCATTTTGAAATAGAAGCAAACCTACACTCCTATCTTCTGTTGCCATTCCAACAGCATCTGAAATGATGTTGCTGGAACTCAAGCCCAATGGAACACTCTCATCCACATACAATTTAATACTTGGACATCCGCAATCACACCCGCGTGAAGCCCTAATTTTCTCAAGTTGTGGAATAAATGATTTGGCTTCTGGCGAACTATGTTCCAAGAGCCAAGTTAATAATGTCATTTCCTCTGAAGTGAGTGCGCGTTGTGTCTGAGCAGCTCTCATGATGATATCTCGGATTCACAAAATGGAACTCTCTCACAAAATTGTACTCATCACCCGCTATGGCGGATGTGCATCACGTCCCCATCCTGCACGACGTACTCCTTGCCCTCCAGGCGCAGCGTGCCCTTGCTGCGGGCGGCGGCTTCGGAGCCGGCCTCGAGCAGCGCGTCCCAGCGAATCGTTTCGGCGCGGATGAAGTGGTGCTCGAGATCCGAGTGAATCGCTCCGGCTCCCTGAGGCGCCTTCGAGCCGGCCGGAATCGTCCAGGCGCGGCACTCATCCTCGCCGGCGGTAAAGAAGCTGATCAGCCCCTGCAACTCGTAGCTCTTGCGAATCAGCCGCACCAGGCCGCTCTCGCGCAGTCCGTAGCTTGAGAGAAACTCCGCAGCCTCCTCGTCGTCCATCTCGGCCAGCTCGGCCTCGACTTTGCCGCAGATGGCTGTCGCGCCCGCATTCGCCCGTGCGGCCACTTCATCCAGCTTGAAGCGGCTCACCGCCGAGTCCAGATCATCGCCCAGCGTGGTGCTTTCGCCGATATTGAGCGCGTAGAGAATCGGCTTCTGCGAGAGGAACATAAAGCCTCTAATGAGCTTTTTCTCCTCTGCGGTCATCTCCAGCTCGCGCAGCGGCAGCTCCTTTTCCAGAGCCTCCTTCGAGCGCACCAGCAGCGCCTGCTCATGCTCCAGATCACTGGTGCGGCCTTTTTTCAGGTCTTTCTCCAGCCGCTCCAGCCGCTTTTCTACCTGCGTCAGATCGCTGATCATCAGGTCGAACTCAACACTTTTGATGTCGCGCATCGGGTCGATGGGGCCGACGTGCGCAATCGAATCCTCATCAAATGCGCGCAGAACGTGAATCAGAGCGTCCACATTGCGCAGGCTGGTCAGGAAGGCCGTCTCCTTCAGCGCCTCCTGCCCGATCGCCGCCACGTCAACATAATCAACAGTCGCATAAGTTGTCTTCTTCGGCTGGTAGAGCGCCGACAGCTTGTCCAGCCGCTCGTCCGGAACCCGCGCCACGCCGATGTGTTCCTGGCGCGAGTGGCCGCGCTCCTCCAGCTTGGCTTTGGTCAGAATCTTGAACAGTGATGTCTTGCCCACCTGTGGCAGGCCGATGATGCCAGTCTTCATGTGTGTCCTATTGGGACTCCGGGCAGAATATATGCGCGCTCGGGAGCCTCTTCGATGATACAGGAGCAGGGAATGCAGTAGACCGCGAACTTCATGTCGCGTAAGTGCCAGTTGGCCCCACCGTAGAGCCTGCCTTGTGCGAAGCCGAAAGGTTGTTTGCAGATATTTCCCTCCCGCCGCGCACAATGGAAGCATGAACCGCGACAAGAGCCACCCGCTTGAACTGACCACTAACCACGAATCTCTGTTCACTGGGGTCCCCTACGCCCTATTTACCGTCAAAGTGTGAGACTGCGAAGGGTTTGCCTTTTTGATGCGATTACCTTTGGATACTCGTGTCTCTGGCTCCGTACGGAACAAAAGATTACACTCTTAATAGGCGATGAATCCTGTGTGTTCGACGATAGCCATCGCAGCGTTGAATCTGTAACACAATGATTCCAAACCAGCAGGAGCAAATGGATCCATTTTTCCCAGATTTACGAAATCCCGATCAGGCCGCCGTGCCTCGGGATGACTCAAACCTGGAGTCTCTCACCCCAGCGTCCGCGCCCACTGGTAAATCCGGTGGCATCGGCCTGTGGCTGCGTGATTTGGTGGTTTCTGTCGTCGCAGCGATCTTCATCATCACCTTCCTGTACCAACCGGTGCGCGTGGAAGGCACCAGCATGTTGCCGCGGCTGGAGGATCAGGACCGGCTCTTCATCAACAAGTTCGTCTACCGCTTCACGGCCATCGAACGCGGTGATGTAGTGGTCTTCCATTATCCCCGCGACCCGGAGAAGAGTTACATCAAGCGCGTCATCGCCCTGCCTGGAGATCGGCTGCGCATCGATCACGGCACAGTCTGGCTCAATGGCAAGCCGCTGACGGAGGATTACGTTCCGGAGGAGTATCGCGACAGCGTCTCCTATGCGGAGGTTGTCGTTCCCGAAGGCGCCTACTTCATGATGGGCGACCATCGCTGCATCTCCTCCGACAGCCGCACCTTTGGCCCCGTCGAGCGTTCGCTCATCTACGGCAAGGCGGTCTTTGTTCTGTGGCCGGCAAAGGATGCCGGCACAGTGCGGTAACGGCGCCGAATTACCGCCCGGATATCCACCGGCACAATCTCTCCAAAGCTGTTAAAATCGGTAGAATCCACTCTTCGGAGAGGCAATGCAATCGATTCTAGCGCTCGAAGACGGGCGCATCTTCCGTGGCCTCGGCTATGGCGCACCTGGCGAATGCCGGGGCGAGGTCGTTTTCAATACTTCCCTTACCGGCTACCAGGAAATCGCAACCGATCCCTCCTACGCCGGGCAAATCGTCGTTCTCACCAACCCGCAGATCGGCAACTACGGCACCAACCAGGCGGACAACGAGTCGGCCCGGCCCTATATCGAGGGCCTGATCGTCCGCGAGTTTTCGCCCATCGGCTCCAACTGGCGCTCCGAGCAGGTCGCCGACGAGTACATGGAGCGCTATTCCGTTCCTGTGCTGGCCGAGATTGACACCCGCGCTTTGGTGCGCCATCTGCGCACTCATGGCGTAATGCGCGGCGTCATCTCGACTGCCGAGAGCGACACGGACTTGCTCGTCCAAAAAGCACGCAGCATTCGCAAAATGGACGGCACCGATTTGGCCCGCGTGGTATCGACGAAGTCGGTCTACACCTTCAACTCCGCGGACAGCCGCAACCAGACGGGCGATTCTTTATTGGCGATTGGTCTCAACCAAAAGGAAGATGGGGGGAAACACCTCCATGTGGTGGCGTATGACTTTGGCATCAAGCTCAACATTTTGCGGATGCTGGTGCGCGAGGGCTGCCGTGTGACGGTTGTTCCGGCCGAAACAGCCGCCGAGGATGTCTTTGCACTCAAGCCTGACGGCGTCTTTCTTTCGAACGGTCCGGGCGATCCCGAGCCGGTCGATTACGCCGTCCGCGCGATCCGCAAATTCCTGGGCCGCGTGCCGGTCTTCGGAATTTGTTTGGGCCATCAGCTTACCGGCATCGCTCTCGGCGGCAGGACTTACAAGCTAAAATTCGGCCATCACGGCGGCAACCACCCGGTGCAGAACAAAATCACCGGCAAGGTCGAGATCACGGCCCACAACCATAACTTCGCCGTCGATCCCGACTCGATCAACGCCAACGAAGTCGAGCTGACCCACGTAGACCTGAACGACCAGACCCTCGAGGGCCTGCGCCACAAGACGCTGCCCTTGTTTAGTGTGCAGTACCACCCCGAAGCCGCCCCCGGCCCGCACGACTCCAACTACCTCTTCCGCGACTTCCGGCGGATGATGGAGGAGTGGAAATCATGAGCGGACTCGCAGCCAGGAGGGAAGAACCAAGGCCGGAGGCAATCATCATCCCGGAGTTGGACCTATATTCCTTTCTGAGTGAACCGCGATTGCTCGATTCTCTTGAGCAGACCGAGATTCCCCGATTGGCGCGCAACCCTGAAGCAATGAACTTGTTGGAGCAGGTGTTGTTACGAATTCCAACCAGCCATTATCTGGTGCACGGAGATGCGCGTGAGATGCAGTCTATCGTTCCCGAAAGCGTCCACTTGGTTTTGACTTCTCCGCCCTACTGGACTTTGAAGAAATACGAAGATGTTGATGGGCAGCTTGGCCATGTAGACAGTTACGATGAGTTTCTGTCGGAACTTGGGCGGGTCTGGAAACGTTGTTATGACTTGCTTGTTCCTGGCGGACGCTTGATTTGCGTGGTGGGCGACGTTTGTCTATCAAGAAAGCGGAACGATGGACGCCACACTGTAGTGCCTCTTCATGCTTCCATACAGGAATTGTGCCGCAAGATTGGCTTCGACAATTTAGCGCCTATCATCTGGCACAAGATTGCCAATGCCGCGTATGAGGTTTCGGGAGGCGGAGGTTTTCTCGGCAAGCCCTATGAACCCAACTCGGTTATCAAAAACGATGTCGAGTATATCCTGATGTTCCGCAAACCGGGCGGTTATCGCAAGCCAACATCGGCCAAGCGTTTACTTTCCGTCATTAGCGCGGAGAACTACCAAAGTTGGTTTCAACAGATTTGGACCGGACTTACAGGGGCATCGACCAAGGATCATCCAGCACCTTACCCTGTCGAAGTGGCCGAGAGGCTGATTCGGATGTTCAGTTTTGCCGGAGATGTGGTGGTCGATCCGTTTTCCGGCTCGGGCACCAATGCGATTGCCGCTGCTCGAACAGGGCGGCACAGCATCGGCTTTGAAATCAGCGCCAAGTATCACAATAATTCGGTTGAGCGGTTCTATCGAGAAACTAGTGGGCTTTTCTGGAAACCTCGAGTTACGGAGGTTGAAGAGTTATGACCCCGTATTGGGAGAAGCGGACCAGAACTGCCGTCAAGCAGTTTTGGGCTACTCGCGTGAATCAAGCCGAGAGGCAAGGCACGAGGACTGGGGCTAGAGATGCCGGGAATCGAACAGCCGTTACTGGCGGTAAGCAGTTGGACGGATTTGTCGAGTTAGTTCGGGATTTCCTTGTCGAATGCGGAATCGATAATTCCAGTATATTCTGCAACCAGACTGTCGAGCTTCCCGGCTGGTTTCGAGCGGAGAAGAAATGGGATTTGCTTGTTGTCGTAAAAGGTCAGTTGATAACGGCGATGGAATTCAAGTCGCAGGTTGGCTCCTTTGGAAATAACTTCAACAATCGTACAGAAGAAGTCTTGGGAAGTGCAACAGACATTTGGACGGCCTACCGGGAAGGAGCTTTCACTCTTTCGCAGCGCCCATGGCTGGGGTATGTGATGGTGCTTGAAGAGGTAACGCGATCATTGAGCCCTGTCGGTGTGAAAGAGCCTCACTTTCCGGTATTCCCAGAGTTCCGTGAAGCTTCTTATGCCAAACGGTACGAGATTCTGTTGACCAAGCTGGTAAGGGAACGACTATATGATAGTGCTGCCCTTCTTCTTTCCAACCTCGCCTCTGCGAAAGATGGAAGCTATCGCCAGCCATCGTCCGAATTAAGTTTTGAAAATCTTTTAACCTCGCTCAAAGCGCGAGCCATGGCGATTACAGGAGCCTCGAACTAGACCATGCCACGCAGAAATGACATTCAGAAGATATTGGTGATCGGCTCGGGGCCGATTGTGATTGGGCAATCGGCGGAGTTTGATTACTCCGGCACGCAGGCCTGCAAGGCTCTCAAGCAGGAGGGCTACGAGGTGGTGCTGGTGAACTCCAACCCGGCCACCATCATGACCGATCCCGATCTCGCCGACCGCACCTACATCGAACCACTCACCCGCGAGTATGTCGAGGAGATCATTCGCATCGAGGCCGAAATGCTAGCCAATGGACCCGGCCTTGCCTCGGGCGGAAATGGTGCCGACAGCGCGGGAGTGAACCTTCCCGGAAAGTTCGCCTTGCTGCCAACCGTTGGCGGACAGACGGCGCTCAACCTGGCCGTTGATCTGGCCGACGCAGGGATTCTTGACCGCTATAACGTCGAACTGATCGGCGCAAAGCTCGAAGCTATCAAGAAAGCCGAGGACCGTCTGCTCTTCAAAGACGCCATGCTGCGCATCGGCCTGGATGTTTCCAAGTCAGCGCTCGTGAATAATCTCCGCGACGGACTCGACTTTGCCTCGAAGTTAGGCTTCCCTGTTCTGATCCGTCCCAGCTTTACCTTGGGTGGATCAGGCGGCGGCATTGCTTACAACCGCGAAGAGCTGATGGAGATTCTGGCGCGCGGACTCGACCTTTCGCCGGTGCATGAGTGCCTGGTTGAAGAGAGCGTGCTCGGCTGGAAGGAATACGAGCTCGAGGTGATGCGCGACCTCGCCGACAACGTCATCATTATTTGTTCA
>Ga0181520_10002413_pt1 | contig 34724 bp, 27 predicted proteins | sample PEATcosm2014_Bin_29_FD_132451 | JGI IMG/M metagenome (GOLD analysis project Ga0181520, IMG submission 132451) | Peatland microbial communities from MTU Mesocosm Facility, Houghton, MI, USA - PEATcosm2014_Bin02_30_metaG | ecosystem: Environmental > Terrestrial > Soil > Wetlands > Peat | place...
CCGTCGGCACTGTTGAATTAGAGCGTTCAAAAAGGATGACCGCAATTGGCGGCGCGCCATCCCGCTCCATCCGAAGCCGGAGAAGATATACCGGCATCATGGAATGTCTCTCCGCGTACGCAGGTTCTCTAACCGCGATGGCTGGCGGCGGACCGACTACCGATTCCAAAACATAGGACGAATTAAAAAACCAACAGCTAGTCATGGAGACGATCTCGTGAAAGTCCCGCTGCTTGATTTGAAGCTACAGTATGCCACTATTAAGAACGATGTTCTCACTGCCATTGCAGAGGTACTCGATTCTCAGGTCTGCATTGGCGGGCCAAAGGTTGCCGAGCTTGAGCAGAAGATAGCCGCTATCAGCGATTGCAAATTTGCCGTGGGCGTCTCCAGCGGGACAGATGCGCTGCTCGCCAGTCTTATGGCTCTCAATATCGGCCTGGGCGATGAAGTTATAACTACCTCTTTCACTTTCTTCGCCACAGCGGGGTCCATATCGCGCACCGGGGCTCTTCCCGTATTTGTCGATATCGATCCGCGCACCTACAATCTGGATCCTTCAAAAATAGAGGCCGCAATAACTGGCCGGACAAAAGCGATCATTCCAGTGCATCTATACGGGCAGATGTGCGACATGGACCCGATCATGGAAGTTGCCGCCAAGCACAACCTCCATGTGATCGAGGATGCGGCGCAAGCCATTTCGGCCACCTACAAGGGCCGCAAAGCGGGAAGCATTGGAACCGTTGGCTGCTTCAGTTTCTTTCCGAGCAAGAACCTCGGCGGCGCCGGCGATGGCGGAATGATTGTGACCAACGATCCAGCCCTGCACGAACGCCTCGTGGCCATGCGTTCCCATGGATCGCAACGGAAGTACTACCACAAAGATGTCGGCGGCAATTTCCGGCTCGATCCCCTCCAGGCGGCAATCCTGCTTGTCAAGCTTCCTCACCTTGGAGATTGGTCGGAAGCGCGCCGCCGCAATGCGGCATACTACAATCAAGCCTTCGCCTCCAGCGGCGTTCAGACGCCCTGGATCAACCCGGATTGCGTGAGTATTTTCAATCAGTATACGATTCGTGTTTCCCATAGAGATTTACTGGTACAAGCACTGAAGCAAGAGGGTATCGGCGCCGAAATCTACTACCCGCTCCCCATGCATGAGCAGGAGTGCTTCGCCGGCAAGTGCAGGGTAGCCGGGTCGCTTCGTGAGTCCGAGACGGCGTCTCATAAGGTATTGTCTTTACCCGTATACCCGGAACTCACTCAGGACCAGCTTGACTGCGTAGCCGATTATGTCCTGCGGTTCGCGGCCTCGCCGGAGCGCCCATCATCTTCCGAAGTTCTTCAGTGAGAGTTCCGACTGTCGTCGGGGCCCGTCCGCAGTTCATCAAGGCCGGGCCTGTCAGCGCCGCATTGAAGGTACGCGTCCGAGCAATCGTCATCTGCCTGGTGTCGAGCCTCTGGCGCGGTCCTACACCGCCACGGTAAAGCTGTCCTCGGTTCGCGTCACCGCCTTGTACAGCGTGTCGCGCTCCACCGGAATCCGCCCGGCCTCGGTAATCAGCCGGCAAAGCTCCTTGCGGGTCATGCCCTGCGGCGTCGTCGCTCCGGCGTCGTGATAGATCTTCTCCTCGACGACCGTGCCGTCCAGATCGTCGGCGCCAAAGCGCAGCGCGATCTGCGCAATCTTCGCCGTCAGCATCTGCCAGTAAGCCTTGATGTGCGGGAAGTTGTCCAGCAGCAGGCGGCTGACCGCGACCTGGCGAATATCGGTCAGGCCCGTAGTCACAGGCAGGTGGTCGAGCGCCGTGTTCTCCGGATGGAAGGCCAGGGGGATGAACGTCTGGAAGCCGCCGGTCTCGTCCTGCAAGGCGCGCAGCTTCAGCAGGTGGTCCACGCGGTCCTCATCGTTCTCGATGTGCCCATAGAGCATCGTCGCGTTGGTCTTGAAGCCCAGCCGGTGGGCGATGCGCGCCGTTTCCAGCCACTCTTCCCCGTCAATCTTGTGGTCGCAGATGATTGAGCGCACCCGCGCCGAAAAAATCTCTGCACCGCCGCCGGGCATCGAATCCACACCCGCCACCCGCATCTTCTTCAGCGTCTCCTCAATGGAGAGCTTGGCACGCCGCGCCAAAAACGCGACTTCGACCATCGTGAAGGCCTTGATGTGCACCTTGGGAAAGCGCTGTTTCAACCCGCTCACCAGGTCGAGAAAGTACTCAAGCGGCAGATCGGGGTGCAGCCCGCCGACGATGTGGAACTCCGTCACCGACTCGGTGTAGCCGGTGGCCGCCGTCTCCCATGCCTCTTCCAGAGCCATCGTATAGCCCGCCGCATCGCCCTTCTTGCGCCCGAAGGCGCACAGCCGGCAATTCGCCACGCAGACGTTGGTGGGATTGATGTGGCGATTGACGTTGAAGTAGGTCACGTCGCCGTGCATCCGCTCGCGCACACGGTTGGCCAGCCAGCCCACGGCCAGCACGTCCGGCGAGCCGTAAAGTACCAAGCCATCGTTGAAGCCCAGCCGCTCGCCGTCCATCACCTTGGCGGCGATGTGCTCAAGGCGAGGATCGTGCGTGCGAAAGGCTGCGGGATGAGGGGAAGCCGTTGTCTCGCTCTGCATACTTCCATTTTACAGAAGCGAGTTCTTCTGCCAGTCGTTGTACGATGGGCATATCAACCTTTGTGTAGCTGGAGGGCTAGAACGTGGCTGGAAGCTGGAGAGTTTTTCTTTGTACGGCAGTGATGGCGGGATTGGGTTTGCAGACAGGCTTCGCTCAGTTGGCGTTTCCCGATGCGAACGCGCAGGCCGCGCCCAATCCGCTGACCGACCCGACGGTCAAGCCGGGCAAGATGCTGCTTTTCGATCTGGAGGCACGCTTCGCCAAGGACGTGCTGGAGCGTGGCGGAGCAGGATTTGCCGACTGGTTTGCCGAGGACGGCGTCGCGCTGGGCAACGCCGCGCAGCCGCTGATCGGCAAGGTCGCCATCGCCAAATCCGCCAACTGGGATCCCAAGGTCTACCAACTGACCTGGACGCCGACCGACGCCGTGATGGGTCCTTCGGGCGACATGGGCTACACCTGGGGCCACTTCGAGGGCCACAGCAAGGACGCCAACGGCAATCCCGTGACGACGACAGGGCGCTATATGACCATCTGGTGCAAGGGCGCAGACGGCCAGTGGAAGGTGGTTCTGGACGCCGGCGCCAACGAGCCGGTCGCCGCCGGAGATTGCTGCAAGCTGCCGCCGGGGGAGCACTGAGGGACTAGGGACTAAGGGAGATTCCGGTGAAGACGTCGTTATCGACCGTGGGTTGCGCTCTCATTCCTCTGCTCATGCTTGTGCCTTCTCCAGCCTATCCGCAGGACAAGCAGGGCACTGTCAAAGTCGATGCTCTTGCGGTGTACTCCAGGATGTCGACAGAGAGCGATGTCGTGAAGACATTGGCACAGGGGACCGTTGTTCGCATTCTCCTTACGATGACCAGCGAAGAAGGAAGCTGGTGCAGCATTGCGAGTCAGAATGGCTCGTCGAGAATTGGATATGTTTCATGTTCGGGGCTTGATAGGCCGAAGGATATTTCGGCCGTGGATGCCCGGGGCGGATCGCGCATCGAGATCCTGATTGGAATCTCGCACCTGCCGGCCCAGCCCTCAAAGCGGCAGACGCATGGAAGCGAGGAGTTGGGGCTCGCGGGCCAGACTCTTGCGCCGCTTCCGGGATACAGTTGGAGTAGTTATCCAAAGACACTCGTGATCGCCATTCGCAGAGGATGTCCCTACTGCGACGCCAGTATGCCTTTTTACAGGCAGCTTGGCGAACAGGAAAAAAGCAACGCGCTCCGTGCTCACGTTCTCGTCGTCATGCCGAATGACGCATCCTACGGCAGCAGCCTACTGGAAAAGAATAATCTGGAGGTTCAAGGGATCTTCGGTCAACGACTTGATGCTCTCAGGGTCTCGGGAACACCGACCGTGCTGCTTCTCGATTCCAGCGGACGCATCGAGCGGGAGTGGATTGGACAACTCACGCCGCGGGCGGAGAAGGAAGTCATGAACGCTGCGGCAGAGTGAGCTGAGGTTCGTGGATTCCCACCTTCCACAGAAACGCGGAAGGATGGGGTACCCGGCCACCTGCCAATATTTGACAAGATTTGCCATAAGCGTTACGTTGATCGTAAAGGAATTCGCGATGCAGACCATGAACATCTCTCTTCCCGACCCCATGAAGGAGTATGTGGAGGAGCAGGTTACGGCAAGGGACTATAGCAGCGCAAGCGAGTATATGCGCGAGTTGGTGCGCGCAGACCAAAAGCGCAGCGCCAGGGAACAGCTTGAGCGGACGCTGCTGGAATCGCTGCTGGAAGGCGAGGCGGAGGAGGCCACGCCCGAATTCTGGAGTACACTGCGCGCTGAATTGAGCAAGCGGGCGAGGACCGGGCGGGGGGCGCGCCAGACCGTCCCGGCGGCCTGAGTTGGCGGAAGTCTTTGTCCGTGCCCGCGCTCGCAGGGACATCCTGTCGAACGCCGAGTATCTTGATGAGCAGGGTGGCGAGGAGACGGCTCAGCGCTTTCTGAACGCGGCACAGAGCACCTTTGAGGCGCTGGCAAAGATGACCAGGCTCGGCGCTCTTTGCTCCTTTCGCCGTCCAGCCCTGCGCCGCCTCCGCCGCTGGCCGGTGAAAGGCTTCGAAAACTGGTTGGTTTTCTATCTACCGCGACGCAGTGGGGTCGAGATCGTACCTCTCATCCACGGAGCCCGTGACATTGAAAGTCTGCTCGACGGCTAGTCTGGGTGGGGGACCCCGGTCCCGGTGAGATATCCAAACAACTCTGAGGGTGCCCCCGGTCCCTCGCCTTTGGGGAACGGGGATGGAAGCGCTTCTCTGCCCAAACTGGCCTCGGTAGGAGTATCCTCGCAGTGTATGAAAGGTGAGCGCATCCAGTATCAGCAAGTAGATGCGCAATCGGCTGTATGACTCCCCCTCCCCGGTCCCTAAAAACGAGGGACCGGGGGCACCCGCGATTTCTTGATAGATAACTGCGGACAATACTATCACTGTAGGGATTTCGGCAGCGGTTGGCTCGTATACACAGAGAAAGGGAGGAGTATTCAGCAGGAGGGTGAAACCCGCCAGGAGAAGGTCTCAAATGAATCCCCTAATACGCCTTCAAATCCACAATCGCTTTAAGGATGGTCTCCGGCTGGGGGAGGATGGCGTCTTCCAGGATGGGCTGGTAGGCGACGAATGTGTCCATGGCGCCGATGCGGCGGACGGGCGCGTCGAGCGAGTCAAACAACTCATCGCCGATGCGGGCGGCGATCTCCGCGCCGTAGCCCCAACTGAGCATATCCTCATGAGCGACGATCACGCGGCTGGTCTTGCGGACTGACTCCGCGATGGCCTCCCAGTCGTAGGGATTCAGCGTGCGCAGGTCGAGGATCTCCACGTCGATGTTATGCTCTCGCTTGGCGCGCTCGGCGGCTTGCAACGAGCGCGGGACCAAAGCGCCGTAGGTGACGATCGTCAGGTCGGCGCCGGCGCGCACCAGGCGCGCCTTGCCGAAGGGGATGGCGAAGTCGGGGCCGGGATAGGGCGCGCGGTCGTGGGTCTCGCGGTAGAGGCGCTTGTGTTCGAGAAAGAGCACCGGATCGTCGCAGCGGATCGCGGTGCGCAGCAGGCCGTTCGCATCTAACGCATTCGAGGGGAAGACGACGCGCAGCCCTGGGATGTGCGTGAAGAGGCTCTCGCCGGATTGCGAGTGATAGATGGAGCCGCCGGTCAGGTAGCCGCCGATGGGCGCGCGAATCACCACCGGGCAGGCCCACTCGCCGTTGGAGCGCCAGCGCAGCACGGAAAGCTCGTTGTGAATCTGGTGCATGGCCGGCCAGATGTAATCGAAGAACTGAATCTCGACCACCGGCTTCATGCCGCGGGCGGCGTAACCCAGCGCGCGGCCGACGATGTTGGCCTCGGCCAGCGGCGAGTTGAAGACCCGCTCCGAGCCGAACTCGGTTTGCAGGCCGGCGGTGAGCTTGAAGACGCCGCCCTTGCCCTTGACCTCGTTGAGCGCCTCTTCGCGGCTGGCGTCGGCCACGTCCTCGCCGAAGACGACGATGCGCGGGTCGCGGCGCATCTCGTCGTGCAGGCAGGTGTTGATCAGGTCGGCCATGGTGCGAGGCTTCGCGTCCTTCGAGGACTTCGCGTCCGGCGCATCGCTTTCTTTGTGCTCGGCGGCAAAGGCTGTGCTGGTGGGGTCCAGGTCTTCGGAGTAAACGTGCCGGGTAATCTCCGCGACCAGCGGCAGCGGAGCTTGCAGAGCGCGTTCGGCGGCTTCCGCGACCTCGCGATCCAGCGCGTGTTCCAGCGCGATGAGTTCGACTTCGGTGAGGATTTCTTCGGCGAGCAGGCGCGCCCGCATCTTCACCAGCGGATCGCGCAGGGCGTCGGCTTCGCGCTCGGCCTGGGTGCGATAGAGCCGGTCGTCGTCGGAGAGCGAGTGTGAGTAGGCCCTCATGCAGTGGCCGTGAACAAAGGCCGGCCCCAGCCCGGCGCGGCAGTAGGCCACCGCGGATTGAAAAGCCCGGAAGCTGGCCTCGGCATCGGTGCCGTCCACTTCGGCAAAATAAAAATTCGGATGGTTGGCCACGAGGCGCGAGATGTTGCCGCCCGGCATGCTCACCTCGACCGGAGTGCTGATTGCGTAGCCGTTGTCCTCCACGCAGAAGATCACCGGCAGCTTGCGGTTCGAGGCGGTGTTCATCGCCTCCCAGAACTCGCCCTGCGAGGTGGAACCCTCGCCCAGCAAAGTCAGTACAACTTCGTCGCCGTGAAACTTCACCTCGCGGAAGGCGCGATAGTCGCCCTCCGCTGGGGCTGCGGCTTCGGGATGGCCGCTGAAATAGCGCCCGGCCTCGGCACAACCCACGGCATGAAGCAACTGCGAGGCAGTGGCGGAAGAGGTGCTGACGATGTTCAGCGCGCGGCTGCTCCAGTGAGTGGGCATCTGGCGGCCGCCGCTGGCCGGATCGGTTGCCGCGCCCACGGCCTGCAAGAGCATCTCGTCCGGGGTGACGCCCAGCGCCAGGCAGAGCGCGCGGTCGCGATAGTAGGGGAAGAACCAGTCGTAGCCGGGACGCATGGCCAGGGCCGCGCCCACTCCCAGCGCCTCGTGGCCCGCGCCGGAGATTTGGAAGTAGGTTTTCTGCTGGCGCTTGAGCAGGATTTCGCGGTCGTCGACGCGGCGCGAGAGAACCATCAGCCGGTAGATTTCAACCAACTGCCGAGGGCTGAGGCCGCCGGAGCCTGCCGACACGGACTCACGGGCGCTGGAAACTGCCACTTCCATTGTCTTGCTCCTCAATTGCCTGTTTGATTCAATTACGGGGAATTTGGACCAACTTTGTTCATTGTAACAACCCGGAGGGCAGTGGCATTCTAGTCTAGTAAAAGGAGTTTGGAATGGTTTCTCTTGTGTATCTGCTGGCGATGCGGACGGGGATCTTTGCCGAAGAGCGCTTCCTGGGGCGTTTGCTGGACCATTGGGGCGTCGATGGCGAGGAGTTTGTCCGTAACAAGCTGCCGCACTTGCTGGTGGTGGCGGCGATTGCCTTTGTTCTGATGCGGCTGCTGCGCCTGATCACCTTTCACATCACCCGCGTGGCGGAGCGGAACTCGGCCACGCCCGCTCATTTCGCCCAGGTCAAGACGGTGGCCGGGGTCGTCCGCACCACCGGACTGGCCATTATCTGGGTGATCGCCGGATTGCAGATTCTGGATACGCTGGGCGTGAATCTGGCGCCGCTGCTGGCCTCGGCCGGGATTGCCGGAATCGCACTCGGCCTGGCGGCGCAGAACATCGTCAAGGACGTGCTCAACGGCATCCTCATCCTCATCGAGGACCAGTTCAACGTGGGCGACACGGTGCGCCTGGCCGGCCTCAGCGGCGTCGTGGAGGCGATGACGCTGCGCAAGACCACGGTGCGCGACGCGGATGGCACTCTGTACATTGTTCCCAACTCGCAGATCACCACCGTCGCCAACCTGAGCGTGGGTTACTCTATGGCCACCGTGAACGTGAACGTGGATTTTTCCGCCAACCCCGACCAGGTGCTGGAGCTGTTGAAGGGCATCGCGATGGAGATTCGCACGAGCGAGGAGTTCCGTGAGATCTTTGTCGCCGATCCGCAAATTCTGGGCGTGGATGCGATCAAGGGCTCGGAGCTGATCTTCCCGGTGGTCTTCAAGACGCTGGCCACAAAACAATACGCGCCGGTGCGGGAGTTCCGGCGGCGTGTTCGTCTGGCATTGGAAGAAAACCATCTGCTCCCCGGCGACCCTAATCGGGTCTTCAATACGTTTATGGACAAGGCGGAAAGCGGGCGCGGCGATTCTACCACGGATGCTGCGCCGGGAGCCGATCCCACCACGCTCAAGCCGCAGGATGGGAACCCTTTCAGCGGGGACTCGGCGAGTTAGAGATTTTCCTGTTGGTGTAGAGTCCAGCGTGGACCGGGAGGTCCACACGACAGCCGGCCAGGAGGCCAGCGCTACCTGTTCTTGCGGCGACCGGCAACATTGAGACAAGCAGGAGATCCACTCTATACCAAGAAGCAAAATGCTCCAATGGGGATAGCCGCGCCTTTCATAGCAACGCCTGCCGCATCTCCTCCGCGTCGGCGATCGGCGGCAGGCAGGTGCGTCCACGGCAAACGATGGCCCACGCAGCCGCGCCCTCCGGTTTGGGAACCTGAAGCAGGGTTTCGGCCAGCGCTTCGGGAAGGCCTCCCGCAACCAGCCGCTCAGGATCGATGCGCATCACGTTTTTGTTGACGGCGAAGCGGCCCGCGGCGAGTTCCTCAAGACGCTCTGCCTCGGAACCTGAGCCGACAATCACCACTTGAATCGGATCAAGCAGCAGCCGCTCCAGGGCCAGCCCGTAGCTGCCGGCGTAGAGGCCGAAGTGCTCGACAATTCCCGCAAAGGCGGCCAGCGTCTCCTCGGCGATCTCGCGATACTCCTTGCGCCCGCTCAGGGCTTCCAAGCGTAAGAGGGCCGACGCGGCGGTGGGGTTGCCGGCGGGGGTGGGCGAGTCCTGCAGCGGCTTGCGGCGGGCGGCCAGAGCGCCCAGAGGCGGCACTTCGCCGGAGTGTACAGCAGAATCAAAAAATCCGCATCCGCTGCGATCAGAAAAGCGGGTGATCATCGCGCCGGCAAGCTTGACGGCAGCGTGGTAGTAGCTCATCTCGCCGCAGGAAAACCAGCCGTCGATGCAGGCGTGAACGGTGAAAGCGTAGTCGTCGAGCGTGCCGGCGATCTTCTCCATCCGCTTCCCTTCCCCAGCCTGAGCGTCGCCGTAGGCGATCACGTGGCTGAGCGAATCGCTGCCATCCCAGGCCTCCCGCAACAGCCGGTCCAGCGTGAGCAGAGCAAACTCCCGCGCAGAGGCGATTTTCAGGATGCGCGCCGCTTCCAGAAAGGCTGTCACCGCCATCGCGTTCCAGCCAGTGTAGAGCGTGCGGTCGATGAAGGGCGTGGGCCGCATGGCGCGGGCCGCCAGCAACGCGCGACGTGCCGAGTCGAGCAGCGCGCGCAGGTCGTCCTCGTTCCGCCTCGATTCGGCCGCCAGTTCTTCCACGGTGCGATCCAGGTGAAGAACATTCCGCGCCGGATCGTGGTGCATATCGCCCAGTTCGCCGATCCCCCAGTAGCGAAGGGCAATCTCCGCATCGTCCTCAGAAAACCCCGCCCCGCGCAGCGCCTTACGCGCCTCGGCCAGCGTCCAGGTAAAGTAGTTGCCGTCGTCGTCGAGATTGATGTCGGCATCCTGCGAGGCAAAAAAGCCGCCCCGATCGCGGTCGCTCATCGTACTCTCCAGCCATCCCACAATCTCCCTGGCTGTTCTGCGATAATCCTCGCTGCCCAAGCTCTCAAAGCCATGCAGGTAGTTGCGCAGGAGCTCGGTGTTGTCGTAGAGCATCTTCTCGAAGTGCGGCACCCGCCAGCGCTCGTCCACGCTGTAGCGATGAAAACCGCCGGCTAGTTGGTCGTAGACGCCGCCCCGCGCCATGCGTTCCAGTGTTGTGCGGAAAGCCTGCACCGCACGTTCGTTGCCGCGATTCAAGCCGACTTCCAGCAGCAGGTCCAGCGCGCCGGGGTGGGGAAACTTGGGCTGCGAGCCGAAGCCGCCGTTGCGCGAATCGAATTGCGCGAGAATCGAGCCGGCGATCTTGTCCACCAACGCCAGCGAAAGCTTGCCGCCTCGCCCCGAAAAGGTCTCATTGTGCTCGATGGCGGCCATCGCGCTCGCCGCCGTTTCCAGCGCCTCATCGCGCCGCTCGCGCCAGACCTGGGCCAGCGTCGTCAGCACCCGGCCAAAGCCCGGCCGCCCATAGCGATCGTCGGGCGGAATGTAGGTGCCGCCAAAGTAGGGCCTGCCGTCGGGCGTGAGAAAGACCGTCAGCGGCCAGCCGCCCTGGCCGGTGATCGCAGAAACCGCGGCCTGATAGCGCGCGTCCACGTCGGGCCGCTCGTCGCGGTCCACCTTCACGGCAACAAAATGCTCATTGATAAGCGCGGCGATCTCCGGGTTCTCGTACGACTCCCGGTCCATCACATGGCACCAGTGGCACCAGACGGCGCCAATGTCTAGCAGGATGGGCTTGTCTTCCGCCTGGGCACGGGCAAAGGCCGCCTCACTCCAGGGGTGCCACCGGACCGGCTGATGGCGCGCCGAGCGCAGGTAGGAAGAGGCGGAGTCTTTCAGCAGGTTAGTGGGGCCGGATTCGCTGGGCGTGGGGAAAACGTCCTTGTCCATGCGCTGAGGATACATGGATTGCGCCCATGGTGGCCAGAAGCACATTCCATAGCTATGCCGTAAAAAAGGGAACAGGCCTCAGCCCGTCCCCTTCTTTGTTCCACAGCTGCTCTGCCTTAAAAGTGATAGGCCAAGCCGATCGCAGGGCTGTAAATGTTGTACCACTTGTTGGTGGTGAAAGTGCTTATGCTAAAGATTGGCACCTTGGTCACCATGCCGCGGTACTCGGCGCGGATGTCAAAGCTGGGGCTGATCTCGTAGGCAATGCCGGCGCCGTAGAGGCCGCCGATTTCGGTTTGCCGATTGGCGTCGATGTTCTTTGTGCCGGAGTTGCGAATCGGCAGGAAGATGAATCCGGCCGGACCAGCCTCGATAAAGGGATTGAATTTGCGGAAGTTGAAGGTGCGCACGTAGGCGGCCGACATCTCCTGATTGCGGGTCAGAATGGTCTCGACGAGAGGGTTGGTATGGTAGGTAATCTTGTTTTGGTAAGTGATGCCGTAGTTGGCTTCGAGGGCGCTGGAGGGTGTGAGCATGAATCGGTAGCTGGCCAGCGCGCCATAGGCGGGGGTCGCGTGAACATAAACATCCGTTGGCGATCCGATAAACGGTTCGATGAGCCCGATTCCGCTAAGGCTGACGTCCTGGCGGCTTTCCTGGGCGCGGCCTGCTGCCACGCACACGGCCAGCAGAAATGTTATTAAGGCGATCTTCTTCATTCGGTCCTAAACCTCACGACTGCTCAACCGTCCGGCTGGCAACCAACTCTTCGATTCCGGCGCTCCGGTTCGAGCCGGGTCCCACTCTCAGCATTGTAACTGGCCGGAGCGGTCCTTGGCATCAGCAGGATCCCCGAAATGATCTGAGGCTTTAGACGCAGGAGGATGCAAACGGGCTTTCGGATGTTTTTAAGGCAACGAACGTGGTTTTTGATGGAGGATATGCTTGGACTGCGGAAAACACGATTTAGATTCCGGATCGCCTCAGGCCACGCCGGCAGATAGATCAGGATTCCAACCGTGATACACTGTAGTTGCGCTCAGTGATTTGGCCGTGAGCGGCGGATTTCCCTTCCAAGGCGAGTTTGCCCAGCACAGTTTTTTCCCAAGCCTCTCCAGCGTGACCACTTGAGTCTCCCACCCGGTGACTCTGCTCTGGACCATGAATGTGTCCGAGAGCCAGACGCCTTTGTATCCTTGATTGCGATCAGGCGCATCAACCGGGAGCGCGTTGAATACTGTATGCGCTGGAGCGTGGCGCCGTTCGGCAATGTGCCGTCTGGCGATGATGTAGCGTGTGGCAGCTCCGGGTCCCCTTTTCACAGTTGGCGGCCAGTCTTAGCTCGACTTTCGGTTCTCCCTTACGCAAAATTGATTCGCAGGCCTGTGCTCTTGTGTGAGTGCGCGCGCCTCACTGTCCGCTTCCGTTGCAGGCCGCTTAGGCGGCTCCGGAAGCCTTAGGAAATGACTGTATTTTGACGAATAAGTTCTCTGAATTCTCTCTTTCGCCCGCCCTGATGGCGCGGCTTGACGCTAACAAATTTGAAATTCCCACCCCGGTGCAGATCGGCTGCATTCCTCCCGCGCTGCAAGGCCGCGATGTGCTGGCCACCGCGCAGACGGGAACCGGCAAGACGCTCGGATATCTGATCCCAATCGTAGAACTGCTGCAAAGGGCGGTAGCACGCGGCCCCGCCGCGCACGCGCTCATCCTGCTGCCTACGCGCGAGCTGGCCATGCAGGTAGAGCAGGCCTTTCTCGCCATCCGCTCCAGCTCGGAACAGAACGTGGCCCTGGTGGTCGGCGGGCTGGCCGAGCGGTCGCAACTGGATGCCATCCGGCGCGGCGCCAAATTGATCGTGGCCACACCGGGACGCCTTGAGGACTACCTCAAGCGCAGGCTGGTGCGGCTGGACCAGGTGAAGATTCTGGTGCTCGACGAAGTGGACCGGATGCTCGATATGGGCTTTCAGCCGGCCATTGCCCGCATCGCGGCCACGCTTCCCGCCGTGCGCCAGACCTTGTGCTACTCGGCCACGCTGGAAGGCTCGGTCAAGGAAGTCGCTCGCAAGTACCTGAACAACCCGGTGCGCGTCGAGATCGGCTCAGTGCTGAAGCCGGCCGAGAACGTCGAGCTGCGAACCTTTGAGGTTGAGCCGGACAAGAAGCAGGAGCTGCTCGAACACCTGCTGGGAGCGGAGACAGGCAGCTTTCTGGTCTTCGTGCGCACCAAGCACGGCGCGGATCGCGTGGCGCGCAGGCTGGTTCGCAGCGGCCATTCGGCCACGCAGATTCACGGCGACCGCTCGCAGGCCCAGCGCAACCAGGCTCTGCGCAGCTTCTCCGAGGGCCGTCATCGCGTGCTGGTGGCGACGGATGTGGCCGCTCGCGGCATCGATGTGGCCAACGTGGCGCACGTGATCAACTTCGATATGCCCAAGATGGCCGAGGACTTTGTCCACCGTGTTGGCCGCACCGGACGCGCATCGGCGCACGGCGTGGCTTCAACCTTTGCCGGACCGGCGGAGCGCAACGACCTGCGCAAGATCGAACGCACGCTGTCGATTCATATGAAGCATTTCCGGGTGCGTTCGGCTGATACCGCAAAGGCAGCGTAAAGCAGCCTCTAGCTTCTAGTTCATACCCCACGATCGGCGTAGACTCATTACGTCGATCGTGGGGTTTTGTCATTCTCGCGTGACAGGAGAGATTTCACTCCTTCTTGCCTGCCAACTGCAGCAACCTGCGGCCAACCAGGAAGAACCATATCGGATAGAGTGGACCGGCGATGGCCATGAGCACAACGCCTGCCGCCGGCACGAAGAGTCCGCCAATGATGTGGGCCAGATCCAGGCCATGCATCACGATGCCCAGCCAGGCAGTCGCCTTGCCGAAGACACCGCCGCGCAGCATGACGCAGCAGATTAGAACCGCGCCGCACTGGAGAAGTACTCCGCCCAGGATGGCTCCCGTTCCGTGCCAGATGTCGGTGGCCATGATCGCTTCTCCGGCGGCCAGGATCTGCGCCCGCGCATTATCGGTAGTTGCCGTCGCGAACTTGTCGCTCAGCGGGAGCATCGACAGCGCCGTCGGTGTTGCCAGCACCAGCGTCACACCCACGGAGGCCAACGCCGTGGCAAGCAGTGCGTTCACCGGATTGCTTCGCCGCAATGCCGCGAAGAGGCCCAGAAAGAGCAGGTAGTAGAGCGGCATAACGATAAGGGTTGGCAGGTCGAGGCGCAAGAGCCCCAGAGCTTTGTTGTGCTGCAACAGCGTGAAGGCTTCGGCGGCGGTCGTGGGCTGGCCTCCCAGCACTACCATCTGAACGATGGTTGCCAGCGAGTAGACGATCAGAATGTAAGCTGCGATGCCGCCCACTCGGCAAAGGCCGCTTAAATCGCCGGGCTCTTCGCATACTGGCTTATCGCGATCAATTCCTGGTTTCATGGTTTTCAGCCTCCGAGATGTGTGTGAAAAAAGGCCGTGATGCGGCGTCGCGCGTCCTGGTTGGCGGCCTCGTTGTAGCCGATGCCGGTCCAGCGAAGGAGCTTCAGGAGAAAGTGCTTGTGATTGTTCATGAAGGAGTGGCCGGCGTCGGGGTACTCCTTCACGTCGTTTGGAACCAGGGCGCGGTCGAGCGCTTCTTTTAGCACGTCAGCGACGCCCTGCTCCCACTTCGCCTGGCCGCCGTAGCTGCCGACGACGGGGCAGGCGGCATTGAGAAAGTCATCAAAGTCTTTGGGGAGCGGGCCGCCGTAGTTGACGCTGGCGGCGGAAAAACCGTGGCCGGAGATGAGCAGCAGGGCGAATCCGCCACCCATGCAGAAGCCGATGACGCCCACCTTGCCGTTCGAGCTGGGCTGGGCAAGGAGCCATGCGCGGGAAGCTTCCACGTCGTCGAATGCCGGCCCCTTTCGGGCGATCAGATCGCGGATGACCTGACGGAGGCAGAGCAGCAACCCGCCTTTGTAGTAGAGGTCGATGGAAAGAGCGAGAAAGCCCGCCTCCGCGAGCCAGTTGGCCTGATTGCGATGGTCCGCGCTCATGCCGCCTATATCGTGCAGAACGACGACGCCGGGAACGGGGCCGGGTTTGGACGGAATGGCGAGGTAAGCGGGCATCTGGCCGCGCGGGGTAGGTATGAGGACGTCGGGCATTTCGTTCTCCCCTTGTGGCAGCGGTTGGCGGCTGACAAATGATTTTATACGACTGGAGACCTTGGCCGTCGTGACGATTGGATGAAATGAGCGGGTGACGCGGGTCCGGGGGGGTAAGGAAACCGGGTGCCCCCGGTCCCGCCTTTGGGACCGGGGAACGACCATCTTCTCCTGCCCGCTTTCAATTCACGCAAAAACTGTCCGCGTCCTCTCCAGATTTGGCCAGAAATATGCAAAATGATCTCTGGTTCGACACAGAGGGATATTTGCGCGTTTGGTACTCAAATTGCGCTTGCTACGCGGTTGAGATTGCGGACGCCCAATGTTCAGGAGAATGTCGCTTATTTCTATTTCATCTCAAAGGCCAGCGGCAGCAGCTCGCGGAAGGGCAGCATGCACTCGCCGTCGACTGTGGGAAAGATCACCGGTGCATCGGGCAGGATGAACTCGGCGAGCACCTGGCGGCAGGCGCCGCAGGGCGGGCTGGGGGCACCGTTCAGATTCGCGACAGAGACGGCCTCGATGCGAATCTCTGGCCCGAATTTGGAAACGGCTCGGACCAAAGCGGAACGCTCGGCGCAGAGGGTCAGTCCGTAGCTCACGTTCTCCACGTTCGCGCCGGTGACGACTTCGCCGTTGGTCAGCCGCAGCGCCGCGCCGACTCGGAAGCCGGAGTAGGGCGCGTAGGCGTTCTGCGCGGCCTGACGCGCCCGGTCTAGCAGGCTCAGGAGTGCGGCGTCTGTCTGGGATGGGTTGTTCATCGGCGTTCACCTCTTACGGCGTGAGTAGAGGCTATCGCATCTTTGCGGCCTGCACAACGGGGAGCAATACGCCGGTTGCTCCCTTGCAATCTTCCCACTCGGGGCAAAATTGCTCTTGTCTTTTCCGGATGTGCCCACCGTCACCCCCAAGCCTGTATTCCATCTTCTAGAATTGACAGGAGGAGATTTGAAACCATGCCGCGTAAAGCGCTGATTGCCGCCAATTGGAAGATGTACAAGACGCCCGCCGAAGCCAAGGCCTTTGTCGATGCCTTTTTGCCCCTCGTTGCCTCGCACACCCGCGACGAGATCGCCCTCTTTCCCTCGCCGGTGCTGCTGCCGACTGTGATTAACGCCGCCAAGGGAAGCAATGTCGCCGTCGGCGCGCAGAACATCCACTTTGCCGAGGAGGGCGCTTACACCGGCGAGACCTCGCTGAACCAGCTCCAGGCCGTGGGCGGAACGCACACGCTGATCGGCCACTCCGAGCGCCGGCAGTACTTTGCCGAGACGGACGAGATCGTCAACAAGAAGCTGCACGCGGCGCTCAGGCACGGCGTTGTGCCCGTCGTCTGCATCGGCGAAGTGCTGGCCGAGCGCGAGGCGGGCAAGACCGAGGCCGTGCTCAAGACGCAGATCACCGGCGCTCTGGCCGGCATCACCGCCGAAGCAGCCGCGCCCATCGTGATTGCTTATGAGCCGGTTTGGGCTATCGGCACCGGCAAAACCGCCACGCCGGAGATGGCCGTCGATGCGCACAAAATCATTCGCGCCGAGGTGGCCAAGCTGCTGGGCGCGGATGTCGCCGCGGCGATGCGCATTCTCTACGGCGGCTCGGTCAAGCCGGACAACGCGACGGCTTTGATTGGTCAGGAAGAAATTGACGGTGCTTTAGTCGGCGGCGCCAGCCTCAAGCCGGATTCGTTTACGGCTATTGTGAAGTACTGATTGTGGATGAGTTTGACTCCCAGGTCCCGGAAGCGGGACCTGGGGCACCCGGCCGGCAGGAGTTAATTCAGGTTACACTAAACATCGGATTGAAACGATGGATAAACCCGAACCACTGCGACCGCTTGCACCAGACGAACTAGAACTGCTCCATTGGATGTTCGAGCACGGTTCGGATGATCTCCAAAGCTTTCTACCACAGCTCGCTGGAATCCGTGCGGCTCGGAGTTGTAAGTGCGGGTGCCCTTCGATCCGACTTGAAGTCGCGGAGGACACACCCCTGGGTTCGGATCGTGGCGGAAGGGTAGTCGGCGACTTTGAGGGGAAAACTGCACGAGGAGAACTGGTCGGAGTTCTTCTGTTCCAGCATGCAGGGAAATTGACTGAACTTGAGGTCTACTCAATGGACGGTCAAATCAAGGGTGAATCCTCAGAATTCGGTCTGCCGGTCATCGACAGTATGAATCTCCTTGTGTGGGAGGCTGTGCCGGGCAAACCGAATGTCTGGGTGGCTGTTAAATCTCCAGAATCACCGGCATAATCATGGGCCTTCTTCCGGTGGTTTTCTGGATGAGGCGCTTGAGTTCCGCGCGGACCTTTTCCTTGACCATGCCGTAGTCGGACTTCTCCTCGGTGGTGAGGCTGTCGAGGGTTTTGAGGACCACTTCGCGGGCTTCGTCGGTGATGTCCGCGCCGCCGAAGCCGCGCATCACTACCTCGGGCTGCTGCTCCACCTTGCCGGTGCGTTTGTTGATGGCCAGCACCACCAGCACCACGCCGTCTTCGGAGAGGATGCGGCGGTCGCGGAGGACCAGGTCTTCCACTACGTCGGTCGATGAGCCGGAGTCGATCAGGATGCGTCCGGTGGTGACCTTGTCCTTCTTGTGGACGCTGGCCTTGTCCAGCTCCAGCACGTCGCCGTCCTCAATGACAATGGCGTGCTCTACGGCGCCGGTATCCATGGCCAGCTGGGCGTGCTTGCGCAGGTTGCCGTAGTTGCCGTGGATGGGGATGAAGAACTTGGGGCGCAGCAGATTGATGAGCAGGCGCAGCTCCTCCTGCGAGCCATGGCCGCTGACGTGGATCAGGCCGTTGTTGCCGTTGTCGTAGATGACGTTGGCCTCGCGGCGATAGAGGTGGTCGATGACGCGGAAGATGCTCTTCTCGTTGCCGGGAATGATGCGAGAACTGAGAATGACGGTGTCGCCGGCGTCGATGTGGACGTGCTTGTGGTTGTCCACGGCGGCGCGGCTGAGGGCGCTCATCGGCTCGCCCTGCGTGCCGCTGATCAGGATCATCAACTGTTCGGGCGCATAGTCGCGCATCTGGTTGGGATTGATGATCAGCCCCTGGGGCACGTCGATGTAGCCCAGATCCTGCGCGATCTCGGTGCTCTCCATCATCGAGCGGCCGATGAGGGCCACCTTGCGGCCGTGCTGGCGGGCCAGATCGAGGGCGATGCGAATGCGGAAGACGGATGAGGAGAAGCAACTGAAGAAGAGCTTCTTTTTGGTGCGCGAGACAATTTCGTCCAGCCGCGGAATGACGGCCGACTCGCCGGGCGTGTATCCGGCGCGGTCGACGTTGGTGGAATCCTGCAAGTAGGCCAGCACGCCGCGCTTGCCATACTCGGCAAAGGTATGCAGGTCGAAGGATTTGCCGTCGAGCGGGGCAAGATCGACCTTGAAGTCGCCGGAGTGGATGATGACGCCTACCGGGGTCTCGATGGCCAGCGAAACGGCATCGACAATCGAGTGGGTGACGTGGATCGGCTCGATGGTGAAGGGGCCGATGGTGAATTTTTCCTTGGGGACGATCTCGACAAGTTCGGTCTCGTCGAGCAGGCCATGCTCTTCGAGGATGCCCTCGACATAGGCCAGCGTGAACTCGGTGGCGTAGACAGGAACCTTGATCTCGCTCAGAATCCAGGGCAGGCCGCCGATGTGATCCATGTGCCCATGGGTGAGGATGATGGCGCGGACATGCGCCTTGTTTTCAATCAGATAGGTGATATCGGGAACAACGATATCCACGCCCAGCAACTCCGACTCCGGGAACATCAGCCCGGCGTCGATCACGATAATGTCGTCTTCCCAGCGGATGGCGAGGCAGTTCATACCGAACTCGCCAAGACCGCCCAGGGGAATGATTTTCAGCTTTTTTGTCTGCATCTGTCAGATTCGATGCTAACACCCCTTGGCTTTTGGTGTTGGTCCATCCTGCTCAGTGGGACTTGGTCTCGGCCCCAGAGATGAAACCTGGTGACTCGTCTTCAAAACGGGAGCCTTCGACGGCGCTCCAGGCAGGTTTGGGGCAGAGGACGGCGGAGTGCGAACAGCGATGCCTACCGCACTCCTTGCATTACTCAGATCTGTCCGCCGGTTGACTCTACGCAACCCTATCCAGTGTCTGCCGCGCGGCCAGAATCTCATTGACTCCTATTGCTTTGAGATGCGCGACAAATGCTTTATCCGAGCCCTGGATGTGCCTGAAGAGCCACTCCCGGAGCTGGTGCATAATTTCCAGCTCGCTGGCCAATCCTTCGCTGCTCTGAAAACGCATTTGCAACTCAATAGCCCGTTCGATGGTGGACTCATGCTCTAGTTTGTGCGCGGCCGAACCATGGAAGCCGGTTTCGACAAGGAGCTGCTCCTCGTGTGTGTGATGGACACGGGTGTAGCTGACAAGTTCTTCAAAAACTCGTTCCAGCACCGGCTTGGCGCGGCCAGTTATCAGCCCGTCGTGCAGTTGGTTGATCAGAAGCACCAGTTTCTTATGGTCGTTATCCAGGAGCTTCACCCCGACGCTCATTTGATCTGTCCAAACAATCAGTGGCATATTCGGCGATCCTTTCCAGAACGGTAACCGTTCTCAAAGTGGCGCACAACGAATCTGGCTATATTGTGCTGGTCGATGCAAAATCATTCATGGTTTCCGAGAGGAATCGGCAAACCTTCGCAGCCGCGGCAGGAGCGATGAGAATGAAGTAGAAGTAGTGGATGAGAGGCCAGTTTCGAGAATGAAACCGGAACCTCCCGGACTCGGCCAAATGGCCCTTTCCCTATCGGCGGCACTTTTCGGCGCCCTGAGAGGCGCCTCCTTGTAAAGAAAATCTATGAGGCTGTAGCGGTCCCCGCAGCAACAGCAGAGCCGATCTGTCTGTTACTATACCACACGTTCCACGAGGTGCGGGCGGTATCGGGCAGCCGGACGGTTCGAAACGCCTACCAGACTCCTTGCATCACTCTGGATTCCTTTGCCGGTTCCATCCCATCCAGAGTCTTCCTCGCGGCCAGAATCGCATCGATTCCCTTTGCTTTGAAATGCGAGACAAATTCCTGATCCGAGCCTTGGATATGCCTGAAGAGCCACTCTCTGAGCTGGTGCATGATTTCCAGCTCGGCGCCCAATCCTTCGCTGCTGCTGAAGCGCATTTGCAGCTCAACGACCCGTTCGATCGTGGAATCATGCTCTAGCATGTGCGCGGCTGAACCTTGAAAGCCGGTTTCAACAAAGAGATGCTCTTCGTTGGCGTGGTGGATGCGGGTGTAGCTGACAAGTTCTTCAAAAACTCGTTCCAGCGCCGGCTTGGCGCGGCCAGTTATCAGCCCGTCGTGCAGTTGGTTGATCAGAAGCACCAGTTTCTTGTGATCGTTATTCAGGAGCTTCACCCCGACGCTCATTTGGTTTGTCCAGACAAACAGTGGCATATGCGGCGATCCTTTCCAGAACGGTATCCGTTCTTAAAGTGGTGCACAACGAATCTGGCTATATTGTGCTGGTCGATGCAATAGCGTTTCATGGTTACCGAGGGAATCGGCAAACCTTCGCAGCCGCGGCAGGAACAATGAGATTAAAGGTGTGGATGAGAGGCCAGTTTCGAGAATGAGACCGGAACCTCCCGGACTCGGCCTAATGGCCCTTTCCCTTTCGGCGACACTATCGGCGCAGTAAAATGCGCCTCTTCCTCAAGAAAATCTATGAAGCTGTAACGGTCCCCGCAGCACCAGCGGAGCCGATCTGCCTACTACTTTAACACAAGTTCCACGTGGCGCGGGCGGAGGCGAGCAGCCGGGTTACCGGCTATGTGGACCAGACTCCTTGCATGATTCTCAGCCCGCTGACCTTCTTCCTCGGCGCAATCTCAACCGGTGTTTCCCGTGCGGCCAACGTCGCTTCAGCGCCTTTTGCCTTGAAATGCGCGACGTAATCCCGGTCGGAGCTTTGAATATGACGGAAGAGCCAGCCCTTGAGCAGGTTCACCACCTCCAGCGAGCTGTCCACTCCCGTTTCGCTGGCAAAGCGCGCTTGCAGTTCGCTGACCCGCTCGATCAGATGGTCATGCTCGCGCAGATGAATCTCCGCGTCGGGGTAAGCGGTTTCGGCGAAGAGCTGCTCTTCATGGGCAAAGTGAATGCGGATGTTCCTGACCAGCTCCTCAAATAGGCGATCCAGCGCTTGCCTGGCCCATCCGGCAACAACTCCATCGTGCAGTTCGCTGATGAGAATCGCCAGTCTCTTATGGTCGTTATCCAGCAGCTTCACCTCCACGCTCATGCGGTTCGTCCACACAACGAAGGGTGTCCGCGGCAGGTGATTTCGCGATACCTTTTTTGTTTCCGATCCAAACAAAGCGTTGAACATCCGAACCTCCATACTTGCTTGCCGAACCGGCCACCGCAGCGAGCCGGTCAGGCCTGCATACACCTTGGCCTGCAGATGGGTGGCAAGGTTGCCGATCGGGCGTGCCTTGGCCCGTTGAGCCAAGGCGCGCCCGGTAGCCGGGGAGCCGCACGCAGACTGGTCGTACGAGAAGGGAAGACTCTCGTCATTGAGTGGAATGTAAAGCGGATTCTGGGGGGAATCGAGCGCTGTGCCGGGCATCGTTTTTTTCTTCCTCTTTCTGGCGGAGTTGGTTTTGACCGTTCACTAGAGAGTGCGGCAAGCAGAAGAAAAATGCGTCAGCATTCTTTTGCAAATCAATCGCGCGGTGTCAGGGCTTCTCCGCGGGAGGAGGAAAGAGCGCGGAAAATGATAGAATTCAGGCAAAATAGCGTGAGTCGCGCCGCACTCACGGAGGCGGATTTGCAGCCAGCCAAGGGAGAAATTACGTTGCTTTTGGCGAAGTGGAAGGACGGCGAGCCGTCGGCCTTCGAGGAGCTGATGCCGCTGGTCTACTCCCACCTGCGCGAGGTGGCCGCATCCTACATTCGCCGGGAGCGGAATCCGGATGTCCTGCAGGCGACGGTGCTGGTTCACGAGCTCTATCTTCGCCTGCTGAACCAGAAGAAGGCCGCCTGGGAGGATCGCCGTCATTTCTACACCTTTGCCGCCAAGGTGATGCGCATGATCCTGATCGATCACGCGCGCGAAATCCAGACGCAGACGCGGGGCGGCGGCTATGAGCGCGTCCCGCTTAGCGACGACCTTGCCTGGATCAATATCGACAGCCCGGAGCTTCTCGACCTGAACCGCGCACTGGACGAGCTGGGGGCGCTTGACGTCCAGAAGGTGCAACTGGTCGAGCTGCGCTACTTTCTCGGTTGCACGGCCGAGGAGACCGCGGCCCTGATGCAGATCTCCAAGTCCACCGTGGATCGCGAGCTGAAATTCATCAAGAGCTGGCTCTACCGGCGCATTCACCCCAGCGCCGCCTAGAATGCCATGGGAGTATGACTCATTCCTCCTTTGGTTAACGCAGTCTGATGTTCGGAGTATGAGCCAGGGACGGAGTTGCCGATCAAATGGCCGAAACGACGGAAAGCTTTCTGCGCATCGAGGCGATCTTCCACGAGGCACTCGCCGCTCCCGTTGAAGAGATCGCGGAGTTGGTTGACAGCCGGTGCAATGGGGATCCAGAGATGGTCGCCGAGGTGTGGGCTCTTCTGGAAGCCTGCGAGGCGGAAGAGCGCCTTGCGGCCTCTCGCCGGGTGGACCAAGGAGCGGGGCGCGAATCCCAGGCTGAAGCCCGGCCGATTGGCCCCTACCTGCTGGATCGCCTGCTGGGGCGTGGCGGCATGGGGGCGGTCTATCTGGCGCATCGCGCCGATGGCCAGTTCGAGCAAAAGGTCGCCATCAAACTGATTGACCTTCCGCTGGCGACCAGCGTTTTCCAGAAGAGATTTCGCCAGGAGCGGCAGATTCTTGCCGGATTGCAGCATCCCTACATTGCCCGGCTGCTGGATGGTGGAGTGACCGCAGCCGGCGATTTGTACCTGGTGATGGAGTATGTGGATGGAGTGCCCATCCATCGCTTCTGCGAGGAGCATCGCCTGACTGCGCGGCAACGCCTTAATCTCTTCCTGCACGTTTGCGAGGCGGTACAGTTTGCGCATCAGAACTTCGTCGTCCACCGCGACCTGAAGCCGGACAACATCCTGGTGGCGGAGGACGGAACGCCGCGCCTGCTGGACTTTGGAACTGCCAAGCTGCTCTCTCCTTCGGAGGCCGCGCCGGGCAGCGAACTGACCCGCGAAGGCTATCAATCCTATACTCCGCAGTATGCCAGCCCGGAACAGGTCCTGGGCAATCCGATCACAACGGCTTCCGACACGTATTCGCTGGGCGTTCTGCTGTATCTGCTGCTGACCGGCGAGCCTCCTTACGAGTTCAAGGAACTTACCACTGGCGAGATGCTGCGCGTGGTCTGCGAGGAAGCTCCGCGCAAGCCGTCTTTGGAGGCTGTTTCCGGCAAGCGGCTCGACCCCGATCTTATCGCGATACTCGAGAAGGCTTTGCGCAAGGAGCCGCAGCAGCGCTATCGCACCGCCGAGCAACTGGCCAACGACGTGCGCGCCTATCTTGAGGGGCAGCCGGTAGGGGCGCGGCACGGCACGCTTCGCTATCGGGCCTACAAGTTTGCCCGCCGCCACCGGCTCGGACTGGCGGGCACGGCGGTGCTGGCGCTCACTCTGTTTGCCGGCGTTGTGGGCGTGTTGTGGCAGGCCAAAGTGGCCAACGAAGAGCGGCGCAAGGCGGAGGCGCGCTCCGCCGACCTGCGGCAACTGAGCAACAGCCTGCTCTCGGAGTTCGATGAAGCCATCAAGGAGCTTCCCGGTTCCACCGGCGCGCAGAAGCTGCTGGTGACACGCGTGCTGGAACACCTGGACCGCATGGCCAAAGACTCCCAGGGCGACCGCCAGACACAGCTTGATCTGGTCGAAGCGTATTCAAAGCTGGCGAACATCCAGGGCAACGACTATGACCAGAATCTCGGCGATACCTCAGGCGCGCTGGTCAGTATCGACAAGGCAGTCGCTCTGGCCACGCCGCTGGCTCCCCGCAGCTCCAGTGATCGCGAGGCTCTGCGGGCGCTGGCCTTCGCGCAGCAGTCGCGCAGCGAACTTCTCTTCGGACCGGGGCGAACCCAGGAGGCGATTGCTTCCATGCGCAAGGCGGTCGAGATCTACGACCAGATGATTGCCACGGCCGATGCCTCTACCGCACTGATTTGCGATGCGGCGAGCTCATATAGCGTACTGGGCGATGAGCTGCGCGAGAGTGGAACGGCCAGCCTCGCCGACACCTCCGCAGTTCTGGCGGCTTATCGCAAAGCCATCGCACTGGATGAACGCGCGCTGACGATCGATCCTCACTTCCTGCGCGCCCTGCGCAGCCTCTCCATTAACCGGGGAAAGATCGGCGGCGTGGAGTTGGAGACCGATCCGGCCCTGGCGCTGAAAGAGTTTCAAGCGGCCTTGCAGCGCATCGATTCTCTGTCTCCAGCCGAACGGGAGAACCTTTCGGTGCGCCGTATGCGCGCCATCCTTCAGCGCAAAGAGGCCAGCGCCCTGGTGCAGTTGGGGGAATACGCGAAAGCCACAGATCTGTTTACCGAGGTTGCCCAGGTCTTCCAGAAGAATGTAGCCGCGGACCCGCAGGACCTGCGCGCGCTCGCCGACATGAGAGTGGTTCTGAACTTCGAAGCGCAGAGCTTTGAAACAGCGGCCGATCCTGCCCTGGCTTCCACCGGCAGCGGTCGGGGACGCAACCTTGCCGCGGCGGAGAAACTATGGACGCAGGAGCTGGAGATTATCGATCAAGCGATCAAGCGTGACACCCAGGATACGGACTTGCAGATATCCAGGGCGGACGCCCTGGTGCGCCTGGGAACCATTCATTCGATTCTGCACTCCGCCGCGGGCTCCCTGGCAATGGCGAAAAAGGGCATTGCGGGCCTGAAGGAGTTAACCGCCAAGGAGCAAGCTTCTGCGCTGGTTCTCGATATGGCCGGCAGCGACCTGCTGATGGTTGAGCCTGCTTCTCTCCGCGACCCAAAGTTTGCTGTATACTGCGCCGAACGCGCGGTCGCTCTGAACCATCGCAAGACGCCTTCGATGCTGCTGACTCTCGCGCAGGCCTACCGCGCCTCCGGCCAGACGGAGAAGAGCCGCGCTACAGCCCGCGAAGCGCTGGCCCTGCTGCCCGCGCCGCAGCCGGGCAGCTCGAAGCCGCGCATCCGCAAGCTGCTGGAACTCCAGCTCCAGGCGGGAAAGACTTGAGAGCGCTGACACGTTAGCACCGCTGCGCGGGATTCGAGCGCGCTGTTACAATCAAGAAGGCCGAAAACCCGCCAATTCCCTTTGTTTTCCCATCATGAATGAGCAGGAAGTTCGAACGATGACGCTGCGGCTTTTCAATACTCTTACCGGAGAAGTAGAACTACTTGCGCCCACAGACGGCCTTGCGCTGCGAATGTATGCCTGCGGGCCGACGGTATACGACTACGGGCACATCGGCAACTTCCGCACATTTTTACAAGTAGACGTGCTGCGGCGGTTTCTCCGGCTGAGCGGGACCAAGGTGCGCCACGTAATGAACATTACCGACGTGGACGACCGCATCCTGCACAACGCCGCGGAGGCCGGGGTCTCCATTCGGGAGTACACGGCGCGCTTCGAGCAGGCCTTCTTCGAGGATTTAGAAGCGCTGCGCGTGGAGCGCCCGGAGGTGATGGCGCGAGCCACGGAGCACATTCCGCGCATGGTGGAACTGATTCAGAAGCTGGCTGCGGCGGGAGCGGCGTATCAGACGGAGGATGGGAGCTGGTACTTTCGCCTGGCGGCCTTTCCGGAGTACGGCAAGCTGAGCAAAAAAGATTTGTCCGGGATGGAAGACGGCGCGCGCGTGGACCTGGACGAGTATGAGAAGGACTCGGCGCGTGACTTTGCGCTGTGGAAGGCAGCCAAAACCGGCGAGGCCTCATGGGATACGGCGATTGGGCGCGGCCGGCCCGGCTGGCACATCGAGTGCTCGGCGATGGCGATGGAGTACCTGGGGGAGAGCTTCGACCTGCACGCCGGCGGCGAGGATCTGATCTTCCCGCACCATGAAAACGAGATTGCGCAGTCGGAGAGCGTGACTCACAAGACGTTCGCGCGGCACTGGATGCATGTGCGCTTCCTGCTGGTGGACGGGCGCAAGATGTCCAAGAGCGAGGGCAACTTTTATACGCTGCGCGACCTGCTGCTGAAGGGCTACAAAGCGTCGGCGATTCGGCTGGCGCTGATTTCGGTGCCTTACCGGCATCAGTTCAACTTCACCTTCGACGGGCTCATCGAGGCCACCAGCGCCATCGAGCGGCTGCGTACCTTTCGGGAGCGGCTGAGAATGGGTGTTTTCGCGCCCGGAGAAAATCCCGCACTGCAAGCGGCGGCGAAGAAGGCGCAGGCGGAATTCATCGCCGCGCTGGCCAACGACTTGAATACAGCCGAAGCCCGCGCGCCGATCTTCGATCTGCTGCGGGCAGCGAATACCGCGATGGATCAGGGGCTGCTGATGGGCAGCGACCGAGATGCAATACTCGCCGTACTGGCGAGCTTCGACGCGGTCTTCGACGTGCTGGAGGATCGTGACGCCGAGGCTACAAACAAGGCACTCGCCTGGGCTGAGCAGGCGGGACGGCTGAGTGAGGTGGCTCCCGAGCTTATGGCGCGCCAAGGGCTGACGGACGAAGCCATCGACGCGCTAGTGACCGAGCGGACGCTGGCCAAAAAGCAGCGCAACTTTGCCCGCGCCGACCAGATTCGCAACGAGCTGGCGGAAAAGGGCGTCGTTCTGGAAGACTCCAAGGACGGCGTACGCTGGAAGCGGAAGTAGGCTGTGATGGAATTTGCAGTCGATTTCGAGTTAGAGGAAGATGGCCGCTGGATTGCGGCGGTCGAGCGGCTGCCGGGAGTGCTGTCTTATGGCGTAACCCGTGAAGAGGCGCAAGTCAAGGCCGAGGCGCTGGCGCGAGAAGTTGTTCAAGAATATTCCCTGAATTGAGGAGGTTCATCCCATGGAAGCCAACGAAGCGCAAGAGTTGCAGGAGCACGCGGAACACGCCGAGCACGATCAGTCGCTGCGGCCGGTTGCCTTGACCATGACCGTGCTGGCGGTGCTGGTGGCGGTGGTCACAGTACTGGGCCATCGCACGCACACTGAGGCGATTCTGAACCAGACGAGAGCCGCGGTGGAACAAAACCGGGTCTCCGATGACTGGGCCTACTATCAAGCCCACAAAATCCGTTCCAACGACACAGCACTGACTGCCGACATGCTGAGTGTGCTGGCCATTGCGGACAAGAACAAGGCGCAGAAGATCGAGAAGAGCTACGCGGATCATCAGGAGAAGTGGGCCAATGATCTCAAGGAAGAGGAAACAACGGCCCGCGAAGAGGAAAAAAAGGTAAGTGAATTCGAAAACAAAGTGGAAGAAGCCGAGACCCGCGCCAAGCGCTTCGACCTGGGCGAGGTGCTGCTGGAGATCGGCCTGGTGATTACCTCGATCACGCTGCTGACGCGAAAGCGCGCCTACTGGTACCTTGGGCTGGGATTCTCGGTGGTCGGGATCGTGGCGTCTGTTTTAGGGCTGCTGGTCAACTAGGAGCGTGGAGTCGGGGATTCCCACCCTAGACGCAAAAACAAAAACGCGCCGAAGGTGGGGCACCCAGTTGATAGAGATGGGCAAGATTGTCAAGAACGATAAAGGACGGTAGTTATAGGTATCCCACCTTAGGCGTGATAGAACTGTGCCGAAGGTGGGGCACCCGCATTTAATTTGATCTTATGTCCCTGTTCACTAATTCGGCCGGTTGCCGGAGGCGGAGCGGCGGCGGAAGCGCTCGTCGACGGGCTGGCGGTCTTTGAAGCCGGAGTCGGTCGGGTGCCAGTGTTCGATGGCCGGCTCGCCCATGCGCCAGCAGAGCAGCACCACCTCGTCCTCGAGGCGGCAGGGAAAATCGAGCAGGCCGGCATCGATGTCCTTCACCTGGACGCCGATGGAGTCGATCTCGGCGATACTCTCGCGAACCCGCTGCACATGGCCTTCCATCTCCGCGCGCAACTGGGCCACCCTGGTCACGTCCACCTTCATGCCGCCGGAGATGTAAATGCGGCGTGCCATATCGGCGAGGCCGGACTCAACCTGCTGAGCCGACTGCTTGCCTTCAATGGCGCGCTTCAGCAGCGACTCCAATACCGGGAGTAAAGACTGCGCTTCGTCGAGGGTGAAGGTCTTCATGGGTACAGTTTACAGTGAACAGTGGTCAGTGAACAGTGGCCGGACGAATGACGAGCCCCAATTCGTCAAATCAAGCATTTCTTTCAGGAAGCCAGATCTGTTCGTGATAACGCGAAGGAACTGATCACTGTCCACTTCCTTTACCCCACTTCCAGCATACGGTCCAGCGCGACGCGAGCCCAGCGCTTGACGCTGGGGCGGACCTGGATGCGGTTGACGACGCGGCCCTCCACCAGATTTTCCAAAGCCCAGGCCAGGTGCTGTGGCGTGATGCGGTACATGGTGGTGCAGAGGCAGCCGGTGTCGTCGAGGGTGATCACCTTTTTGCCCTCGGCGGCAAATCGGCGGGCCATGCGGTTGACCAGATGAATCTCCGTGCCGACGGCAAAGATCGAACCGGCGAGCGCTTGCTCGACCAGCGCGATCAGGCGCTCCGTGGAGCCAAGGGCATCGGCCTTCTGGCAGACCTCGAAGCGGCACTCGGGGTGGACGATGACCTGAATGCCGGGATACCTGGCGCGGACCGCATCGACGTGGCTGGGCAGGAAGCGCTGATGGACGGCGCAGTGGCCCTTCCAGAGCAGGATGCGGCTGGCGGAGAGGCTCTGCTTCGTCTGGCCGCCCTGAATCGCCCACGGATCCCAGACCACCATCTCGCTGAGCGGAATGCCCATGGCGTAGCCGGTGTTGCGACCCAGGTGCTGGTCGGGCAGGAAGAGAATGCGCTTATCACCCCAACGACGAAGACCTGTCGTTGGGGACCCCGATTTACCGCGCTGAAAGGCCCATTCGAAGGCGGCGCGGGCGTTGGAGGAGGTGCAGACCAGACCGCCTCTCTCGCCGCAGAATGCTTTGATGGCGGCGGTGGAGTTCATGTAGGTCAGCGGGATGATCTCGCCGGCAAGGCCAAGGCCTTCGAGCGCCTCCCAGCAGGCTTCGACCTGGGAGATTTCGGCCATATCGGCCATCGAGCAGCCGGCATTGAGGTCGGGCAGGATGACCTGCTGGCCGGTGTAGCCGAGCACGTCGGCGCTTTCGGCCATGAAGTGAACGCCGCAGAAAACAATGTACTTGGCGGGGGTTTCAGCGGCGATGCGAGAGAGCTTGTAGCTGTCGCCGGTGGCGTCGGCGAAGCGGATCACCTCGTCGCGCTGGTAGTGGTGGCCGAGCAGCAGGGTGGTCGCGCCCAGTTTGGCGCGGGCCCGCGCAATGCGCTCATCCATCGTGTGGTCGGGGAGCGCGAGGTAGTTTTCGAGGCTACAGATGTTGCCAGCCTCCGGCGAGGCCGCCGTTAGTTCGTCGAGAACCAGGTTCACCGTATTCCGCCTTCAGTCCGCTCGCCCTTTCTGGGGCAGCCGACGGGGATGTTGAAAGCAATTCACGGCTTGCAGAGGATGCGCTGACCTTCATGAAGTCGCCGGCGCTGCCGCCAGGGAGATCATCCAAGCCCCCATCCACGGGGTTGTTGCAAGCTTTTCTTCCAGTTGGACGCGGACGGAAACCGTTGGATAGAGAGAATCCGGACCGGCGCGTGCCGCTTCCACTGCTTCTAGTGTAACAAATGATTAACATGCGGCTCAAGTGGTGAAGCGCCTGAACCGCATCATGAGCATTTCACATGTAATGACAACTCAAAAATGAAATGAACAACAAACTGAACTCTGCACGCATGGAATCGCCCCTCATAGCGATTGGGATGCTAAAACGTCGTCAGCCGCACCCGCAGCAGCACATTTTCGTCGGACTTCAGATTCAGCCCGTAGTCGGTCTGGTCACCATTCCACAGGCGCGCGAGCTTCCACTTCCCTGCCCCGTCATAGCTTCCCTCCTCGACCGTGAGCCAGAAGCGCTTCTTGCCCGGCGCAAAGGTCGGCGTAAAGTCCACACGCGCATGATGCCCGGCAACCAAGAACTCATCGGGTCCCAGTTGCAGAATCACGGCTCCGCCGTCGGGCGGATTGTTGCCCTTGGCAGGCATCCAGTTGCCAAACGACGGTAATCCGTATTGAACCACCGCCTGCCAGCGCTCGAAGTCAAGCGTCTGGACGTGCTTCTCCGGGTCTTCACTCGTGCCGCGCACCTTGCCTTCCAGGTTGCCCTTCGCCAGCCGTCGAGCGATGGGAGCCAGTAAAGCGAACTGTTGGGCAACCGGCTTCAACGCGCTCGCCTCCATCGCCTCCGGTCCCTGGGTCTGGTTGCTGTAGCGGGTCAGGTCAAGCCCGAAGGGCGCCCAGCCGATGGCTCCCTTGCCGATGGCTGCGAAGACATACCGTGCAAACTCGGCCGTGTTGCCGGTCTCCGGAATCAGCAGCGGGTTATTCGTGCGTTTGTACAGTTCGATCGACTTGATGTACTTGGCGTACTCCGGCAGATAAATGTCCGGAGCAATCAAGCCGATCGACGGCGCGGCGATCTTCCACAGGCCGATGTTGTTGTCAGTGGGCGCGCCGGACTCATATTGAGGCGCTTTGCCGGGATGAAAGGGATCGCGCAGCGCCGCGTTCACATAGAGCGGCAACGGATACTCCTGCTTGCCCGCCGCGGCCACCTGCTCGATATAGTCAGCAATGTACCAGGCCTGAAACGTCTCATCGGCATCGTCGCCAAAGACCTGCCGCCAGCTTCCCGGCGCTTTGCCCAAGCCTTTGACGAGCTTCTCCGGAACCGGCCCGGCGAAGGCCTTTTCCGCTTCCACGCCGTAGTCGCGCACGCCGCCCCAGACGCCTGCCTCGTTCTCCACCTGCACCATGAGCACGGTGCGCTGGCCGTCCGTCTCCTTCAAGTGGCGCATCAGCGCGCGAAATGCCGTCTTGTCGGCCTCAAGACGCGCCGGAGAAAACGGCGACGGCGAATCCACCGTCTGCCCGTCCTTGCCCAGTACAAAGGGGTACTTCGCCTGGTCCAGCTTGATCCACTCCGGCGTGTAGTGCGAGCTGCCGTTCTTCCATGTGCCGAACCACAGCAGCACCAGCCGCAGATGATGCTCCCGCGCCTGCTTCAAAATCAAATCGACGCTGCTGAAGTCGAATTTCCCCTGCGTGGCTTCGATCTGCTCCCAGTAAACGGGCAGCTCGACGGTGTTGGCGTGCAGCGTCTCAGCCGCCGGCCACACCTTGTCGAAATAATCCGGCCAGGCGCTGGAGTTGTTGGCCTGCACGCCCAGCATCAGGTACGGCGATCCATCGACGATCAGCGCATAGCGTCCGTCCTTCTCGACGATGGCAGGCAGCGGCCTGGCTTGCGCCGCAACAACGGACGCAGTCTGCGCCTCCGCCGCTAGCAACGGTGCAAGCATTCCCATCAGACCCAGCACCAACGTCGTCCCTACTGCCAAACAACCATTAAACCCGTTCCGCATCTTCGCTCCTTGTCTTCTCCATCATGCGGTTCCGCCGCTGGAAAACAATGCCGTAAGTATAACTCTCGCTCCCGGCGGAACCGCGCGCCGGATTTAGACTAAAGGACAAGGGGTTGCTCAGCTTCATGGATAAATTCGTCATACGCGGCGGCAATCCGCTCATCGGCACGGTGCACGTCTCGGGCGCCAAGAACTCGGCGCTGCCCTGCATGGCGGCGGCGATTCTGACCGAGGACGAGATCACGCTCGAAAACCTTCCCCGGGTGCGGGATATCAACACCGAGCGCAGGCTGCTCTCCTCGATGGGCGCTGAAATCTGGGTTGACGACACCAAGCCGGATCGCGTTAAGATCTGCTGCCGGACACTCTCCGACCCCGTCGCCAAATACGAGATTGTCAAGACCATGCGCGCCAGTTCGCTGGTGCTGGGCCCGCTGATTGCCCGCGCCGGCGTGGCGCGAGTGGCCATGCCCGGCGGATGCGCCATCGGCGGCAGGCCCATCGATCTGCACATCCGCGGCCTGGAGAAGATGGGCGCCACGATCACCCAGGAGCACGGCTATCTGGAGGCGCGCGTGGAGCGGTTGCTCGGCGCGCATCTGGTCTTCGACAAGATCACCGTCACTGGAACCGAGGATTTATTGATGGCCGCCGTTTTGGCCGAGGGCGAAACGCTGATGGAGAACTGTGCCCGCGAGCCCGAGGTGGCCGACCTGGCCGCGCTGCTGACCGCTATGGGCGCGAAGATCGAAGGCGCCGGCACATCGACGATGCGCGTGCAAGGTGTCAGCAGCCTGCATGGCGCGCGTTATCGCATCAATCCCGACCGCATCGAGGCGGGCACATTCCTGATTGCCGGGGCCATTACCGGCGGCGACCTGACGGTGGCCGACTGCAACCCGGCGCACCTGAGCGCGGTCATCAACAAGCTCCATCAAGCCGGAGCGCGTGTGGATGTTCTCGGGGTCGACGCGGTGCGCGTGCGCGGCGGCGGGCAATTGCGCGCGGCCGACATTTCCACCGAGGAGTATCCCGGCTTTCCCACCGACATGCAGGCGCAATACATGGCGCTGGCCACGCAGGCCGAGGGCGTTAGCCTGGTCGAGGAGAACATCTTCGAGAACCGTTTCATGCACGTGCAGGAGCTGGCGCGCATGGGCGCGAATATTAAAGTTGATGGCCGCACGGCCACCGTGCGCGGGCCGGCAAAGCTCTCCGCGGCAGCCGTCATGTGCTCGGACCTGCGGGCTTCGGCCTCGCTGGTTCTGGCCGCGCTGGTAGCCGATGGCGAATCGATCCTCGACCGCGTCTATCATATGGATCGCGGCTATGAGCGCATCGAGGAGAAGCTGGCCGGCGTGGGCGCGCAGATTTACCGCATGGGCAACGTCTTCCCCGCAAAAGAAGAAGAGACGGCCTCCGGGTGATAGCAGATTCGAGCTGTTTTATTGCGAGTGTCCTGACTTGTCGTTGGGCTGCCAGGTTACGCAAGTTTGGCAATCGGTTTTTATGTGCACCCGGATAGAGTAATAGAATAGGTACCAGACCGCAGATTGTTGGGATCAATAGTGTCCCTTTCAGGAGTGGATTTGATCGATTGGAGTAAATTACCGGACGTTGGGGCAGTCACCCTGCTGACCTGCGCCTTCGCCTCCGTAGCCCGCCGCAGACACACACCTGCCTCCAGGCTCTGGCTTATCGCCTGGGTCATGATCGCGCTGCACTTTGTTGTCAGCATGTTTCTGCGCGCTCCCGGCAATTGGGGAACCCTGGCGCTGTTTATCGCTATCGCCTCCCTGATCTGGTCCGGCGTTCTTTTCATGTGGGCCTCAGTCCCCTACCGCAAGCAGCACTCCAGCCCATGGATGCTGGCTGTGCTGATGCTCGTTAACACCCTGTACATCGGCCTCATCCTCTACGCACCAGACGTTGCCTGGGCGTTGAACCTGTCCGCTCTTCTCTTCTGCCTCTTGCCCCTGCTGCTCACGCTGCTCTCGCTGCGCAGGTTCAATCACCCGCTTCGCTGGATAACGGTCCTGCTTTACACCTCCCTGGCGGCCTTCCTTCTGATCTTCCAGCATCGTCCCGGCAACGGCCTCACCCTAGCCCTGAATGCCGTGCTGTTCACCGTCTTCTTCGGCTGCTGCATCCACTTTTTTTATGTGTACCGGCGCGCCACCGCCGGCGCTTTTATCACCATCGCCGGATTCTTCGGCTGGGCTTCGGTCTTTATCCTGTCGCCGCTTTTGAGCGCCATTTTTCCGCAGATGCAGCTCGAGAGTGAGGTCTGGAACCTACCCAAATACGTTGTGGCGGTGGGCATGATTCTGCTGCTGCTGGAGAATCAGATCGAACACAACAAGTATCTGGCCATGCATGACGAGTTGACTGGCCTGCCGAACCGCCGGCTATTCCAGGATCGGCTGACCAACGCCCTGGAACGCGCCCGCCGCAGCAGTGCGCAGACGGCTTTGCTGCTGGTCGATCTGGACCACTTTAAAAAGGTAAATGACACGCTGGGACATCACGTCGGCGATCTGCTGCTGCAGCGCGTAGGCGCGATCTGTACCGGAAGGGTCCGCCGTTCCGATACGGTCGCTCGAACCGGGGGAGACGAATTTTCCGTGATTCTGGAGGAGCCAACCAGCCGCGCGGATGCCGAACACGTTGGCCATTCGCTGATCCAGTTACTCAAAGAACCTCACAAACTCGACGATCATACGGTACGGATCGGCGCCAGCGTGGGCATCGCCATCTTCCCCGACGACGCCGCCGATATGGAGTCGCTCTGCATAGCGGCCGACCTGCGGATGTACAAAAACAAGCGTCGGTCGCCCGTGCTCGGAACCGCAACCATGGCGCGTTAAGCTGCGAAAAAATCGAGTAAGCTATGAAGTGTTAGGGCGCAACTGCACCGGTTATGAAGATTTTTGAGTAAACTGAGAAGCTTCAGGGTACGCCTGTAAATATCCCCAGGCAGAGCCGGGGGATATCCTCACGCCTTAGTTTGAAGATCGGATTTGCTTTCTTGCGGATTTTTCACAAGAAATAACTTGAGCTGGTCCCGGTAGTTCGGACAGTTTTTGCTTTTTCCTTAAGTGGAAGTTCTTGCTTTTGTTCTTAGGCTGCCATTAATTCTGGCAGGCGGTTGAAGTATACCTGATCGGGCGTTTGC
>Ga0181520_10002414_pt1 | contig 34705 bp, 29 predicted proteins | sample PEATcosm2014_Bin_29_FD_132451 | JGI IMG/M metagenome (GOLD analysis project Ga0181520, IMG submission 132451) | Peatland microbial communities from MTU Mesocosm Facility, Houghton, MI, USA - PEATcosm2014_Bin02_30_metaG | ecosystem: Environmental > Terrestrial > Soil > Wetlands > Peat | place...
AGATTTCCCTTGGTGTTCGCTTCGTTTCCTTTGGTGATGAGCTGAGAGAACTTAGGAATGGCAATGGCTGCCAGGATACCAATGATTGCGACTACGATCATCAGCTCAATGAGAGTAAACCCTCTTTTGTTTTTAATCATGTCTATGTCACCTCCCTCTGTTGCTTCTTGGACTGCTTTGAGTTTATTACTGATGTCGAGGACTGTCAAGCAGACAATCGTAAAATTAATAAAAATTTACATCTTTGGCGGGAAAGAAATAAATCGTTAACCTTCTTTGCCGGCAAGCTGACTCATTTCAAATATAGGAAGGAACATGCAGATAACAATAGTTCCAACAATAACTCCCATAATGCAGATTACGATGGGTTCGATCAGAGAAGTCAGGGCTTTAATGGAATTATCAACCTCCTGATCGTAAAAATCAGCGATTTTTGTAAGCATTATTTCCAGGTTTCCAGATTCTTCGCCTATGGAAATCATCTGTATCACCATTGTGGGAAATACGCCGGACTTTTTCAGCGGATCGGCGATTTTTGCTCCTTCGCGAATTGATTCCCGGCATTTAATGATCGCCCCTTCGATGACTTTATTCCCTGAAGTTTTGGCCACGGTCTCAAGCGCCTGCATGATGGGAACCCCGGATTTAATCAGTGTCCCGAGCGTGCGGGTAAATTTTGCTATCGCCACTTTCTTGATAAGATCGCCCAATACGGGAATTTTTAGAAGCTGCTTGTCTACGGCGAAATGGCCCTGAGAAGTGCGGTAATATTTTCTGAAAGCGAAAACAAGGATAATGGGTATGGCAATAACCACCAATATGTGGGAACGGAGGAAATCAGAAAAGTTGATGAGTATTTGTGTCGGCGCCGGCAATTCCTGGCCAAAACTGGAGAAAATCTTTTTGAAAGTGGGTATGACGCCGACGAGAAGAAAAAGAGTAATCGCGGATGCCACGATAGCTATTACCAAAGGATAGACCATGGCTCCCTTAACTTTGCCTTTTAATTCCTCCGCTAATTCAAGGTAATTGGACAACCGGTCCAGAATCGTATCCAGGACGCCGCCGGCTTCACCCGCACGCACCATTGAAACGTAGAGTTCACTGAAGGCTTCCGGATGTTTTTTTAATGCGTCAGCCACGGCTACGCCGCTTTCGATATCAAGGCGGATCGCGGTGATAACCTTCTTGAAAGAAGGGCTATCGATCTGCTCGCAAAGGGTATTCAGGCTCTGCACAATTGGAACGCCGGCGGAAACCAGAGTTGACAGCTGTCGGCTGAAAATAACCAGATCCTTGCTTTTAATGCCGCGTTTAAAGATTTTTTGTCTCGAAATTATCCCCTCCCCACTGCTTTTAATCTCGGAGATAGAGCGGACGGACATACGCTGGCTTCGCAGTTTATCGAGAGCTGCGCGTTGAACCGGCGCTTCAATAGTGCCTTCAACGATCTTGCCGAAATTGCTGCGCGCGATATATTTAAATTGAGGCATATGCCCGGTTTATTTCCCCTGTATTGTGCCTTTCTGCATCAGGCGTTTTAACTCTTCCGAGTCCATCGAGCAGGAAAGAGCCGTTTCAAAACTGATTTGTTTGCGGTTGTATAGATCAAGCAATGACGCATTCATTGTCTGCATGCCGTATTTTGCGCCGGTCTGCATGGCGGTGGGGATCTGCTCGGTTTTTGACTCCCGGATCAAATTGCGGATTGCCGGTGTGACTATCAGAACTTCTGTTGCCAGCGCCCTTCCTGCTCCGCCGATCTTGGGAATAAGCTGCTGGCTGAAAACGGCCTGGAGCACAAATGAAAGCTGCGCGCGGACCTGTGATTGTCGTTCCGTAGGAAAAACGTCAATGATGCGGTTAACAGACTGCGCGGCATCCGTAGTGTGAAGGGTAGCGAAAACCAGATGGCCGGTTTCAGCTATCGTTATCGCAGCCTCGATTGTTTCCAGATCGCGCATTTCTCCAATGAGTATGATGTCCGGATCCTGGCGGAGCACATGTTTCAAAGCCTGCGCGAAGGTTTGCGTATCGCTTCCCACCTCGCGCTGATTGACTATGCATTTTTTGTTAAAGTGCAGGAATTCGATGGGATCTTCAACTGTCACAATATGACCCTGCTCGCGATCGTTAAGATAATCCAGCATCGAAGCCAGGGTCGTAGATTTTCCGGAGCCAGTCGGTCCAGTAACGAGTATCAGCCCTTTAGGAAGGTTGAGCACGCTGAATACCGCCTGCGGCAGCCCGAGTTTATCCAAAGAAGGGATATTCTGCGGGATGGACCGGAGAACCGCTCCTATAGAGCCGCGCTGACGGAAGACATTCATGCGGACACGTCCAATATTTTTGATGCTGAAGGAAACGTCCAGTTCATGTTCCGATTCGAAGCGCTGTTTCTGAGAATCGGTAAGCAGGGAATAGACCAGATGCTGACAGACATCAGAAGTGAGTTTTTGAAGTGACATCTGAGTGACCTGCCCGTCGATCCTCAAGGCAGGAGGAGATCCTACAGTCAGATGCAGGTCCGATGCGCCTTTTTCAGTCATTGTGGTTAAAAGCTGCGCCATGTCGATCATGGAAGGAATGGTGTTCCCGCTGTCGCTCATATGATGGTTACCCCCGCCGTTGAATGGGTTTTGGCCTGCGCCTGCAGCGCCGTGAGAGCTGCGGCGTCGATAATATCTTCTGCTGAACAGCCGCGCGATAAATCGTTGACGGGTTGCTTCATTCCCCATAGAATGGGGCCGACGGCCCGGCATCCGCCCAGCCGCTGCACGAGCTTATAGGCGATATTGCCGCAGTTGAGATCCGGGACTATAAGAACATTTGCTTCCCCTGCAATTGAGGAACGGCCTGCTCCTTTGATTTGGGCTGAGAAACTGTCCAAAGCGGCGTCAGCCTGCCATTCCCCTTCGAAAATCAGCGTTGGCGCATCCTCTCGTGCGAGCCTGAGAGCTTCCCGCACTTTTCTGACTGATTCGTAATCGGCGTTTCCCAGAGTCGAAAAGGAAAGAAAAGCCACTTTGGGCTGCCGGGCCATAAAAAAGGTCCAGGCTTCGGCTGCGCCGACGGCAATTTGGGAGAGTTGTTTCGCTGAGGGATCTGGAACAACAGCGCAGTCGGCCAGAAGCACAGTTCGCGGCGTTTCGTTTCCAACAGGATGGCTTTCCAGAAAGAACAATCCAAAAAGAGTTGGCGAATGAGGAGTTAAACCGATTATAGGAAGCGCGGCGCGCAGGGTATCGACGGTTGTTCTCGTTGCGCCACCGACGAAGCCCTCCGCTTCGCAGCGTTTTAACGCCAGACAGCCAAGAATCAAAGAATCGCTCAGAGCGGTTTTGGCTTCGTCAAGTGACAATTTATTGAACTTTCTGCATTCCATGAGCTGACGCGCCCATTCTTCTTTTTTTTCAGAGGAAAACAGAGAACCGTCAAGACAATGAAGTTCGTCCCTGGCCATTCCTTGTTTTTCCCATAAGGTCTCGATCAGGGAAAGACGTCCGGCCAGAACTGGTATCGCAATCTTTTCGCGGGTCAAATGCGCTGCCGCCTGGACGGCCCGGACATCTTCGCCATCTGCAAGAATAACACGACAGAGAGAAACTGCCGCTTTCCGGCGGAATTCATTCCATAACAGGGTCATTGTGGTGTTCTTGTTAACAGGAATAAACAATAAAGTCAACGGCCAAATTGAAGAACCGTGAGCGGCTTCCTAAGGATTAGCGTTCCGGGCCCAGTTACGCAGCGCTTTTTCCACCGCAGCAGGGACCAGCCCGCGGACATTTCCTCCAAGCCGGGAAACTTCCCGCACAAGGCTTGAAGAAAGGTAGGTATATTTTGCGTCCGGCATCAAGAATACCGTTTCGAAATGACTGTCCTGCCGCCTGTTCATTAAGGCAAGCTGGAATTCATATTCGAAATCGCTAACGGCTCGCAGCCCGCGGATTATTGCGGATGCTTGCCTGGCGCGGACGTATTCCACAAGAAGTCCGGAAAAGGATTCGACAGATACGTTTCTGTAGATATTTGCCGCGTTTTTAAGGAAGCGCACCCGTTCCTGCAGTATGAAATTGGATTTTTTGGGTGAATTGTCCGTAACTGCGACAATTACCCGGTCAAAAAGGCGGGAACCGCGCTTGATGATATCCAGATGTCCGTTAGTAACCGGATCAAAGGATCCGGGATATATGGCTAGTCGTTTCATCAGATTGTCTTCATTATACTATCCGGTTAATCCAAGCGACCATTTACCTTCGTAATCTTTTATTATCTGTCGCTTAAGGAACTTGTGCTCAGAGGCTTTCAGCTCTGGATCATGCTGAATAATCTCTTCAGCGGCACGGCGCGCCTGCTGAATCAAGGGGGCATCCTGAATCAAGTCTCCTATTTTAAAAGGCGGCAGACCGTGCTGCATAACGCCAAGCACCTCCCCCGGGCCGCGCATCTTAAGGTCTTCTTCGCTTAATCGGAACCCATCTTGAGTCTGTGTCATAATTTCTATTCGCCGCCGGGCTTCCGCAGAGCGGGTATCTGCCACCAGCAGGCATGAGGATGGATAGCTGCCGCGGCCGACCCGGCCCCGCAGCTGGTGAAGCGATGAAAGTCCAAACCTTTCTGCGTGCTGAATGACCATGACGGTGGCGTTGGGTACATCAATACCGACTTCTATGATGGAAGTCGCGATGAGTACGTCGTACTCCCCGTCACGGAAAGCCCGCATGACCGCCTCTTTTTCCAGGCTTTTCATCTGGCCATGAATAAGCCCGACGCGCAAGTCCTTCAACGCTGAGCGGCGAAGAGCCTCAGCCTCCTGGACTGCCGCCTTCAGTTCAATTTTGTTCGACTCTTCAACCAGCGGGTAAACGATATATCCCTGCCGCCCCTGAACCGCCTGGTTATGAATTTCCCGGTAAGCTTCCTCCTCGCCCACATGCATGGTCGCGATAGGCATGCGTCCGGGAGGAAGCTCGTTAAGCGTCGATACGTCCATGTCTCCATAGAGAGTCAGCGCCAATGTTCGCGGGATGGGTGTTGCCGTCATAACCAGAACGTCGGGATGATCGCCCTTCAGACGCAGCAGTGAGCGGTGTTCTACGCCGAAACGATGCTGTTCATCAACGACGCCCAGCGTCAGTTTATGGAATTTTACCGGTTTCTGGATCAGGGCATGGGTCCCGACAACTAATGCAATTTCCCCTGACTCGATCCCGTTCAGGATTTTTTTCCGCTGGCCTGTGGATTGACGGCCGGTCAGAACAGCCCAGCGGATGTTTAATGGTTTCAGCCACCGGTCGATTGTTAAAGCATGCTGTTCGGCTAGGATCTCCGTTGGCGCCATCAAAACGGCCTGACCTCCGTTTTCCAAAGCCAGAAGCATGGCGCAGAGAGCAACAACCGTCTTGCCGCTGCCGACATCTCCCTGCAGAAGCCGGTTCATGGGATAGGGGTTGAGCATGTCATTAAAGATTTCCCGGATAACAGCCTTTTGTGCGGCGGTGAATTCGAACCTTAGCCCCTGGCGAAATGGGGTCAGGATAGTCTTTTTTATTAAGTAATGATGTGATTTTGGTTGAAGTTTAATATATTTTCGCAGCGTTCCTAAAGCTACTTCGAGGAGCAGGAATTCTTCGAAGGCAAGATAGTTGCGGGCTTTTTCCTTATCCAGCAGCATTTTAGGAAAGTGGATGTTATCTAAAGCCCACGGTTTGGAACCCCAGCCGTATTTCTTTTCCAGGGCCTGGGTAACCATAGTTGGTATGCGGTATTTTTCATTTGGGATTATCCGGGCGATTAGGGAGCGCAGAAGCTTTTCGGATAAGCCTTTCGTAACCGTGTAAAGAGGCACAATACGGTCCAGGTGCCAGGCATCCTCAGGTTCCAGTGTGGCATCCTGGTTGCGGAGAAAAGCATATTCTTCGACCTGCATCTGGCGGCCGGTCAACTCCATCTCCACCAGGCCAAAAACCATAATGTTCAAACCTTCCTTAAGTTTTTGCCGCAGCGGCAAAAACACATCGTACCTGGGATTCATTTTTTTGAACCAGACGGCGTGTATCCAACCAGTTCCGTCCGAAAGCGTTACATTGGCCATTCCCAGGTTCCGGCGCAAAACCTGGAACTCGAAAGCGGTAATATTTCCCCTTAAACACGTTTTTTCTCCCGCAGGGGCTTCCCGGATGGAATATCTCCTGCGGCGGTCTTCCCAGTCCCTGGGGAAATACAGTGCAAGGTCGCGCGGCGTGGTTAATCCCATTTTTGCCAGCATCTGCGCTCGGGCCGGTCCCACGCCTTTCAGGAACTGTAAAGTCGGGGTTTCCTTGCTTTCGACGACGGAATCTGGCAAAATACTTGAAATCATTTTAAGCCCGTCAGAGAGTCATTGGCGGGCTTATCCGTCGGTAGTTTAGTGGCGGATAAGAGAGGTGGAAGTATGGCGTTGCGATGCATGATGTGTGGAAAAGGCCCGGTAGCTGGCAAATCGATAAGCCATTCGCATAAAGCGAGCAACCGGTGGTTTTTGCCGAATGTACACCGGGTAAAAATTGTTTTAAAGGGCAAGACGCGGCACGCGAATGTGTGCAGTCGCTGCCTGCGTTCGAACAAGGTTCAAAAGGCCGCTCCAAGGAAACTCGCTGCTGTTCCATCCGCTGCATAGACGGTATTTAACCAGGTTTCGAGATTATTTCTTGGGTATGGCACTGACCAGCCCTGCGGCCGGGCTGGAAGCTTGGGCTTCGAATCTTTTTTGCATGCGTCCCGCCAGGAAGGCCAGGCGCCCCGCCTCTACTCCGCGCTTCATTGCTTCGGCCATGGTTACGGGATCGCGCGCTTCCGCTACGGCGGTATTCATTAAAACTCCTGAAGCTCCAAGCTCCATAGCAATCGCGGCATCCGAAGCCGTACCCACGCCGGCATCGACGATGACCGGAACTTTTGCCTGCCCCAAAATAAATTGAACGGGCAAGATATTCAGTATCCCCTGTCCGCTTCCGATCGGTGAAGCCAGGGGCATAATAGTCGCTGCGCCCGCTTCTTCCAGACGTTTTGCCATTATAGGGTCGTCGCTTGTGTAGGGCAGGACGATAAACCCTTCCTTAACCAGAATGCGCGTGGCTTCAAGCGTAGACTGCACATCTGGATACAGCGTCTTCGGATCGCCGATTACTTCGAGTTTAATGAGGTTTGTGCCCAGCGCTTCGCGGGCAAGATGCGCCGTTCGAACCGCGTCTTCGGCGGTGTAGCAGCCAGCGGTATTTGGCAGTATGGGAATTCCTGCCGGCAGGAAATTCCAGAACGACTGCGACGATTTATCCGAGAGATCTACACGCCTGACTGCCACTGTAACCATTGCGGGGTTCGCTGTGGTTAAAGCCTGCTTCATTAATTCAAAGGATTTATATTTCCCCGTGCCGAGAATCAGCCGGGAAGAATACGATTTGCCCGCTATTATCAGAGGTGAGTCCTGCATCAGCCCCCTCCAATTGCCTGGATAAGTTCGATCACATCCCCTTCGCGCAAACTGGTTTCCCCGTGAGCGGCGCGGCGGATAATTTTCAAATTTACTTCACAGGCTACGCGTTCCGCGGGAATGGAAAGAGATTCGAGAAGGCTTCGCAATGTGGACTGTTCGGGAAGTTCTTTAGGTTGTCCGTTTAAAACAACTCGCATTGGTGAATTATACAAAGCACAAAGGCCGCCCCCCAAACGTCTGGGGGGCGGCCCCGATTTCAAAACAACTCAGTTCAGCCGATTATTCGTAGCGGATTTCGTCGAGATAAATCGTGAATCCGTTGGGATTATTATCCCGGCTCGCCGACCAGGCAAAACCGCCGATAATGTGCGAGAGGTTTTTCCCGGACAGATCGATGGTGTATTTCTTCCAATCCTTGGTCAGGTTTATAGGACCGATGCTGGCGGAGTCTGAATCCCCCTGTTCCCCGGTGATGCCGCCCATTTTGAACTCGGAGATTTTTTCATCCCCTTTGGCGCCTCGGGCCCAGAAAGTCAGCTTGCTGAATTTAGAAAGGTCGTAACCGCCTGGTTTTGAGCCCCAGTTGTTCGGCGGGTTCTGCCAGAACATGCCGGCCCAGTTTGCTCCCTGCGTCCCCTGCCCGGTATAGGTAAGTTTAATGCAGGTTTTTCCGTCTGCCGGATCTTCGGTGCTGGAATCGTCGAGTTTCACGTCGCCGTAATCACCCATCCACCCTGAAGGAGCGAAATGATTGTCCGATGCTCCTTTGTCCGAATAAACATAAAAGTAATTGGCATGATCTTTTGCGGTGGAAGCTTTCTCGTCCGCCAAGGCATTACGGCCGGCGAGAAGGCTCACAGCCAGCAAACCTGAAGCCATGAGGCTGTAGTACTTTTTCATCGCTTGTCTCCTTTTCCGCCACTAGGTCTCTGGCGGATCCGCCGATGATTCAGTGGCGGATTTTCCTTTTTATTAGATTCGATTCTAAAACGCGGGATACAAAGCTGCGCGATCCAAATCGTGAAGATGATTATAAATAAAGATTCGTCCTACTGCGAGACCATTTTTCCCGATTATCGTGTGAAAACAGCGGCAGAGGGCGGGCCCGGCGCATATAAATAAAATCCATTCGAATTTTCAATAACAATTTGGGACCTATAAAACCGCTGGGCCTTTGGCTTCAATTTGAGAATATCGACAAAAATTTGGACATTTCAATAGAAACAGTGGTTACACGCGGGATGAATTTACTGAAGGATTTGCAGGGAATGCGGTCTGTGATAAGTTTCCTGTTTGGCGAGAAGCGATCCATGGTTTCCTTCTTCGACGATGCGTCCGTGGTCGAAGACAATGGTGTGATCTGCTTTTCTTATGGTTGCCAGACGGTGCGCGATCGCAAGAGCTGTGCGGTTCTGCATCAGGCGTTCGATCGCTTCCTGAACCAGCCGTTCGAACTCGGCGTCCAGGGCGGAAGTAGCTTCGTCGAGAATCAGGATCGGAGGGTTTTTTAAGAGAGCACGCGCGATTGACAGGCACTGCCTTTCCATAGGCGATGTTGTGGCGCACGGTTTCGTTAAACAGCAGAACGTCCTGCGTGACTAACCCGATCTGGCTCCGGATCGATCCGTAAGTAACATGCCTGATGTCCTGATCGTCAATGCACACCCGCCCTGTTGTCGGGTCGTAGAACCTGGGCAAAAGAACCGCCATCGTCGTCTTGCCTGCCCCTGATGAGCCCACCAGCGCGTGAGTCGTTTGTAAAGGTTCATGCCAAGTCTCCCGTCGAAGGGAAAGGGGTTTTTTGGGGCAATATCTTCAGGATCTCTTCTGCTGCGCGGCGGGATGCGTTGCCGCCGCCCAGTTTATTCCGCAGGCTTAAAAGTTCAGAACGCGTAGAATCCCATATGGTCTTGTTCTCAAGAATTCCCCGGGCTTTAGACGCAATTTTATCAGGGTCCGCAGAATTCTGAAGGAATTCGGGAACAATGGCACGGCCTGCAAGAATGTTCGGTATGGCGACAAAAGGCACCCGGATGAGACGCCGGGCAATCATATAAGTGACTGTGGAGAGCTTGTAGAACACAACCATGGGAATTCCCAGCAGCATGTTTTCCAGCGCCGAAGTCCCTGATACTGACAAAGCCAGGGACAGCTTCTTGCGGACAGCGTAGTCTTCTTCATGAATAAGATGGATCCAGGGGCGTCCGGAGATAAAAGGCGCATAGAAGTTTGGTTCAATCTCATTCGGGCGGAAAAGCACAAAATCAGCTCCGGGAAAAATACTGCGCAGTCTCTCGGAAGCCTTGATCACGATCGGCAGATGCCTTGCCGCGATCGAGCGCCGGGACCCGGGCAAAAGCCCGATGGAGAGGCCTTCAGGTTCCGCCGGCGCAGGCACACTGTCGATCAAAGGATGTCCAACAAACCGCACGGGAATTCCTGCCCGGCGGTAAATATCCTCTTCAAAAGGAAAAATGACAAGCATTTTCTCCAGCACTTTCGCCAGTTTCTTGACGCGTCCCGGGCGGCTGGCCCAGACCTGAGGGCTTATATAGTAGATGACGGGAATTCCCGCTTTCCGGGCGGCCCGCGCAGCATGGATGTTGAATCCGTAGTAATCTACGGGAACAACTGCATCCGGAGGGGCCGTCCTGATCAGATGCCGGATTTCTCCCAAAGCTTTTCGCAGCTGCGGCAGTTTCATCAGTGGTTCCCAGAAACCAAAGCCTCCGATATCTACCAGCGGAAAAAGAAAAAGATCGGAAACCGCTTTAAGGCGACCGCCCCCGCATGAGGTAACGCGCAGCGAGGGTTCCTTTTCTTTGAGAGCCGCTGCCAGAGATGCCGCGTGCCTGTCGCCCGAAGCATCTCCCGCTACGATCAGAATATGCTTAGCCATGGACTTTCAGGTTATCAAGCACCATGCGCGCCAGGGCAAGCGCGTCCCGGCCGTGACGCCCTGATACAAGAGGGGTTTTCCTGTCACGAACGCAGTTAAGGAAGTGCTCCAGTTCGCTGCGGAGAGGGTCTTTGCCGGACAGTTTTGGTTTCAAAATCTCGATATCACGCAGTCCTTTGATAACAGGTTTTTTCTTCCGGTAAATCTTTAGATGAGGCGCCGCGTAATCAAGTGAAAGATATGCGTCTTTTTGAAAAACGCGGATGCGGCGGTAGCGTTCAATCGATACACGCGAAGCGGAAAGATCGGCAATGCACCCTTTTTTAAAATGGATGCGGACCTTGGCAATGTCTTCGTGATTAGAAAGGACCCTGGCGCCGAAGGCCTCCACCCGCGCAACCTCGTCTCCAACGAGGAAAAGCACGATATCAAGGTCATGAATCATCAGATCAAGCACTACGCCGATTTCAGCTACGCGAGGATCATACGGCCCAAGCCGGTTGACTTCGATGAACTGCGGATCGCGAATGAACTTCTGGGCTTCCGTTACCGCAGGATTAAAGCGCTCGATGTGGCCTACCTGCAGAACTGTTCCTTTTGATTCGGACAGAGCGATCAATTTTTCGGCGTCTTCGACTGTCGCTGTCAGCGGTTTTTCAATCAAGCATGCTACCCCCGCTTCCAGAAACAGCCTGCCAACAGAATAATGCGTTGATGTGGGGGTCGCTATAACTACGGCATCTACCGTATCAAGGAGATCTTCAGCGCGCAGGAAAGCGCGGCATTTTGATTTCTTCGCGAGGGTCTGGCAGCGTGCGGTATCGGAATCGGCCAGCCCTGCCAGCACGGCGCCGGGCATATGCAGCAGATGCCGGATGTGATATTGGCCCATACGGCCTGCGCCTACGACGCCTACGCGCAGGGTGCGGTCCGTTGCAGCCCGGTTATGCGCGAAAACCCGTAAGAGTGAGCTGAGAGGCATTTGCCTTCTCCAACAGAATAGTTTTATCCAGCAGCAAAGTTTTTTGGGCTTCCATGGCCATTACCGTGGCGCCCGCCTCGATCAAAGAATCGATTGTGCGCGGTCCCACGACCGGAACGTCAAAACGCAGGTCCTGTTTGGGACGTGCCGTTTTGATCACCACGCAACCGCGGCCGGCGATCTGGCCGGCGCGCCGGATACAGGCATCTGTGCCCTCCATGGCTTCTATTGCGACAACCGTTTTGTCCTTCACTACGATAGTCTGTCCTATATCCTGTCCGGCAATTTCCCGGGCTATCGGCAAACCGAATTCGATATCAGACTTCTCCATGGAGGTGGGCTTACGATTGGTAATGGTGTTTCCCGGGCATAGCCAGTCCTCAAGGTATAAAACTGAAGACAGAAATTGAATTCCCTCTTTTTCAAATTCCTGAATTACGGCAGAAAGAAGCGTATCAGCTTTTTTGTTTACTACCTGGCCCAGAAGTTTAATTACCTTCAAGTCCGGAACGATATTCTTGAAAAGCTGCGTGTGCTTGACCTGGCCCGCCATTACCGCTCGGCTGACGCCGCGTTCCTTAAAATATCGTATCGTTTTGCCCAAGTCTCCGAGGGAATGCCACGCAATATCGTCAACGGTACTCTCCAGAGCGGGATCGGCTTCTTCTTTTAATGCGACGGCGATCACTATCTCGCCGCGCCGCCGCGCCTCTTCAGCGAAAAGAAGAGGGAATTTCCCATTTCCGGCGATCAGGCCGAGTTTAGATTGCGGATTGTTCGAAATGGCTAACCCTCGAAACCGGAATTTTTAGAAGATGGGCGGGTGATGCCGCGAGTGCTTTTCTGAAGGAAGTCCACAAATTCGCGGCATGGATCAGGAAGCGACTGGACGGTTAGGAGAGCCAGTTTCTCTTTAATCGGCTGATCAGGATTAAAAATATCGCGGAAAATCTTTTTAAGAGACTGGATATCTTCATGAGAATAGCCTCGACGGCGCAGTCCCACAAGATTGAGTCCGGACAGTCTCGCACGGTCTCCCCAGGCAAGACAATAGGGCGGAATGTCCATGGGAACCATGGCGCCTGCGCCGATCATAGCCAGCTTTCCGATGCGGACAAACTGATGCAGCCCTACCAAACCGCCTAGAATGGCCGCATCTCCTACTTCACAGTGTCCTGCAATGGCGACGGAGTTTGCGGCTATCACTTCGGAACCGATTATGCAGTCATGAGCAACGTGCGAGTAGGCCATAAAAAGGCATCGCGCTCCGATCCTGGTGGCTCCGGTGGCCGCAGTGCCGCGGTTTAAGGTGACGCATTCCCGCACTACGCATCCGTTTCCCAGAATCAGGCGGGTGTGCTCGCCACGGTATTTTAGATCCTGAGGCGCGGTGCCGATAAAAGCGTTGGAATGAATCTGGCACGCCTCTCCGATCGTTGCAAACTCGACTACGGCGTGTGATTCGATCTTCACGCGGGGGCCAATTTCCACGTCTTCTCCAATAACGGTATAAGGACCGATATTGACTCCTTCGGCTATTTTAGCCTTGGGATGAATTACCGCAGTGGGATGAATCGTTGTTTCCATGATTATTCTTTTTCCGCCAACGACTCAGTGGCGGGCTTTTCTACGAGCGCAAAAGTGAAAGAAGCTTCCGTAACCACTTCGCCGTTCACGGTCGCAACCCCTTCGGCTTTGCCGAATTTATCCCGCATCTTGACTACGTCCACTTTTAATTCCAGACGGTCGCCGGGAACAACCGGTTTGCGGAATTTAATGTCCTCCATCCCCATGAAATAAGCGAGTTTGCCTTTGGCCTGCGGTTTGGATAAGAAGAAAGCGCATGCCACCTGTGCCATGGCTTCCACAATAAGAACTCCGGGCATGATGGCACGGCCAGGAAAATGTCCCTGGAAAAAGGGTTCATTGCCGGAAACGCATTTTATGCCTACCGCCGATCTTTCCGGATCGGTGATGGTAACGCGATCTATGAGCAGAAAAGGGTAACGATGCGGAATCACTTTTTTTAACTGGTCGAAATTGTAAACGGTTTCAGCCATGATCTTTATCTCTCCTAATGGTCAGGGTTTTACCAGCGGGGCATCGGACAGCAGACGCTCAGCCAGCAGTTTGACAAAATTAATGTTGTGTCCGTGGCCGCAGCGGGTTGCGGTAATGTGTCCTTTAAGGGGCCGCCCAAGCAGGTATAAATCTCCCAACAGGTCCAGGGCCTTATGCCGGGCAAATTCATTGGGAAAACGCAGGTATTTTTCCTTGTTATGGATACGATCCAGGCCGACCACCACTGCATTATCCAGCGACCCGCCGCGGGCCAGCCCCTGTTTCTTCAGGGCTTCCACTTCGTAATCGAAACAGAAGGTCCGCGCCGGAGCGATTTCCTTCCGGTACTCATCCATCGACATTTTGATAGTGGCTTCCTGCCTGTCAATCAGAGGGTGGTTAAAAATGATCACAGTGGTCAGAATCAGCGCATCTGCCGGTTCGAGAACGATTTCGGTTTCCCCCTGCCTGTATTCAATGCGTTCCTGTGGGACAAGTATTTGCCGCGGAGCATTCTGACTGCTGAAGCCCGCTTCCTTCAGCGTGTCAAAAAAATCTTTGCTCGAGCCGTCTGCTACCGGCGGTTCGTTTGCGTCCAATTCTACCAGCAGATTATCGATCCCCAGGGCATAGATTGCAGACATCACGTGTTCGATGGTGTGCACGCGCGCAACGTCGTTCCCCACGGTGGTGCCGCGGACTACGGTGGTGACTTTTGAGTAATGTGCAGGTATTGCGGGAGATTCCGGTAAGTCGGTACGGACGAAGGTCACTCCAGTATCAGCGGCAGCGGGTTTAAAGATCGCCTTGCACATGTTCCCGGTGTGCAGGCCGATGCCTTTAAAATATACTTCCTTCGAAATTGTCCGCTGCATCTCCATTTTGCGTCCTCTTTATCTTCGATCCAGGAATTTCTTCTTCAGCGCCCTGAAGGTTTCGTAAATATCTGGCAGTTTGCCTAAAATTGCCTGGAGTTTCATTTCTTCGCGATGAGTCCTAGCCGGACTGCCAAACATCACTTCGCCCGGTTTAACGTCGTTAATCACGCCGGACTGCGCCGCGATGGTCGCTCCGTCACCTATTGTGAGATGGCCTATAATTCCCACCTGCCCGGCAAGAGTGACGGAATTGCCGATCCGCGTTGAACCGGAAATGCCCACCTGCGCTACGATAAGGCAATTTTTGCCGATCTGAACGTTGTGTGCGATGTGTACAAGATTGTCGATCTTTGTCCCGGAACCTACGCGCGTTTCTCCAATAGTGGCCCGGTCAATAGTGACGTTTGCTCCGATTTCCACATCGTCTCCTATCACGACCCGCCCGATCTGTGGAATTTTGTGGTGACGTCCCTGGTGGGTCACAAAACCGTAACCGTCGGCGCCCAGCACGGCGCCTGAATGCACGATAATGCGTGCCCCAATTTCGCTGTCTTCCCGAATGACGACATTCGGATAGATCAGGCAATTTTCTCCGATATGGGCGCGTTCGCCGATGTAGGAATTTGCATAAATTATTGTGCCTGGACCTATTACGGCGTCGCGGGCAACTATCGTTCCGGCGCCAACCGCAGCGCTGTCGGCGATTTTTGCTGAAGGGTCAATAACGGCGGCTGAATGAATTCCCTGCGGATGATGCACCCAGTCGCGGCTTAATAAAGAAAGAACCTGGGCAAAAGCCCACTGCGGATTGGCTACGCGTATAAGAGTACGCGAAGGAGGCAGGTAGTCCGTAAGTTTTTCCGGAATCAGCACTGTGCCGGCCCGCGTATTCCTTAAGATTTCACCGTATTTGAGATTGTGAAAAAAAGAAATCTGATTTTCGCCTGCCTCTTCCAGTCCAGCCGCGCTTTCGACGCGCCTGGAGCCCTCACCTTCCAGGCGGCCATTCACCTCCCGTGCGATGTCTTCGGCCGTAAGCAGAGTTGTTGTCATGGCGTTTGCTGCTGGAGGCGTTGTATCAGTTTGTCGGTCAAATCAATGCTGTCTTCTCCGTATAAAACATAGCTCTTGTCCAGAACGACGGTAATGCTCTCGTCGCGCGCCAGCGATTCAAGAACGGCATAAATCTTGGACATTACGTCGTAAGTTTTTTCCTTCTGCAGAATTTTCATGTCTTCAAGGGATTTAGAACGGTAGTCCCGGAAGCTCAGGATTGACTGATCAAGCGACCGACGGTTGTCTTTAATGCGCTTGTCCAGCTGAGCTATCAGCCCCGGATCAAGCGTTACAGGCGCAGACGATACGGCCAGAGCCTCAAGAGGATCCGAAATCACATTGGAAGGCGTCTGCGCGGCTGTCGCGGTTCCGGTGCTCTGATTAAGGAGATTGCTCAATGGTTCTTCCGTTGGATAGGGTTGAACGGTGCTTGTGCTTATCGCCGTCCCTGAACTTACCGGGGTTGAGGTGGCGTGGGAGGCAACAGGAAGACCCTGAGACTGCGATACCGGTTCTAGAGCATTATGAGGGACAACTACAGGTCGTCCAGCACGGGCATCGTCAACAGCAACCTGGTCCGCCGCAATCTGCTGCCGCAGGATGTTGATGTTGGCCTGGCGCTTGGCCAGAACCAGTTTCCGTTTTTCAATTTCTCTCAAAAGATCGCCTTCGGCAAAGGCCTTTTCCGGGAAGACGTCGAATACTTTCTGCATGTCAATATAACCTACGCGAATGGGTGTAAGAGCGTCGAGCGATATCTCCACGGCATAAAGGGCCGCAACGCTAAATGCGATTATTAATACTGCTGTTTTTATTGTGTGTTTAATCATTAAAACAGGCTTCCTACGTTGAAATAAAACTGTGATGAAGGATCCCCAGGAGTCGGATTAAGCGCATGGCCCCAGTCCAGCCGCAATGGAAATACGGGCGTTTTAAAGCGGATTCCAAATCCAATGCCCTGCTGAAGACCGAACCCAGAACTGTTTAATCTATAGCGGATATCCTCTAGCGAATTCCAGGAACCGCCGACATCATAAAATAATACCCCCTGAAGAAGCGTACGGCCATGTTCGTCCGGGGCAATGGGAAATTTATATTCAACATTATACACATTCATGACCTGACCGCCCGTCAGTACGCCTACATGCCCCAGTTCGTAACCTCGTACCGTGTCCGAGCCTCCTACGCGGAATAGTTCGTCCACGATATCCGTTAGGTTTGTGTCGCCGTAGGTTTTGATCTCGGCAAATTCACCGTGTAACGACAGCACGAATTTCCAAAAGAGAGGAATGTGAATGCTCCCATCGAGAACCGGCTTGTAGTATTTAATGGCATTTGCCGGGAACAGGCCGCCTTCGGTAATGGCAAAGGAGAGTTTTGTTCCGTGCTGGGGGTCGAACTGATTGTCGCGTGTGTCGCGTATAAATTGTTCTGTAAAATTGGAATTTATGTAGCCGAGTTCGGAAACCGATGGATCGGACGACCCAAGAACAGCGTATTGCGTTCCGGCCGGGGCGTTTGAATCAACATCGTAGCGCAGACGATCAGCATAAGTGTAGGAGAAAAGCAGGCTGTAAACATCGGAAAAGCGGGGTCCAACGGTAATGCTGCCGCCGGACGAGCGCATCGTGTAAGCGCTGTCATCGGTGCTGTACTGCATGATCCTTTTGACATCAAAAATGTCAAGCCCGAAAGAAACCGGTTTTCCCATGAACCAGGGTTCAGTCCAGCCTATGTCCAGACTGTTCAGGCGTCCGCCATATTGCCACTGCAGATTCAGCCGCTGGCCGCGTCCGAGGAAATTGGTGTGCTGCACCTGGAAAGTTCCAATAAGGTGGTCTACCGATGAATAGCCGGCTCCGGCGGAAAGCATGCCCGGTTTACCTTCAGTAACCGTAAAAATGACGTCTGCTTTGTTTGGCGAAGTGGGCTGCTGCACGTCTATATCAACATTATCCAGGAATCCAAGGTTATAAAGCCGTTCGACGCTCTTGCGCGCGAGCACGGAATTAAAAGGGTCTCCCTCTTTGAGCTTAATTTCACGCCGGATTACAAAATCTTTTGTGTGCGTATTGCCTTCTATATCGATGTGTTCGACATAAACTACTTCCCCTTCCTGAATCGCGAAATTTGTGTCTACGATGCCGGCAGGAACCGGGCCGCTTGAAATAATCTGGGTAAATTCCGGTTTGATTTGAACGCGGATATAGCCCTGGGAACCATACTCATCCTGCAGTTTTGAGAGGCTTGCATCCAGTTTTTCCTGATTAAAAACTTCCCCTTTTTTAAACTGGATGTTGGGCATCAGTTTTGCGCTGGTGAGAATAACATTACCGCTGAAGGTGACATTATTGAAACGGAGAAGAGGCCCTTCGTCAATCGGAAGGGTAATTGTTAGACGCGTTTTATCAGCGTTAAAATCCTGTTTGACGTCGGCAATCTTGATGTTCTTGTATCCGTGGTTCTTGTAAAACTTGGTGATTTCTTCCAGATCCTTGGACAGCTGTTCTTGTTTAAAGACTTTTTTCCGGCGGGTTTTCATCAGTTTGGCGATCTTTTTCAAAGGGAAGGACTTAACGCCCTCCAGGTTGACGGCATCGACCAAGACCTGCGTCCCTTCGGTGACATAAAGCGTAATCGTCACGTGATTCGTCGCATCGCTCGTCGTGTACGGCTCAACCTGAGCCGCGGCGAACCCCTCGTCCTTGTAAAGCGATATGATTTTGTCCACGTCGATCGCCAGCTTGTTTTTATCCAGAGCGTCATTCTCCTTCAGCGTCATCGAATCGCGCAGTTTGCTGCTGGATAATTTCTTATTACCTTTAAAGTCGATTTTCTTAATAAGCGGTTTTTCTGATACCTTGAAAATAACCTGCACGCCTCCGGGAATGTCGGAAACGTCCACATTGACGTCGTCGAAATAACCCAGCGCGAAAATAGCCTGGACATCCTTGCGCGCGGCTTCTTCCGTATATATATCGTTCTTCCGGAGTTTCGCTTCCGCAAGTATTACGCGATCCTTTATGTTTTTATTCCCCTGTACGGTGAGTTTGACGATTTTGGCCGGCTTAAACGAAGAAGATTCAACCGGAGTCTCAATAGTGGCGCTGGAGGTCTGGAATCCGGATACGGATTCGGTGGAAACGGAAAGAGAGCCAAGAGCCGGTGCCGTTGACGTGACCGTAGCAGCAGTGGCAGTGGATAAGGAAATTGCCGCAGGATCCGCAAAAAGAGGATGTGTTCTAATTGATGCAAGGATCGCCAATGCGACCCAAAAGATACGGTAAAACCGAAAGCGCACTAATATATCTCCTGTCCGCCAGTATATTTATTGTTGGCGGATAACCCGTTTCCGCCACGGCTTCCTCGGCGGATCCGCCTACAACTTAGTGGCGGAGGGGACTCAATGACGGGTTAAAATTTCCGAAATTATAACACATTGGACCGTCGGGCCAATGCTCGGCAATAATAAATATGTTTATTATTGATTTGGATTGTCGGGAGACTTGATTTTTTCTTTATTGGTGTTTCCCCACCAGCCGAAACGCCAGCGGGGCTCGATCGTCACCTTGCGGTCAGGCAGGATGCCAGGTGTGGAATTCGGCAGGTCAAACGATCCCTTCAAATAGATGTTCTGCAGCATGCGATAGGACACTTCGACATCGCTCTGGAGATCCAGTTTGCTTGTGTAATCAGGCATGGTAATTTCTTCAAAACGCAGCCCGTATCCCAGGGAAAGACGCTCGGAAATATTTTTAGAAAGCGTGTATTTCGTTCCGGCGAACAGGTTTGCCGCAGTCTGCTGCTGGTTGTTTGGATTATTGGCTTCAGAAGGGAGAGCGACGTTAGCCGGGTTAATGACACGTGAGACCTGTAATTGATCCACAAGGCCGGTACGTTTAAGCAGATTGCGTGCCAATGGTGTAGCCAGGCTGGTGTCAATAAGGCGCACCATCTGCTGCTGGTAAAGATATGTCCGCTCCTGCTGCGTGAGATTGGTGACTTCAAGCTGGGTTACGCGGGAAAGCACTTTATCCTGCGCAAGAGTCGGATCCTGTGCGGATACGAGGTGTGGCTTGATTTCGTTTATGGGAGCATAATCAATATTGAGAGTAATGGTGTCGTCTATCCCGAGGCCGCTTATCTGGTCGACGGTCTGAACCTGGGAGGTTGCAATTCCGCGAACATAGGGAGTGTTCATTATGGCGCCGTTGTCCAGTGACGATTTCAAGTCAAAGCGCGCAGTCTGGATGTCAAAATCAATTCCCAGATAACTTATCTTGCCCTGCGGAATATCCATGCCGCCGTCCACTCGCAGATTGTCGCTTGAGCCTTTAAGTCTTAACCCTCCGACAAGGGCCGCTTCTACCAGTTCATTTTCAAACCAGGCTCCGTCTTTAAATTTCAGATTCACGTCCCAGTTAATGCGCCGGAACCATTCTGTCAAAGCTCGAGAAGGCGGATTTTTGCTGGAAGGAGGAAAAGTGAAATGCCCGTTGGAAAGAAAGGCGGTTCCGGTAAAAACAGGCGCTTCAGCGGGGCCATGGAAATCTACGTGTCCGTTAACATCACAGCGTGAAACAGTGGTTAGAAAGTGAAACTTTCGTGCCAGAGGGCTTTCAGGAATCGCCAGTTCTGGTACGGTCACTTCAACTCCACGGGCGGTCGGAATATCCAGATGCAGGTCATAGAACCTGGGTTCAAGCCCGGAGAATGCTACCGAGCCCGAGCAGACAAAAGAACCATTCCCTGATTCAGCGCGCAGCTGGTGCACAACAAGATGCTGGCCCGTGAAATCGAGAGCCATATATATATTTTTGAGATGCCGGAAGTAATGCGCCCCCGTGGCGTCGCCGTTTTTAATCCGCAGTGATCCCTGCATGACCGGGTTATCCATAGTGCCTGTAACCTGGAGAAGCCCCTGCACTGAGCCATGGGCATCTTTAACTTCCGGTGCGATCGATTTCAAAAGGCTCAGATTCGAATCCTTCAAACGAACTGAGAAATTAACCTGCTGCGAGGCTGATGGCAGATTGTCGAACGGAAAAACTCCTGCGCCTGTGAGCGTGTAGCGGCCTGGATCTATTAGTATGAGGCGGGTGAAGGTAATGCGATGATTTTCCCAGATAAATTCGGCCTCTCCACTGGCGAAATGAAGCGCAAGCGCTTTTCCGTCTTCTACGGAAATCTCCCCATCCACACGAGGATTTGCCTGGCTGCCATGGCCCTGTATGTTGATCGAGGCTGTGCCTTCTAAAGGATAGGGAGAACCTGTGAGACTGGCTATAGTCCCCATATCTACGCCGTCTCCCTGCACCCGAAAATCCCACAGGGAAGGACCTATGTCTCCGGCAATATTGAGGCCTAAACCTGATTTAGCAGCGATAAAAAAATCCGTAAAATGAATTTCCGGGGCACGACGGAAATCAACAGTTCCAGTCACCAGCGGCCTGCCTCCCCGTCCGGGTGGAGAAAATATAACCGTACCGTTGTAGTAACTCAGGCTAGCGTTTCCTTCCTCCAGTTCATAGTCGTTTATATACAGAGAACGGGTATGCGCGTCTCCGGTATAAGCGAATCCTTCCGGACGTATCTCCCAGGAGCCCCGGATATCCGCTCCGCCGAATAAGGTGAAAAATCCCAAATGCAGATTACGGAGTTCCATTCCCAGATCGATGCGGGAGCGTCCGGAGGGAGAAAATTCAATGTAGCTGTCCGGATTAAGCCTGACTTCTTCTTCAACTGTTTTGAATACGGCATGTGTGAGGGTAAAACGAGTTGCGGCTGGAAGATCAGGCGCCGGCGCAAGCGTCATGTCAAAGGCGCAGTTCTGCAGCCTCAAGGGGTTTTTCCCCGCCCCATACTGGATAGGTCCGCCTGCCAGATGTCCAGCCAGGCGCAACTGCGTCAACAGACCGGTGACCGTCAGCGTACCGCCAACGCGTCCATAGAGAGGTTGAGGAAATGACAGGCTTGCGCCCAGAGGCCGGAGCTCAAAATTTGCGAACTGAAGAGTGCCGTTTGCCGTTCCGGTTTCCGGGAGAACGCGGCCTTTGAACATGAATTCGCCGCCGCCTGCAAGACGGCCGTGCATCGCTATGGGATCTATCCCGTTTCTGGTCCAGTGTCCCGATCCGTCGCCTTCGAACCGGAATTCGCGCCACCGGCCTTCGGTCATGTGCACAGACAAATCGGCCCTTGGATCGCTTAGCGTACCGGAAAAAACCGCGCGTCCGTTCAAAAACCCGGATACGGGTTCCTTCAAATTCGGCCATAGCATCGTCTGCCAGCGCGCCATTGCAAATTGATTCGCATCCATAACGCCGCTTATTTCAGTCTGTCCGGATGCAAAGTGCAACCGTCCATTGGAGTTGAAATATTTTCCCCATCTCAAATTTTCCCAGATAAGGTTTTCCTGACCCCATCTTAAACGGCCCGTAAGAGGATCTGTTTTCAGGCCCTTAATCGTGAGCCCGCCTGAATAGATTTCCGCCCGACCCTTCCCGTTTTCACGAAGGTCAAAATCCCCGGCGATAGAGAAAGGGAAGGACCATGCCGGCCCTTTCCCCGAGTATGAGAGCATGCCTTCGGTCCTGAAACGAACGGCTGCCGGCAGGTCGTTAGGCCACGATGCGTCGCCATGCAGTTTGGCCGAGAAATCATCGGAATCGATGCGGATGTCCCCGAGCTTGAGATTGTGATCGCTGACGGTAAATGAGATTTTCCCCTGACAGCCGGGGACGGCGGCAAAAGAAAGTTCCGATAAACCCTGCGGATTGATAAGAATCGACGCATCAGCATGCTGGAATACCCTGGCTCCCCACGTTATCCCGCCGCTGTGAAGAGTGGCCCTGAGCACAGGATTTTCTAAAGGCCCTTCAATGCGGCCGGAAGAATTTATTCGGCCGTTCAGAAGGGGCCAATGACTTTTAATTGCCGGAATATCATCGGCCAGAGAAATATTTTCCGCTTTCCAGGAAATATCTGCACGTTTGTCGTCGATGACTCCGCTCGATGTAAGTTCCGAACCGGACGGGAGGTTTAGATCCGCATATTGGATTTTATATGCCTTTCCGTAGCGGATTGCTTCCGACCGGAGGCGCAGTTTATTGTCGCTGGAAGAAGCCTGAAGGAAAAGATGCGCCGGGTCAATTTCGATGCGGCCGCGCATGGTCAACAGCGGTGAGGTTTTCCAGCCGAAGCGGTCGATCCAGAATGAGCCCGTTGCGCGCGGGTCGTCAACAGTGCCGTGCGCAACTACTGCGAAGTTGGCCAGTCCTTCTATTGGGGTTTTGCCTCCTGCGAATCCGGCCAGAGCCAGATTTTTTCCTGTAAGGCGCAGGTCGATGTTATCTGCGGATATCAAACCGGTTAAGCCGATTTGCCCCTGCAATAATGTCAGTCTGTTGTGTCCGAACTCCCAGTGGTTCATGACATGCCGGACATGGAAGGCGGCGTCCTGGAAAGGCTGCTGTAATATATAGCCATGGACCGCTGTTCCTTCCAGCGTCGTTTCGGGTTGTGCAAGCGGGCCTGCCAGGTGCAGTTTTGCGCTGCATAATCCGCTTATGGAAGATTTTTGAGATCCCAGGAAATAGCGGTTTAATTCCGAAAGATCAAGGTTTTGAGTTATCAGGTCCGCGTTAATCGACGGATTTTCTCCAAAAGGCGATAGTGTTCCGTTAAGACGGAAGCTGGTTTTCCCCAGCCGGAAGGCGGCTTGAGACAGATAAATATTTTTTCCTTTCAGTAAGAATGCGCCGTTTGCCTCAAGGGGGGCGGCGTTACCATGATTCAATCGCACGTTGCGCAGAGTGACGTTTCCTTCGCGAAGGTAATTGGGGATAGATCCTTTTATTGGCCATTTCCCTTGTGCGGAAAGCTTGATATCAAGTTCACCGTCCAGGCTCCAGGTCGGATCAGGCAGTTTAAAGCGCGTGAAGCGCGAGATAATGCCTGCAAGCTGAGGCAGTCTGACGCCGGAAAGTTCCGTCTCCAGAGACCAGCGTTTTCCCAGTGCCGCCAGGTGCATATTGATTTGCCGGACGGGGTCCGCTGCGGCTTTCAAATCAAGGCTGATCCTTGGCCCCCGGATGCGCAGCGCTCCATGAGAGTGGTTCAATTCCCAGATTCCTGACGGGCCGGAAACATCCTTCCATTGAAAGATTCCGTTGTCCCAGGCAAGAGTAAAAAGCAGAGGAAGCCGCATGTCCGAAGGCGAAGCCACCTGGCTATTCTGAAATAGATCCTTTTGGAAAACTATCCACGGCGAATCCAGGGAAATAAGGCTGATTGCGTCAGCAGGCTGATGATGCAGAAAGGCGCCAGGAAGGTTCAGAATATTCAGGGAAATGTAGACGGTCTTTATATGGCCGATTAAAACCGGAGGAGTCTGACGGATATCGTAAATCTCAACATTTTCCAGCGCGATGCGATGCGGGAACCTGAGGGTTATGCGTTCAATATGCACCCGTGTTTTCAGCGCTGCGGTCAATTTGTTTTCCGCATCGGCACGGATGCGCGGTTCCCATTTAAGGAAGAATATCTGAGAGAACCACAGAAAAGAGGCGACTCCAACAAAAATCAGAATCGCCAGCAGGGCGAAACGTTTTCTCACTTTTAATTATTAGATCTAGCGCTTTACCGATTTAGCAGCCGGCTGTAAATTAAAAATCAACCGTTTTTCATCGGAATCGTAATCAACGTAGATGGTGGCTGGCGCGGTAAATCTCTTGGCTAAAATTTCGCTGGCGAGCGTATCCTCGATCAGACGTTGAATCGTTCGCTGCAGCGGACGCGCTCCATAATGCGGATCGAACCCTTTTTCAAGCAGGAACTGTTTGGCTTCGTCGGTAAGATTAATGGAATAACCCTGGGCTTTCAGTTTGGTGCGAACGCGCTCAAGCATCATTTCCAGAATCTTTTTCATGTCCTCGCGGGAAAGGGCATGGAAGAAAATGACGTCATCAATACGGTTAAGAAATTCCGGATTGAAAGCGCGCTTTACCTCTTCCATTACGGTTTCCTTCATGGTCTGATAATCCCTTTTGGCGTCCTCTTCGACAAGGAAACCCAGCGATTTGCCTTTTGAAATCAGGCGCGCGCCGACATTGGACGTCATGATGATTACAGTATTCTTGAAATTGACCTTGTGTCCCAGGTTGTCGGTAAGCTGGCCGTCGTCGAGAATCTGCAGGAGGATGTTGAAGACATCCGGATGCGCCTTCTCGATTTCATCGAGCAGCACCACTGAATAGGGTTTCCGTCTGACCGCTTCTGTAAGTTGTCCGCCCTCTTCATAGCCGACATATCCCGGAGGCGCGCCGATAAGCCGGGACACGGAAAACTTTTCCATGTACTCGGACATGTCTATGCGCACCATGGCGTCTTCTTCGCCGAAAAGCGCTTCAGAGACGGCGCGGGCCAGTTCCGTCTTGCCGACGCCGGTGGGGCCAAGGAAAATAAACGAACCGATGGGGCGTTTCGGATCTTTAAGGCCCGTACGGGACCTGCGGACTGCCTGTGAAAGTGAGCGGATAGCCTCTTCCTGGCCCACAACGCGCTTGTGCAGTTCGTCTTCCATATGCACGAGCTTGTCCTGTTCCTTTTCCGTAAGCCGTTCGACGGGGATGCCGGTCCACTTGGAAACGATGTGGGCGATATCTTCCTCAGTGACGGTGGGCTGTGTGGATTCCCGCTTTTCTTTCCATTTCTTTTTGGAATCATCAAGGCTTTTCCGGAGTTCCTTTTCCTTATCGCGCAGGCGCGCCGCCTTTTCGTACTCCTGAGAGGAAATCGCGGTATCCTTATCCTTGGAGACCGCCACGATTTCAATTTCCTTGTCCTTCAGGGTTTGCGGGAGAACGGTGGTCTGCAGGCGCGCGCGGCTGCCGGCTTCGTCGATCAAATCAATCGCTTTGTCCGGCAAATAGCGGTCGGAAATGTAGCGGTCGGCAAGTTCCGCAGCCGCGGTCAGGGCATCTTCGGTGAACTTGACCTTGTGGTGTGATTCATATTTTTCGCGCAGGCCGCCCAGAATCGAAATGGTGTCTTCCACCGATGGCGGCTCGACGTTGATAGGTTGGAAGCGGCGTTCAAGCGCGGCATCGTGCTCTATATACTTGCGGTATTCGTCATAGGTCGTGGCCCCGATGCACTGGAGTTCTCCCCGGGCCAGGGCTGGTTTCAGGATGTTGGAAGCGTCGATGGCGCCTTCGGCGGCTCCGGCGCCGATCACTGTATGCAGTTCGTCGACAAAAAGGATAATCGAATTTTTGGCGCGACGGATCTCTTCGACAATATTTTTCAAGCGCTGCTCGAATTCTCCCCGGTATTTGGTCCCGGCAACCACGGCGGCAAGGTCCAGCGTCATTACGCGCTTGTTCAAAAGGATTTCCGGGATGTCGCCCGCAGAAATTTTCTGAGCCAGGCCTTCAACAATCGCAGTTTTTCCCACCCCGGGGTCGCCGATCAGAACGGGATTGTTTTTTGTGCGGCGGGAAAGGATCTGAATCAGACGTTCAATCTCATCCAGGCGGCCGATAACAGGGTCGAGCTTGTTATCCTTGGCCATTTGCGTCAAATCGCGTCCGAATTCGTCAAGAGTGGGAGTTTTTGATTTCGCGCCCGCTCCCCGTGCCGGCGCTGGTGAAGCGGGAGCCGGTCCGGGCTGGCCTTCGCCCAGAAGGCTGATCACTTCCTCGCGCACAATATCCAGACGAACGCCAAGGTTTTCCAGGACCTGCGCGGCCACCCCTTCTTCCTCGCGGATAAGGCCAAGAAGCAGATGTTCGGTGCCAACATGGCTGTGGCCCATATTCTGGGCTTCCTCAACCGCCAGTTCCAGAACCTTTTTCGCCCGCGGGGTGAACGGAATCTCACCCAGCAGCATGACGTTATCGCCTGTTCCAACGATCTTTTCAATCTCCGCGCGCACGCGGCGCAAATCTACACCAAGGTTGGCCAGCACCTGCGCGGCCACGCCTTCGCCCAGAGCTATCAGCCCAAGCAGAATATGCTCGGTCCCCACATAGTCGTGATTGAGCCGTTTCGCTTCTTCTTGAGCGATCAAAATCACGCGCTGGGCCCGTTCAGTAAAGCGGTTTGACATATCAGTTCCTCAATTTCATCCTATCTGATTGATGTGTATTAAGCAATATAGTTATGTTATCAAGGGTACTACCTTAAACATTATCATAAATTGGAACGCCTGTGATCCTGGCGAATTCCCTGAATTCCTTTATTAATTTTAAAGTTAATCTGCCTGGTTTACCATCACCAACAACCCGGTCGTCTACGCAGGTTACCGGCACAACCTCCGCTGCGGTCCCCGTAAGGAAGACCTCATCTCCCACATAAACATGATAAGGTGTTAGAAGGTCTTCTTTCACCAAAAGTTTAAGCTTATTCCGCGCAATTTCCATGACAATATTTCTTGTAATTCCTTCCAGCACGCCTGCCCATGTCGGAGGCGTGACCAGGACATTGCCTTTTATGACGAAGATATTGTCCCCTGTACATTCGGCGACATAGCCTTCGCGGTTAAGCATTATGGCTTCAGCCGCGTTCTGCCGCACGGCTTCGGCTTTCGCCAGGACGTTGTTGAGATAATTCAGCGATTTAATTGACGGGCTTAAGGCTTCAGAAATGTTTCTTCGTATGGAAGCCGTTACGACGGACAAGCCTTTTTCATAATATTCTTTGGGATAAAGCGCGATTTTATCCGCGATGATAAAAATAGAAGGTTTTTTGCACATTCGCGCGTCGAGTCCCAGGTCTCCGATTCCCCGTGTTATGACCAGTCGTATATAGGCGTCACGCAGGCGATTGGCGCGCAGAGTCAGAATCACGGCTTCTTCCAGTTCCTTTTTGCTCCAGGGAACATCCATCATTATCGCGCGCGCCGAATTGCACAGCCGGTCCAGATGCTCGCGCAGTTGAAAAACCCGTCCGTTATAGGCCCGGATGCCTTCGAACACGCCGTCACCGTATAAAACGCCGTGATCAAAGATGCTTATAACGGCTTTTTCTTTGTCGACCAGTTTTCCGTTCAGAAAAATTTTCATGCCATCATCCTTTCGGTCCGCCCTGTGACGCGTTTTCAATGCGGCCGTCCCGCAGACGTATCCATCGATCCGCGCGCCCGGCGATTTCCTCCTGGTGTGTTACGACAATCGCCGCCGAATTCCGCCACCGGCATTCCGCCCAGAGCAGATCCAGCACCGTTTTGCCGGTTTCCTTATCAAGATTACCGGTTGGTTCATCCGCCAGTACGAGCGCAGGCTCATTGGCCAAAGCGCGGGCCAGCGCGACTCTCTGAAGTTCCCCTCCCGACAGCGTTGCCGGGCGGTCCTGGAGATGTTTCCGGAGCCCCATTGTATCTAAAAGCTGAGTCGCCTGTTCGAGAGATTTGTCGTCGGCCAGCCGGGCTATCTGCCGCGGCAGCATAACGTTTTCAATAACTGTAAGTTCCGGCAGGAGATGGTGAAATTGAAAAAGGAAACCGATCGTCGCATTGCGCAGGCGTGCGCGTTCATTGATGGAAATCCCTTCGGCGTGACGGCCTCCTATCGTCAGTTTGCCGGACGATGGATGCTCCATCAGGCCAAGGACGTGCAGCAGCGTCGATTTTCCCGCTCCGGAAGGTCCAAGCACCGCCACGATTTCGCCTGCGGCAAGTTCCAGGCTGATGCCGTGAAGAATTTCCACCTCGCCGCCCCCCTGTGGAAAGCGTTTGACGATATTTTCCGCTTTGAGAATAGTCCCGTTCATAGTTTTGCGTCTACCCGAAACGAATGGCCTGGACAGGATCCATGCGGCCCGCCTTCCATGCCGGGTACAGAATTGATACGAGAACCAGCAGGAATGCGCATCCCGCCACGCTGCCGACAGCTCCCGATGAAAGTTGAATAGGCAGTTTGTCGATGTAATAAACGTCAGCCGGAAGCTTGATGATCGGGTAACGCTTTAAAAAGGCGCTGATACCGATTCCGAGAATCAACCCCAGGCTTACCCCGCTGCCGCCGAGAATCAATCCGTTTAAAAGAAAAATCCGACCTATCTGCGCCGGGGTTGCGCCGAGCGCCTGCAGGATTCCGATTTCCCGCGCTTTTTCAATTGTCAGCAGGAGAAGGTTGGAAATGATCGTGAAGCTGGAAACAAGAATGATGAGCATCAGTATCAGGAACATGGTGGTGCGTTCCAGCTTCATCGCCGAAAAAAGGTTGCGGTTCAGGTCCTGCCATGATCTCACCCAGAAAGCCGGACCTGCGGCCTGCTGAATGAAAGGAGCGGCTTTCTGCGCCGCTTCCAGCTCATCAAGGCGGACGCCATAGCCTGTGATATGGTGATCGAAACCCAGCAGATCCTGCGCCGCGGGAATGGTCATAATGGCCAGATTCGCGTCGTATTCGTACATTCCCGAATGAAAAAGCAGCTGAACGCGGTAGCGCCGCATGCGCGGCATCTGGTTCTGCGTGATAATCCGTTCCTGTGGCGCGACAAGCGTTACGAAATCTCCCGGACCTACGCCTACGGCGCGCGCCAGCTCCGCCCCCAGGGCAACGCTGTGATCGTCAAGAAGCAGCCATTGTTCGAGAGGCGCAGCCTTAACCAGATTCGTAACGCTGACTTCGGCGGAAGGGTTTACTCCGCGCAGCAGAATTCCCGTAACGGAAGATCCCGACTGAATTAATGCCTGGCCGTAGATGTATGGAGCCGCAGCTTTCACATGGGGTTGTGCCGATATCCGCGCGAGCGTTTCAGGATCTTCAGGTTGCAGGGCGCCAATGGGATTTACGACCACGAGATGAGGCTGAGTGCCGAGTATCTTTTCCTGGATATCGGAGCGGAAGCCGTCCATTACCGCCAGGGTAACGAGAAGCGCGCCCACTCCGAGGGCCGTGCCGCCGATTGCTATGACTGTAGTTACCAGCCGGAAAACTCCGAAGCGTTGTCCGGCTAGAAATCGTTTTGCCAGGAAAAATTCAAAAGACATAAATCAGGTTGTCATCGCGAGGTCCCATTATGGGGCAGCGGCGGTCTCAGTCGTTTTCCAAAAAGGCTGAGATTGCCACGTTGCTTCGCTCCTCGCAATGACATCATTTTTTTAGTTTTCCGGTTTCAGGAGCGGGAACAAAATCACTTCCCGGATGGAAGTTTGTCCGGTGAGCAGCATGGCAAGCCGGTCGATTCCTATGCCCAGGCCTCCCGCGGGCGGCATGCCGTGCTCGAGCGCCGTCAGGAAACTTTCGTCTGCCGTTTCGACTTCTTCGTCGCCGCTTTTCTTCAGCGCGGCCTGTTTTTCCATGCGCTGGCGCTGGTCAATGGGGTCATTCAGTTCCGAATAGGCGTTTGCTATTTCATCGCCGGCGATATAGAGCTCGAAGCGCTCCACGAGTCCCGGCTCGGAACGATGCATCTTTGCGAGCGGAGAAATTTCAACGGGATAGTCCAGAACAAAAGTCGGGTCCCATAAGTGCATTTTGACTTTGGCATCGAAGATCCGGTCAAAAACTTTATGGTCAGGCGTGTTTTCGTCGAAACCCACATGAAGTTCCTGCGCAACGCTGCGGAGCCGGCCGTCCTTCCATGCGGCGATCACGTCATGGCCGGCGTGCTGTTTGAAAAGGTCCGTCAAAGTCGCGCGGCGGAAGGGCCTTTGCAGAGAAAGCGGTCTGTCATGAACAAGCAGCGAATCCCCGCCTTGAATCGTTTCAGCTGCGTTGGCTATGAGCAGTTCGGTCAACTTCATCATGTCGTTATAATCGGCGTAGGCCTGGTAGGCTTCCATGAGAGTAAATTCAGGGTTATGCTTTGTGTCAACGCCTTCGTTCCGGAAAACCCGCCCTATTTCAAATACCCGTTCCATGCCGCCTACCAGAAGGCGTTTCAGATAAAGCTCCGGCGCTATCCGCATGAAAAGTTTTGTCTGCAGCGCATTATGAAAGGTTTCAAACGGCCGCGCTGCCGCGCCGCCGGCCTGCGCCTGAAGAAGCGGCGTTTCGACTTCAAGAAATCCTTCGTCGTAAAGCGTTTGCCTTAATGATGCGATAAGCCGGCTGCGTCTGCGAAAAAGCTGCTGGATGGAGGAGTTCGTGGCCAGGTCCAGTTCCCGCATGCGGAAGCGCGTCTCCGGATCGCGCAGGCCGTGGAATTTTTCCGGCAGGGGCCGCAGGGCTTTGGACAGAAGCGTGATCTTGGAGGCGCGAATGGTCAGTTCCTGCGTCTTTGTGCGGAACATGGAGCCTTCGACTCCGATAAAATCTCCAAGATCCATGTCTTTCTGGAAAAACCTGTAAGCATCTTCCCCGACGACATCCTTTTTAACGTAAAGCTGTACGCGGTCGGGGCCGTCCGATATATGAGCAAAGCAGCTTTTCCCCATGTCGCGCATGGTCATAATCCTGCCGGCGCATGACACCTGCGTTTGAGACGGCGTTTCATGCGACAGGTCCTGGAATTCCTTAAGCAGGTCGGAGATTGTGTGCGTTCGATCGTAATGATAGGGATAGGGATTGATCCCGGCCTGAGTCAGGCGATTAAGTTTTTCGCGTCGCTGAGCGATTAATTGTTCCAGAGGCAGCGCTGCCGGGGGAGGCTGCGCTCCTGATACCGGTTTCAGCGGATGGTCAGTCATTTTTTCTTAGAGAGGACTTCCTGGATTTTTTCGCGAAGATGCTTCGGGTCGAATGGTTTTTCCATGTAAAAAACGACATTTGAAGCCATCTCAAAAACATCCCGCATCTGTCCTTTAGCTGTCAAAATTATCACCGGGATGCGCCGTGTGGCATCGTTTTCCTGAAGCCTGGCATTGAAGGTATAACCGTCCATTTCCGGCATCATAACGTCGAGAATAATCAAATCCGGACGCTCGCCGGCGTTGATGCGATCCAGGGCCTCCCTGCCGTTGAACGCTTCAACTACCTGGTGCCCGTCGCGTTCCAGCAGGAATCTGATAAGTTCGACTACGTCCTTTTCGTCATCGACAACCATTACCCGTGCCATAAAATTGGTTACCAGCCTTTCCTGATATTCATAATCTTACAAGGTGCATTCGATGGGTGTAAAGCTTCTCAGGTAATTTGACGCTCCACAAAATGATTCTGATAAAACTCCGCCGCGCCTTCGAGAGCCAGGCGCATGGGTAATTGTTTCAATGACGTGGCGCGCCAGCGGCGTTCGTCGGTGCGGTAAAATACGGTCCAGTATCCCCAGCCGTCATCCACAAAGCGGAGACAGGAAGTCCAGTATTTATCTTTCGACGGTTCGTAAACTTCGCGCCAGCAGTGGATTTCAGACCCGATCTTCTCGAATTTAAGCCCGGCCAGGATCTGGAAAGTTTCTATCCGTCGGGCGAATTCTTTCCAGATGGCGTCATTTTTCCCGCGCGTTTCACCCCAGGAATAGCGGCGGACATTTTTAGACTGATCCGCGCGCCATTCACCCATAAATAAAATTTGGAGTGCGGAATTCGGAGTGCGAAAGCAGGTTGGTTATATTTAAACTTCCATCTTCCGCATTCCGCATTCCGACTTCCGCGTTAGACATTTGTCTTTTTCAGCGCCGAATATTCGAGGGACTGGTCGATAAGTTCGTCAAGGTCTCCGTCCATGACCCTGCTGACCTGCGAGATTTCGAATCCGGTGCGGTGGTCTTTGACCATCTGGTAGGGCATGAATACGTAGGAACGGATCTGGTTTCCCCAGGCTATGTCGCCTTTTTCGTCATAGCGTTTTTCCATGGCTTTACGCTGTTTTTCCTGTTCGAGTTCGTAGAGGCGTATTCTCAGGATTTTAAAGGCTTTTTCACGGTTCTTAATCTGTGAGCGCTGGTTCTGACAGGCAACGACAATCCCTGTCGGCAGATGGGTGATGCGAACGGCGCTGTCCGTTTTGTTAATGTGCTGGCCTCCGGCGCCGTGAGAGCGGTAAGTGTCAATGCGCAGGTCCTTTTCCTGGATTTCAATTTCGATATCTTCCTCAATTTCCGGCAGCACGTCGCAGGAAGCGAAGCTCGTATGACGCCGTTTATTGGCGTCAAAGGGCGAAATGCGCACAAGCCGGTGGACTCCCACCTCTCCCCTGAGATTCCCATAAGCGTATGGCCCGCGGACGAAGAAAGTGATGGATTTAATGCCGGCCTGATCGCCCGCAAGAATGTCGATAATTTCCACGCTGTAGCCTTTGCGTTCGCTGTAGCGTTCATACATGCGCGTCAGCATCTCGGCCCAGTCGCAGGCTTCCGTTCCCCCCGCTCCGGCGTGGATCGTGAGCAGGGCATCGGCCCGGTCGTTTGGATCGGAAAATTTAGCCTGGCGTTCAACTTTTTTGAAGGAATCGAGCATCTCCGTCAGATGTTTCTGGATCTCCGCCATCATGGCGTTGTCCGACTCTTCTGCCAGGGCCGCAAGTTCCCTTAAATCGCGGAGCGGAACTTCCAGGTCAGAAAAAATCTTTAGATCTTCCTTCAGACGGGTGAGTTCCTTGAGGGTGGTTTGCGCCTGCTGCGGATTTCCCCAGAATTCCGGGACTGCGGAAGCGGTTTCTAGTTCCTGAAGGCGGGACTTTTTGCGATCGACTTCAAAGATACCCCCTGACTTTTGAGAGGCGTTCTTCGAGTTGAGAAATCTGCTGAATAATTTCCTGTTTTGCCATGGATGAATAAGTGTGCGAAGCTCCCGTCGGTTATTCCAGTTTTTAGAGTATAGCAAATCGTTCTTTGCTTGCCGGGTTTAGACATTTCATATTCGGAAGTTTTATTTTTTGGCGGGAGGGAAACGGCTGGAAAATTGGAGAAGTGAAAACTGAGGACTGATAGACAGGACGCAGGCGGGCAAGCGGGGGGCAGCGAACGAAAGGTTAGGAGATTTTTTCCAGCAGCCTGGCGATTTGGTAGGGTTCAGGCAGTTTGCCTTTGAACGGCTTCGGCAGACGGCGCACGATCCTGTAGGTAGCCACCCCGATCGGCTGGGATGAATTTTTCAGGCGATCCTGGCCAGGATCGTTCGTTCCAGCTCCCGCTCGCTGTGTTCCTCTCCGAGTTCCAGAAAATCGAAAGTGTAGTCATCCTTAACCGCCAGTTTGGCCTGATTGCGGATTTCCTTGATAACTGTTTTGTCAAAATTAGTCTGGTTCAGGAGGGTTTTTTCGTAGGTTTTGTTATCAATCTGGTGGATCAGGACGTTCTTAGTCCACCCGAACCTGCGCGTCATCCGGATGTAGAACTCACGCTCCAGCGGTTCCTTGCACCGTGTCATAATAATTAGATTATGGGTCCATCCAATTTCTGTCACCATTGGTGACAGTTTTGGAAGATCCCGATATGTGATGAAAAAATCGCGCATGCGCCAGATGTTTCTTGCCGAGAACCCTTGGATCCCGGGGAATTCCTTCTGGAGATCCTGCGCCAACCGCTCGACGATTGATTTCCCCCACGTATTACCCTTCTGTCGTTCGACGATCATCTGTCCGATATCCCAGTAAAGGGAGATCAGTTCTTTATTGACAGCCTTCAGGGCTTCATATTGCGCGGCTCTGACCCGCTGCTTTATATCGGTCAGAAGCTTTTGATAATCAGCGGATAAAATGGATTCCATTTGTATACCCTCCAATTGTTAGAGATGCCAGGTGGAGATTTATTCACTTTTGTCGGAAGGAAAAGCGGTTGAAAGATGGGGTGATGTGTAGCGAGTTTCCGAAGGTCCTACATCCTCACCTGCAGCCTTGTGCCGAAGCCCCAGCCGCTGAGGCCGTGGTTGAATGACTTGCCGTTTATGACGGCTTCCGCGGGGTAATTGGTGTAGGCTGCATCGAGTACAAGCGACAGGTGTTCCAGCCAGCATTTTCGCGCGCCAGAGGTGGTTACGGCTTTCCCTGCGATGTCAGCGAGCGCGTTGCTGAGACGCTGGGCAACGCCCGGCGTCTGCGGAGCCACGGCTTTCATAAGGTTTGTAGCTTCATTAGCTGTGATGAGGGAAGCGAGCTGCGACTGAAAAGAGGACTCCTTCCCCCCTTGCGGGGGAAGGTTGGGATGGGGGGTGGTGTTTACGTGCATAGTACCCCCCCACCTCTGTCCTCCCCCTCAAGGGGGGAGGAGGGTTTTGGACGTGAGTTCCCGCAGCCGGGGCCGGCGCTATCGTTGCGGCCGGCGCCTTTGGATTGTGGATCCAGTGGATGCCCTGTTTGATACGAGGCCAGCACATCCAGAGCAGAATAACAGCATAATCCAGGCAATTATAGTTCTGCGGATTAAATGGCCCTGGAAAGTGGTTTCCCCACAGGAACCCGATTGGGATGAATTGGTTTGAGATTGGGACAATTGGGAAAATTGGGATGATTGTAGTGATTGGTTTGATC
>Ga0181520_10002416_pt1 | contig 34691 bp, 44 predicted proteins | sample PEATcosm2014_Bin_29_FD_132451 | JGI IMG/M metagenome (GOLD analysis project Ga0181520, IMG submission 132451) | Peatland microbial communities from MTU Mesocosm Facility, Houghton, MI, USA - PEATcosm2014_Bin02_30_metaG | ecosystem: Environmental > Terrestrial > Soil > Wetlands > Peat | place...
GCTCTCCACCTGGGAGGAATAGATCGATTGCCTGTCGGAGAGAATATAGGACAGCGTGCAGACCCACAGCGACGGGAGCAACAAGGAATAGCCGCCGGTCATTTCGCTCACGATGATGAGCGTGGAAAAGGGCGTCTTTGCGGCGGCGGCAAAGAATCCGGCCATACCGACGATCACGAAACTTGCGGGATGCGGGACGAGCCACGGGACAAGGTTGTGGAGCGTGATTCCCAAGGCACCACCTCCACATCCTCCGATTACCATCGAAGGTCCAAAAACACCGCCCGAGCCGCCGCTTCCGATGGTCAGGCTCGTGGTGAGAATCTTGCCCAAGGCGACGGTCAGCAGAATCATCGCCGTGATATTACTGTCTTGCGTCATGGCGTTTTGAATCGAGGAATAGCCGAAGGCAAGCACGGCCAACACCTGTGCATTCTTTCCGGCGAGATGGTACAGAACAAAGGCGACTAGTCCCGTCAGAAACGCACCCAGTGCCGGTCGAAAGTGGCGGCGAATGGGCGACTGGTCAAACGCCCGCTTGATGCCGTAAAAGAAATGCGTGTAGAGCATGGCCAGTAAGGCCATGAACAGGGCCAGGAGTAGGTATGGTCCCAACTGCCAAGGATTGGTGAAGCTAAGGTTGGGAATGGTGAACAAGGGTTCCCAGCCAGAATAGGTGCCGTAGACGCAGTAGGAAATGACGCTGGCAATGCCTGCCGGGATGATGACTTCCGATTCAAACTCCGGGGAACTGTACATCACCTCGGCTGCGAAGATCGTTCCGGCAAGCGGTGCCCGAAAAATGGCACCGATGCCCGCCCCCATCCCAGCAGCCATCAGCACTCGGCGTTCGGCAGGACGTAAATGCAGCAGGTTGCCGAGTAACGAGCCAAAGCCCGCTCCAATTTGAGCGATGGGGCCTTCCCTTCCTCCCGATCCACCGCTGCCGAGGGTCAACGCACTGGCAATGATCTTCACCAGAGGCACACGGGGACGGATTTGCCCTTGGTGATAATGGTACGCTGCGATGGCCGAATCCGTGCCATGTCCTTCGGCTTCCGGTGCGAGCGTGTAGACAAGCACGCCGCTCAACAGTCCTCCTACGGTCGGTATCACCAGCAAGAGCCACGGATAAAGGGGATGTCCCGTCACAGGCAGCCAGGACATCGAAGGTTCGCCACCCGGATGAGGCTCCGGGTAGTAACCTGCAACAACGCCCAAGGCATAACGTTCCACAATGCGGGTCGAAACGTAGAACACAATACCACCGAGCCCGGCCACGACACCCACCAAGGCCGCTAACCCCAAGATTCGGACTTGGGAACGAAAACGTTCTCGCCCCAGACTCAAGACTTCGGGAACCCAAGCGAAAAAGCTCCCCGCAAGGAAAAAAAGACGCATAAAGCGACGTTCCATAATTCAGTTTGGCTCCTGCCCCGTGCATCCGTCACGAATGACCCTCCATTATCGTTCTCATCCCTATGCCCGCAAGAGGTATCGGCAGAAAGAGAAGTTCGAGCCGAAAAGTGGTGGAGAACAAACCGTGGCTGGGGGATTGCCCATGCCTCGCCCAGACCTATGATTCTAATAGGAGGCACTCTCCCGAGGAGGTCAATATCATGATCGAAACACTTCAAACAAGTTCACCGAAGGTCGTCGGTTTCAAGTTCACCGGAAAACTGCACGACGAGGACTACAAGAAATTCGTGCCAGCGGTAGACGCCGCCGTAGCGGCCGAAGGTAAGGTCCGCCTCTTTTTCCAGTTGGAGGACTTTCACGGCTGGGACTTGCACGCCGCCTGGGACGATTTCCGCTTCGGCATCAACCACTACAGTGCTTTCGACCGTATAGCGATGGTCGGCGACCGTAACTGGGAGAAGTGGCTGGCTGTATTGGGGAAGCCTTTCACGAAGGCGAGAGTAAAGTACTTCGATTCATCCGAAGTTGATGCGGCTTGGAACTGGATAGGAGAAGGCCGAGGCAGGACTGCTATCTGCGACTCCAGCAGCATTGCCAATGGCTCGCCTGCTTCCACAAATGTCTCGCTCAATCCATGACCGGTGACGACACACATCCGTAGGCAATCAGCATCACCTCGGCTTTCGTCGTAGCTTCTTCTTCGCTGCTTCCAACTCCGCCAGTTTTGTCAACGCTTCCCGCTTACCGATGCCACGAACGGCGACCAAGCCGGCCAGTTGAGCCTTGCGGGGACGGGCCTTCTCGTGTTCCCAGTTGTAGACGGTGAGTCCACTGACGCCGACCAGTTTGCCATAGTCGGCAGCCGATAGTCCGAGGCGTTGTCGTTGGACCTTGACCGAGCGGGCCGAAAAACGAACGCTCTCCAATGGCCCCTCTTCGTGCTGCGGTTGCCCCTGCTGCTTCTTGAGAAGCTTGATTTCCCTTTCCTGTTGCCCTAGCAGCCGCTTCAACTTGGCGATGTCGCTACGATACCTCGTTACGGCTTGTTTGGTGGAGCCAACCTGGGCAGGACACCGGCAATGTTTGGCATGGGAAGCTCCTTTGTGGCGTTTGGGAATCTGGGAATTCTATGTTCGATGCCGCAAATCCGCAAGGAGGCACGGCCCTCTTGCCAAACGAAGATACATCAGCGAAAAATAGGTTTGGTCCTGAATGTCGCCGACCATCCCGAGAGGGCAACGATGCCATGAACGCCGAAAACGTGCGGATCAATCTACGATACGACCAAGCTGACCTGAAATCCCTGCTCAGATACGCCAAAGCTCACGATATCGAGCGAGGTGGACGCTACGACATACGATTGCCGCCACGGCTCAACATCTGGACACACCCTTGGATTCATTCGGGCTGCCGGGAGGAATCATCGCTGATGTTCAGCATGGAGTTCGACTGGAGCACTGCCTCGCTCATGTCGGTATGGTTACAGCCGGGGTATGACTGGACGATATTTCTCGACGAGTTGGCGAGACTGGAGAAGGCGGCATTGGGCAACAGGGTCTACGGCAAGAGCCAATGTGAACCGAAGACTTAGCGGTCAAGAAGCAGGCAACCTCCTTGACCATCTTTTCCCTGGCCATACCCGACCTCGTGCCCCCACAGGAGCATCCTATTGAATCGGCTCCGAAGCGAGGTTATCTTGCACTATCACAAGGAAACGGGACTTTGATTTCTGATCGGCATCGAAATGGATCGTTCGGCACAACTCGGGCAAGCCAGTATCCCTCGCCTGTTGCTCGGTTTCTCCCTTCCGGCCATCGTCGGGATGATGGCCCAGGCTTCTTACAATCTGATTGACCGAATCTTCGTCGGTCACGCCCTCGGCTCCGAAGGCATCGCCGGTACGACTGTAGCTTTCCCCTTCATGCTCGTCGTATTGGCCTTCGGAATGCTAATCGGGTTTGGAGGCACGGCTCTGATCTCCATTCGGCTTGGTGAAGGGAAGAAGTCGGAGGCAGAGCAGATATTGGGCAACACCGCCGTGCTGCTTATACTCGCTTCCGTTTTCGTCACCATCGTGGGGTTACTCTGGCTGGACGACATTCTGGTGGTTTGCGGTGCCAGCGATACGGTCTTGCCTTATGCCCGAGCGTACTTGGGTATCATCGTGCTGGGGACGGTGTTCCAGATGGTAGCGTTTGGCCTGAATGCTGCCATCCGAGGCGAGGGTAATCCGAAAATCGCCATGTTGTCGATGCTCATCAGCGTGTTGCTGAATGCTATTCTCGCTCCGATTTTCATTTTCGGGCTCGGTTGGGGAATGCAGGGGGCGGCCTTGGCCACCGTGATCTCCCAGGCGGTCACAGCCGTGTGGGTGGTCGGTTACTTTTTGGGCGGCAAGAGCGTGCTGAGATTCCACGCCCAAACCCTGCGGTTGACCAGCAATGTCTGCCGACAAATCATCGTGTTCGGGTCACCACCCTTCGCCATGCAGATTGCCGCCAGTGCCTTGCAAAGCATCTTGAATCACCAGCTTGGCGTATACGGTGGCGACTTGGCGATTTCGGTGATGGGTGTTCTCTACGCCATGTTGATGATGGTAGCGATGCCGGTCTTTGGCATCAATCAAGGAGCCCAGCCGATTATTGGTTACAATTACGGAGCGGAACGATTCGACCGGGTGAAGCGAACGCTGGAGTTGGCGATTCTGGCGGCGACAGGCATCGTGATCGTGGGGTTCGGCGTGATGATGTTGTTTCCGAGCCAGGTGATTCGGCTATTCAACCGCCACGATCCAGCCCTATTGGCTTTGGGAACCCATGCGATACGGATTTCGACGATGATGCTGCCGTTGGTCGGTTTCCAGATCGTCAGTGCAAGTTACTTTCGAGCGATTGGCAAGCCCAAGACGGCCATCCTCTTGATGCTGTCTCGGCAAGTGTTGCTTCTGATCCCAGCGGCGTTGATTCTGCCCCTTTTCTTCGGCCTTGATGGAGTTTGGGCCGCCTTGCCAACCTCGGATTTTGGGGCTTCGTTGCTAACGGGCATTTACTTGTTGGCCGAGTTGCGGGAGTTGAAGGCGATGCCTAATGGGAACACCGGATGAGCCGGAGGAGAAGATTCCCGAAAAGTCCCAGCCAACCTTTCCTCAGCACGAGTGATCCAAGAAAAGCAAGAAGCCCGCTTTTACCGTTCTGCGGGCTTCCTGTTGCGTGTTTCAAGGAAGAGGCGGTACGCCGAACTCGGTTACCTGTTGCCCTTCTATCTCAGGCTGGCGGTAAAAACCCGGTGTATCGGCCCTTCCCCTTGGCACACCCTCTACATATATCTTATCACAGTTCGGACAATCGGCTATGCCCCGCATGGCGGGGAGTGAATCCAAGAGTTCTCGATCCGCTCGTTGACGCCTATTGCTTTGGCTCCGCTGGCTTTGGTTCCGCTGGATTGGAAACCTGCTTCTGCAAATCAGCCTTTTCCTGTTCCAACGTCTTGAGCTTGGCTTCTGCATCTTTCTTCGCACGTTCGGCTTTCTTGACCTCGTTCTTGGCGACGGCGAGGTCCACATGGAACTGCAACACTTTCTCGTTCAAGCCAGTGTTTGCCTTTTGCAGCGTCTTGACTTGAGCCCTCACGCCAGCGTTTTCCTGTTGCAGCGTCTTGACTTGACCTTTCAACCCAACGAGTTCCTGTTCCAGCGTCTTGATCCTGGCCTCTGCGTCCGTTTTCGCCTGTTCAGCTTTCTCGACTTCGCTCTTAGCGACATCGAGGTCCTTCTGGAGTTGCACCGCCTTCTCCTCGACCTTCGCCGACTTTTCCGCAGAGTCCTTTGCCTCAGCTACCTTTGCATCGTACTCGGCCTGCTTTACGCAGCCGGACAGCCCAAACATCCACGCCGTAAGCACCGCACACACGACAACTCGTTTCGGCATCATCAAGACCATCGACTTTCTTTCCGTGGGTTGCAACCGTAGTGAAGCTTGAACTGAAGCCGCCCGACTTACGATTGCTGTAGACGCCGAACATCGGGGCAGAACTACACCGGCTTGACATTCTCAGCACACGGGCCTTTCTTGCCTTTGCCTTCTGTGAAGGACACCTTTTGGCCTTCATGCAAGTCGTCGAAAGTGCAACCTTGGACGCTCGATGAGTGGAAGAACAGGTCTTTTCCACCACCTCTGCTGATGAACCCGAAGCCCCTGTCCGTCACCAGCTTCCTGATAATACCTTCCGCCATTTGTGCGTTTCCTTTGCTGAAATGGACGCCGCCCCACCGACCGAATGTACTCGGCCACGGGTCATCATGCAAGTCAGTTGCCCGGCTGAGATGGTTGGGGCGTCGGACATGGCTACGGCCTGGAGCCAGCAGTCTTTCTTTTCATCGTCGCACCGGCGTAAGGCCCAGCTACCACCTCAAATAGCCCCGGCTTCCGCAGAGACCAAGCCAATTTCGGATAAGCGGCATTTTCGGCGACCATCGATAGGGTCGCCCCATCGAACAAATAGATACCGCTGAACCCCAGACCCTTTGGCCCCAGTCGGTAATTGTTGCTTCCCATCGGTTCCAGGTTGGTGGCAAACGCTTGACCCTGGTACGTAATTTCCCAGGTGCCGGAAAGGTTTTCCAGAGGCCCAGAGGGCCTGTTCCTTCCACTCTTTAGCTGAGTATTTTCTTGCTCAAGTGCCGTGATTTTGGCCTCGGCGTCCTTCTTCGCCTGCTCGACCTTCCTTGTCTCGTTTTTAGCTGCGTCAAGCTCCCTCTGAAGTCGTGCCGTCTTCTCAAACGCTTGCTGAAGTTGGGCGGTTTTCTCCCCAAGCTCTTTCTGGAGTTTTGCCGTCTTCTCCTCAAATTCCTTTTTGAGTTGTACCGCCTTTTCTGCCTTTTCTTCGGCAGTGGCAACAGGCGTACGGCTTTTTTGCTCCAACGTGTTGACCTGGTCCCTCAAGTCGGCATTGACCCGTTCCAGCATCTTGGCCTTGGCCTCCAAATCATTCTTGACTTGGTCGGCCTTCTTGGCCTCGCTTTTGGCAGCATTGAGGTCGTTCTGTAGTTGCAATATCTGTTTCTCCGCCTCTGCCGACCTTTCGATTCGCTGACGAACTTCAGCCGAACTGGGTTCGTACTGCCTTAGACAGCCGAGCAAACTCAGCATCACCAGTACGAGGGTCGCAAGCACCGTGAGGCGTATGGCTATTGTGCGAACCATCAGGTATTCTCCATATGATGGGTTACAACTGTTCCTCGATGACCAGTTGTGGCCGTGGTCTTTGAGATAGGTCGGCTTGATGCCGCCTGAGTCGAGTTAAGTCCGTGGAGGAAGAGGACTTTCATGGAGCCTTGTATTTGCCTGTGCAAAATCGGATTCTGCTTTGGCCGTGTCGCCCATTTTCTGATAGGCAAGGCCACGATTGTAATACGCTTCGGCAAGTTTCGGGTTGAGTCGAATGGCATCCGTGAAGTCGGCGATGGCCGTGCCGAGGTCGCCCTTCTGCCCGTAGGCCGAGCCTTGACCACCGTAAGTCTCGGTATATTGCGGGGCAAGCCGAATAGCCTCCGTGAAATCGGCGATGGCTTCGTCAAAACTACCCTTCTTTCCATAGACAATTCCACGATCACAGTATGCCTCGGAAAGTCTCGGACTGAGCCGGATAACCTCTGAGAAGTCAGCAATCGCCTGGTCGTAATCGCCCTTCTTTTCGTAAGTCCAGCCTCGACCCCAGTAAGCTTCAGCACATTTCGGATCGAGTCGGATGGCTTCCGTGTAAGCAGCAATGGCCTTGTCGAATTCACCTTTCGGAGTGGTATATGTCTGTAATCGTTTAATCACCTTCCTAACCAACAGCCGTGGCGTGAATCGAACAGTGACCGCTCCGAGCTTATTCCTTAACCCTGGAATAACCAACAACCTGCCACGCCCGAAACCTCGATAGCCTGCCCGGGCGACGGTCTTGGCATCCGCCGTCCAGAGCCGGGAGAGGAGTTGCCGTTGCACGTCTGCCACGGCGGCAAATCCCGTAGCGGTGAGGCCAGGAGCGAAGCAGGTGACCCGGACGCCAGTGCCGATGACTTCCTCGGCCAGGGCCTCGGTGAAGGACAGCACATACGCCTTGGTCGCATAGTACACGGCCATGTAGGGACCGGGCTGAAAGGCTGCGACTGAGGCAACGTTGAGGATACCGCCCGAGCGGCGTTGGATCATGCCAGGCAGGAATAGCCTAGTGAGGTGCGTCAGGGCGGCAACGTTCACCTGAATCATGTCCACTTGCCTTCCCAGGGGCAGGTCGGCCACCGATCCCCCAGCCCCGAATCCAGCATTGTTGACCAGAACATCCACGGTCACGCTCTCGGCGGCCAGGGCATCAAAGACCGCCTGGGGACTCTGGGGGTCGGCCAAGTCCTTGGTCAAGACTCGCACCCGAACACCATGCTCTCCATGCAATTCCGTGGCCAACTGGTCTAATTTGTCTTGGCTGCGGGCCACCAGAATCAGGTTGCTCTTATCGGCGGCAAACAGCTTCGCCAGTTCGAGGCCGATGCCCGAGGAAGCCCCCGTGATTAGGACGGTTTCTGATGGCACGGTTTCTCTCCTCATCCAGTTGCTCTTTCTTCGGGTTACCGTATCCGAGTCTTCATGACGAGTTCTCCGTTGGGAACAGCATCCCGTCACCTATTCTACCTCTAATGTCGGTGTTCCTCTACTGCCCCCTCATAGACCGCTGTCGCCGCCTTGGCCATCATCTCCATCGTGTGGTGAGAAGGAAGGAGCGGCAGTTTCTTGCGGCCCAGGCGGCAGGTCACCTCGGCGATTGCCTTCTGGAGTTCCTTTTCGAGCTTGCGGACGGTCTTGGGGTCCATAGGTCATCCACTCCAGGGTCACCCGGCATTCATCGCTAGAACGTCCCATGTTATTTGTAGCCAAGGAGCAAGTCCACCACCCAGCACCCACGGACATGCTGCCCTGGCTGACGGCAGTGTCCCAAAAGGTCTTCATTGTTGCAACCGGCCTCTTCAAGAGCATTGGCCAACTCTGGCATTTGCTCAAACGCTCGCTCGTCGTAGATGGCCTTGGCTAATCTCGGCACAAGTCCGTCCTTCGATGCCAACCAATCCTGTTCGACGGTGACGGGGCGAAATGGATTTCCAAAAATGTCACGCAATAAGTGGCACTGGTACTGAGGCCGTTGGAACGGACTCTTTCGCTCTAATCCCACAATTTGTTGGCTACCGACCGCCACACAGTCTCGGGCGTCTGCCGCTACGGATGCTCTCTCAAAATCTTGCTCGGCCATCGCTTCCTCTGCCATCTTCTCCATTTTTTCCCAAACCATCTGCCGTTCGTCATCGGCGACCAGGCGGTCTGTGTATCGCTCGGCGGTCTCGACAGCCGCCAACAACGGCTCGTAGGTAAGAGTATCGGCCAACACGTATCGGCACCAGGCACACTGAAAGAGACGCCACTTCCGACCGGTTGGATGTTGCAGCAGGAACCGAAGCATTCGATTACCGTCCGTGCATTCAATCCATTCGGCCTCGGTCATCGTGTCCTCCTGGTTTCCACCATCTCCACCATCTTCTTCAATGACTCCTCATCGGCCAACCGATGTTCCGTCCCAACTTCGATCAGCGAATCGGACGGCAAGCCACTGTTCCTGACCAGTTCTTCTGAATCGGCAAACGGCACCACCTCGTCAACTTTGGAATGCAGGATGACCGTGCCGAGCTTCACTGTCCTGGCCGTACCAAATCGTTTCCACGCCGGACAGAGCAGAACGAGCGGCGTTATACCCGAGTTGATGTTCATCGCCACGGCTTGATCCGACAACAACATCAGGATGATGCCGCTCAAACTCGGCCTGGGCGATCCTCACGGCCTCATCGAAATCCTCATCGGCTAGAACGGGATTGAGAACCGTGTGGCCGTGGTCTCGGAGGTAGGTCGGCTTCAGGCCGCCCGGTGTCGATTGCCAGCCGTGGAGGAAGAGGACGGTCATTACCGAGCCGTTGCTTTAGGTATGAGCGGTGTGGCTTTGCCGGACTTGTCAACGTGCTTGGCGTAGAGAAGGCTCTTCAGGTCGCCCGTGCCGATATAGACCGCACTTCCATCTCGGAGACGATAGACGAATACGTGAAGGCCACTGCCCTGGTCTTCGTCAGGCAAGCCACACTTCCGAACAACATCCATCATCGTCATTGCCCTACGCAATGAACGAAATGCTTCGATGTCCCTAGCTGTCTTGGGTGCATCGGGAAACATGATTTGGAGAGGGAGAAGCTGGGAGGGAAGCTTAAACTGATTTCGAGCTTCTTGAAACCTGCCTCGCTCCGTCCACGAAGGCGGGTCTTTGGGATTACGACTTCTTCTGTGTTCTTCCTCCACCACCACCGTCTTATCGGACCGAGACAACACAAAGAATCCGTAAACCGTTACCCGTTTTCTGCCACCGTCTTGCCCCGCCGTCTGATAGCCTTTGCTCACGAATCGAAATACAATGCGATGCTCCTCTTCCTTGAGGGCGGTTGTGCTCAAACCGGCACTGTTCCAACCGCTGCCCTGAAACGCTGCGATGACCATGCACTTGTCGAAGTTGATCTCCGGCAAGCCAAGGGGATTGTAGAAGCGGTCGTAGTCCTCCGACTCCTTAACCCCCTTATGTCGCTGCCAAATCTTGGTCCACTCCTTCTCCGATTTGATGAGGTGATAGCTGCCTTCTGTGACGTGGCTATCGGTTCCCGTCAACGTTACAAGGGGCCGATTGGCTCCCGCTAACGCATTTTCCGGATCGAGTTCGATGGCCTTCGTGTACGCTGCAATGGCTCCATCGAGATCGCCCTTTTCCCGAAGTTGGTCGCCCTGCTTCATTGCCTCGGCTGCCGACCTGGGTTCATCGGCAATCGACAATCGCACCATCACTATGGACATCCCGACCAGCACGGCCACTATCCATATCCGAATGTACACGAGAACTTCTCCGTTGGGAACAGCGTCCCTCTGGACTATTCTACCTCTGGTGCCTGTGTTCCTCCACCGCCTCTCATAGACCACCGTTGCCGCCTTGGCCATCATCTCCATCGTATGGTGAGAGGGAAGGAGTGGCAGTTTCCCAGGCGGCAGGCCACGTCGGCGAGGGAAGAGGATGGTCATGCTCAATACTCCCCGTCGAAATACTCCCTTGCCACGTCAGGATAAGCCTTCGCAAACGTGGTCAAGGCTCGTGCCGCTCGGCCCCCATTCTTTTCGCAGAACCGCCGAAACGAGATGGCACGTTGGAACTTCGGCTGGTTGGCCCAACGGGCAAGGTGGACATAGACGGGACGACAAACTGGCGATGCCAGACGACAGTTCTGGTGCCGCATGACGTATCCGATTACCCCTGCTTTCCACAAGACCTGCAATCGGTGAAAAACCGAGGCGATGTCCTTCCAGTCTTGGTTCTCGAAGCCACAGAGGATGTAGCCCTTTGCCGACTTGGTTGGCAGATACTTCCGCAACACTGCCAACCCTTTCTTGACCGTCGCTGCATCTTCGATGCGGTCAAAAGCGAAGATAACTTCTCCACCGAATGGAGCCGCTTGGAGCAACTTCGCAATAGTCGGTGTCAGCAACCTGACATCCAGTCCTTGCTTACACTCGAAGCTCTTCCCGTCCCGTTCGCACACACGAATCAGGTTCCTCAGCAACGGCTCGCAGTCCGCATAAGCGAGGAGGTTGTCGTCGAGAAGGCAGACTCGTTTCTTCTTCGGCGTATAGAACTCCCTCAAGGGCGAAGCCTGGATTGCCCTCCTGGCGTTTCGGTTGATACAAAATGTGCAACGGCGAAAACAACCCCTCGTCAAATAGCCAATCGAGTAGTCCGTGTAGTATCTGAGGTTCGGCCCAACCCGACCTTGCAGCCACCCAGCATAGAGGTCGTAATCGGGCAAGCTGTGTTCGACCGACTTCGGTAGTGGTGGTGCCTTATCGAAATAGAAGCCGGTGCCACCATAGCGAACATTGGGCAGATTCAGAATTGTCGGCGAGATGGTCTTGGCAACCTCGGTGAACACGCAGCAAATGTAGACCGTATCGAAATTCCCAGCATGACGATAATCGGGCAGGAGCGAAACGGCATCTCCCCGCCGCTTGTGCCATGTCGATAGTTTCATTGCCGCCAAGTTCGGGAACCTGTGCTTCCCGTTGGCCAGCAGTTCGGCGTCGATGATGCCAACGTTCATCATAGCGACCGAAGATAAGCCAAGTACGGTTTGGTGTTTTCCCGCTTGGGTTGGCGGACTTTCTTCCGTTGCTGGGTGACCGTCCGGAGAACCGACTTGCAAAACGTCATCACCTCGTCCACCTCAGCCGACCAGAGCAAGTCCCGTTGCCACTCGATGGAGCCGATGGTCTCTGCCACATTCTTCAGGCGTCGGTGGAGCAGTTGCACCTGATGCTCCGGGTCCACGTTCGATTCTCTCGTTCCGGTGGTCTCCTCGTCATCGCCTTCATCAATCATGAACTCGGGGTAGATGCCGTATTTGATTTTGGCTTCGGTGATGGGCAGTTCGGCTACCTCCTCTTCGCTCGCGGCCTCGAATAGTTTGATGGCCTCCCATGCGGTGGTCGATGGAATGTTGTGCTTGCTGAGCCACTTCATCCACTTGCCAAGCGGCTTGGTCTTTCGCTGGACGATGGACAAGGCGTTGCCGAGCCTGTGCGTCTCGACCGAGGTGCGGCGACCTAACCGCCCAATGTTGTCGAGCCGGGTGAGGACATACCTCGTAAGCTGTCGGAGATTCCAGTCTCCGTTGGGACGAAGAGCGTTCATGGCATCACCTCACTTCGGGGGATGGGGCTTTCGGTTACCGAAAGCCGATGCCCCCCATTGTAACTCCCGACTGGAAATTGTCGATCCCCGTTTATCGCCGCTGAGAATCAGCCATTTGCTGGCGTGGAGCAGACTGGCGAGATGGTCGCTATTCCGAGGGCAACGCGGGCATCGGTCTAGCAAAAAGCCCCGTCGTCAGTCGGGGATGGCTGGCGGCGGGGCCGGATAAGGAGAAAAGGCAGCACCTCCCATCATAGCAACCCCGCCGAGGAAAAGACACGAAATTTCCCGGCTTTCGGTTCCTCCCCACCGGCTTCATCGCCGTTCCGATGGGCTGTTCCGCCGCCGACCCACATTACAAAGCCGTCGGCCACGGCTTCTCCTTATATCTATGGCGGTTCCCACCCGCATCTTGGCCCCTCTTTGGTAGGTTGGACATGGTTTGGACGCCCCTCCTGATAGACTGTTAGCGGCTTCGGAACCGATTCCTGGCGGCGAAATCTGCGTATTTTCCGGCCTTTGGCTCCAATCGGGTGTCCTGCTTGAACACACCCCCTCTGAGAAGTAAAATCGGGGCTTCTAGGACAGGGGAGTGGACATGACGCCGCTCATCACATCTGGGCAAGTTCACCAATCGGATTGAGCAGCACGGGTCGTAAGCAAGGAGAAGCGATGGCGAAGAATGGAAACGGGAACGGGAAGAAGCTCGATTTGCCCGCCTTGGAAAGTTGGCTCTGGGAGGCGGCGTGCGTCATTCGTGGGCCTCTGGATGCCCCCAAGTACAAGGACTACATCCTCCCCCTGGTGTTCCTCAAACGCCTGTCGGATGTGTTCGACGAAGAGGTCGGCCACCTTGCCAAGGATTTCGGCAGTGAAGAGACGGCCCTGAAACTCGTCCAGCAAGACCACAAACTCGTCCGCTTCTTCCTACCCAAGAAGGCCCGCTGGCCGACGATTGCCCAGAAGACCACGGGGCTGGGTGAACATCTGACCGACGCTATGCGGTCAGTGGCCCGAGAGAACCCGCAACTGCAAGGGGTCATCGACGCCACCGACTACAACGCCACCACGGCCGGTCAGCGGATCGTGGATGATGGTCGATTGACCAGTTTGGTCCAGGTGTTGAACAACTATCGCCTCGGCCTGAACGATGTTGAACCTGACATTCTGGGTCGGGCCTACGAATATCTCCTCCGAAAATTTGCCGAAGGTCAGGGCCAATCAGCGGGCGAGTTCTATACGCCCCGTGAAGTGGCCGTCGTCATGGCGATGATGCTGGAACCGAAGGCGGGTTCCACGGTCTACGATCCGTGCTGCGGCAGCGGCGGGTTGCTCATCAAGTGCCACCTTCGGCTGTTGGAGAAGAAAGGCAAGCGGCAAAACGGTCGGCTGCTGTTGCCCAACAATGTCTCTCCCCTGAAATTGTTCGGACAGGAAATCAACGGCTCCACCTTCGCCATCGCCCGCATGAACTCCTTCATCCACGACATGGAAGCGGAGATTATGCTGGGCGACACGATGCACCGTCCGGCCTTCACCGAGGGGGATGGTCGCCTGCGGCAGTTCGACTTGGTGGTAGCCAATCCGATGTGGAACCAGAAGTTTCCGGCCAAGACCTACGAGAACGACCCTTACGAACGGTTTCAGTGGGGAACGCCACCATCATCGAGTGCCGATTGGGGTTGGTTGCAGCACATGCTGGGTGGACTTGGTCCCAACGGTCGGATGGCCGTGGTGTTGGACACGGGAGCCGTAAGCCGGGGCAGTGGTAACGAAGGCTCGAACAAGGAACGGGACATTCGCAAGCGGTTCATTGAAGAAGACCTTGTCGAGGCCGTACTGTTGTTGCCCGAGAACCTGTTCTACAACACGCCTGCTCCTGGCATCGTAATGGTCTTCAACCGCAAGAAGCGGAACAAGGGGCAAATCCTGCTCATCAATGCGTCGAAGTTGTTCAGCAAGGGAAGGCCCAAGAACTTCCTTGAAGAACAGCATGTGGAGCAGATTGCCCGAGTGTATCACGATTGGAAGGCCGAAGAGGGCCTATCGGCGATCATCAGCACCGAGGATGCGACGAAGAACGACTTCAATTTGTCTCCAAGCCGCTATGTCGCCACCAATGGCAAGGAGGAAGTGCTACCACTGGATGAAGCCGTGGTCTTGCTTGCCGAGGCCGAAGAAGAACGGGGTGAAGCGGATCGGGAGTTGGACAAGGTGCTGACGAAGTTAGGGTTCGGAGGGTGGAGAAATGGGTAGGAAGGCAACAAATCCTGCCGTTACTGCCGCACTGGAGCAGGACTTCGACACGAACTCGTTGCCACCCGGTTGGGCTGTTGTAGCATTTGATGACACCGTGAAGGAGGGGCGTCCTAAGATCGGCAAAGTCAAGTCATCGGATTTCCTTCCTTACGGTCAGTTTCCAGTTGTCGATCAGGGGCAAAGTTTCATTGCAGGATATTCCAACGATCCAGAGGGCGTGTATGGTGGCCCACTACCTGTGATCGTCTTTGGCGATCACACTCGTATCTTCAAGTACGTTGATTTCCCGTTCCTTGCTGGGGCAGATGGAACGCAGGTTCTCATACCAAACGACAAGCGGTTTGATCCTCGCTTTCTCTTTTTTGCCCTTTCTGCTTTGCAGATACCCAGCCGTGGCTACAACCGTCATTTCACCATCTTGAAGCAGAAGTCATTGCCACAACCTCCCCTCCCCGAACAGAAAGCCATCGCCCAGGTGTTGCGGACGGTGCAGCGGGCCAAGGAGGCGACGGAGAAGGTGATTGCCGCCTGCCGCCAACTCAAACAAAGCCTGATGCGGCATCTCTTCACTTACGGCCCCGTCGCCTTTGACCAAGCCGACAAGGTAGCGTTGAAGGAAACCGAAATCGGGGAGATGCCGGAACATTGGGGAATCTGCGAACTGAGCCAACTTCTGCGTCAGCCTTTGCGAAATGGTCATTCGGCTAGAGCAACAAATAACGACCAGGGTATTCGGACTCTGATACTGACAGCGATTACGCAAGACGACTTCTCACTCAATAATACAAAACTGACTGTGGCCGATCCCAACCGGGTCAGAGACCTATGGTTGGAGAATGGCGACATCTTCGTTGAACGGGCAAATACGCTGGAATATGTGGGGCTTGCTGCACTTTATGAGGGGCCTCATGGATTTGCGATCTTTCCCGACCTTCTTGTTCGGGTGCGGGTGGATACGCAGAAAATAATCCCCAAGTTGCTGGCCGAGTTTCTTCTGTCTCCGTTTTGCCGGGACTACTACCACCGAAATGCAAAGTCCACAGCCGGGAGTTTCCCCAAGATTGACCACGGTACAATCGAGCAAACGCCAATCGCTGTTCCGAGCTACGACGAACAATGCAGGGGCGTGGAGTGCTTTCGTGCGATTGACCGGAAGATCGAGTCCGAAGAAGGCCGCCATCAAGCCCTAACCACCCTCTTCAACACCCTTCTCCACCACCTGATGACCGGCAAGGTGCGTGTCGTGTGAAATAAGCGGGAGAACCATGATGCCACTCGGCAGTGAAGCAGGTTCAGTCCAAAGGCCCTTTGTCCGCTATGCCGAAGAGGCTGGCTGGAAATATCTCTCGCCCCAGGATGCGGCCAACCTGCGGCGTGGATTGACCAGTCCGTTTCTGGATTCCGTGCTGATCGACCAACTCCAACGGCTCAACCCTGGCATCGTGGACAACATCCGAGCCGAACAGGTTCGGGATCAACTCTTCCGAGTGCGGCCCACCATCGAGGGCAATCTGGACGCTTGGGAATACCTGAAAGGGTTGAAGACCGTCTTCGTGGAAATGGAACGGCGGGAACGGAACATCCGGCTGTTGGATGCCGACTGTCCCGAGAACAACAGATTCCATGTCGTGGATGAATGGACATTCTCCAACGGGACGCCGCCCGATATTCGCACCGACATCATGCTGTTCATCAACGGGGTGCCGATCATCGTGACCGAAACCAAGTCGGCCACGCAGGTCGACGGCATAGCCAAGGCCCTGGATGACATTCGCTACTACCACCGGCACGGGCCGGAACTGTTGGCCGTGGCCCAATTGTTCTCCATCACGCATCTCATCAAGTTCTTCTACGGGGCTACATGGAACCCTAGCCGCAAGGGGCTGTTCAACTGGCGGGATGAACAGGCCGGGGATTACGAAACCCTGGTCAAAACCTTCGTTGCCCCTCGGCGTGTGTTGCGGGCCGTGAGCGAGTTCATCCTCTTCACCCGCAAGGATGAGGAACTCTCCAAGGTCGTTTTGCGACCACACCAGATGCGGGCCGTGGAAAAGTGCGTTGAGCGGGCCAGGGACGAGGACAAACAGCGGGGGCTAATCTGGCACACCCAAGGGTCGGGCAAGACTTACACGATGATTGTCGTAGCGAAGCGGCTCATCGACGACGACAAGGTGTTCGAGAACCCCACGGTGCTGATGCTGGTGGATCGGAACGAGTTGGAGACCCAACTGTTCGGCAACATCATGTCCACGATGGTCGGGAAGAACCTTGAACCCATCAAGAGGGCGGGGTACACGCAAATCGGAAGCCTGTATATCGTGGAAAGCAAGAAGGGGCTGCGGCATCTCCTGGTCAAGGACACCAGGGGGCTTATCGTGACGATGGTCCACAAGTTCGACAAGAGCGATGTTAACCTAATCGAGCGGAAGAATGTCTTCGTGTTGGTCGATGAGGCCCACCGCACCACGGGCGGCGATTTGGGGAACTATCTGATGGGAGCCATTCCCAACGCCACTTACCTCGGCTTCACTGGCACGCCGATTGACCGCACGGCCCACGGCAAGGGGACATTCAAGGTCTTCGGCTTGAACGACCCGAAGGGCTATTTGGACAAGTATTCCATTCGGGAGTCGGTGGAAGACGGCACCACGGTTCCACTCCACTATTCGCTGGCCCCCAACGAATTGCGGGTCAAGAGGGAGGTGCTGGAAAAGGAGTTCTTGGAGTTGGCCGAGTTGGAGGGCGTCAGCGACATCGAAGAACTCAACCAGGTGCTTGACCGGGCCGTCAATCTGAAAAACATGTTGAAGAACCGGGACCGGATCGACAACGTGGCCCAGTTTGCCGCCGAACATTTCCGCAGCACGATTGAGCCGATGGGCTACAAGGCTTTCCTGGTGGCCGTGGATCGGGAAGCCTGTGTGTTGTATAAGCGGGCCTTGGACAAGCATCTGCCGCCCGAGTATTCCACGGTGGTCGTCAGCAGCGGCGGCAAGGGCGACCCCGACATACTGCGGGAGGTTCAACTTTCGGATAGCGAAGAGAAGGAGGTCCGAAAGGCATTTCGCAATCCCGAGCGGTTGCCCAAGATTTTGATCGTGACCGAGAAGCTGCTAACCGGCTTCGACGCACCGGTCCTGTACTGTATGTACTTGGACAAGCCGATGCGGGATCATGTGCTGTTGCAGGCCATCGCCCGAGTGAACCGACCCTACGAAGATGCCGATGGCCGTGCCAAACCGGCTGGGTTCGTCTTGGATTTCGTCGGCATCTTCGAGAACCTCGAAAAGGCCCTGGCCTTCGACTCGCAGGATGTATCCGGCGTGGTTGAAGGGATTGATGTTCTCAAAGGCCGGTTCGCGGAACTGATGGAGCAGGCCCGCAGGGAATATCTGCCCATCGTAAAGGGCCACACCGGCGACAAGGCCGTGGAAGCCCTGCTGGAACATTTTCGGGACAAGGACCGGCGGCAGGAGTTCTACCAGTTCTTCCGTGAATTGGAAAGCGTTTACGAAATCCTCTCCCCCGACCCGTTCCTACGACTTTTCATCGACGATTACAGCGAATTGGCCCGTTTCTACAATGTTCTGCGGGCCTGCTACGAACGGGGCGTGCCCGTCGATAAGGATTTCTTGCGGAAGACGGCCCTGTTGGTGCAACAGCACACCGACACCGGCACGATCCAACCACCCGACAAAGTGCATCGCTTGGACTCCGACACGTTGGAGCAGATCGCCGCCGCCGAAAAACCGCCTACGGTGAAGATTTTCAACCTGTTGAAGGCCCTGCATGACATCGTGGAGCGGGATGCTCGGCAAGAACCCTATCTCATCAGCATCGGGGACAAGGCCGAACAGATCGCCCAACTGTTCGAGGCCCGCCAGGAAACAACCCAGAAGACCCTGGAAGAATTGGAACGGTTGTTGGCCGAACTTCGGCAGGCCCAACAGCGACGGGTGGAAACAGAGTTGTCCCCCGAGGCATTTGCCGTGTATTGGATGTTGCAGCGGGATGGGGTGGACAAGGCCCAGGATGTTGCCCAGTCGGCAGCCACGGCCTTTGCCGACCATCCCCATTGGCAAAGCAGCACCCATCAGGAACAGGAGGTCCGCAAGAGTTTGTACAAGGCCCTGATTACTGCTGGGGTCGATGGGGTGGTCGAAGTGGCCCAACGGTTGATGAAGATGCTGCGGAGGGCGTCGTGATGAGGCTGGAAGCCGATTGGATACCGTTGGAGAAGATGATCCCCAAAGATTTGCTGCGGTCCGAGGTGGACGCTTGGGCCAAACGGATCAGGGTGGAGCCGAAGGAAATCCACATCCGGCCGATGAGTCGGAAGTGGGGCAGTTGTTCCACGGCTGGCCGTCTTTCGTTCAACACCGAACTGCTGACCGCCCCCGCCAGGGAGCGTAAACGGGTCATCGTGGAGGAGTTGCTCCATCTGAAAGTGCCGAACCACGGGAAGTTGTTCAAAGCGTTGTTGAAGGCGTATTTGGGGAAGGAGTGATCCATTATGCGGATAACTGTGCCGGAGAGCCTGAAGACGGAGATTCTTGGAAAGACTAACAACCGTTGCTGCATCTGTCAAACGCCGTTGGTTGTCATCCATCATCTTGATGAGAATCCATCAAATAACGCTTTTGATAATCTCGCACCACTGTGTCCGAATTGCCACAGCCAAGCCCATTCCTCCTCGAAGATGACAATTAACTTAACGCAATCCAGGATACGGTCGCTGAGAGATACCTGGTACGCCTACTGTGAGAAACGAAAGGACTATGCAAATGTGAGCCCGAATGCAATTCTGAAAATCAAGACCTTTCGAAATTCCGCAGGATATCCACAACCTGGCTGGCAACAAACCTTTTCTGCTATTGACCCTGCCTATGCTACGATGACGGTGAACGACATCATCGAAAGGGTGTTTTCGACATCAAACCGAGACGACATTGTCGCTTACCTGACAGCGGTGAAACACATGTACACAGCGGCATTGCGAGAAGAACGCACACTCCAACGATTTCTGGACGTATGCAGTGCTTTTGGAGTAGATTATGACCAACTGTTATGAACCGACGATTTCCCGACCTGAAACTGGAGGACGGCTGGAGGCGGCTTATGGCAACGCAAACGATCTTCTACTCCTGGCAGTCAGACCTTCCGAATCCCACCAACCGTGGATTCGTCGAGGACTGTCTCCAACGGGCCATCAAAGAAGTCCGTGGTGATGAGGAACTCAATCTCGATCCATGCATTGACCGGGACACGAGTGGTGTGCCGGGGGCTCCCGACATTGCCGCTACGATTTTCGACAAGATCAAGGCTGCGGATATCTTTGTCGGGGATGTTTCGTTCATTAACCAGGGTGCAGCCGGACGCCCTACCCCGAATCCCAATGTTCTGGTCGAATTGGGCTATGCAGCAGGACGGCTTGGCTGGGAGAAGATCATCTGCGTCTTCAATCAGGCGACCGGGAGTGTCAACGATTTGCCCTTCGATATTCGACAGAGACGGGTAAGGGGCTACCATCTCGTTGAGGGCCGGGAGAAGGCAGAGCAACGAAAAGCAGTCGTCGGCTTTTTCAAGGCAGATATCACCGATATTCTTCACGCACCCGATAGAGCAGAAGCGGAATCTCTTCAGCAGTTGTTATCGACGCTGGCTCCAGAACTGATCTCAGCCATCATCCTGAGCGACGAGATTGAAGACCGGCAAATCAATCCATGGTTCGACATGCTGCGAGGCCGCTTCGGTGCCATAGCGGACAGGCTTCGTCACATGGCTGCATCCGATACGGCCATTCGGCATTCGATGGCGACCGAACTGGACGAGTTGGCGAATTCCCTTGATGAAGCAGCCAACTTACGGATGTATAGTGGATCGTGGCCTCAGTTTCAGGGCCTTGTCAAGAACGTTTTCGACAAGGCAACGGCCATCAAACAAAGGCGAATCGATGGTGTGCCGCTCTCTGAAGAATCTCTGGCTGAGGTCGAGTGTACGGTCAATACAGTCCAGCGAAAGCTGGCCAGTCTAGCTGCTCGTGCCGAAGACATCGCAAACCAGGGTCGCTTTGATGAGCTTCAGAGTGAGCCTTCACAATTAGGGAACGCTCTGCTTCAGGTGGGTCACTACAACATTGACGCCATTCAGCCCGGTCTTGCCAAGAAGGTGAGGCATGTCGGGCGTGATCTTCACTTGATCGAGACGATGCGGGTTCGCTGCGGTGGGGGCTGTTCGGTCCGAGCCATCGTAGACCGAATCAACAAGAACTCGGCTGAACTTGCCGACCTTGCAAAGCTCGTGAACTGACTGATAGTACGAAGAAACGCTGTTTGCGGCTTTCTGTTTTCACTTTCCTTGCTCGGCTGACATTCACCGATAGGACAATAACCACTGCAAACCGCTCAGATGTTGTAACTCTCGATGAACTTCTTCCACTACCCCCGCCCCTCCCTCAACACCGTCTTGGGCATTCCCAGAGCCAAGAAGCGGTTGAAGAAGGAGTTAGGGATCACGGCGGCGATGAAGTTGGTTCCGGCCTCGACGAAGTTGAAAGGGCGGTAAGACCGGAGGGAGGGTGATTGGGATTGGCGAGGTGGGGAGGGAGGTTGGTGATGGTCGTGGCTAGGGGGTTGAGGCCAGGACAAAGTAAGGGAACGATAGATGAAACCGTTCGCTGCTTTGCGGAATGCTGTCCGTCATGTCATCCGTCTTGGACGTGGGAGAGAGGCTGCGTTAATCTACAATGGAGAAGGACCAGCATATCGGGAGAAGACTCTTGGCGAATGGACAGCCCTGGCGAAAAAGGACGATTTCGTGGTGCGAAAGGATGCCGCCTGGGCTTTGGCGGAGATCGGACTGGCAGCCATCCCGGCCATCATGGAACTGCTCAAGGACAAGGACACCTATGCGAATACCACTATTGCCCTGTCGCTGATGGGGGCCGAAGCCAAAAAAAGAGCCATCCCGGCCCTCATTGAACTGGTACAGGACAAGGAGAGAGACGTTCAATGGGCCGCTATCCATGCTCTAAGAATAATTGGTTCCCTTGCCGTCCCGTCCCTCACCGAATTGCTGCGGGACAAGGAACCGTCCATTCGGATACAAGCCGCATTGGCTCTTTTGGAAATAGGTCTTGATGCAAGGGTGGCAATCCCGTCCCTCACCGAGTCGCTCCGAGACGAGCATCCGTTGGTCCGGGAGTTTGCCGCCTTGGCCCTAGGAGGGATAGGCCCGAAGGCGAAATCAGCGGTCCGGGCTATCACGGTATTGCTGCGGGACGAGGACTCACGAGTTCAGGAGGCTGCTACGGACGCCTTGCAGAAGATCAAGGAGGAGAAGAAGTAGCCCGATGGGGCTTGGACAAGCACTGGAATAGGAACAATGAAACATGCCGTTCAATAAGCTTGAGCCGGAGTACGAAGGGAAACCTCTTATTGTATCGAAGGACAGCAACGAACTGCTGAACTGAGGTAACAAGGGTGTTTGGTGGTAGTTATCATGAAACGACAGTCCAAGAACATCCAGAGGACACGCAAGCACGTTAATGCTCCCGCCGATTTGACCGGGATGCGATTTGGGAAATGGGTCGTGCTGAAAGATGCTGGGATAAGAGTTTGTTTGTCCGGTGGACGAAAGTCTTCCCGGCATATGTGGTTGTGCCGCTGTGATTGTGGAACGCAGCAAGAGGTGGATCGTGCCAATCTCACCGGGGGACGTTCTACCCAATGCAGGCGATGTCGCTCCCCCAGAAACCGCCTGTACCACCCGAAACTTTATGTCGCCTGGAACAACCTGAAAAGAGAGGGGCAATTTCCTGAAGAATGGCGGGATTTTGACGTTTTCAGAAAGGTTGTGGGCGACCCTCCCAGCAAGGAGGCATATTTAAGGCAGTATGATCTCCGCAAGCCGTATTCGCCAGAGAACACGGTATGGGCGACTCCCGCTCAGTTACGGCAAGCACGAAAGAAGGTCAAGGACGAGTCTGTCGTATCCAACCCAATGTTGATGAAGATCCGCAACGCCAAGAGCCGGGACGAAATGATCCGCCGCATGATTGTGGCAAGGAAGGCAGGCTACACGTATGAGATGCTTGGGATTGCCGCAGGTGTGACACGCCAACGAGTTCACCAAATCCTTACGGCTCACTAACGTGTTCGTGGGTGCCGATGGGGCTTGGACAAGCACTGGAATAGGAACAATGAAACATGCCGTTGAATAAGCTTGAGCCTGAGCACGAAGGGAAACCTCTTAGCCGTTGGGTGGCTGAGACCAAGGATAAGGATGACCGGGTTCGGTTAGCCGCCGCCAAGGCCCTGGGGAAGATCGGTCCGGCAGCCATCCCTGCTCTCACGGAATTGCTCACGGACAAGGATGAGGGGGTTCGGATGGTCGCTGCTACGCTCATGGGGAAGATCGGTCCCGACGCAATGAAAGCCGTCCCTGCCCTGACGCAATTGCTCAAGGATAACAATAAGTGGGTTCAGATGAACGCTGCTTTGGCCCTGGGTGAGATAGGACACGAGGCGAAGACAGCCATTCCGGCCCTTATGGAATTGCTACAGGAGAAGAACGAAACGGTTCGGCAGGCCGCTACTTGGGCACTGCGGAAGATAGGCCCCGAAGCGAAGCCAGCCGTCCCGGCCCCCACGGAACTGCTCCAAGACAAGGATGAGCGAGTTCGGGTGGCAGCTAGTCAAGCATTGGACGAGATCGACAAAGACAAGAAGGAGCGGTTACGGGAAGTTCCTCTTGAGGACATCAACGAGGGACCAATTCGCCAGGAGGAAGGGCTCACGCCGCTTCTGGAACAACTCGCCAAGGCGATCTTCGCAAAGGTCGGCTATCTCCTCTCTCCGACCTTCGAGGAGTGGGAACTGGGGTTTCTGAGGGACGTGCATCCTTGGCGGGAAATCCTGATCTGGGAGAATATCGCTCGAACTTTTGACCTCTTTGTCGCCAAGCATCCTCAAGCCGCATATAGCAAGCCGATAGTAGGTACCATTGTTTCCATCTCGACGGGACACGTCCCCGAGAACAGCATCCAAGACGAACTTCGCAAGTTGTACTCGGAAGCCTCCAAGAAACAGTGGGGTTCTTTGCTCGGAGAGCCGTTCGAGTTTCCTGAGAACCAAGCCCTCGTGCTGAAGTATGAAGACGTGGTGGATGAGTGGGATGGTGCCCTTCACCCGAATATCAGAGGGAACGTCGATCCTCGTCGAGTCCTTACCGATGCGGACTTAATCATGGGCAAGGCGTCCAATTCCGAAGAGCAGTTTTGCATCTGCGGTAGTGACCATCTCGAAGACGGTAGAATACCGGAGGGATTCAAAACCCTGATTATCCACTTGGACACGGAGAATGAGAAGGCTCGGGAACTGGAAAAGATTTGCTACGTCGTGCAGCAAATAAAGGGACGGCACGATTACCAGTAGTCGCCAGGAAGTCGAAGACAAGGGACTGACCTTCAGAGAGGAGGATTGAGCCATGACGAGGCGAAAAGAAGCCGACCACCCCCGCAAAATGTCCGACATCATGAAGGAAATGACGGAGCGTCTGTTCCGCAGCCCAGACGTGGCTCATTCCTCGGAAGCCGTTCATGTGGCCTTGTTCTTTGCCAATGTGGCATGGAACGAATGTGTCGGACTCGTCCATCCCCGAGAGAGCTACCGCAACGTCTGGGAAACCATCGAAGCCGAGAATCCCGAACTCTGGAATGAACTGAAGTCGAACGACATCAACGCCATGATTGATGAACTGGTCCAGTACAAGAAGTCCTGCTTTCCCAACGACCAGCGACGGATTCTCACGTGCGGTGGCACCCCAGAAGGGACGATTCGGGTGGAATGGCTGGCACCCGCCGCCCCAGGCGTGGACGCCAAGTGGGAGATGCAGCTTTACGGATTAGTGCGAACGGGAGAGCCAGAAAAGGCCGTGCGGTTTCTCAAGAAAACGAGGGGGATGTCACGGAGCGATGCCCAGACGAAGGTAGCGGCAATCAGGATGCAGTTCGGGATGACGTGACGCTTGGGTCGGCCGTAAGCCGAGTGGAGCCATAAAGACCAAACACGAAGGGCCTGCGATAGTGGAGCATACAAGATGGCCGTGACGATTACCGAGAAGAAGACCGAATGCCAGGTCTACCTTTACCGGCCCGAGCGAGGCGAAAGCCCCCTCTCCGTGAAGCCGATAGACGGATTGGTCCATTTCGTGGACGCTGTGCTCGACACGCACGCATTCTGGTTCGGCGTCGTCGAATTGCCGATGCCTGACCGGAGTCTCCTTGAGACGTTCATCGCCCATCGGTGCGATCTCGTCTTGGAAGACAAACGGCAAGGCACAGCCGCTATTGTGAAGGTGTTCGCCAAGGACGATTACGTGGGACTCTGCATTTCAGGGGTCTCGAAGCTCGTTGTCGAGTAGCTACGGCACCATCGTGTAAGTTCCATGAACGAGATACAGGAGCGTGAATCATGCCAAACAAGGACAAGGAACGATGGGAACGGCTGGCTGCCCTGGGAGTGAAGCGGGAAATGCCGACGCCCGAGGGTGAAGCCAAGATGTCGGCGGTCATTCTTCAACTTGCGGAACCGCTGATGAAGCAACATGGCAAGACCGCCGAACGAGCCGAGACGACCCTGATGCTGACCATCGCTGGCTGGAACAAGTCGATGTTCCCGCCCGATAAGCAACCGTTCATCGAGAAAGACCTCATCGACGCTTTCGTGCCGAAGGACGGCAGTGCCGAGGCGGTCGGTGTGGCGGTCGAGGTGATGGACATCATTGCGGAGCGGCGGCAGAAGCTCTTCCCCGACCTCCGCAGGATCATCGTGGACTACGAGGTTGCCATCGGCGGTGGGCGGCTCACGTTGGGTGTCTCGTCGGCCCCGATTCCGGATCTCGGTAAGGGGGAAAAGGCATGAAAGTTGGCGACTGGGTATTCTTCAAGACCCGAAATTGGCCCAAGGATGTGCAGCACACACGCATCGACCCCGACACGGGCGACAGCCAGGACATTACCGGCCAAGGGTTCTACGATGGGCGTGGCAAGATTATTGGTATCGCTGGCGACAACTACACAGTGCGTGAAGAGAAATCAAACCGCCTCGTGGAGGTTGGGCCGCATCCTGAAGACGTGATCTGCCCGCTTGGATTCAACTATTCCACGCTGACCCTGGGCGACCTGCGTGCATTCCTGGAACAATACAAAGATGCTCCCGATGACATCCCGGTCACAATTGCCTTGCCACTGGGGTTCTTTGGTGACGAGGACGACATTCCCTTGGATCACCCGGAGTACAAGGCCGTCAGTGCTTTCCAATCGGTGGATGCCTGTGGCATCGCTTTCATGGCCTACTCTGAAAGTGGGGAAATGGCCGAAGGTTACATTCCGCCAGAAAAGCGTGCCGGGGAGGCATGGGACTTTTCCGTCGAGATCATGCCCAACAACGAGCAGTGCTACGGGGCCATGCGTGAACGTGAGGATGGATAAGTCGCCTCCACGGAGGGAAAAATCATGGCAAAGCACAGGAAGCCCATAGATTTCTCGCCGAAGTTCAAGGTCGGCGACAAAGTGCGGGTCAAGCACGGCGTCAAGGACGTGGACTACCCAGACATGCCTATGGGCGGCTGGGCCGGAACCGTGATCGAGGTCGAAGGTAGCGACACCTTCACCATCCGCTGGGGCAAGGAGACGCTGGCGAACATTCACCCGGTCTTCAAGAAGCGGTGCGAGAAGGACGGCCTCGACCTGGAGGAGTACGCACTGACCGGCGACGACATTGAGCCCGACACCGGCGGCCCGCTGAAAATCGAGCAGCCGACCAAGATCACGACCAAGCCGCTATCGCCGAAGGATGAGGACGACCGAGTCAGGATGGTGTTCGGGCTGACCAGCAACGATCCGCTCCCGGACGTAGACGACGAAACGCTGCTGGTCTATCGCAAGTATCTCGCAGCCAATCTGACGTTCCCCATTGAGGCGGCACACGGGTCTGAATACCGCTACCCCGAAAAGGTCAAGGTGATCGGTCTGGGCGACCCCGGCGAGGAGCCGATGATCGACGATGACTATGGCATCCTCTGCGAGGCCCGACTGGAACGGCAGGTGGTCACCTTGCCGTTGGCCGAACTGGAAGTTGTGAAGGGCAAGGCGAATCGGCAGTTGATCGAGGATTATTGCTGTTGGTACTGGGACTATCGGTGAAGCGGAATTAAGGAGTATGACAGCACCTACGGTGACGAATGACGAACACAGCAATCACTGTACGGATGGATTCACATGAAACTCTCCGCTGAAAACGGCCACTTGTTCTACAAGTTGTATCCGGCCCTGATGTGCTACACGAACCAGAGGCTCAAGGTTGTCGATAAGATGGCAGCCGGGTTCGAGGAATACTTGGCCATTCCTGGAGAGCTACGGCTGAGGGTCCGTGATACGCTCTTCTCCCACCGCGAACTGATCGATGAGTTCGTCCGGAAGAACCCAAACGGCCTCACCCTGACCGAATTGTCCATCGTGGCCTCTTGGAAGCAAGCGGTCGTCGGCACCTTCTATATCTTTCGCTACTTCAAGGATTATACGGTCTTCCTCGATGACCGAAAACCGCCAAGGGTTTACGGCGTCATCGCCATAGCCGACCCGCTTGAGGAGTTGCTTGGTCCCGCCCTTCCCGTCCTGACCCCAGCCGTTTTGTTGCCGTTCAACGGCAAGATCGTCTACGACGGGCTTCTGTCGCCATACCAGGTTATTTTCGGCCCGAATATTCAGAAAAGACTCAGCGACGCTTACAAGGAGGCCAAGGACAACTACGGGATCATCAGGTCATTGCCATTTCAGGAGTAGGTGCTACATCGAATGAGGAGCTATTGGTGTAACGGCCTCGGTCCATCATCAGGAGTCATTCCATGCACACCAAAATCGAATTGCCAAAAGCGTTCTCAGTGCGGGACGAGCATGAGTTCCTCCCCATCCAGCACTTGATGGTGAGGCTGAATCCCCAACTCATCGCCAAGGAAGTGGCGACCGGGGTACATGTGGACGGTGGGGAAACCGTCTTCTGGGGCTTGGTCTACCTGAAGGATGAACCGCCTGGCAAGAAGAAGGTGGAGGCCGCCTTACGAGAGGCCGGTTTCGACTTCGTCCACAACGTCCTGACCCAGGCGGCGTTCGTGTGGACAGACCACCAGTGAGGCAAGGTGATGGTCAACAACGATGAATTCGAGAATGGTAGGTGTTGCGGTAGCAGCAAGACGACGAAGAAAGGAAAACCACCATGAAGATCGTAAGGCTTCTGATCCTCGACAAAGAGGACGTGAGAGAAAGGTTAGTCCAACTTGGAGCCGAGGTGCCGGAGGGACTGACGGCAGACCAGTTGGGGAACCTGTACTCTGAGTGGCTGGAAAAACTGCCTGCCGACGTGGATTTGGTGGGGGTGTATGTCGGCGGCAACCAGATGAACATCATCGCCAACGATGACGCCGTGTGGGAACTGCCAGACAAGGCAGATCCGACGTGAGAATTCAGTTGACAGCTTACCGGCTGTTCTGGAAAATGTTGGCAACACCGAGGTCAACGCCATGCACATAAAAGAAGGAATGGTCCCCAAGTTCGCTGTTGGTTCCGCCGTGCGGGTAAAAAAGGGTGTCGTTGCTCCGACTCACCCCGGTGTACCACTGGGCGGCTGGTGCGGAATTATCTCCCAGGTCAGCGGGACCATCTGCCTTGTCCGTTGGAGCGGAGCGACGTTGGAAGCCGTCCACTCAAGTCATCCTCAAAACGGAATAGACGATGCTCTGTGGTTGCAGGAGGTGGAATTGGAGGCCGATCCGGGTGAACCGTTGGGGGCAACACCGGCTTCTAACCAGCAAGGAGAACTCTGATGGATGAGAAGAACACAGCGAAGAAGCCCATGACCAAGACGGAGATGATCGCTGCCTTGGCTGAGTCAACTGGTCTGACTAAGAAGCAGGTTGCCGGTGTGTTCGATGAACTCGCCAAACTCATCGGGAAGGAACTCGGTGAAGAAGGGGCAGGTGTCTGCAACATTTCTAACCTGCTGAAAATCAAGGTCGTCCGCAAGCCCGCCACCGCAGAACGGAAGGGCATCAACCCTTTCACGAAAGAGGAGACGGTCTTCAAGGCCAAGGCCGCCAAGAATGTGGTCAAGCTGGTACCGCTGAGGGAATTGAAGGAGTTGGTTTAGCCGGGGCTTCTTGTGCCGCCAAATGAAAAGCCCTTCCAGGTGGGGCAGGAACCTGAGAAGGGCCGATGCGAAGGCAGAGCCTTCACACCTCGCACAACTCTACTACATATTTCGATTGCTTGCGAGCCTCTCTGATGGTGGAGATTTTGTTGCGGAAGGCGAAACAACCCTCCTAACGGATTTCTAACCGTTGCCCCCGCTTTCCATCTAACACTCCTCTGCTAGCATCGTTTTAGTTTCTCTGCCCTCTTCATGGAGGATGACGCATGTTGGTTTTGAGCCGAAAGCTGGGCGAGCGAGTTCTGGTTGGGGAGGACGTTGAAGTGGTGGTGTTGGAGGTTGACGGAGGTCGAGTAAAGCTCGGCTTCACCGCCCCTCGGTATGTGCCGATTTTTCGGGCCGAAATTCATCAAGAACTGGCCGACGCCGTTGCCGCTGTGGCCAACGCCGAGTTGCGAGATGGCTCAGCTGACTTCACTTCCCGAAAAGTCGCCTAACGACCAGGCGGGGCTTCTTGGTGCCAGCAAATGAAAAGGCCCTCCCAGGCGGAAGGAACCTGAGAAGGGCCGAAGCAAAGACAGACTTCGTGTTACGCCGCCGCTCGACGCTTATCGAGAACCTCGGGAATCGTGCTGCCAGGGAACAGACCAAACCGAGGAAATTTCCGCCAGCAATTGTGGCACCGCACCCAGACCATGAAGAGCGTAAGCGGGAACACCACTCCAGCATTCCCGCTCCTGCTCTTCCTCACGTTCTTGGAGTTGCAAATAGGACAGTTCATCATGCCGCCTTTTGGCCGGTTCCCAAAGCAATTGCCTTCAACAACGTTCCCTGTTCGTCGTAGAATCCAATCGTATCGTCGCCTGCCAACCAGGTCGCATAACCGCCGTCGTAACTGAACTTGTAGCCGACGAAGTACCGGTCTCGCAACAGTATCGTCTGGATAACGGTGGTGGGGGCGGGCAGGCCCAGTTCCGATAGTCCTGCCACAAAAGCGTGCATCGGCTCGTCCATGTTGTCGCCTCGGGATGCTTTTCCCGTTATCGGCTTGCCAGAGAAGTGGCGATTGACCGTATGGGATGCGATGGTGTGTCCGTCATATTCTGTCTTTTCGACGCTGGTTCGTCCGGCACAATCGTCTCCCTTTCCCAGACCACTTGGGGTCTTGACCCTCCAAGACGGACTTCTACAATTCTTGAGATTGTGCGGTACATCCGTTAAGGCGGCTTACGCCGTCCTTGGTTTGTCCGTCTCCACCTATGTTCGATCCCGCCAACATGACAGTTAGACTTGTCAGTCTCACCCCTGGCGAGCCGAGGGTCCAGACCATCATCAACAAGCTGCCAGTTGTCATTGGCCGAAACCCCCATGCCGACGTGCAACTGGACGACTGCTGGGTAAGCCGAGTCCATTGCGAGATCAGTGAAATCAGCGGCATCCTATTGGTTCGTGACCTCGATTCCAAGAATGGCACGGTGGTCAACGGCCAATACATCAAAGAAGCCCATCTGCTGCCAGGAGATCGACTGACGATCGGGCTGACCAGTTTCCAGGTTCAGTACAAGCGTCAGCGAAACAAGTTGTTGGCCGGTGTTTGGTGACCGGCAGTGAACCTCGTTCCCGACCTCGGTGTCCTTCCTTCGGCCTGTTTTTTCTCGAAGGAGGTGTCCAATGACCCGCAGCAACTTCCACGATCAGTCATTTTTTTCCAGCCGATGAGCAAACGGCGGCAGGGCTTCCCGTCGGAGACCAGAGTGAAACGAGGACTCCGCATCGTCCACGGCGAAAAGGAACTGTCGGAAAAACTCGGCAGAAACGACCTGTGCCCATGCGGATCGGGCAGGTTGTTCAAGAAGTGCTGCCTGAAGTCAGGCCGGTTTTGACGGCGTGAATCGGGACGACTACTTTCAGGGAGTAAACGATGAGCCCACCTGGCAGACGTGTCGGGTGGGCTTTTTCACTAATCGTGACGTTGCAGCACGCCCTCAAGCTCCTCAATCAATTTTTCCTGCCCCGCCTTGATCTTCTTCCTCGCCATGTCCATGTCGAAAAACTCGGCCCGATCAATCTCGGGGAATTCCATCTGCCGACCGGAGTGCGGTGGCCACTCCATCGTGAAAGTATTGCTCTTGAGAGTGGTCGGATCGCAGTCGCCCTCGAACGCCCAGGCGTGGACGATCTTGCCGCCTTTCTGCTGAATGGGTTTCAACGGAATGAATGGGCCAGTCGGCTTTAGTCCGGTTTCTTCCTCGAACTCCCGTTGGGCCGTAAGCAGCAAGTCTTCGTCGGCGTCGGGTTCACCTTTTGGGATTGACCAAGCCCCATCGTCTTTGTTGACAAAGTAGGGGCCACCGGGATGAGCCAGCAGAACTTCGAGGCCATCTTTGATTCTGTACATCAGTAGGCCAGCACTGAGTCTGGGCATAGCTCACTCACCCTTCGCTTCCGCCTTGACGTACAGTTGTGCCGGTGCCCTCTCGAAATAGCGGAACAACGCCGGACACAGCCAACCTTCCATCGGCGGCTCGTTGCTGGCGTACCAATTGCCACCCATTTCCTCCCGCTTCCACGCCAATAGTTTTTGATAGCCGGGAAACGGTGTCGTTGAGAAGAACAGCCGGAAGCCTCTGCGTGCGTTGGGGATGTCCTTCACCAAGTCGTCAATCATCTCGGGTACGCCGCTGACAAACGGCTCTTGGTGCAGCCCTGCCCCTGGGTCGTCAAATACCCAGGTGCCGACCTCCTCAAGCCAGTAGGGGGCGATCACCACGATGTGGTTGGACATGTTCAACCTGCCTTCTTCTCGGTAATTGCCACCAGTAGACCAGCCTCGGCACATCGCCGCAGGTTACCGCCTCTTCTTCTTCGGCGTCAATTCCGCCAGTTTCTTCAACGCTTCCCTCTTGCCGATTCCACGAACGGCGACCAAGGCGGCAAGCTGGGCCTTGCGAGGGCGGGCCTTCTCCTGCTCCCAATTGTAAATGGTCAACCCACTGACCCCAACGAGCTTGCCATAATCGGCGGCTGACAACCCCAGCCGCTTTCGCTGAGCCTTCACAGATCGGGCTGAGAAACGAACGCTCTCCAACGGTTCTTCCTCGGCTTGGGGTTGCCCCTGCTGCCCCTGCTGTTTCTTCAGCAGCTTGATCTCCCGTTCCTGCTGGCCCAGTTGCCGTTTGAGCTTGGCGATGTCGCTGCGGTATTTGGCCACGGCTTGTCGGGTACTGCCGACGTGGGCTTTGATTTCCTTCTTGGCGAGGCGGCGGATTTCTTCTTTCAAGACACCAGCGATGTTTGGCATTGGAAGCTCCTTTGTGGCACTTGGGAATCTGGGAATTCTATGCCCGATACCGCAACTCCGCAAGGAGTCGTTGCCCTCTTGCAAAACCAAGATGCGTCAGCGAAAATTGGGACGCCATGAACGCCGAAAACGTACGAGTCAATCTGCGATACGACCAGGCTGACCTGAAATCGCTACTGGCGTATGCCAAGGCTCACGATATCGAGCGAGGTGGACGCTATGACATACGAATGCCACCACGTTTCAACATCTGGACACACACCTGGGTCAATGCAGGTTGACGGGAGGAATCCTCACTGATGTTCAGCATGGGGTTCGATTGGACCACTGGCTCGCTCATCTCGGTATGGTTACAGCCCGGGTACAACTGGACGATATTGCTCGAGGAGTTGGCGAAGCTGGAGATGGTGGCGTTGGGGGATGTGGTCTATGGAAAACGCCGGGCAGAGCCGATAGCGTGATGGTGAAGGGAAGGCTGGCGGTTCAATCCCTCAACACCACCGGCAATTCAACGGCGATGCAGGTGCCTTTGCCCGGTTTGCTTCGGATAGTGAACTTTCCGCCGAGCAGCCTTGCCCGTTGCCGGATGCCCTCCAGGCCGAAATGGTTCTCCCGAACTGTCTTCGTATCAAACCCAATCCCCCAATCCCGGATCTCGATCCGAACCTGGTCTTCTTGCTGCAAGAGGCTGACCCGCACCTTCTCGCTCTTGCTGTGTTTGCAAGCATTCGTCAGTCCTTCCTGGGCAATGCGGTAGATGGCATTTTCCAAGGTCGGGGCCAGCCGGTCGAAATCTACTCCGCTGCGATACTCGATCTTTGGCCCCTTGAGTCGGCCTTGCTCGTTCACAAGATGAGTAATGGCAGCAGCGATACCTGCCTCATCGAGGATCGGCGGCCTGACACCAGCAATCAGACGGCGAGCCTCAAAGTGGCCCTGTTGAAGGATTGCCATTCCTCCGTCATACGCCTTTGCCGCTAGTTTGGGCTTCTTGTCCTTAAGGTGATCGAAGGTCTGGAACTGCATGATCGCCCCGGCCAAATACTGTGCGAGGCCGTCATGGATCTCATAGGCGATCAGTTGTCGTTCGTGATCGCTGGATTGCAACAGGTGCTTGAGGGTGCGACGTTCCTTCTTCAATGCCTCCTCGGCCCGCTTCCGTTCGGTAATGTCGCTTATCACAACCGCAATGCGAACAGGATTCTCGTTCTCGTCCCGAATCAGGAATGTGCTTTGCAGAGTTGAGATCGGTTTCCCGTGGCGTGGCAAGACCGTCTGTTCGATGTACCAATATCCTTCTCGCAACAAGCCAGGAATCATGTCATCCTTTCGGCGTTGTACATATTCCTTGGGGTAGTACGTAGATACGTTCTTGCCGATGACATCTTCCGGCTTCTCTTCACCAAACAGCCGACACAGCGTTGGGTTCACATAGGCAATGCGACCGTCCCAATCCGACATGCCAAAGCCCTCTCCCGAGGCTTCGGCAAACTTGCGGAAAAGGACAAGTTCTTCGTTGGCCTTGGTCAGTTCGGCAGTTCGTTCCTCGACCCGTCGTTCAAGTTCGTCATGAGCCTGCTTCAACGCCTGTTCGGCCTGCTTGCGGTCGGTTTGGTCTATAGCGAGGACCGCAACGGCAGCAACCTTCCCTTGTTCATCGAGGATCGGGTGCATGGCGTTTTCGAAATACCGCCCGGCTCGCTGATCCTCGAAGCGAACTGGTTTGCCGGTGCGAATAACCTCCGCCAGATACTTGTTTCTATTGGCGGCTACCTCTGGGGGCAGAAAGGTGTCTATTCTCTGGCCGGTAATCTCATCAGCGGTTTTATCGAGACGACGAGCCACAGTCTCATTGGCAATCAGGAGAGTCCTCTCCGTGTCGAACAACATAATCGACTCCGGGCTGGCGTCGATCAGTGTTTGCAACGTCCGTTCACTGTGATGCAGTTTTTCCTCTGCCCGCTTGCGTTCCGCAATATCGCTGATGAAACCTTCCAGTGCTTCAAGGTGTCCGTCGCCGGAGCAGACCCCTATACCTTGTTCCCAAACCCACTTCTCTTCGCCCGAAGCAGTCCGAATCCGGTACTCGAACTGGAAATGCTGCTTGTTTACAAGGGCTTCTTGCACTCGGTCCCAGACCATTTGCCGATCATCGAGGTGAATCAAGTCGCCATAGGACTTGACTCGGTTTCCCACAAGATCTTGGCGATGGTAGCCCGTGAGCGGAAAACACCCTTCGCTCACGAACTCCATTGTCCAATCAGGATCATTCTTGCACCGATACCGCCCGTACTACTATCCGCCACCGTATTACTACCGTTATCCGTATGGGTATTATCCGGCTCCGGTGTACGTGCAACCGGCACCGGTCTATGCCCAACCGGCTCCGGCACCCCAGCAATATTACTACCCACCGGCATCACAAACGCAGGCACCCGTTCCACCTCCTCCGGCACCGGCACCTCCTGCGACTGGCCAGACGCAACCGCCGCCGCCACCGGCACCGTAGGCATGGGACGGTCGTGTTCCTGAAAATCAAAAAGGCCCTTTCGCTCCTGGAGCTTGTGGGCCTTTTCGTTTCTTCGCTGAGCGGCACCACTTACTCATCGAGTGCTGGTGGAAGAACTCCCACAAACCGTGCGTTGCACCGTCGTGCCGCCGTCCACCTTTTGCAGTATGATGGCGACGACAGGTTTCCTGAAGGAGCGTCA
>Ga0181520_10002417_pt1 | contig 34690 bp, 31 predicted proteins | sample PEATcosm2014_Bin_29_FD_132451 | JGI IMG/M metagenome (GOLD analysis project Ga0181520, IMG submission 132451) | Peatland microbial communities from MTU Mesocosm Facility, Houghton, MI, USA - PEATcosm2014_Bin02_30_metaG | ecosystem: Environmental > Terrestrial > Soil > Wetlands > Peat | place...
AGCCCTATCCTCCGCTGAAGCAACCGGTGAGGCTAAACAATAATTTCCCACTAGCAATAGGCACACAGCATTATTCTCCTTTTGATCGCACAGACGTGTCTCCTTTTGATCGCACCACGACAGACCTTCAAGCGCAGTTAATCCGCCCAGTTCCTCCTCGTCCTCGTCCTCGTCCTCGAAAACCTTTTAAAATCAGGGAAAGAATTCTCCGAATAATTCGCGCATTGAACCCTTGAACCACCGAACGTCTGATTTCGCCAAGCCGCTGGGATCGTTTCCCCCTCTCCTGGGGGAGAGGGCTGGGGTGAGGGCGAGCTTCCCTCCAACTCCAACTTGTCTTCCGTTTCATGGGGAGGGCGGGCTTCCGTCCAACTCCAGTTTGTCTTTCGGTTCATGGGGAGGATGGCAAATCAATGCCCGGGGAACGTCAATGCCCGGGGAGCGCACCCGCCCCGGGTGCAGTTTTCCGCGCCTCGCGGAAAACACGGGCGCAAGCGGCGCTCCCAAGCCTTCCAACCGCATGGCCCGCAATGAGCGCCTCCTTGTCTGTGGCTATACTAAAGCTTGAAACGCTTTAAATCCGAACGAGGCCCCAACGCCGAACTTTGAAATATATTCCACGCCAGCCCGAAAAAATGCGATTAGCGGTTCGTCCTCGTTCTCGTCCTCGAAACCGTTGAAAAATCGAGAACCAGGAATATGGCATAGATATTTTTCGTGTCTTTCCCGCCTTTCGTGGTAAAAAAATTCCATGTCAAAATTCAAAATCGGCATCATTGGCGGCAGCGGCTTATATCACATTGAAGGTTTCACCCGTCAGAAATGGGTGTGCGTCAAGACGCCGTTTGGCCCGCCCTCGGATGAATTTCTCACCGGTACGCTGGCCGGGCGCGAAGTTGTCTTTCTGCCCCGCCACGGACGGGGACACCGCATCCTGCCCAGCGAGCTGAACCATCGCGCCAATCTCTGGGCCATGAAAAAGCTCGGGGTGGCGTGGGTCATGAGCGTCAGTGCCGTCGGCTCGCTCCAGAAAAAATACCGCCCGTGCGACATCGTTTTGCCGGATCAATTTGTGGACCGCACCAAGCGGGATTTTGAACACACTTTTTTCGGGCGCGGCATTGTCGCCCACATTGCCTTGGCCGATCCGGTTTGCGAAGAGCTGCGAAAAATCCTTTTGCAGGCCACAAAGGACGAGTTGCGCGCAGCCCGCTCCAAGAGCATCGTCCACGACGGCGGCACTTATGTGAACATGGAAGGCCCCGCCTTCAGCACCCGGGCTGAATCGCTGACCAACCACCGGCTCGGCTACGACGTCATCGGCATGACCAACCTCGGCGAAGCCAAATGCGCGCGCGAGGCAGAGATTGCCTACGCCACCATGGCCATGATCACAGATTACGACTGTTGGAAAGTGGATGAAGCGCACGTCACGGTCGAAATGATCATTGCCAACTTGATGAAAAATGCCGCCACCGCCAAGGCCATCGTCGCCCGGGCCATTTCACGGATTCCCGCCGAACCGAACTGGCCCTGCCATTCCGCGCTCAAAAACGCCATCATGACCGACCGCAAGCTGTGGCCTAAAAAAACCGTCACGGAACTGAAACCGATCCTCGCGAAATATCTTTGAATAAATCGCCGCTGGATTGCACCCCGTAGCCAGCAGGCATGCCTCGTTTTTGCGCACTGGAAATGAGAGAGTGATATGGGTGCAGCTTGACGCCCATTGGTTGGGGCATCCTGTTTCAATATTTTAAAAAATCCTGTTAGCGGCTCCGTGGTCTTTTGGCGGAAGGGGTGTAGAATCTCGGATGAATGCGACGACGTGTATCGCCAACGGGTTGGCCGGCGGCGGGGCAAAACGGCGGCGCGCTCACAGGGGCGCCGCTGCCGGTAGTTGCGGCGGTGGCCGTCCATAACGAGGGCCGAAGGCCCGCCATAGGACAGCCTGGGTCGAAGCGAGTCCGACGAGCGCAGGCCCAGGTGAACCGTCCCACCCAATCCCCAAGGCCTGAAGGGCGAATGGCGCTTACTTAGCGCATAAAACTCTGACATGTAACAACATGCGAAATCGCCTCTCCCAGCGCCGTAGGCGCGACATATTTGTAGTAATGAAACCAAAGTGAATTCGAGCTCCGGAGGAGCGGCATATTTAGGCACGCAACCATCTATGGAATAATGGGTTATCGCTATGTAAGTGCCATTCGCCTGAAGGGCCGCCCCGTTTAAAGTAGGGCAGGCGTCTCGCCTGCCCTGTTTTGGCCCCCCAAATCAAGGTCAGTCATGGTAAATCAAGGTCAATCAAGGTGAATCAAACCGGAAAAAATGAAAAACACAGATCAAGCCAGCGGCAAGTGCCTGGCAGTGGCAGGGCGGACCTGCTGGTCCGCCGGAGGTGTAGGCACCCCCCCTCCCCCCCATTTATCCAAGTAAATCCCACCGAATCCGACTAACAAAATCAGAATGACCCACAATATCAAAATAGACAGTTCGTAAAACCTGTCGCCGCCGTCACAGGCTCCAACCGTCTTGTAGCGCACAACGTGAGCTTTTTGTAGGGCACGACGTAAGAGTGCAGCTCTTTGTAGCGCACGAGGTAACGAGTGCTTCCGTATCTTGATTTGCAGCCGCCGACGTCAGAAGGGATAGCCGCGGTTTTTAACCGTCCCGGCGGGACTCGATGTCCTTACGCCTCGAACCCGGCATTGAAAGGCCCGGCTGTTTTTCCGGGACCAGCGCATTGCCATAATTTGAGATTCGTCCGGCGGACCCGCTCGCGCGAAGTATTTGCTTGCACTGGCTGGCGAACGGGCGGAAGGTGGCAACGCAGCCATGCATGGAACTTTTGACATCGTGCTCGGAACGATCGGCACAGTAATTGCCCTGGCGCTGGTCGGGGGGGGCCTTGTTTATGCGCTTAAAAAGAGCGTGGAACCGGCCAAAATTATTTTAAAGCTGGCCTTCACCATTCCATTCGCGGTCGGCTGCATCTGGCTGGGACACAAACTCGGGCCGCTCGGGCCGTTCCTGATTGTTGTTATGGGACTGATTTTGTCGGTAATGTGGACGCCGCACATTGTTGGATGGATCGCCCTTCCGCTGACCAGCATCTTTGATGGCGGCAATGAGCCGCCGGAGCGGAAACCGTTTTATTCGATGGCCATGGCCCGGCGCAACCGCGGCAAACCCCAGGAAGCCGTGGCGGAAATCCGCCGCCAACTGGCGATGTTCCCGAATGATTTTGAAGGCGTGATGCTGCTGGCGCGGGTGCAGGCGGAAGACCTGGCGGATCTGGCGGGCGCAGAAACCACGCTGAACCATTTTGGCGACTGGCCGCACGCGCCGTTGAAGCAGGTGGCCGCCGCATACACCCAACTGGCGGACTGGCACCTGAAAATTGGCGCGGATGCGGAAGCCGCGCGGGCAGCCTTGCGGAGAATCATTACGCGGTTTCCAGACACGGAAGCGGCCTTGCAGGCGGAGCAGCGGATTGCGCATTTGAGCGAGGCGGAAAAAATGATTCTGGCGCAGCATGACCGGAAGAACATCGAAATGCAGGAAGGGGTGCATAATGTCGGGCTGCTGGATTCAACCGATTTTTTAAAACCGCAGGAGATCGAGCCGGGCAAACTGGCGGCGGCGCACGTGAAGCATCTCGAAGCGCATCCGCACGACACGGAAGTGCGCGAGAAGCTGGCCTTGATTTACGCGCGGGATTTCAAGCGGCTGGATCTGGCCACCATGGAACTGGCGCAGTTGATCAACGAGCCGAAGCACAAGCCCAAACAGGTCGCGCACTGGCTGAATTTGCTGGCGAATTTCCAGGTGGAACTCGGCGCGGACATGGCCACAGTGCGGGCCACGCTGCAAAATATCGTGGAAAGTTTCCCCGACCTCCCCGTGGCCGAACTCGCGCAACGACGGCTGGCGCGGCTGGAAAATGAATTCAAAGGAGTGCGGCAACCCATGCGGGTGAAGCTGGGCGAGTACGAACAGAACATCGGCTTGAAATACGGCGGCCCGCGCAAGCCGTAGTGGCGAACCGTTTTGGGGAGTGGACCGGAAAGGCTCATACGGTTGGCAGCAAATTGGCAGCTTTCAGCCTGACGTAAAAAATAAGCGCCAGGCCTGAGGCCCGGCGCTCAAACGAGCTTGAAAATGGTCTGCCGCAGAAGGTTCAGTGCGCCGCGAGTTGCAGCGCAATTTCCTTTTCCAGCTCATGCACCAGATCAATGTCCACCCGCCCCATCTTGGTGCGGGCTTCCACGTCCACCTGGCTCACCTTCGGGTCTATCTGCTCCACCCGGACAAAGACCTTGCGGTCGTTGACGCGACCTTGCAACTGGCGGACGACGTTGGTGTAATCGTGCGGCACGTATTCCGTGAGCAACACGCCATTATTGTTGATGACCGTGACGGCCGCCTGATAAACCTCGTCCACCGGACGCTGATAACGGCCTGCGACCGAATCCCGGCCGTAGCTGACGGCAAACGTGGAAGTATCGCTGACCGTGTGAACGCAACCCGTGGCGATGATGGCGGCCCCGGCGACAACTGCAAAAATTTTCTTGTTCATAATCATAACAAATGACAATCAACCGGGAATCGCCGCGCGCGTCAAGCCTGTTTCACCGTTGTTCAGGACGATTCAGCCTGAAGTTGGAGGCCGAAAGCTTGATAAGAGGTTGCGGGATTTCACCCTTTTGGATTTTGGAGATTCGGATTTCAGATTTTGGTTTTACCAGTCCTTGACCGGACGGGACGTGTCCCGCGGTTTTTCCTGCGGTTTCATTTGCAGCAATTGCTCGTCGCCCTTCTGCGCGTCCAGCAGGCGCTGGGCCTCCTCCGGCGTCATCTGCTCCTCCTTGGCCGGCTGGCCGTCGGCATCCGGTTTGTCCTTTTTTTCGCCGGCTTTGGCGGCCTGCTGTTGCTGTTCCGGTTGTTTTTGCTGGTCCTCTTTCTTTTGCTCCGCCTGCTTTTGTTTCTCCTCGTCTTTTTTTTGCTGGTCGTCCTGTTTTTGCTGGTCCTGGGAATTTTGCTGTGACTGTTGATTCTGCTGGTTCTGTTGCTGCTGATTCTTTTGCTGCTGTTGCTGTGACTGGTTCTGCTGTTGCTGCTGTTGTTGTTGCTGTTGTTGTTGTTGCTTGAGCAGTTGCTCCAGTTTTTTCAGTTTCTCGTCGTCGGGATAGGTTTTCAGGCCGTCTTCCACGCGTTCCAGCGCCGCCGGCACGTTGTTGGAAATGTAGAGCTGCGCGCCGCTGTTGAAAAAATCATCGGCGGGCGCAAGCTGCGCGCAAGCCTTCTGCCACGCAAGCAGCAGGCTAAGGCTGATGAGGAGTCGCAATATCATCAATGTCCTTCAATTTCTTGGTGTAGTCTTCAAACTGTTTGGCGGCGATCTGATATTTCTGCGTCAGCTCCTGCATGATGTCAAATGCCTTGTGAAATTCCGCCCGCCGCACCGCCGCATCCGCGCTGCCTTTGCTCCGCAACAACGCCGCCTTGATTTGCCGGATGTATTCAGCCGCATTTTTGGCAAAATTCAGGTTGAACACCGCGTCCACGTCGTTGGTGTTCAACGCCACCGCGCGCTGGTAAATTTGGGCGGCGGCGTCAAAGCCCTGTTCCAGCCCGTCCAGATCCTTCGCCTGTTTTGCCTTTTGGAACTGCACGTTGCCGAGGTTGTAATACGCCTGCTGTTGCAGTTTTATATCCGGCGACAGAACGACCTGTGAAAACAGCGTCTGCGCCAGGTCAAAATTCGTCGCGCGATACGCCGCGTCGCCCGCGTTGAAAACCAGGCGCAGGTCGTTGGTCTGCACGGCCGCCAGCCTGGTGAATTCCGTGAGTGCGTTGGTAAAATTGCCCGTCTGGTAATCGCGCAGCGCAGTGGTGGGCGAGGCTTTGGCCGCCCCCGGCAGCAGCAACAGCGCGATCAGCCCCGCGGTGGCAGCGGGTTGGAGGTTGGAAGTTTTTCCTTCACTCCGCCGGCCCAATGTCCGGCGTTCCGGGAAAAGCATTTCCGCGACCAGCAGCAACATCGCTGCGGCGAGCGGCCAGTGATATTGCTCGTGGTAGCGCCGCACCACCTTGCCCTGGCCCTCCGCCTTCGGCAGCAGCGCCAGGCCCTTGTCGTAAAGCAGGTCCATCGTGTTGGCGCCGCGCAACGGCAGATAAAACCCGCCGGTGGCGGTGGCGATCTGCTGTAGCAGCGTCTCGTTCAGCCTGGTTTTTACCACCTGTCCCTTTTCATCGCGGATGTAGTCGCTGTTGCCGCTGGCATCCGTGATTGTCACCAGCGTTCCCTCGGCTGAACCGATGCCCACAGTGAAAATTTTCAGCCCTTCCTTCGCCGCGGTTTGCGCGGCTTCAAGCGCGCCTTCATCATTGTCCTCGCCGTCGGTAAACAGCACGAGCGCCTTGTAATGATTGTTTTCCTTGAACGCGGTCAGGGCGGTGTTGATGGCCGCCGCGATGGCCGTGCCGCCCTGCGGAATGGAATTCACGTCCAGCGCCTGCACGCTCTGTTGAAACGCCGTATCGTCAATGGTCAGGGGACATTCCAGAAACGCGTCGCCGGCGAACGCCACCAGCCCCAGCCGGTCGGTCGCGGCCTTTTGCATCAGCTCCAGCGCGGCGAGTTTTGCCCGCGCGAGCCGGTTGGGCGCGATGTCGGTTGCCAGCATGGACTTCGAGGTGTCCACTGCCACGACGATGTCCAGCCCGCGCTGTTCGACCTGCTCCAGGTCAAATCCGTGCTGCGGCCGCGCAAGGGTGATGATCAAAAGCGTCGCGGCCAAAATCACCAGTGCGAACCGGATTTTTCGCCGTGTTGGCGAGAGGCCGACCGTCAGCGATGCCAGCAGCCGCGCCTCGACAAATTGCGCCAGCAGTTTTTGCCGCACGCGGTTGCCCCACCAGAAAAACACCGCCAGCACCGGTGGAATCACCAGCAGCAACCAGAGAAATTGTGAATACTCGAATCTCATCGTAAATGATTGCCGATTGCCGATTGCCGATTGCCGATTGCCGATTGGGTTTGTAGCTTCATGCCATGAATCCCATTGAACTCAAACTCCGCACCAAAAAATTTGCACTGAGAATCATCAAACTGACCGGTGCCATTCCAAAAGCAACTGCCGGCCGGGCGATTGCGGCTCAAATCGTTCGCAGCGGAACTTCGGTCGCGGCAAACTATCGCGCCAGTTGCCGCGCGCGAAGCCAGGCTGAATTTATTGCTAAAATCGGAACCGTTGAAGAGGAAGCCGACGAAACCGCCCTCTGGCTCGAATTGTTGACCGAGTCCGGCATTATGCCAGGCAAGAAATTGTCGGCATTGCTGGCGGAAGCCAATGAGCTTACTGCCATTATGGCCGCCTCGCGCAAAACTGCATCGGGCGCGTGATTTGTTAATCGGCAATCGGCAATCGGCAATCGGCAATTCGTTCATGGCAGCCTCCTGAATGCGGTTTGCCCCAGGACCAGTTCAATGAGCAGAAGCGCCAGCCCGCCCGCGACCAGCCACGGAAACAATTCCTTGTACTCGGTGAATTTGTTGATGACCGCCTCGGTTTTTTCCAGCTTGTCAATTTCGTCGTAAATCTGGTGGAATTTTTCCGCGTTGTCCGCGCGATAATATTTTCCGCCCGTCATTTGCGCGATTTGCTGCAATGTGTCCTCGTCCGGCAGGTAGCCCGGCGGCAGGCCCATCTCCTGGACAATCTCGCGGTTGCCGAGGCCGATGGTGTAAATTTTCACGCCCAGCGCCTGCGCCGCGTGCGCCGCCGTGATGGGATCAATCTTCCCGGAATTATTTCCGCCGTCGGTCATCAGCACGATGATTTTGCTTTTTGATTTCAAATCGCGCAGCCGGTTTAGCGCCGTGGTGATGCCATCGCCAATCGCGGTCGCATCCGAATTGATCGTGCCGATGCCAAGCCGGCTAATATCATCCAACAAATAATCGTGGTCGAGCGTCAGCGGCGTGGCGATATACGCTTGGGCGGCGAACACCACCAGGCCAACGCGGTCGTTCGGCCGTCCTTCGATAAATTTTTCAAGAACGGGTTTGGCCGTGTCAATGCGGCTGACCTGCCGGCCATTGATGATGTAATCGCCGGTGTTCATGCTGCCCGACAAATCCAGCGCGCACACGATGTCAATGCCGCTGGCCTTTACTTGCGTGGTGCTTTTCGTCAAACGCGGCTGTGCCAGCGCCACAATGAACAGCCCCAGCATGATCCAGCGCAACGCCATCAAAAATCCGCCCGGACGCGCCCGCGCGATGTTCTGCAGGCCGCGCACCAGTTGCACCGACGAATACACGAATGCCGGCGGCACCCCGCGCCGGCCCTTCAGCCACGCCAGCGCCGGCAACAGCAGGAGCAGCAGCAGAAAATATGGATGGGCAAAGACCATTTCAGATGTTCGATTTGCGACTTTCGATTTGTTTCGCGCCGGTGGCCGGCGGCGCTTGCAATTCAGTTATCAGCTGCGGGTCGGGAGTGGCCAGCGGCTGCGGCTCGGTTTCCTCCACCAGCCGCAGGGCCGAGCCATGCAACTCCAGCAGTTCCTTTTCGCCGGGCTCGTATTTCGCGAACTTCACAAGGTCACAACTGGCCAGGAAATTGCCGAGGCTTTCTTTCTGGTCCGGCAGCAACAATTTTGTACCGACCAGTTCACGCAGAAATTCTTCCGTCGTCCGTTCCGGCGCGTGAAAATCAAACCGCTCCTCCAAATAAGTCCGCGCCGTGTCGCTCACCGCAATGACAAACGGCTTGGGCTGGGTGATGAGTGCGAGCGCCTCCGCCAGTTTCTGTTTCGCGCGGACGTGCGCCGGAATGGGCGGCGGCAGCACAATGTTCTGTTTGCGATTTTTGAGCCAGCGCCACAGCAACAGCGCCGCCACCACAACGGCCACCACAAGCACCACCCACCAAAGCCACGCCCAGCCGCTCGAAATCTCAATCGGCGGCTTGATGTCGCGGATATCGTTGACGACAGAAGTTGTCTGGTTGGTAGCCATGAGTCAGTTGCGACCTCCCTCACCCCGGCCCTCTCCCCAAGGAGAGGGGGAAACGCTCCCCGCTTTTAGGCAAATTGAAAGCAGCCAGCGGCCAAGAAGTTCTTCGCGAAACTCAAAGCCATCAACTGCTGTTCCCTCTCCCCGGGGGAGAGGGTCAGGGTGAGGGCGGGCTTCCGGCAAATTTGCAAACATAAATTTCATCCCCGCAGCCTCCGTTTCTCGCGCTTCTCGAAAAATTTGCCGAGTTCCGCGCCGTAATCCTGGTCCGTGCGCAACTGGATGGCATCAATGCCCGCGCGGCGGAACAGCCGCAGCATTTGCTCCTGGTCCTTCGCCTGCCGCTCGGCAAACGCCTTGCGCTTGCGCGCGTCGCCAGTGTTGACCTCCACAATTTCGCCCGTCTCGGCGTCCTGAAAAACCAGCCGGCCCAGGTCGGGCAGTTCCAGTTCGCGTTGGTCCGTGACCTGCACCGCCACCAGATCATGCTTGCGGTTGGCCTGCCGCAGCATCGTGAAGGACGCCTGCGCCAGCGATTCGAGCAGCAGCATCTGCGGACGCGCCCGCTTTTCGCCCCCGCGCCGCGGCGCGACCGGCGAACCGAGAAAATCTGACACCACCACCGTGATGGCCTTGTGCGATTGCACCCGCAGGAAAAATTCCAGCGCATGATTCAAATCCGTTCCCCGCCGTTTGGGCTCAAAAAACAGGACTTCGCGGATGACGCGCAAAACATGGCTGCGGCCCTTGCGCGGCGGGATGAATTTCTCCACCTCGTCGCTGAACAGGATCAGGCCCACCTTGTCGTTGTTGCGGATGGCCGAGAACGCGAGCACCGAGGCAATCTCCGCCGCGAGTTCGCGCTTCGACTGCCCGCGCGAACCGAACAGGCCGGAGCCGCTCACGTCCACAATGAGCATGAGCGTGAGTTCGCGTTCCTCGACAAATTTTTTGATGAACGGATGATTCATCCGCGCGGTAACGTTCCAGTCAATCGCGCGCACGTCGTCGCCCGGCTGGTATTCCCGGACTTCGTCGAAGTTCATGCCCTGGCCCTTGAAAACGGAATGATACGCGCCCGCGAGGGTCTCGGTCACGATGCGATTCGTGCGGATCTCGATCTGCCGGATTTTTTTAAGGATTTCGCGTGGGATCATGGGGAAATTGCCGGTTGGCGATTGCCGGTTGATGATTGGCCCTGGATTGCCACATTCGTATTGATGCAGGCTAAAAACGTGGCTTGCACGGGCATTTCAACGGAGTAAATTGATGCCATGAGCAGGACAGAAATCCTCGAAGAATTGCGCCGGATGCCGGAACCGGAGCGCCGCGAGCTTATCGAAACCATTGATTTGGAATTCGGTGATTTCAACGATGAACTCACGGCAGAGCAAAAAGCCGAACTCGACCGGCGCGCGGAAGATGCGTTGAAACATCCCGGCCGTGGAAAACCCGTCGAACAAGTTTTTACTGAAATCCAAGAGCGTCTTCTCGCCAAAAAATGCCCTTCACGGTCATAGTTGGGGCCGACGCCGAACGCGACTGGAATGAGGCCGTGATGTTCTATGATGAGCGCGAACCCGGGGTCAGCCAACGATTGAACGTTGCCGTTCGCGAAACACTTCAAACCCTTTCCCGGCAACCGGAACGTTTCCGGCTGGCAAGCCGGTTGACGCACAAAGCCACAATGCCGCGACCGTGGCCTTACTCGATTTACTTCACCATCAACACGCAGCATGAGGAAGTCAAAGTGCTGGCCATCTGGCACGGCGCGCGAAATCCCGCGGAACTGCGCCGGCGGTTGAAGTGAAACGACTGGCGGAGGAAAGTTGGATTTTCGTTCTCCCTCATCCCGGCCTTCTCCCCAAGGAGAAGGAGAAACGCGCCCAGCGTCTTTGGACAAATCAGCGGCTGGATTGAACGGGAGGACTGCCGGATATTTCGAAAACGCGACTGGTTGAAATCCTCTCCTGGGGGAGAGGACACAGGTGAGGGCGGACAAAAACACCAATTGTTTCCCTCCATCCCAATGCCGTTCCGCCGCCGATTTCGGGGCATTGCCAATTGCCGCCGCAACCGCGTTGCGGTTGGAGGTGGCTGACGCGCGTTGACCCAGGGTAGCGCCTGCGGCACAACCCTGGGCTGGGGGACGGAATCCCGTTGGGATTCTCCGGTCTGCCGATACAAGCTGGTGAAGAGCAACTTTGTCCCATTCGAGACTGGGACGCAGTTTGATCAGAAAGCTACCTTTGCCAGCGTCGAATTCATTTTTTGTCATGAAGTCTTCCATGAACAGTATTTGCATCACGGCACCGGCAGTTCATCAAATATCTTCTGGATGACGATTTCGCTCGTCTTCTCCTCGGCTTCGGCCTCATACGTGATGGCCACGCGGTGGCGCAGCACGTCCATGCCGATGCTTTTCACGTCCTGCGGCGTCACGTAGCCGCGGCCTTTGAGGAAGGCATACGCCTTGGCGGCGAGCGTCAATGAGATGGTCGCGCGCGGCGACGCGCCGAGCTGGATGAAATCCTTTACCGCGATCTTGTAATGGTCGGGATCGCGCGTGGCGCAGACGAGATCCACGATGTAATCCTTCACCTTGTCGTCCACGTAAATGTCATTGATGACTTCGCGCGCTTTGAGGATGTCTTTCGGATCAACCACCGCGTTGGCAGTGGGCGTGCCGGACGTTTTGGCCATCACTTCAAGAATCTGCCGCTCCTCGGCGCGTGACGGGTAGCCGATTTTCAATTTCAACATGAAACGGTCCACCTGTGCTTCGGGCAACGGATAGGTGCCTTCCTGTTCGATGGGATTTTGCGTGGCGAGCACGAGGAACGGTTCGTCCAGCTTGAAGGTCTGGTCGCCAATCGTCACCTGGCGCTCCTGCATGGCTTCGAGCAGCGCGCTCTGCACCTTGGCGGGCGCGCGGTTGATTTCATCCGCGAGAATCAGGTTCGCAAACACCGGGCCTTTGCGGGTGCTGAAGCTCCCGGATTGCGGATTGTAAATCTGCGTGCCGACAACGTCGGCGGGCAGCATGTCCGGCGTGAATTGCAGGCGCGAAAACTTGACGTGCATGGTGCTCGCCAGTGATTTGACCGCAAGGGTTTTGGCGAGGCCGGGCACGCCTTCGAGGAGGACGTGGCCGTTGGCCAGCAGGCCGATGACCAGCCGTTCGGTCAGATAATTCTGGCCGATGATAACCTTGCCGAGTTCATTAAACAGCGGTTGCGTAAACGCGCTCGCCTGTTTGACTGCTTCGTTGATGGCATTAATTCCTGTGCTCATGTTTCTTTATTTTTTCCTGGACGCAAAATCTGACAAAAAAGTTCCCACTATGTTCAAGCAAAATTATCAATCAACCGGCGCATAAAATTGGCAGGCGCAGGGAGCGTTTCTCCCGCTCCCATCGGATGGGAGAGGGCCGGGGGTCCAGCAGAGTTTCCTCATGCGCCGGGCAGAACTTCCACCTGTTTCCGGCTGAACCAGCCGATTTTTCCGGTGCCGTCGGCCACCTCCACCCACGCATCATGGTGGTCCAAAACGCGCATCTCCGCGCCGTCGTGCGCGGTGAACGCACTCTGCGCATCGTCAAACGGGCCGCTGCGCGCGGTCGCCTCGGCGCCGGTCACCACGGCCACGGACGAATTAAAATGATTGGCCGCCTGCAACGCCAGCACGCCGCCGGAAAAGACGGTCAGCACCACCGCAAGGCGCGTCACGCTCCGCAACTTCGGCGCGAGCGCGGGCTGGATTTGGCGCGCAATGAGCAGGGCAAACAAGGCCCAGAAACAAACGGCGGCCAGCAGCGCGCCTTCGTTCAGCGAGAGCGAGCCGGTCCAGTTCTGCCAGCGGCTTTCCCGCAGCGTGGTCCCCTGGACCTGATTGCGGACAAACGCCAGATTCGCGCGCAATTCCGCATCGCGCGGCGCCAGCAGTTCGGCCTGGCGATACGCGGCAATGGCCCGGCCGAGATGCCCGGCCTTGAATTCCGCATTGCCACAGTTAAACAGCAATGCCGGCGACTGTCCGCTGGTCTGGAGGATTTTTTCATAAGCCGCGGCCGCCTCCGCAAATTTGCCTTTGGCGTAAAGTTGATTGGCCGCTGAAAAATCCGAGGCCACGTCCGCCGCGAAAATTCTGCCGGCACAAAGCAGGGCGAACAAACTTACCAGCCCAAAGCGCCGGAGGGCTGGCACACGGCGCCGCTTTTTTTCACCAGCCATCAGATTTGGAAACCAGTTTTTCATGATTTCAGCTCCTGCAATCCGTTGATCAGTTTTTCAAACTGGGTGGCGACGGAATTCAACTCGCTGGTGCCGCGCACCGGCGCGTAGCGCGCCTGGTTGCAAAGCTGAAACTGCTCGCGCAACGCCTCGCGCAGGGCGGCGGGCGCGCCACGCAACAGCGCGTGTTCGTCCACGACGTTTTCGGTGATGGCCGACGCGGGACAATCCAGCCGTTCGCCCAGTTGCTCCTGCAACAGGCGGAACAGCGTGGCAAAAAATTCATCGGGCTGGTTCGCGGCGGCGTATTTTTTCAGGTCATCCATGCCGCTGGCGACAAGCTGGGCCACGGCGCGCCGGCGGCGCAGGCGTGGATTGTTCGCCAGATTGTCCGCGCGTTTGCGCCAGATAAACGCGCCGAGAAACGCGAGCACCGGCAGGCTTTGCACAGCCAGGAAAACGGGCTGCGCGACGAGCGGAATCTGGCTTTGCGAAAGGACGCCGGGATTTTCCTTGAGGCGCAGGATGTCCTGCGGCGCCTGGTTCTCCGGCCCGGAATTTTTGGCGCCGGCGAGGGTTGGCGTGGGCGTCGCGCCGGCGGCGTTGACCACGAGCGGCACCGCCGGCTGCGTGAGGGTGTGATATTGACTGTCGTCGGGATTGAAAAACGAGAATGTCAGCGCGGGCAGTTCATGGACGTCCGAATTTTCCGGGGAGATGATCTGCTCGAACGTTTTCGTGCCCTGAAGACCGAACTGGTCGCTGGTGTCCAGCTTGGTCGTGGGGGGATAAGTCTTGAAATCACGCCAGGCATCCTGCGGCGGGAGCGTGACCGTGTCGAGCGCGCCATGCCCGGAAATTTGCACGCGCACGGTAATGGGATCGCCCACCGTGACGGTCGTGGGGCCGGCGGTGGCGGTCATCGTGAAATCCCCGATGGCGCCGGTGAAATTCGCCGGCTTGTTTTGCTCCGGCAACGGCCGCGATTCAACGTTGACCGGCTCCGTGGTCAGCGTGATTTGTTTCTGTTCGCCGCGATTGAAGAACTGGTTGAAGAACGGATCGCCGCCCTGATTCGGCGAGGGCAGGGTGATCACGGCCGTGGCCGTAAATGGCCCCAGCGTCAGCGGACCCGTTCGCACCGCCGTCAACGGCATGGCCACCGGGATGATGGAGTAAACATGATTACCCATTTGCACACGGCGGCGCTGGCTCTGTTCCACGGTTTTGCCGGCGCTGAAGCCGTCCGTGGGCAAGCTGGTAAGCTGACAGCCGTTCAAAGTCGTGTCGTCGCGCACGTAAAGTTCGAGCTGCCCCAGCATCGTTTCCCCGACATAGACTTTATTTTTCGGGATGTGTAGCTTCAAGAAAGCCGGTTCCCGTCCAGCGAGCTCGTCGGCAGCCGTCGGCGCGCTGGTCTTGCTGACGATGAGCTTGAGCGGCTGGGAGGAAAAGCGCTGCCCGTTGATCTCTGCGGTAATGGACGGGATTACATATTCGCCTGCATGACTGGCCGTTACTGCCAGCGAATAGGTTGTTACGGTCGTGCTGTGACCGCTGAAATCGGAAGACATCTGGGTGCTATTGCCAACTTGGTTGATTTGCAACCCGGAAACTTGCTGTATTCTGACATTGCCCGGCTGACCACCTTCGAAAGCGAGCGAAAGCGTGGCGCTTTCTCCCAGCGTCATCGTATCGCGGTCGAGCGACGCGGTGAACGAGGCCGCGCCAGCCGCGCTGCTGAACAGCGCGGCGGCGGCGAGCATGAACCAAATTTTGTTGATGAACCGCATGGTTTCAATTCGTCATTTCTGACAGACGAAAGCCCGAAATGTTCACGAATTTTTGGGCGCGTGAAAGCGCAAAATGGACTTTTCTTGCGCGGAAAAAAGCGGGCGTTCCCTCTCCCCCGAGATGATTGTTTGGTCCGGCGGAATTTTTCCTTTGAACAAAATTGTGGCTGAACCGCTCAATTAACCAGAGAATACGTTGGATTTTACGCGTCAACAGGAATAACGGCTGGTAATTTTTCCCCGGACGCATAAAATACCCAAACGATTTCATGCGGCAATTCCTCAACATTGCAGTCAACGCCTTCATGGAACTGGCCCGGCAGCCGGTTTTTTTGCTGCTGCTGACCGGTTCCGTGCTCTTCGAGATTTTTCTGGCCGTGCCGTATTATTTTGCCTTCGGCGACGAAACGAAGCTGGTCAAGACGAGCACCCTGGCGGTGATGCTGCTGGCGGGCCTGTTTGGCGCGGTGTTGAGCGCATCGGCTTCGCTGGCGCGGGAACTCCGCACCGGCACGGCGCTGGCCGTGCTGTCCAAACCCGTCGGGCGCGCGCAGTTTTTGCTGGCCAAATTTGCCGGCCTGGCCGCAGCCCTCACCCTGCTGGCTTATGTCAACCTGATTGGCGTGCTGACGGCCAGTTGGATGGCGTTCGATGCCTACGGGAAAACGGATGTGACCGCAATTGGGATTTTTGGCGGCGCCATCGCCATCGCCTACGGCCTGGCGGGCTTCAGCAATTTTTTTCTGCGCCGGCCGTTTGTGAGCGACGCGGTTTTTGCCCTGGTGGTAATGGTCACGCTGGCCGCCTTCATCATCCTGCAGTTCACCCAGCAGATGGAAAGTCTCGGACAGAAAGCCGAGGTGGACTGGCGGCTGGTGCCGGCGGGAATTTTAATTTTATTTGCCTTCTGGATTTTGGCGGCGGTGGCGCTGGCCTGTTCCACGCGGCTGGACATGATTGCCACGCTGTCGGTCTGCTCCGCGGTGTTTCTGGTCGGGCTGATGTCGGATTACCTGTTTGGCCTGCCTGCCGCCCACGGCAACTGGTGGGCCTCGGCGCTTTACAGTCTGGTTCCCAACTGGCAGCTTTTCTGGCTCGCCGACGCACTGGAAACCGGCAAAAGCACGTTCAACTGGGCCTATGTGGGCAAGGCGTTCGGCTATACGGTTTTTTACGCCGGCGCGGTGCTGGCCGTGGCGGTGGCATTGTTTGATGAACGGGAATTAAGCTGAAAATGAAGCGTTAAATCGTTGAAGACCTGGAGCGCGTTGAAACGGCGGCGGTTCCACCGCGCCGGTTTAAGCGTTCCAACACTAAAATAAATGGATCGAAGCATACAAAAAAACGGGCTGGTGAATCTGGCGCTGGTGCTGGTGATTTTCCTCGCCGGTTTTGCGGTTACGGTGTTTGCCGGCTCGCTGGCCGGGCAGGCGGCGGCGGTTTTCCTCGGCCTGGCCGTGCTGGTGACGTTCGTGAGCTGGTTCCAGATGCGCCTCGAAGAAAACGAACGGCTGGAAAAGCTCGAACTGGACGAACTCGCCCGCAGCCGCGGCTCGTCGCTGTTTGAGGCCAGGGATTCCGGCAGCTTCCCCGCGCGCAACGCCCGCGAACAGTTCGAGAAATATTTTGTGCCCGGTTTCGCGATCCTGCTGCTGGCGCTCGAAGCCGGCGGCGCGTGGCTGCTGTGGCATTGGAGCGGTAAAAATCCGGCTCCGCTCAAGGCCGCCAACGCCACGGTGGCAGTTTCGCTTTTTGCGATTTTTGCGCTGCTCCTGTTTTTATTCGGCCGCTTTTCGGTGACGATCGCCCGGCTGGAAAACCACCGCCTGCTCCGTCCCGGCGCGAGTTTTCTGCTGGCGGGCGCCTACGTTTGCGCCTTCGCCGCGCTGGGCATCGCGGGCGCGGAGACCAAATATCCCAACGCGGATTTCTGGGTGGCGCGCGGCCTGTGCGTGCTGCTGGGCCTGCTGGCGGTGGAAAATTTGCTGACGTTGCTGCTGGAAATCTACCGTCCGCGCGTCAAGGGCAAGGTCGTCCGCCCGCTTTATGAAAGCCGGGTGGCCGGCATTTTGGCGCAGCCGGAAAGCCTGTTTACCGCGGCGGCCCAAACGCTGGATTATCAGTTCGGCTTCAAGGTTTCGGAAACGTGGTTTTTCCAGGCCTGCAAAAAAAATCTGCTGGCGCTGCTGCTGGTCCAGTTCGCCGTGTTATTGTTGTCCACAACGGTTGTTTTTGTTGACGCGGGCGAACAGGCGGTGCTGGAACATTATGGCAAACTGGCCCGCATTTTTGGGCCGGGCGTGCATTTCAAGCTGCCGTGGCCGGCGGATAAAATTTACCGCTTCCGCACCGAACAAATTCAATCCTTTGCCGTCGGCTACACGCCGGACGCGGAGAGCGAGGCGGCGAAGGTCCTGCTGTGGACCGTCCCGCACGCCAAGGAGCAGAATTTCCTCGTGGGCAACCGCCCGCAGGTCACCGTCGCTGACGCCGACACAAACGACACCGCCAGCACCACGCCTATGGGCCTGATCACGGTCAGCATCCCGGTCCAATTCCAGATCACCAATGTCACCGACTGGTTCTATAAAAATTCCACGCCGGAGGACTTGCTCCAGAGCCTCGCCACCCGTGAAGTTGTCTGTTACCTGGCCGGCAGCGACTTGAATGACATTCTTTCCCACGGCCGGCTGGAAGCAGCGGCGGTGTTGCGGGACCGAATCCAAACGGCGGCTGACAAACGGCGGCTGGGTGTAAAAATTGTTTTCGTGGGGTTACAGGACATCCATCCGCCGACCGCGAGCGACGTTGCGGCAACTTACGAAAATGTTGTGGGCGCGGAGCAGACCCGGCTCGCGACCATCCTGGGCGCTCAATCTGATGCCATCCGCACGAACCTCCTGGCCGGCTCGGCGGCCTTCACCCTGACGAATATTGCGGACGCCAACCGCGTGCGGCTCGTCACCTCAAAATTTGCCGAGGCCGCATTGTTCACCAACCAGATTCCGGCGTTTGCCGCCGCGCCCTCGGTTTACCGCGAGCGCCTGTATTTGCAAAATTTTGCCGCTGCCACGCTGAACGCGCGCAAATATGTCCTGCTCGCCACCAACACGCAGGACGTCCTGATTTTTGATCTTGAAGACAAGGTCCGCGCCGACCTGATGAACCTTCCAATTACAAATTCGCCATGAAAAAGAAAGCCATAACCCCCCTCATCGCCGCAGTATTGCTGGTGATTTTTGTGCTGCTGCTGTTTACCTTCCAGGTGCCGCAGTCGCAAGTCGTCGTCGTTTCCACTTTTCTCAAGCCCACGGACACCATCACCAACGCCGGGCTGTATGTGAAATGGCCCTGGCCCGTGCAAAGCCTCACCCGCTTTGACCAGCGCGTGCAGATCTCCGAGGATAAATTCAGTGAAACCTATCTGGCGGACCATTCGATCCTGCTGGCGAACCTGTTTGTGGGCTGGCGCATTTCTGACGGCCGCCAGTTCATGAATGTTTTCAAGAACGGCTCAACGGCCAGCGCCCAGCAACAGTTGGAACAAATTTTGCGCAGCGCCAAACTGGCTGTCTTCGCCCATTACGGCCTGTCCGACTTCGTAAACTCGGATGCCACGCAGCTCAAATTCAATGAAGTTGAAAAGGACATTCAAGCTTCCGTTGACAAAGAACTGGCCCAGAACAATTACGGCATCCGCATCGAATTTCTCGGCATCAAGCAGATTGGCCTGCCGGATAGCGTCACCAAGACCGTGTTTGGACGCATGAAGGCCGAGCGCACCATCTTGATTAACACCGCCCAATACGGCGGCGAGGCCGATGCGGCGAAAATCAGAGCCGCCGCCGAACGCCAGGCGGCAGACGTCCTCGCCAACGCGCAGGCCGACGCGACGCGCATCGAAGGCGAAGGCCAGGCCGAGGCCGCGAAAACGCTGGCGGTGTTCCAGCAAAATCCCGACCTCGCCGTGTTTCAACTGGAGCTGGCGGCGTTGAAGAGTTCAATGAATAAAAACACAACGCTGTTCTTTGACGAAACCAAGCCGCCGTTTGATATTTTCCGCAAACTGCCGGCCAGTCCGGAAACGAAGTGATTGAGCCATGAGTGACCACGAACATCACGACCATCCGCTCGCGCCGGAGACGCGGGACGCCGGTTCCCAGGCGCTTTCCGAGGCGCTCCGCAGCAGCTTCATCATCGTCCAGATCGCGATGGCGACGCTCATCGTGGTCATTATTTTGTCGGGTGTTTTTACCGTTGGCCCCCAGGAAAAGGCCGTCATTCTCCGGTTCGGCAAACCGCTGGGCGAAGGCCAGAAAATGCTCCTCGGCGCAGGACTGCACTGGTCATATCCGCAGCCCATTGATGAAATCATTAGAATCCCCATCACGGAAATCCAAAAAGTCACTTCCACGGCTGGCTGGTATCAAACGACGCCGGAACAGGAGCTGGCCGGCACCGAGCCGCCCGCCGGTCCGTCGTTGGATCCGAGGACGGACCACTATGTCATCACCGCTGACCGCAACATCATTCACACGCGCGCGTTCATCTCGTACCGCATTGACGACCCGCTGACGGCCATTTTTAATTTTGCCAGCGGCACCAACCAGCAATTCAACCTTGCCGGCATTTCCAACGCCGTGCAGAACGCCGCAAACAATGCGCTCGTGGCCACGGCGGCGCGTTTCAACGTGGACGACATCCTCACCGGCAAAGTCGAGGAATTTCAGGAAGCGGTTGCACAATACGTCCGCGAACTGGCCGCGAGCGAGCACCTTGGCGTGGTGATTGAACAATGTCAGGTGCAAAGCCTCCCACCGCGGTATTTGAAAGACGATTTTGCGGCGGTCACCGCGGCGCGCGTAAATCGCGACAAGCTCATCAGCGACGCACGCAGCGATCAAAACCATATCTTGAGCCAGGCCGGCGCAACCGCGTCCTCCATTACCAACCTGGCCGAGTCCGCGCGTGTCCGGTATGTCACCGCCATCCAGTCCGACGCCGCGGCATTTACCAATCTGCTGTCCCGCTACGAGAGCAACCCGCAACTTTACATGCGCCTGGAACTGACGGAAGCCCTGGCGGGTGCGCTGACCAACGTGCAGGACAAATTCTTCCTGCCGCAACGTGCCGATGGCAAAGCGCGCGAACTTAGGCTAATGTTAAATCGCGAACCGCCGCAGCCGGGATCCGCGGCGAATCCGTAAAATTTATGCAAGTCACGTCACTTTTGAGTCATCACGAGCACGGCCCGAACTGCGGCTGCGGTCACGACCATGAACATTCCGTGGTGCATCTCTGGCAGGCGGTGCTCGGTGTCGTCTGCGTCCTTAACGCCTTCATCGTGGACTGGTTCTTTGAAGCCGGCACCCCGCTCGCAAGCACCAGCGCGATGATCGGCGCGATCATTTTGATGTATCCCATCATCGTCACGGCCGTCCGCGATCTGCGCGCGGCCCGCCTGAGCATCAACGAACTCGTGGCCATTGCCGTGCTTGCAGCGTTTGCCTCCGGCAATTACGAGACGGCCGGCGTGGTCGCGTTTTTCATGCTCACCGGCGAACTCATTGAAAGCCGCACCGCCGAGGGCGCACGCAATTCCATTGAGTCGCTCATCCAGCTCACCCCCACCAAGGCGCGGCGTATTTTGAAGGACGGCAGCGAGGAGGAAGTGCCCGCCAGCCAGCTCGTGATTGGTGATGTGATCCGCATCCGCCCCGGGGACAATGTGGCGGCGGACGGCGAGATCGTCAATGGCCAGGGTTCCTTTAATCAGGCCACCATAACCGGCGAATCGCTGCCTGCGGACAAAAAGGCCGGCGACGAGGTTTTTGCCGGGACGCAGAACCTGACCGGCGTGCTCGAGGTGAAAGTCAGCCGCGCGGGCACGGACACCACATTGGGCCGCGTGCGGGAACTGATCATCGCCGCCGAACAAACCAAACTGCCCATCCAGAAAATCGTGGATCAATACATGGGCTTCTACACGCCGCTCGTGCTGGTCATCGGCGTGCTGGTCTGGGTGTTTACCCACGATTTGAACCGTGTCATCACGGTGTTCGTCGTGTCCTGCCCCTGCGCATTTATTCTGGCCACGCCAACGGCGATGGTCGCCGCGCTGTCCGCCGCCGCGCGTCTGGGCATCCTTATCAAGAACGTCGCGGACATCGAAGCCGCCGCGAAGATTAATGCCTTCATCTTTGACAAGACCGGCACGCTCACCACCGGGCAGCTCGCCGTCAGCCGCCTGGCGCCCCTCGGTGAAACCAAGCCCGCCGAACTGTTGTTGCTGGCCGCGTCCGCTGAAAAATACAGCAACCACCCCACTGCCAAAGCGCTGGCAGCGCTGGCTGGCGAGGCCGGTGTGCCGCTTGCCGAACCGAAAGACTTCTTTGAAACCGCCGGTCGCGGGGTGAAGGCCGAAATCAACGGCGCCAAAGTTTTGGTGGGCCGCGCACAATGGCTTAAGGACAACGGCATTGACGCCGGTTTCGAGAAATCCGTGGACGTGAACGATGCGGAAGGCTGGAGCCTTATTTTTGTCGCTCAAAACGGGAAATGCGTTGGCTGGGTGGGCATGCAGGATCAGACCCGCGCCGAGGCCAAAGAGGCGCTGGTCGAATTAAAGGAAGCCGGTGTCCGACGAATTTCGATGATCTCCGGCGACCGCCAGCCCGTGGCCACGCGCGTGGCCGCCGAGATCGGCTGCGAAGAGGCCAAGGGCGACTGCCTGCCGCAGGACAAGGTGGACTTTGTCCGCGCGGTGAAGGCCAAGGGCTACAAGGTCGCGGTCATTGGCGACGGCGTGAACGACGCGCCGGCGCTGGCGGCGGGCGACATCGGCATCGCCATGGGTGCGGCGGGCAGTGAAGTGGCCATCCACAGCGCCACGATTGCGCTCATGAACAATGACCTGCGCCGGCTGCCGTTTTTGGTGAAGCTGTCGCGCAGCACACGCACCGTTATCAACCAGAATTTTCTGTTCGGCGTGGTGTTCATCATCGTGGGCCTGACGATCGCGTCGTTCGGCATCATCGGGCCGATTGTCGGGGCGCTGCTGCACAACGTCGGTTCGCTCATCGTGGTTTTCAACAGCGCGCGGCTCGTGCGCAAGGGCGAGGAACTGGAGCATTTCCATCCCGAAATGGAGACCTTCGGCCGCCCGGCCACAGGCCAGTTGACGCCGAAGCTGGCATGAGTTCGCAGGCTTGCCCAAAAAGATTGGACAAAAACGGCCTAGCGGCTGTCATAAAGCAATTAACTGAACAGCAACATTGAACGAACCATGCCCGCCGCCGAATTAAACCCAAAATCGGAAATCGGAAATCATCAATCCGATGAAGTGGTCGTGTCCGTTCGCGGCCTGACCAAGGTCTTCAAAGATTTCTGGAACCGCCCGAAGGCGCGCGCAGTGGAGGGCGTGGATTTTGAGGTGCGCCGCGGCGAGGTGTTCGGTTTGCTCGGTCCCAACGGCTCCGGCAAATCCACCACGGTCAAGCTGCTGCTCGGCCTGCTTAATCCGACGAAAGGACATATTGAGGTCTTCGGCCATTCGCCGCGCCATGTGCAGACCAAAGCGCGCATCGGCTATCTGCCGGAGGAATCGTATCTCTACCGCTATCTGAACTCGCGCGAGACGCTGGATTTTTTTGGCAACCTGTTTCATCTCAATAAAAGCGACCGCAACAACCGCGCGGAGCAGTTGCTGGACATGGTCGGCCTCGGCAAAACGCAAACGCGCGCCGTGGGGGAATTTTCCAAGGGCATGCAGCGCCGCATCGGCCTGGCCCAGGCGCTCATCAACGATCCCGATCTGGTCATTCTTGATGAACCGACCGCCGGCCTCGACCCGATTGGCTGCCGCGAGGTGAAGGATTTGATCATCGCGCTCGCGCGCCGCGGCAAGACGGTGATCTTGAGCAGCCACCTGCTTTCGGATGTCGAGGATGTCTGCGACCGCGTGGTGATTTATTACGGCGGCAAAATCCAGGCCAACGGCACGTTGAAAGAACTGCTCGCCAAACCGGACAGCCTGCGCATCACGACGCCGGTGCTGCCGCGCCAGACCCTGGAACGCGTGCTGGAGATCATCCGCAAGGACGCCGCCAACGGCGAGGTGCGCGTGGACAATCCGACGCAAAACCTTGAAAGCTATTTTCTCGACGTGGTGGCCAAGGCCCGCGCCGCGAACGAAACCAGCGGCGCGCAATCCGGCGCCCGAGTGGCCGAATATTTGCGCGGGGGCGTGGAAGCCAGGCCGGCCGGCGAAAAAGTTTTGGAAAAGCTGGCGCTGCCCCAGGCCGCGCAGCCCGTCGCGGCCAGGGCCGCTGCGGAAACTGCCGCGCCCAAGGTGGACAACAGCAAACTGGCCGCCCTGGCCCAGCCAGCCGCAGCCGCCCGGCCACCGGAAACAAGCGCGCCGGAAACCGCAGTGCCCAAACCGGTGGACCTGTCCAAGGCGGACGAAAAACTGTCGTCGCTGCTGGGCGGCAAGAAATAATTGTAAAAGGTGGTACACTGCAACCATGTTTGACGACATCAACGACCTGTATCAGCAGGTCATTCTTGACCACTGCAAGCAGCCGCGCAATTTCCGCGAGCTGCCGCAGTGCTCCTGCTCGGCCCAGGGCTACAATCCGCTCTGCGGCGACCAGTTGAAATTATTCCTGACGCTGGACGGCGAGACGATCAAGGATGCAAGCTTCGTCGGCTCCGGCTGCTGCATTTCCAAGGCATCGGCATCTTTGCTCACAGAAAACGTCAAAGGCAAATCGCGCGCCGAGGCGGAACAGATGTTCGAGCGGGTCCGCGACCTGGTGACCACCGGCAAAACGACCGGCGACGTGGGCAAGCTCGCGGTGTTTGCCGGCGTTTATAAATATCCGGCCCGGGTCAAGTGCGCGATCCTGTCGTGGCATGCTCTGATGGGCGCGCTCAAGGGCAACGGGGAAAAACCGGTCAGCACGGAAAACGAACAGACGTGAAGCGTGATTTGCGATTTGCGCCGTTGACGCTTCATAGATTGGCCGTTATTGTTCAAGCATGAGCACGATTGCGGAAATCGAAGCTGTCCTGCCAAAACTAACCGCCGAAGAACTCGTGCGCGTTGAAAAGGCTGTTCACAACCAGTTCCGCCAGCGCGGTGGTGGAATTATTTACGACGACGTTCACGGCATTGAGACGGAAGCGGATTTGATTGCCGCCGCTGACGAAGCGTTTCTAGCCTACGACAAAGCCGAGGCCGACCATGCCAAACGCCCGGCGCGGTGAAATCTGGCTGGTGGACTTGGGCATGACTGCCAAGGTGCGCCCGCCATCATCTTCAATACACCCTTTCGCGACGACGAACGTGCGCTCTTTGCCATTGTGCCGCACACAACAGCTTTGCGTGGCGGAAGATTTGAAGTGGCGGTTGCTGTTCCAAGGCTGGAAAACGGCGCATTCGACGTGCAAGGGTTGCGTCATATTCCGGGTTCAGTGCCGGTGCGGAAACTGGGCGCGCTGAATCAATTGCAAATGGAACCAATCCTTCAAGCCATCAAAGTCTGGCTGGAGATTCCCTAAAATTTTAGCCGTCTGTGCGGCTCAGACCGGATTAAGTTCCACTGGATCTCTTCATGACCCAAAAAATTTCTGAATCTCTTTCACCACTTCCACGAAGCGGTCCACTTCGGCGCGGGTGTTGTAAAAATAAAAACTCGCGCGGGCGGTGGATTCCACGCCGAGCTTGTGCATGAGCGGTTGCGTGCAGTGATGCCCGCCGCGCAAGGCCACGCCCGCCTGATCCGCCAGCGTCACCACGTCGTGCGCATGGACATCCTTCAGCAGAAAGCTCACCAGCCCGGCGCGGTTTTGTTTCGGACCGAATATGCGGAGGTTTTTCAGCGCCGCCAGTTTTTCGCAGGCGTAATTCGTCAGTTCCTGGTCGTGCCGCCAGATGTTTTCGCGGCCGATGGCGTCGAGATAATCCATCGCGGCATGCAAACCGATGGGGCCGGAAATGTCCGGGGTGCCGGCCTCGAACCGGTGCGGCGCGGGTTTAAATTCCGTCTTGTGGTAGCCCACGCTTAAAATCATTTCGCCGCCGCCCTGATACGGCGGCATGGCTTCGAGAATTTCCTGCCGGCCATACAAAATGCCGATGCCGGTCGGCCCGCAAATCTTGTGGCCGGAGAAGGCGAAGAAATCACACCCAATGGCCTGCACATCCACCGGCAGATGCCCGGCGCTCTGCGCGCCGTCCACGAGCGTCACAATGCCCAGCTTCCGCGCGCGGGCGCAGAGTTCGGCCACGGGATTCACCGTGCCCATCGAGTTGGAAATGTGAACCATGGAGAACAGCTTCACCTGGGAGGTGAGCAACGCATCCAGCCGGGACAAATCCAGCGTGCCTTCGTCGCCGGTGACCGGCAGGTAGGCGATTTTTGCGCCGGTGCGCTGCGCCAGCAACTGCCAGGGCACCAGATTGCTGTGATGCTCCAGTTCGGTGAGCAGGATGACATCACCCGCCCTCAGATTTTTTGCGCCCCAGGTTGCCGCGACGAGATTGATGCTTTCCGTGGTGCCGCGCGTGTAAACGATCTCATCGGCGCTCCGGGCATTGATGAATTTTGCGGTCCGCGCGCGCGCCGCCTCAAAGCCGGTCGTGGCGCGATTGCTCAATTCGTGGATGCCGCGATGGACGTTGGCATTGTCGCACTCGTAATAATGAACGAGGGCCTCAATGACCGCGCGCGGCTTTTGCGACGTGGCGGCATTATCAAAGTAAACCAGCGGCTTGCCATGAACCTGCTGGTCGAGGATGGGGAAATCCTTTCGCAGCGCAGACCAGTCAAGGGTTGTGTCAACACTCATTGGAAAAATTTAACCACAGATCAACCTGGATGGAACGGATAAAAATCCGATGCGACCGCCGCCTGTCTGGATTTACGAAAAAGCCTTGAAGCGACTGGACCGCGAGTTGTCCTAACTCACAGCCATTCGCATCAAAATTACAACAGGCCCAGTTGCAACTTGGCCGCCTCGGTCATCATGCTCTGGTTCCACGGCGGGTCCCAGACCAGTTCGACGTTCGCCTCGTCAATGGGTTCGAGCGAAATCAGTTTGTTTTGCACGTCCTGGGCGAGCACCGGGCCCATGCCGCACCCGGGCGCGGTGAGCGTCATTTTCACGTCGGCCTTGAAATTGTTCGCGCCGAGGGGCGTGAGATGGCAGTCGTAAATCAGGCCGAGGTCTACGATGTTGACGGGGATTTCCGGGTCGTAGCACGTTTTGAGCGACTCCCAAACGTGCTTTTCAAGCTGCTCCTGGGTGAGGGGAACGGCGGATGCGGGGGCGGCGGGGGGGGGGGGGCTTTTTACCTCCAGGCCCAGCGCATCGGCGTCTTTTTCGGCGATGCGAAACATGTTGCCGTTGACCACGACGGTGTAACTGCCGCCGAGCGACTGGGTGATGTGCGCGGCCTCGCCTTTTTGCAGGGTCACCTTCGTGCCGATGGGCACCACCGAGGCATCCACATCGCGCGATAAAATTTTCGGTTCGGAACTCATAATTGTCAAATTTAGATTAACTACCAGACATCATCGCTGCAAACGCGGCTAAAATCAACTGCCGGACAGTCATGCCGTCTTTTCCCCGTAATTGATCGCCATGGCGCCGCCGAGCAAATTGATGACGCGGACGTTGGCCAGTTTCAATGCGCGCATTTTTTCCGCCACGGCCAACTGTGCCGGATAATGCTTCAGCGATTCCAAAATGTAGGCGTAGGCGGACGCGTTGCCGCAAAACAGCAGGCCGATGAGCGGCACGGACATTCTTAAATGTGCGAAATAGATCGCGCGCCACAGGGCGTTCGCCGGTTTGCCGAAATCGAGCACGATCAGCCGCGCGCCGGGCCGGGCCACCCGGTGCATTTCCTCCAGCCCGCGCTGCCAACTGGCCAGATTGCGCAGGCCATAGCCGACGGTCACGATGTCAAAGGTGTTCCCGGCAAAGGGAAGTTCCTGCGCGTCGCCCTGGATGAATTGCGGAGCGCGGTGGGCGGAGGGCGGAATTTTCCGCTGCCGCGCGGCGGCGACTTCCAGCATTTGCGCGCTGAAATCCAGGCCGGTCACTTCCGCGCCGCGCTGGGCCAGCGCAAAGGCGATGTCGCCGGTGCCGCAGCACAAATCCAGGGCGCGCGCGCCGGGCGCGACCCTGGCCAAATCCGCGACGCGACGCTTCCAGTTCCGGTGCAGCCCGAAACTTTGGAGGTCGTTGATGAGGTCGTAGCGCCGGGCAATGCGCGCAAAGAGGTCGTTGACCTTCGCGGCGCGCGCTTCACCAGGCGCAAAATAAACATTACTCACGCGTGGAGTTTAGCGGTTGGGTGCGGGCGAGGCAAAGCGCGGAAATTGCGGGCAGCGGCCAAAATTTAACGCAAAGGCGCAAAGGGGGCATGGAAAATGCCTGAATTGGCTCCCAGCACTGGCGCCAACCAAATGGTAACGTCCAAGAATTGAAGCTGGATATTTGCGCCTTGGCGTCTTTGCGTTAAAAATCTTCTGCATGGATTTGGCTCATAGCGGCAAATTTCACCCACCGCCGGGCTTTTTTGCCATTTTGGGCCGGATTGATCATGGTCGTTTCATTTTTTAGTCGGATTTACTGGGATTTACTCGGATAAATGCCGGGTGGTGCTCGCGGCCCGTCAGGGCGATGGTCACGGGGCAAAACTGGTGCCGGCCAGTTTGCTTGCGTTATCGGTTGTCGCATTCCCCGCAATCTTACACGCCTTTCCCCCAAAGAACACGTAGCCGCTAACAGGATTTTTTAAAATATTGAAAACATAATCCCCCGCACAGATGCAACCTCTGGAAAATGGGGTAATCAATTACCGCACCGTGCGGTAATTGATTGCCGGCGATGCCGCTCTTGATGAAATGCCATAGGGCAGCCAGGATGGCCGCCGCCACGGCTTCAGCCGTAGCGATACGGCTTGGACATGGGAAACGTGTTGGGCAGATGCCGGATTTCGCGCACCGCGCCGTCCGCCAGCAGCACCTCCACGATGTCGAACCGGATTTTCACCTGGGGATTCTTCAGCCGCCGCAGATAATCCAGCGCCGTCTGTGAGAGCAACCGCCGCTTGCGGGCATTCACGGCGGCGGCGGGACGCGTCCAGTCCTCCGACGACCGCGTTTTGACCTCGATGAAAACCAGGCAGTCGGCGTCGCGGAAAATCAAGTCGGTCTCACCGCGTTCAGAGCGGAAATTGGCCGTGAGATATTTTAGCCCGGCCTGCTGCAGGAATTTTTTGGCCGCCCGTTCGCCCAGTTCCCCGCGGCGCAGATGCTCCGGCTTCGCCGGCCGGGCGAACCTGGCCCTCAATTGTTGCAAAAAGCTCATGTGCTGTGGCCGCGGATTAAAACAGTTCCGGCTCCGGTCGCTTCGGCGGTTTCAGCGGCCCGAAGGTCTTGCGATGGATCGGGCAGGCGCCGAATTTTTCAATCGCCGCCAGATGCCGTGCCGTGCCGTAGCCCTTGTGCGAGTCAAAACCGTATTCGGGGAACTGCGCGTGGTATTCCAGCATCAGCCGGTCGCGCGTGACCTTGGCCAGCACGCTCGCGGCGGCGATGGAATAGCTGCGGGCGTCGCCCTGCACCAGCGGCGTTTGGCGGTACGGGAGCCATTTTATCCGCAGGCCGTCCACCAAAACGTGCTCGGCGCGCGGCTGCAACTGATCCAGCGCCCGGTGCATGGCCTGCCATGCGGCCTGGCGGATGTTGATGCGGTCAATGGTCTCCACGTCCACGCTGGCAATCGCAAACCGGACTTCCGGATGCGACGTGAGACGCTCATAAAATTTCCCGCGCTCATCCCCGGTCAGTTGTTTGGAATCATTCAGCCCGCGAAAGGTGGCAGGCAGGCCGGTTTCGCGCCAGCTTTGGGGAAAGACGACGGCGGCGGCAATCACCGGCCCGGCGAGCGGCCCGCAGCCGGCTTCGTCCACGCCGGCGACGTGCGTCAAGCCCTGTTGCCAGAGTTCGCATTCGTGCGCGAGGCGGTTCCAAAATTTTGCAGCCATGCGGCAAGGAGAATTTCTTTGCGGCCCGCTGTCAAAACAAACTTGTTCGGGTTGTTCACAAATCGTCGAAGTGCGCGCGCAACGGTTCGAGCTTTCGTGTCAGCCCCGCGCGCCTCACAGCGGGATGCGGGGCGCATCCTGCCACACCCGACGGTGCTGTTTTCCGCGCCTCGCGGAAAACACGGACGCAAACGGCGCCCCCAAGCCTTCCAACCGCATGGCTCGCATCAGCGCCCGCTTGCAATCAGTGTGGGCAGGGCGCGTCTCCGCGCGCGCCGCACCTGAAACTGAAGCCGGCTAAACTTCCAAGACTCTGATTGCAAACCATCGCCGGCCCGCCTCCACAATTTTAAACCCAGGTTCTTGCCGTGGCTAATGATGCAAGAATTCACTGACTCAGGAGACTGGCGGGCCAAAGAATAAAATCAGGTTGGACCGCAGATGTCCAACGTCCGCCCGTAAAGTGGACGGGTATGAAATTAAATCATCTTTTCCAGCCGCGTCATCGCCGGCAGATCGTTCGTCATTTTGGCGACGCCAGCCTGGTCCGATATTCCAACGGTCAACACGAACTCATTGGCGGTACGAATGCCGACCGCCAGGCCGCCTTTGAATGGGTTTCACTTTTTGCTCATGAAATTGTGTTCACCCATTTTTACCGTGAAGCCGGCGGCCGTTGTCGGAACAAATTATTTGCTCCCGGGCTGCCGCTGGCCTGCTGAACCAATGCCCGGGGAGCGTGTCCGGAGAGCGTCACTGTCCGGGGAGCGCACCCGCCCCGGGTGCTGTTTTTCGCGCCTCGCGGAAAACACGGGCGCAAGCGGCGCTCCCAAGCTTTCCAACCGCATGGCCCGTACTCAGCGCCCGCCGGAGCGCGGCTGTGCTGAAAGCCAGCCGCTGCCGCGTTCGCAATTCAATATGCCCGAGCCACCCGGCATATTTTCTGGCTGGCCTCCGACACAGTTCTCTGCCCCCCGCCACATTGGACACGCTCCTTCAAGCTTTGGCCTGTCCGAAAGCATTTTGTCTCATCGCCAATTTTCCGTCCGGGCAAAAACTCACTTTGCAATCTTCGCCGAACGATGGAACAATATCCGGGAGGCCATGCCACCACTCAAATACCCCGCCATGAAAGTCCTGGTAATAGATGTTGGCGGCACCCACGTCAAAGTATTGGCCACCGGGCAGACTGTCCCCCGCCAGTTCGATTCCGGGAAGCAGTTGACCCCGAAACGGATGGTCTCCGGCGTGTGCAAACTGGTGGCAGACTGGAAATACGACGTCGTCTCCATCGGTTATCCCGGCCCGGTTTCGCGGGATCGGCCCATGTTGGAACCCTGGAACCTGGGCAAAGGGTGGGTCGGTTTCAATTTCAAAAGGACGTTCAAACGGCCCGTCAAAATCGTAAACGACGCCGCCATGCAGGCTTTGGGCAGTTATCGCCGCGGCAAGATGTTGTTTCTGGGGCTGGGCACGGGATTGGGGTCGGCCCTGATTGTGGAAGGCCACGTCGTGCCCATGGAACTCGCGCATCTTCCCTACCGCACCGGCACCTTCGAGGATTATGTCGGGCTTCGTGGGCTGGAGAAGTATGGAAAGAAAAAATGGCGAAAATATGTTGCCGATGTGGTGACGCGTCTGCTGGCCGCTCTCGAACCCGACGACGTGGTGCTCGGCGGCGGCAATGTCAAACGGCTGGAGAAACTGCCGCCGGGTTGTCGCGCCGGCAACAACGACAACGCTTTTCGCGGCGGCTTCCGGCTTTGGGAAAAGCCCGGCATTCATTAAGTCGCAACCTCATATTCTGTTAGCGGCTACGTGGCCTTTTCCTGGGGATGGTTTAGAATCACCGTTGAATGCGACAATCTATAGTCACAAGGGTTGCAGAATCCATGCCCGGGAGCGCCAATGCCCGGAGAGCGCACCATTTCACCCGATTCGTGGATTCGCAGTTGGCCATGCCCGGGAGCGCCAATGCCCGGAGAGCGCACCCGCCCCGGGTGCTGTTTTCCGCGCCTCGCGGAAAACACGGGCGTAAGCGACGCTCCCAAGCCTTCCAACCGCATGGCTCGTAATCAGCGCCCGCTTGTCTGTGACTGCACTAAAACTTGAAACGCTCTATAAAGCAAACAATGGGTTTTCAGACTATCCGCCTTCGCAGTGCATGGCGCGCCCGGCGGATTTCTTTGGATTTCGGATTTTGCCCCTCAAATTTCAGGCGAATCAGCCTGAATCAAGCCGAATCCGGGTAAATCAAGGTGAATCAAACCGAATCAAACCGAATTTTTACGAAAAAACCAGCCCCCCCCCTCCCGGACCGGGTACTGGTCGCCCGGCTTGCCACGCCGCTACCACTACCGGGAGTGCCGCCGTGGTAGGGCGGACCTGGGCAGCCGGGGGGGTGTAGGCGGCGCAAACAAGGCATTTATCCCAGTGAATCAAACCAAATCCGACTAAAAAATTCAAACGTGACCGTTAATGTCAAAATAGACAGTTCGTAAGAGCGGTGACCGACGCCGTCAGAAAGCTCCCATTGGATGCGCTGCCCCTGCAACACTGGGCGCATCTGACCGCTTCCTTGAAACCAGCCGTCTTATGTCGTGAATGCGCCCAAATACTCGCCGGCTTTCTCCTCCGGCTTCCTCCTCCCCTCAGCAACGGGGAGAAGGACTGAGGATGAGGGGTGGTTATACCCAGCGCTCCCATTTCCTCGCCTTCACAAGGGCAGTGTCAAGTACCCGGCAACACGCGCAACGGCAGATACGTTTTGACATCCTCCCCGATTTTTGGGTAATTTCTTCCGCCGTTACCCGTAAGCAAAACATAAACCGTTTGGTAGCATTCGGATTCGTCAAACTGGCAAGCATTGGTTTACCACAACTAAACAAAACAAAAGTATGCAGCTTAAAACTCTCCCGATATTCCTGGCCTTCTTACTGATGGGCGTGGCGGACGCCATGGGGCCGTTGTCCGACGCTGTCAAACATAACTTTCAATTGTCGTCCGTCATGGCGACCTTGATGCCGTTTTTTGTTTTCATCGCCTTTGCCATATTTAGCGTGCCGGGTGGCGTGCTGGCGGCGCGGATCGGCAAAAAAAAGGTGCTGCTTTTGGGGTTGGCGTTGAACACGATCGCCGTGGCCGTGCCGGCGTTTAGCAATCCACCGTATGCCTTGCTTTTGACCTGTATTTTCCTGTTAGGCATCGGCACGACCTTTCTACAGGTGGCCGGCAATCCCATCATGCGCGATGTCAGTGCCAAGGGCGATTACAGCCGCAATCTGGCTCTGGCGCAAGGCATCAAAGGCATCGGCAGTTCCTCTTCTGCCTTGCTCCCGTCAGTTATCGGAGCGGTTGGCTTTCTCGCAGTCATGGGCTGGCGTGGCTCGTTCCCCATTTTCTTTGTGCTCATGGCGTTGGCTTTTGTATCGGTGGCCACTTTGAAAGTGGACGAAACCAAGGCGCCCGAACCTCCGAGCATCGGCAGTTCGCTGGCGCTGTTGGGAATCCCCGACTTCGCCTTGGCGGTGTTGGGTATTTTCCTCTATGTGGGCGCGGAAGTATGCATGGCTACTTTCCTGAAGCCAACGCTCGCGGGTTTTGGTTTTGAAGAGAAGCAGGCCGCACTTTTCGGGCCGACACTGTTTTTTGGTGTTTTAACGGTTGGACGTCTAATTGCCGGCAGTGTGAAGGTCAGTCCCCGGACCTTTTTCCGTCTTTCCGCGTTTCTCGGTCTGGTTGGTTTGGCGCTGATGATGAGCAATGTCAAATCGCTGGCACTGGTCGGCGTGGTGTTGGGTGGGCTCGGCTTTGCCAATATCTGGCCGATGCTCTTCTCGATTACGGTTGAGGAGAAACCCGAATGCGCCAATGAACTTTCCGGTCTGATGTGCATGGCCATTTCCGGCGGCGCGCTGGTGCCTCTGCTCATGAGCAAATTGCGCGACAATGGCATGACCAGCCTGTCGTTCATCGTGCCAGCCGGATGTTTCGCCTATCTGCTGCTCCTCTCGCTCAAAGGCGGAAAAAAGGCATAATTGAAATACGTCCCCAGCCCAAACTTGATGTAATATGAATTTCAACAACGACAACCGGGTGGTAATGACCCTCGATGCGGGCGGTACGAGCTTCCGTTTTTCCGCCATGCGCGGCGGACTCGCCGTGGTGGAAACCATCGTCACCCCCTCCCACAGCGACAACTTGGAACGCTGCCTGGCCACGCTGGCCGACGGCTTTGCCCAGGTGAAAGCCAAATGCCCCACGCCCCCGGTCGCCATCAGCTTTGCCTTTCCTGGACCGGCGGATTATCCCAGCGGCATCATCGGCGACCTTGGCAACCTGCCCTGTTTTCGCGGCGGCGTGGCGCTGGGGCCCATGCTCGAGGCGCAATTTGGCATTCCCGTGTTCATCAATAATGACGGCGATTTGTTCGTTTATGGCGAGGCGATTGCCGGTTTTCTGCCGCATGTAAATGAACTGCTCGAAAAGGCCGGCAGTCCCAAGCGCTATAAAACCCTGTTTGGCGTGACCTTGGGAACCGGCTTTGGCGGCGGCATCGTGCGAGCCGGGGAATTATTTACGGGCGACAACTCGATGGCAGGCGAAGTCTGGCTGCTCCGCAACAAGCTGGCTCCCCAAATGAATGCCGAGGAAGGCGCCAGCATCCGCGCCGTGCGCCAGGTGTATGCGCAGGAAGCCGGGATTCCCGTCAATGAAGCCCCCGATCCCAAGGAGATTGAGGCCATTGCCCACGGAAAAAGCCAGGGCAATCAGAAAGCCGCCGTGGAGGCTTATCGCCGGCTGGGCGAAGTGGTGGGCGACGCCATGGGCAGCGCCCTGACCTTGATTGATGGTTTGGCGGTCATCGGCGGCGGCCTGTCCAAAGGACATAAATTGTTTTTGCCGGCGCTGGTCGAGGAACTGAACGGATTTTATACCGGCCCCGGCGGCAAACAGTTTCACCGGCTGGCGGCGTCGGTTTTCAACCTCGAAGACGCGGCGCAGCGCGAGCGGTTTCTCAAAGGCGACACGCGCGAGATTACGGTGCCCGGCGGCAGCCGCAAAATAAAATACGATCCGTTGCAGCGCATTGGCGTGGGCATGTCGCGTTTGGGCACCAGCGAGGCCGTGGCCGTGGGCGCCTACGCCTTCGCCTTGAAAAAATTGTCCTAAACAGTTCTTAAATCCGAAATCCGAAGGTCGAAATCCGAGTGGGCGGGTTGGCGCGGGACTTCGCCTTCATTTTTCAGCCGGGCACCTTTTCGGATTTCGCACTTCGGATTTCGGCTCTCCTTCGGCCTTCGGTATTCAGCCTTCGGATTTCTGCTCCTCCCCCTTCTCTCCCTAACCGCCTTCGCCTCCCTGCCCGACGCCCTTTTCCAAACCGGCGTCGCCGCCTACCGTGCGGCCGACTACTCGGTGGCAGCCCAAGCCTTCCGCCAATCTGTCACCCTCCAACCCGCCTCCGGCGCCCTGCAAGACCTGGGCAACGCCGAGTGGCAATGCCGCCGCACTGGCGACGCCATCCTCGCCTGGGAACAAACCCTGTGGCTGGACCCCTTCAACGAAGCCGCGC
>Ga0181520_10002418_pt1 | contig 34677 bp, 23 predicted proteins | sample PEATcosm2014_Bin_29_FD_132451 | JGI IMG/M metagenome (GOLD analysis project Ga0181520, IMG submission 132451) | Peatland microbial communities from MTU Mesocosm Facility, Houghton, MI, USA - PEATcosm2014_Bin02_30_metaG | ecosystem: Environmental > Terrestrial > Soil > Wetlands > Peat | place...
AGAAGCTTGCGTTTGCGATGCCGATCCTCGCGGATGCGCTCCTGAGATTCTGTTCAGCCTGGCGGATATCCGGTCGCCTCTCCAATAGTTGCGAAGGGATTCCCGCGGGCACGGTCGGTCGCGGGTTCATCTGTTTGTCTGGAACAGCTCTTTGCACCGGACCCGGATTTCGCCCGATAAGAACGCAGATCTGATTTTCCTTTTCGGAGACCTGCCGTTCAATGTCGTTGAGCGTTCCCTCCGCCGCGGACAATGCTGCTTGAGCGCGCGTGACCTGCAAGCGCGAAACAATCCCCGCTCCGTACCGTTTACTGAACAAAGTGTGTGTAGATTCGAAGGCGTCACGGCTGTTGCGGGCTACCGTCAAACGCCCGTCCAACTCCACCAGTTCCAGGTAATTCTGCGCCACCTCGGTGATCAGCGCGAGCATCAATGCGCGGCGGCCCTCTTCCGTGGCGAGATATTCCGCGTTGGCTGCTTCGGCCGATCTTCTAATGCGGCCCCACAAATCGATCTCCCACGCAGTGGAAAGACCTCCCAAGAACAGATTGCTGGTTTGGGCGTTGGTAGGAAGTTCCAGATCGGGGTCGTTCTTGTACACGCCATGGTCGCGCTGGACCCCGGACTCCAGGTTCGCCGTGGGAAAGTAAGCAGACCGGGCCACGCCGCGATACGCCTCAGCCTCCTTGGCCCGGGCGATCGCCGTTTTCAAGTCATAGTTGTTCTTTAGCGCCTCTTTGATCAACGCATTCAAGAACGGATCGGAGTAAACGTCCCACCATGCTTGATCGGCGAATGACGCTTGTTCCTCTGTGGGCTGTCCGCGGAACACCGGTGGAGCGGAGACCGTGGGCCGATTGTAATTGGGCCCCACCACGCATCCGCAGAGCGTCATGCCAAGGGCACAAATAGCGGCTGAGGAGAGCTTCACGACCCGCCCTTCCGCGCGGCTAACCTATCTTTAACATGTTCCACCGCATAATACGTCACCGGAATAATGAAGATCGCGAGCAAGGTGGCCGCCAGCATGCCGCCGATTACCGCCGTTCCAAGTATTCGCCTAGCAACTGCGCCCGCGCCACTGGCGATTGCCAGCGGAATGGTGCCGAAAATGAAGGCGAACGCCGTCATCAGGATTGGTCTGAGGCGAATACGCGCCCCCTCGAGAGCCGCATCGCTGGCGGACTTACCCCGCATGCGTTCCGTTCTGGCGAACTCGACGATCAGAATGGCGTTCTTTGCCGATAACCCGATTAGCATGACCAGGCCGATTTGAGCGTACACATCATTCTCAAAGCCCCTGATCCAAAGAGCCAGGAACGCGCCAAAGATGGCGATCGGGGTGGCTAACAGCACGCTGAATGGAAGAGCCCAACTTTCATACTGCGCCGCGAGAATCAGGAACACCACGAGTAATGAAAAACCGAATACGGCAGCCGGACTCACCTCGGTCGAGGCTTTCTTCTGCTGGTAGGAAAGGGCGTTCCAATCGAATCCCATGCCTTTCGGAAGCACTTGATGAGCCACCTGTTCCAGTGCATTCATAGCCACCACCGTGCTGTAGCCGGGGGCCGGGGACCCGGTAATCTCCACTGCGCGATACTCGTTGAAGCGCGAAGTAAACTCCGGTCCCGCTCTGGTCTGAAGCGAGACCACGGAGGAGAGCGGCAACATCTCTCCCTCCTTGTTCCGGACGAAGAAATTCATGACATCTTGAGCCTGCGAACGGTATCCATTCTCGGCGGCAATATAGACCTGCCATGCCCGTCCGAAGCGGTTGAAATAATTTACGAATAACGATCCCATGAAGGCGCGGAGCGTGCTGTAGACATCCGCCACTTCCACGCCTTGTTTCAGAACCTTGTCTCGATCGACCTGAACCAGCACTTGGGGTACCTGAGCATTCAGGGAACTGTTGAGCCTCGTCAATTCGGGGCGTTTGCGCGCGGCCTCAAGGAATCGATTGGTGTTTTCGGCGAGATAAGGGACATCCTTGCCCACCCGGTCTTCGAGCATGAAACTAAAGCCGCCGGACGTCCCGACGCCGGAGATGGCGGGAGGCGAAAACGCGAATGCGTGTCCCGCTGGCATGTCGTCGAGCTTGGCGTTGACCGATTCCATGATCGAGTGAATGCTTGTCTCTTTGGTCTTCCGCCTGTCCCACGGTTCGAGGGCGACGAATACGAAGGCGCTATAAGTGGCATTGGTCTGGGTGAGAAGGCTGCTGCCCACAATCGTGCTGTAATATTGCACGCCGCTCGTGTGTTTGAGGACCGATTCCACCTCTTTAGTGAAGGCGTCCGTACGTTGAAGGGAGGCGGCGTCGGGTAGCTGAATATTCAAATAGAAAAACCCTTGATCTTCGGTGGGAAGGAATCCGGCAGGCAGTCTAGCCCCAACCAGAAGCGCGCCGCCGGCGACCACGGCCAGAAGTGCGAAGCCGATGGCCGTCTTCCGTATCAGGGCGCCCGAAATGCCAACATATCTATTCGTTCCCTTCTCGAAGAGGCGGTTGAATCCTCCGAAGAACCGCTGCAGCAAACCGTGTGACTCATGGCGCGGTTTGAGCAGCAATGAGCAGAGAGCGGGACTCAACGACAACGCGTTGAAGGCCGAGATGATCACCGATATGGCAATCGTTACGGCAAACTGCTGATACAAGCGGCCGGTGATGCCGGGAATGAATGCCGTTGGAACAAATACGGCCGCCAGTATCAGTGCGATCGCGACCACAGGACCGCCAACCTGTTCCATGGCCCGCAGCGAAGCATCCTTGGGGCTGAGGCCAGCGGCCATGTTCAATTCCACGGCTTCCACCACGACAATCGCATCGTCAACCACGAGGCCGATTGCCAAAACTAGCCCAAAAAGCGAGAGTGAATTGATGGAGAATCCCAGCATCGGAAAGAAAATGAAGGTGCCTAGTAGCGAAACCGGAACTGTTATGGCGGGAATCAGCGTCGTTCTGAAACTTTGCAGGAAAACGAACACGACCAGAATCACCAAGAGCAGCGCCTCCCACAGCGTGGTGACGATTTCCTTGATTCCTTCGCGCACGGAAAGCGTTGTATCCAGAGAAACCACATAATCCACATCATCCGGAAATTGTTCTTTCAACTGGGCCATCATTGTCCGGACGCCATCAACGGCCGCGACGGCGTTATAACCCGGCAATTGAAAGACATTGATAATCGCCGCAGGCGCATCGTTCAGCCGCCCGATTACGTTGTAGGTCTGCGCTCCCAGCTCGATACGGGCGACGTCTTTCATACGCACGACGGAACCATCCTTGTTCTCGCGAATGATTACGTCGCCGAAATCCTGCTCTGTCACCAGGCGGCCTTGCGCGCGCATCGTATACGTAAATTCCTGGCCCGGCGGAGCTGGCTCCGCGCCGACCTGGCCGGAAGGATTAACGGTATTTTGTTGCTCGACCGCCTTCACCAGGTCGGGAACGGTAATCCCCAGGCTGGCTAATTGGTCCGGCTTGACCCATTGCCGCATGGCATAGGCGCCCGCGCCTTGCACCACAACGGAGCCAATGCCCCGGACACGAGTCAAGGCATCGATGATATTGATGTACGCGTAGTTAGCCAGGAACTTCGCGTCTCGCGTGCCCTTTGGGGAGGAAAGGGCGATGATCATCAACGGGCTAACGTGAGATTTTGCGACCGTGACTCCCTGGTTACGGACTGAGGGCGGAAGTTGGGGAAGCGCCCGGTTCACTCGTATCTCGGAAAACACCTCCGCGATGTTCGGATCCAGATCGAGATCGAAATCGATCCGCAATTTCATCGTTCCATCGTTGGCATTGAACGACCGCATGTAAAGCATGCCTTCGACGCCCGCCATAGCCTCTTCAATTGGCGTCGCAACCGAGCTTTCAATCGTAAGGGCGTCCGCTCCGACATAGTCCGTGGTGACTACGATTTCCGGTGGCGCGATTGACGGGAATTGAGCGATAGGAAGCCGCCTAGCTATGATGATTCCCGCAATCACGATCAGAATGGAGATCACAATTGCAGTGACGGGCCTACTGATAAAGAACTTCGACACTAAGAAGCTCGACCAAGACTGATTGGTGGGCCTGCGTTAAGAGGAGGCATCTTGGCCGGCTTTGCATCGACCGTTTGTCCGGTCTTTATATCCTGGAGTCCTTCAATGACCACCCGTTCGGTTGGGTTGATCCCTTGACCGATCACCCAATATGACCCAACCCGGTCGCCAGGTTCCACAGTCCGGAAAGTGACTTTATCGTCGGGTCCCACCACAGCGAGCTCGAACTCGCCCTGCAACTGCTGGACGGCGCGCTGAGGAACCAGCAGCGCGTCTTTCAATACCGAGGTCGCCGCGCGAATTCTGGAATACTCGCCGGGCCGGAGCACGTTCCCCGGATTCGAGAAGATGGCGCGAATCCGCATGGTGCCGGTCGAAGATTCGACCTCCCGGCCAACGATGTCAATTTTGCCCTTGATTGGATAGATGCTGCCGTCGGAGAGTATCAGCTCCAACGAAGATTGCAGCGCGGCATCCTTTGCCAGGAAGAAATCGCGAAGCTTCAGGTATTCCTGCTCGCTGATTGGAAACTGCACCAAAATGGGATCGATCTGGGACACCGTTGTCAGAAGTGTTCGTTGGTCCATTCCGACGAGGTCGCCTATGTTTGCGGCGCGAATTCCGGCAATGCCAGTCACCGGCGACTTCACCTTTGTGAAGTCGAGATTCAACTGGGCAGATTGCAAGGAACTGCGCGCAACCCCGATTTGTGCTTCCGCCGCGGTGACGGCCGCTTTGGAATGGTCGTATTTACCTTTTGCCGACGCAACCGAAGCCAGGTTGGCGAGATTCGATTGTACGGCGTCGTCAAACTCCTGTCGGCTCACAGTGCCGTCCGTTACGAGGGGTGTATACCGCTTTACGTCCAACTGTGTTTCGAGTTGCGCGGCCTCGGCCCGGTCAATCTCGGCCTTTGCGGCGGCTACGTCGGCTGTCGCCTGCGTCAGTCCGGCATTGGCAACGTTTAACTGCGCCACGGCTTGGTCGACAACTGCCTGGAAGGGACGCGGGTCAACCTCGAAAAGAAGGTCGCCCGTCTTGACGAGAGATCCTTCTTGATAGTCTTGCGCTAGCAGATATCCGGTGACCTTCGAATGAATTTCCGCATCAACGAAGCCGACAGTTGTTCCGATCCATTGAGAGTACACGGGAACATCCTGTCGGATCGGTGTACCGACCGTGACCTGGGTAAGACGCGGAGGCGCTGGCTTATGAGAACAACCGCAAACGCTTAAAGTCACGACTGCTAGGGCGAATAGGGAAGGTTTCCATGGGTGCCGGAGCGGACCACGGCTTGGTGATGATCCTAACAGAAAAGCCGCAGGACACGGTTTAGGTCCAGGCGACGTAAAGCACCCTGCCCCCCACAATTCGACGGTCTTCGGAAGAACCCGCAACATGTTTCTCCAGAGCCGAAAAAACACTATCGTCGGTGGGGTAACCGCCGACTCAAGAGGAGCAGCCAGCCTTTTCGATCTCGTCGAAGAGCGCGAAGTAAGCGTCTCCGTTTGATGACCTCCGTCCTGTGCACGAGATGGTCCACAACCGAATCCGTGCTATTTGAAGGCGTGGGCCTCTGAGACAACGTGGGATTGGCGGCGATTCGCCGCAGCCGAGATGCAAAGTCTGCACTTGAAACGCAAATGATGCTAGCAGGCGATCTGCGAAATGCCGGTTTTGGCGCAACCCGTTCTCGGGCTAGACCATGAGACGAGCGGCAATTGTACTTTCTCGCACGGTCTCCGTGTAGTGATAAGGCCTGCGAGAATTGCGGTCACGCTTCGACCTGGCATCCAGGTCGGTGGGGTAGATGAGGTTTATGGCCTGGACGTGGTTGATGCGAACACCGCCCGCCCGAAATGGTTAGGTGGAATCGGTGTGGGTGCTACATTGATGGCCGTGAGGCGCCCGCGGACCGGGCGGAGAAGAAGATAGGTTTCATCGACTCCATCGTGGACCAGCATTCCCGGCGGCGACTGGCCGCTGCAAGTCCCCAGAGCCGAACTCATGAGGCATTTGTTGCTGGAGTGGGCGCAAACCGAGGGCGGGCCGACTCTAGGTGGAAGAACCCGAACCGGGCTGATTGCCTTCCCTGGTAACTGTGCCAAAACCCCATCTGTTTGGGGTGTCCGGAGTCGCTCTTTGAGCGAAAGCAGCTTCCCCAAGTTGTTGATAACAGGCACTTTCGCATGGAGCCAGTAGAGCGTTTGGAGCCGGCGATGGTTCTTCGTAATCAGCAGGTCGCCGGTTCGACCCCGGCGGGTGGCTCCATATCCTCGAAGAATAAAATCCACATAGCACGCCTGCAACGCCTCCGTATGCAGCGCGCGTTTCTTGCGGTGCTTACCCCACACGCCGGGCTCGCCGCGCGCCGGTTTTTCGCGCCGGCCCGTACGATACCCAACGCCGCTCGACCGGAGCGGAAGCGGGGAGAACGATCACCGGAGCGGGGCCTTGCCCCAGTCCGGCCGCGAGCTCCGGCGAGTGGCGCCGGGTCATTCGGATATCCAGCATTTTTTCGATCCGCGCAATCTCGGCGCGCTCGGACCGCGTGCCGAAGGTGGAGGCTGTACCGTCGGCGCCCATGCGCCCCGTCCGTCCGACGCGATGAATGAAGTCCTCGGGAACCTGGGGAAGATCGTAATTCACAACGTGGGAGATCCCATCCACGTGTATGCCGCGAGCCGCCACGTCGGTGGCGACCAGCACGCGGTAGCGTCCTTCCTGGAAACCCTTGAGGGCCTGGTTGCGCTGGTTCTGGCTGCGGTCGCCGTGAATCGCGGCGGTCTTCACACCCTCGAGTGCCAGTCTCTTCGCGAGCCGGTCCGCACCGTGCTTGGTCCGCGCGAACACCAGGAACGACCCTTCCTCCCGACGCAGCATGGTCTCCAGCAATCCGAGCTTTCGATCGTTCTCGACCTCGTACAGGTGGAGCGTCACTTTCTCCGCGGGCTTTGTTGCAGAGCCTACCTCGATCCGCACTCCATGGGGCGCGTGCTTCTCTACGAGGTACTTGACCGAGCTTTCGATCGTCGCCGAGAAGAACAGCGTCTGGCGATCGGCGGGCATCGCGGCCAGGATCTTCTCGATGGTCGGAAGGAAGCCCATGTCCAACATCCGGTCGGCTTCGTCCAAAACCAGCATTCGGACGCCGCTCAGGTTCACTAGGCGCCGTCCCAGAAAATCAAATAGGCGGCCAGCCGTGGCGATCAGGACCCGGGCGCCGTTGCGGATGGCTTTCAATTGCGTGCCTTCGCCCATTCCGCCGACAACGACCGCGGCGCGGACACCACTGCCCGCGGCCATCTGGGCGAAGGCCTCGCCGATCTGCATGGCGAGTTCGCGGGTGGGGCTCAGGACTACCGCGTGAATGCCCGCGGGCGTCCCTTGCTTTCCGAGCAGTTGGATCAGCGGCAAAACAAAAGCGAGCGTCCTTCCGGAGCCTGTTTCGGCCGTGGCGATCAGGTCCTTTCCAGCCAGGGCAGGCTCGATGGCTTCCGCCTGAATGGGCGTCATCTGGGTGAAACCGTGCTTCTCAAGGTTGTTCTTCAAGAGAGCGGACAGAGGGAGTTCAGAGAATCTTTTCATTAAGTGTTTTAGGAGGAGAATCCGCGAGCCGACTACCGGCAAAGGGAGAAGGGGTTGCGATCAACTTCCGTGTAGCTTCATTGTACCAGCTCCGGTGCTCTAATTCAGGGAGAGGCGCTGTCCGCGCCCGGCGGAGAATGGAATATGGCCAGCATCGCCAGACCTCCTTGCGAGGAAGCTGCAATTCGCGCCGGTTCGTGCGAGCACTCGGCTACAACGAACGGCCCTTGGATTCTAGCCGCTACCATCCTCGGTTCGAGCATGGCCTTTATAGACAGCACGGTTGTGAACGTGGCGCTGCCAGCGCTGCAATCGGCCCTGCATGCGACCCTAGCGGACGTTCAATGGGTAGTGGAATCTTACGCGCTCTTCCTTGCTGCGTTGGTCCTCATTGGCGGGTCTTTGGGAGACCTGTACGGGCGCCGTAAGATCTTCGCCGCCGGGGTCGCGCTCTTTACGGTAGCCTCGGCCTGGTGCGGACTTGCACCGAATATCCGGCAGCTCATTATTGCCAGGGGGTTCCAAGGAATAGGCGGGGCGCTGCTGGTCCCCGGCAGCCTCGCTCTGATCAGCGCTAATTTTCCTGAGGCGGAGCGCGGCCGCGCCATTGGAACGTGGTCCGGCTTCACGTCGATCACCACCGCCGCCGGTCCCGTGTTGGGTGGATGGCTCACGGAACACGGCTCGTGGAGATGGGTGTTCTTCATTAATCTCCCGCTGGGTCTGGTCGTCCTGTTGTTAGCTCTCTGGAAAGTCCCGGAAAGCAGAGCCGGCGCGCGTGGCCACCAGTTCGACTGGCAGGGTGGCCTGTTGGCGGCGCTCGGCTTAGGCGGACTCGTTTTTGCCCTGATCGAATCGGCTCCCGTCGCGGGCCTGCTCGGCGCAGTCGCCCTGATTGTGCTCTTACCTTGGGAAGGGCGGTCGCCCTCACCAATGATTCCCCTCCACCTGTTCCGTTCCAGCGATTTCACGGGAGCCAATCTACTCGCTTTCTTGCTCTACTCCGCGTTAAGTGGGGTCTTTTTCTTTTTCCCGCTGAATCTGATTCAGGTGCAAGGCTACACGGCGACCGAAGCGGGGGCGGCCCTGCTCCCATTCATTTTGTTGATGTTCTTCCTGTCGCGCTGGTCTGGTGGACTGATCGATCGATATGGCGCCAAAGTTCCGTTGGTGATCGGCCCACTGATCGCAGCCGCCGGATTCGCACTGTTTACGAAGCCGGGCATTGGCGGGTCCTACTTGACCACGTTCTTCCCCGCTGTACTGGCGCTAGGGCTCGGTATGGCGGTCAGCGTTGCCCCGCTGACTACGACCGTGATGAACGCTGTGGATCAGAGCTACACAGGAGCGGCTTCGGGGATCAATAATGCCGTCTCGCGAATCGCAGGTTTGCTGGCTGTGGCAGTTTTCGGAGCGTTGCTCACCGGGGTTTTTCAGAGCGCTCTGGACCGGCGCCTGGACAGTGCCGCCATAGCGCCGCCGGTACGGGCGGAAATAGAGGTCCAGCGATCCAAACTGGCCGCCGCCGAAACGACGGACGCACTTGGGCGCCAGGTTATCGAGGAATCATTTGTTGCCGGCTTTCGCACCGTGTTGTGGGTGGCGGTGGGGTTGGCGCTCGCCAGTTCCCTAAGCGCTGCGGTTCTGATCAGAGCCGAGGGGCGATCGAGGCATCGATAGCTGCGGGCAGGTTTCCAAGGCGCATTCCACCATACCGCGTCCGCGGTGATTTAGCTGGCGAACGCTCCGGGCAACAGGCGATAGCGACTCCAGAGTCTTCTCGATAGCGATATCGGCACCTGTCCGCGCAAACACTGAGCGGGGATCAACGCGGCGTTGGGAACGGCTTGCGTCCGGCCCAAGCCCGCGGTTCGGGCGTTTTGCGGCAAAAGGGGGGGTAATGGACGAAATCCCCACCAGTCCCACTGGGGACGTGCAAAGGGTGGGGATGGCGAGGCGCCTCGGCTTCAGCTAGGATCGAAAGGTACACAATTCGACGGTTCATCGAAAGGAGACTCCATGTACAGAACTGTGAGACAGCTTTCGGCGGTCGCGTTCACCGCGACGGTGCTTGCTCTTTGCGCAAATGCTCAGGCCACGCGGACCTGGGTTTCCGGTGTCGGTGACGATGCCAACCCCTGCAGCCGCACGGCGCCCTGCAAGACCCTCGCCGGTGCGATTTCCAAAACGGCTGCGGGAGGCGAAATCTCGATTTTGGATCCGGCAGGGGTTGGTGCACTGACCATTACTAAGTCGATCACAATCAACAGTGACGGCAACCTCGGCGGAGTTCTTGTATCCGGAACGCCTGGGATTACGGTTGCGGCCGGTCCGACGGATGTCGTGATCTTGCGGGGTATCTCGTTCAATGGCCTTCTCAATAATGGCACGAATAGCGGCACAAACGGAATCAACTTCACGTCCGGCGCCTTGCTGGTGGTCGAAAACTGCTCGATCTATGGCTTCAACCAGAATGGCATCAACGTTGCGCTTTCGGCCAGTGGCAGTCTTTCCGTGCAGGACGTCAGCATCACGGGCAGCAACACCAGCGGTGGTGTTGTTACTGGGGTCAAGATTAACAGCACGGCCGGGACGACGATCGCCACGCTGAACCGGGTCTCGATCAAGGCTGCCACCAACGGCGTTGACGGGGAGTAGGCCTCACCAACGTCACCAATTCCGTGATTACCGGGAACACCGGTGTCGGCGTGCTCAGCGGCGGTACAGGGACCGTTAGTGTGACCAACAGCCTGTTGGCAGGTAACCAGGTCGCCGTTCAGGCGGACACCGGATCGACGATCCGCCTGTCCAACAACGACGTGTACGACAATAAAACGGGATTCGCCTGCGGCGGCGGCACGCTAGTCTCGGCAGCGAACAACCGGAAGGTGGGCAACGTAGGAGGCAGTCTGCCGGTCTGCGCCCCGACCCAAACCATCACCGTCGAATAGCGGTTCGCACATGCCCATGGGCCGGCTTCGTCCATAATCCTTAGGAGTCCAGCCCTCGATCGGGGACTTCTTGTAATGCTGTGGCTGTGTTCGGGACCGCGTATCCAAGCTCTTTCAGCGTTCCCCCGGCCACAGCAAGAAACTCGGAATGTTCCTGAGCAGTCATCTTGGTTTTCCACCGAGAGACGCGCCCAGGTTGCGGACAGCTCATCGTCAGGCGCTGCTGCTCCAACCTCTGCTCGTGAGTTACGATGACGCTTCCATCGAGGCGGCGGCGCGTCCTGTGCTCAATCAGCCGGGATGGAGTCCGCTCCCAATAGCGAAGCATCTCCGGATGGAATGTCAGGCCGAGGAAGGAGCAGATGGTTTCGAGTGCCGGTTGCGGGTTTGTCACCAGGTCCTCATAGCGCACTTCCATGTACGAGGGCGAACCCAGCCCGGCCTCACGGGCACTCCGAACCAGGCGTTTCCAGTAGGCAGCGAGCGTTGGCATGTCCCGCCCCGGAGCGAACCACATCTTCCGGAGCGAGAGCGCTGCGTCCCTCCCATCCCGAATGATATGGACGAAGTGCGCTTCCGGCAGTATGCTTTGGATCGCTGGGAGGTGTTCGCAATATCCCGGCGTCTTATCGCCGTAGCGAGGCTTGTTCTGCTTTCTTGCATACAGCCGATATAACGCGCGCAAGCCTTCCCCCGCTGTGAACCGCTCTACCCGCTGTAACTCCGTCCAGTACTCGTCCGCTTCGAGTCCGAAGTCCTCCCAACCAGGAGCCTCTGGCGGGAAGGTCGTCACGATGCGGAAGAGATCTTCCTTCGCGAAGCTACCCAATTCAGCAGAGGCTGCGACTCGAGGGAGAAAGCCCGTCTCCGGAGGAATACACAGCAAGGGGTGGGAGTCCAACATGAACCGAAGAAGCGTCGTGCCCGAACGCGGAACCCCGACGATGATCGGCATCGCTCGATTGTCCGTGTCAGTGCGCGGATTCAATGTTCAACCCGACGGCCATTCCAAGCCGATCCGGTGCCCCTGGAAGCTGCGACCAGGCCGCGTATCACTGCGCCCTACCCTCTTCCGCGCTGGCCATCAGACGCAACATCTTGCGATGATCCATCGCCAGACTTCCAGTGACCCGTTTGCCCGGCTGGACGGGCCTGATGACCGTCGCGCCAAGGCTTACTTGGGCGGCTTCGCCGATAATAATGCCATGCACAATCGTGGCACCAGGCCCGATCCAGGCATTCGCCCCCACACTCACGCTGCCATTCAAAACGGCTCCATGCCCGACGAAAACCAGGTCGCCCAGGACGCAATTATGAGAGATGAAGGCGCCGTTCCCCACTCGACAGCCCGCTCCAATACGAGTGCTCTGCCGGAATAGCCCCCGCGCGATTACGGAATTGGCGAAGATCTGGCAGTTGGGGCCGATCTCAATCGTTCCGGCGTGAGCCAATTCAATCGCATCGCCGCGCCGGTGGCTCGTCTGGAAACCCGCAGAGCCAATTACAGCTCCCGCGTGAATGGTTGTGCCTGCGCCCAACACCGCGCGTCCGAGCACGCTGGCGTTGGGTCCGATCGCGACCCCAGCCCCGATTATGACGTTCTTCTCGTCTACCCAGCATCGAGGGTGCAATCGGGCGGAGGGGTGGATGATTGAAGCGAAGTCCCTGCCATAAAAAGCGGTCTCTGTCGCCAGGCGATTGTGGATCTGGAAGAAGCAACGTCTCGGGTCGTCGGCAACCGCCAGTCCGATCCGTTCCGGAAAAAGACCGGCCAATTCCGGCGTGGTAAGGATACACGAGGTCTGCGCGCAGGCTATTGCAGCGGGGACGAACCGGCGGGCTTCCACGAACGCCAGCATCCGGTCCTTTGGGTCGGAAAGGAATGCCAAGTTCGCGAACTCACCATCCCGCGCCACATGAGCGGAAGTCCACGATGCCACCTCCAGGAGCGTCCTCTCCGCTAGTCCGCGGTCTCCCGAATCGACGGTGACCTGACACTCGACCGCTACGGGCTTGGGAACCTGGTCAAACCAGAACTGGAATTCCTGCACCATGGTCAGCACCAACACGTACTGTCCCGGCGCCCCAGGCGCCAACACGCGCATCGACTGAGAGTGCCGTGATCGAGGTCGCACGGGAACGGTCAAAGACGTCCGTTCTCCGTCAAATACGAGGCACCGCCCAGTCCCGGCCTCGAGCCAGTGATAAGCCAGGTTCACCGGAAAGGGCGAGAGACTCGCAAGCACCTCCGCCGAATGGTTGTCGACCTCCACAGAGACCTGCGTCGAGACTCCCGCTTCCATACTGCGAACCGTGTCGAAAGTGCGAAGTCCGATGTCGGCAACTGCTTGGGCCGGGAGCAACGGCATCGCAAACGGCGCCCCCGCCGAACGTAGCCGGGACTCGAGCGAGCCGACACTGTGGGCTAGCGACTCCAGGGTGTCCCCGATTGAAACGGAAACCTCGCCCGGCTCGGCGAGCGCCTCCTCGTAGAGCCTCACGTAGTCGGCAACTGCCGCTTCGAGGGAGGCATCGGCCCTGATGCCTTCGGTAACGCGCGCGGCGTCGGCGGGGTCATAGCAGGCGATCTCGCACCGAATGGCGTCTGGCGTCAGCTCTCGCTGCAGGCATCGCATTCCGAAATTCCACTTCCGCAGCTCCTGAACCGTCGCACTGGTGACCATTGGCCCCAGCATGTGTCCGTGGTATAGGATGACGGCGCAACCGGAGGTAAGTGCCTCCAGCGCACACCTCGCCTTGGCGAACACCAAATCGTATTCGCCGAGTATTTCCTCCGGCCGGCTCGCCTGCGCGTCGATCCCACTGCCCACGATAGCCATTTCCAGTCCTGCTTCCGTGCAGGCCGCCCGAAGCATCTCCAGATCCGCATCTTGCGTGACGTAGTTGCTGAATACCAAGGCCTTCGCCGGCTTCTCGGGAAGCCGCTGGCGCTGTCTGAAGCGTCGTAAGTCTACGGCGTTCGGGATCAAACGCGTCCGCCACTCCGGGATACCCGCTTCAACGACCAAGCGCTCCCGGCAATTCCAATCCACGGCAACATAGCGACGCACGGCGTTTAGCCTCGGCGCGCTATCGTGCCAGACCAAGCGGTCATGGCAGACGAAGATCGCCGGCACAGTCCGGAAATGCGCCAATGCAAGTACGGTCTCGATGTGGTGGTGACCATGGATAATATCCGGTTGGAATGGAACGTCTTCCAGCCGGTCTACCACAGGCACGCCGCCGGCCCCGATCTCGTCGGCGACAACTCCGGGAGTTGGCGAGAAAACGCAAACCTCATGTCCGGCTTGGGCCAATCCCAACGCCAAGTCCCGCGTCACGATCTCTGTGCCGGTCCGGGTGGCCAGCGTGATGTTCGTCAGTAGGACCTTCATGGGGTGTGACGGCTTCGCACAGAACCGATACGTCCAACATTGTCCCACCGCTCAGGCGGCTCTTGGATAGAAGTTTCGGCTAGCTTAGCCTCCAACAACAAGTACCGCTAACCTCGCCAGTACCAACGGGTTGGAACTACGGTGCCCCGGGCCGGGCTTCCCAATCCGCGTGACGAAACTAAAACCTCGCCCGGCGGTGGTTCACGAGGGGCCAGTTCTGAGACGAGGATTTAACTCCTCCAACAAAGACACATTCCGATTCACCATCAGGCGGAATGCCTTTTACATGCCGCGGCGCCCATTCGTCGCAGAGGATCATAGGGCCCGGTCGTGCCGCCGCCGGGCCACGATCCGAGTTTGCATGCGGCCTCCGGCCGGAGATGACCGTCCACGATTTCTCCGTCGGTGCGCGCGAGCACGGGGATCTTGAATCCGAACTCGCGGATGCCGCTGCAGATCCGCTCCACAGGAGCGTCGTTCTTTCGGGGATTGCCGGCGTAGAAAACCAAGCGGTCAGTGGGGCAGATTTGAATTTCGATCGCGGCTTGTAGCGACGTAACCACTGGTGTGATGCCTTCGCTCCCTGAATATCAGTTCGCATTTTCATTCGTCACAGTCCGCAGCAAAAACATTCGAAAGACCTCATGTTCCGGGTGGTGAGGCTCAGAGGAAGGCACACAAGGGGCTCCGTGCCCTCCCGAAGAAATGTCGGGTTTCGGGCCGGAAATGTCGGGTGAATGTCGGGTTCTTTTGAGCAACCCGACATCGAGAAGCTGTTTCAGATCAGCAGCTGGTTCCTAATGGAGGGGATGGAGGGTATTTGAATTTCCTGTAAGTGATTGAAAACATGGAGCGGGAGACGGGACTCGAACCCGCGACGTCCAGCTTGGGAAGCTGGCATTCTACCACTGAATTACTCCCGCTTGCCTGTGTGTTCCGCGACTTAACTGTCCGGCAGGGATTTAGCCGCTTTAGCAGCCTGCCCATACCGTCTCGCAAATCCACCTACCCGACCAAAGGCGCCGGCCTACTTCGCGGCCATTTCACGACATCATCAACATATCATAACGAAGCCGGATTCGGGAGCCGCACGGGGCTGTCTCAGCCGAGGGGCTCGGGATTGCTGATGGAGATCCTGTGGATTCTCCCAATCGACGTCAGGAACCACTCGACTGCGCGCCCGGCCGCTGCGCCAATGCTTCGATATACTGCACTCGAAGGACAATTCGGAGCCCTTTCGGCTCCGCTCGGGAGGTACAAATGTCGATTCTCCGCTTTTCGCGCCGCGATTTTGCGAAAGCCGCCGGCATCGTCGCCGGAAGTTCCTCGCTCGGCCAGATGGTCGGCTGCAAGCAGCCCGCGATGTCTCACCAGGAGCAGAGCGCGTCGCAGGCGGGCGGCCCCGCGGATTACACTCTCGTCATCGCCGTGAAACCGGTGGAACTGGCGCCCAACCGCATCGTCTCGACGACCGTCTATAACGGCCAATTCCCCGGTCCGCTGCTGCGCTTCAAAGAGGGTCAAGCCGTCACCATCGATATTCGTAACCAGACCGATACCCCCGAGCAACTGCATTGGCATGGCCAGTTCCTTCCCACGGATGTCGATGGCTCGGCCGAAGAGGGCACCCCGTTCATCCCTCCGCATGGAAGTCGCCGCATACGGTTCGTCCCCAGGCCTTCGGGATTGCGCTTCTACCACACCCACGTCCGCGCGGGCGCGAATCTCGGCGCCGGACAGTATACCGGCCAGGTGGGTCCCGTGTATATCGAGCCGAAGAATAACCCCGGCAATTACGACCGCGAGGTTTTCCTCACGCTGAAAGAATTCGAACCCACGCTCAGCCGCGGTGGCGACATGGCCATGGATTTCCTGCTGCCCGCAAACACGGTGAAAGAGCTCAAGGACGCCGGCGAGAATGCCATGCGCGCCTCGCTCGGTAAGGGCGCGCCGCATGGCTATGAGGTCGGGTACGGTTCGTTTACCATCAACGGCCGCATGTTGGGTAGCGGCGAACCGGTGCGCGTGAAACAGGGAGAACGAGTTCTGTTTCACATCCTGAACGGCAGCGCGACCGAAATCCGCAGCCTGGCACTGCCGGGCCACACGTTCACGGTGGTGGCGCTGGACGGCAACCCGATTTCGAAGCCGGTGTCCGTGCCGGGACTGTGGTTCGGCACGGCGGAACGGATCTCCGCCATCATCGAGATGAACCACCCCGGAATCTGGATCATGGGCGACATGGCCGATGACGACCGGCAACACGGTATGGGCATCGTGATCGAATATGCCGGCCAAACGGGCAAGCCGCGCTGGATCGCGCCCCCACCGTTCTCCTGGAATTACACGCGGTTCGGGAGTCCGGAAGCGGCGGCTGCCAAACCCGATCAAATCTTCGATATGACCTTCGCCAAGCAGAACGCGGCCGACGCCGGCTTCAGCCAGTGGAGCATAAACGGTGTCGCCTTTTCCGAAGAGCATATGCAGCCCATGTTCCGCCTGAACGCGGGAAAGCGGTACCGGCTGCGGATGCGCAACGCCAGTGACGACATTCATCCCATCCACCTGCATCGCCACAGTTTCGAGCTGACGCGTGTGGCGGGACAGGCGGCGTCCGGCGTGATGAAAGATGTCGTCATGGTCGGCGGCTACCAGGAGATGGAAGTCGATTTTACGGCGGACAATCCCGGAATGACGCTGTTTCACTGCCATCAGCAGGTGCACATGGATTTCGGTTTTATGGCCCTGTTCGAGTACGCGTAAGCCGGCTCCGGGTGGCGTAGTATGGTGAGGTGAATATCCGATTTGCCTTACCCCTCCTGATCGGCCTTATGGTGCCCGCCGCTTTCGGCGAGATCCGTTATATCGCACCCAGCAAGCTGTGGCATCTTGAGGCGGGCCCGGTCTCTTATGTGATCGGTATCAACGAGAGGAACGAGCTTCAGTCGGTCTATTGGGGAAAGCGCCTGTGGCGGGATGACGACCTCACGGCCGCGCGCTCCAACCCCGAGTGGGTCTCCTTCGATAACAGCGGCAATACGACTCCGCAGGAGTATCCGGGCTGGGGCGGCGGACGGTATATCGAGCCGTGTCTCAAGGTCACGCTGCCGGATGGCGTGCGCGATCTCGTGCTCAAGTACGTGTCGCACTCGATTGATGGCGACACTCTGCGCATCGAGCTAAAGGACATTTCTTATGACCTGGGTGTCACCTTGACTTACCGGGTCTATCCGGAGACCGGAATCATTCGCAAGACCGCCGTCATGCGCAACCGGACTAAGGGCGCGCTGACGCTCGAAAGCGCCCAATCGGGATCGTGGAACCTGCCCGCCGGCGATGGATATCGCCTGACCTATCTTTCCGGCCGCTGGGCCGGCGAGGGGCAGATCAATCAGGAACCCATCCACCCCGGCATAAAGACGATTGAAAGCCGGCGCGGCAACACCAGCCACCAGGCCAACCCTTGGTTCGCCATCGACGACGGGCACGCCGAGGGGCGCGCCGCGGAAGAGCACGGCCGCGTCTGGTTCGGCGCACTCGGCTGGAGCGGCAATTGGCGCCTTTCCATCGAGCAGACCCCTCACCAGCAGGTGCGGGTTACGGGCGGGTTCAATCCCTTCGATTTCGGCTACCGGCTGGAGCCGGGCGAATCCCTGGAGACGCCGCCGTTTTATGCGGGCTTCACGGAAGGCGGCTTCGGCGAGGCGTCGCGCATCCTGCATCGCTTCGAGCGGCTGAACATCATGCCGGGCGGCGCCGCGGCGCGCCCGCGCCCGGTGCTTTACAACTCGTGGGAGGCCACCGAATTCGCCGTAGATGAGGCGGGCCAGAAGACGCTGGCCGCCAAGGCCGCCAAACTCGGCGCGGAGCGCTTCGTCATGGACGATGGTTGGTTCGGCGCGCGCAACGACGACCACGCCGGCCTGGGCGACTGGACCGTGAATCCCAAGAAATTCCCCAATGGGCTGAGCCCGCTGATCGATTTCGTCAACAGTCTCGGCATGGATTTCGGACTGTGGGTGGAGCCCGAGATGGTCAACCCCAATAGCGACCTCTACCGGCTGCATCCCGACTGGGCCATGCACTTCCCCGGCCGCCCACGCACGGAATCGCGAAACCAGCTTGTGCTGAATATGGCCCGCGACGACGTGAAGAACTACATCTTCGGCGTGCTCGACCGCCTTCTTGCGGAGAACCCCAAAATCGTGTTTCTCAAATGGGACATGAACCGGAATTTCTCCGAGCCGGGCTGGCCGGAGGAGCCGGTCGAGCGGCAGAAGGAGCTGTGGGTCGCTTACACGCGCAACGTTTACGACATCATCGACCGCCTGCGCGCCAAGCACCCGAAGCTCGAAATCGAATCCTGCTCGGGAGGCGGCGGCCGGGTGGACCTGGGAATCCTCAGCCGGGTCGAAGAGGTATGGACTTCCGATAATACCGATGCCTTCGACCGCCTGCGCATCCAGGAAGGCTTCACCTACGCTCATACGCCCAAGGTCATGATGGCCTGGGTGACCGACGTACCCAATTTCAATGGCCGCTCCACGCCGCTCGAGTACCGCTTCCTGGTGGCCATGATGGGGTCGCTGGGAATCGGTGGGAATCTGAATAAGTGGTCCGAGAGTGACATGGCCCTGGCCGCGCGCATGGTGGAGCTGTACAAATCCATCCGCTCGACGGTGCAGGAAGGCAAGCTCTACCGGCTGTTTTCGCCGCGTGCCGGCGGCTTTACGGCCAACCAGTACGTCTCCGAAGATGGACGCCAGGCCGTTCTGTTCGCCTTCCGCAGCGCACAGGATTTCGGCTATCCAGCGCCCACGGTCAGGCTCTCCGGGCTCGACGAGAAGGCCGTGTACCGTGTGAAGACGATTGACGACAAACTCATCGGCGGATTGGCAGCCGTGAGCGGTGCCTATCTGATGAATCGGGGCCTCGATCTGCGCCTGACGGGCGATTTCGACAGCACGGCGGTAGTTCTGGAACGCGCCCAGTAAGGTGGCACGCCGGGCAACTTTCGCCCTTGCGTTGGGTTAGAACAGATATATATAGGTCCGATAATTGCGGATCGGCTGTTCTATGCCCAGCACGTCAAATCGCTTCTCCGGAGTTGCTTGCCTTTTGATTTCAGCGTGCTGGGCATCGGCGCCGCCGCCGGGCGCGGCTCCGTTCGAGACCCCGGGCCCGCTGGTTCCCCGCAACCGGATCGACGAGTTCGTCTTCGCCCGCTGGAAAGCGCTGGGCATTCAGCCGGCCGATCTGTGCTCCGATAGCGTCTTCCTGCGGCGCGCCTGGCTGGATGTCGCCGGCACCTTGCCGACCGCCATGCAAGCCGCGGATTTCCTCAACAGCAGCGACCCCAACAAGCGCAGCGCTCTCATCGATCAACTGCTGGAACGCGAGGAGTTCGCCGACTACCAGGCCCTGAAGTGGAGCGACCTGCTGCGCGTCAAGGCCGAGTTCCCCATCAACCTGTGGCCCAATGCCGCCCAAGCCTATTACCACTGGATACGCACCTCGCTGCGCCAGAACCAGCCCTATGACCGCTTCGTAAGCGCGCTGCTCACCGCGAGCGGCAGCAATTTCCGCGACCCGCCCGTGAACTTCTATCGCGCCATGCAGAATCACGAGCCGGCCGGAATCGCGCAGACGGTGGCGCTGACGTTCATGGGAGCGCGCGCCGAAAAATGGCCGCCGGAGCGACTGGAGCGAATGGCCGCGTTCTTCTCCCGCGTGGGATACAAGCACACTGGCGAATGGAAAGAGGAGATCGTTCTCTTCGACCCCGCCAAGCCGGCGGAAGCCCGCCCGCTCACCTTTCCGGATGGCGGGCAAATCCGCCTCTCGCCCGATCAGGACCCGCGCGCGGCTTTCGCCGATTGGCTGATCGCCCCGCGCAACCCCTGGTTCGCGCGCAGCATCGTGAACCGCGTCTGGTACTGGCTGCTGGGCCGCGGCATCGTCCAGGAACCGGACGATATCCGCGACGATAACCCGCCCGAGAATCCCGCTCTGCTGGCTTGGCTCGAAGGCGAGCTGGTGATTTCGCATTACGACCTGAAACACATCTACCGCTTGATCCTGAACTCCAGCACGTACCAGCTTTCTTCCATCCCCCGAGCCGAACCCGCGGCCGCCGCTGCCCACTTCGCGGTTTATCCGCTGCGGCGTCTGGATGCCGAGGTGCTCATCGACGCCCTCTGCCAGATCACCGGCACCAGCGAAACCTACACCAGCGCCATCCCCGAGCCGTACACCTTCATGCCGGATTTCCAGCGCGCCGTCGCGCTTCCGGATGGCAGCATCGGCAGCTCGTTCCTGGAGATGTTCGGCCGCCCTCCGCGCGACACGGGTCTCGAATCGGAGCGCAACAACCGCGTCACGGACGCCCAGCGGCTCTACATGCTCAACTCCAGCCAGATCCAGCGCAAAATCCAGCAGGGGCCGAAGCTGGTGGCGCTGATGCGCGAGGTGCGCAATCCGCGGGAGCTGGTATCGCAGGTCTACCTGACGATACTCTCGCGCTACCCCACCGAGGACGAGTGGAAGCTGGTGGCGGCGCACGCGCAATCCGGCTCCGGCAAAGGGCCGGCAGCCACCGTGGATCTGGCTTGGGCACTCATGAACAGCGCCGAGTTTCTGTACCGGCATTGAGAGGATACACGAGATGAACTCTGCTCTACGCTGGCTGCCGATCTCCAGGCGGGAAGCTTTGCGCGAGGGATTCTTCGGCGCGGCGGTCGTGCTGTGGGCCGGCCGCCTGGCCGGTGCGGCGCCCACGGCTGCGGTTCCGGCGACCGGGCCCGCCAAGGCGAGATCCGTGATCCAGATCTGGATGTGGGGAGGCCCCGCCCACCTGGACACCTTCGACCCCAAGCCGGAGGCCGGCGAAAATTACTGCGGCCCGCTGAACAGCCCCATCGAGACCAATGTGCGCGGCGTGCGCATCGGCGAGCTTCTTCCGCTGCTGGCCAAGCAGGCGGACAAGTACTCGCTCATACGCAGCATGACCCACGGCGTGTTTGCGCATGAGACGGCATCTTACACCATGCAGACGGGCCGCATCGCCGGCGGGCATGAGGTCTATCCCAGCGTGGGCGCGGTGGTCTCGCTTTTCAAGGGCTACAACGCCGGATACAAGGGGCTGATTCCGCCGTATATCGTGCTCACCCAGCCGCAGGGCCGCTTCTCCGAAGCCGGCTTCCTCGGCTCGCGCTACCAGCCCTTCGCCACCGGCGGCGACCCGGGGCAGGCGCGCTTCGTGGTGGAGGGTGTGGTGGCGCAGGGAATTTCCGATCAGCGCCAGCGTGAACGGCGCGAGTTCCTGCACCAGATCGACACGCTGGGGCGCGCCATGAAAGGCGACACCCAGTTGACGGGCATGGATCGCGCCGAGGAGCAGGCTTACGAGCTGATCCTGGGAGACGCCGGCAAAGTCTTCGACCTCTCGCAGGAGAAGGACCCATTGCGCGACCGCTACGGCCGGAACACCTTCGGCCAGTCGTGCCTGGCTGCCCGCCGCCTGGTGGAGCGCGGCGTTCCCTATGTGACCATCAACTATCAGGGAGGCTGGGACACTCACAAGCAGAACTTCCCGGTGATGCGCCGCCGCCTGCCGGAAATGGATCAGGGCTTGGCCACGCTGCTCCAGGACCTTTCCGAGCGCGGGCTGTTGGCCACGACGGTGGTCTGGTGGAACGGCGAATTCGGCCGGACGCCCAAAGTGTATTGGGAAGCGCCCTGGAACGGCGGGCGCAACCATTGGGGCGACGTCTTCTCGGCGCTGGTGGCCGGCGGCGGTTTCAAGGGCGGTCACGTGGTGGGATCGTCGGATGCCAAGGGCGAGCAGGTGAAGGACCGGCCGGTGTACCCCGCCGATCTCATCGGCAGCATCTATGAGCTGATGGGTATCGATCCCGATGGCAAGCTGCCCCATCCCACGGGCCTCGCCGCGCGCGTCACGCCCACCGCCGCGGAAGGACTGCCAGCGGCCGGACGGCTGAAGGAGATCATGTGACGCCGCGCGCCCCGGCCCTCGCCGCGTTGACCGCCTTCTTCGCGCTGGCCGCGACCGCGCAGCAGCAGCAGGTGCCGCACTTGGGCTATGTCTATCCCGCCGGCGGACGGCAGGGCACCAACGTCGAAATTCGCGTGGGCGGGCAATTCCTGAACGGCGCAAGCTGGGCGTACATCTCCGGGCGCGGAGTGGAAGCCGGCCTGGCGCGCTACGTCAAGCCGCTGACCGGAGCGGAGGCCCAGAAGCTGCGCGACGAGATGCAGCAGCTGAACCAGAAGCGCACCGCCGCGCTGCAGCCGGCGCCGGGCGATGGGCCCAAGCCCGCTCTTACGGATGCCGATAAAAAGCGGATGGCCGAGATCCGTGAACAGCTCGATGAGGTCCAGCGCAGGAATTCCATTCCCGGGATTGCCGAAATCGCGATTCTCCAGGTGACCATCGCTCCCAATGCCGCGCCCGGCCCGCGCGAGCTGCGCCTCGAAACGGCTGCCGGCCTGACCAATCCGATCGTGTTCTGCGTCGGCGAACTGCCGGAATATACGCGCCAACTGGCCCGCGTCGCACCCGCGTACAACGTGGTCAATGGCGGGACTCCCGTCAACCGCGCCGTGCCCCGCCCTCCGGAGCCGCCCACGGAGATCGCGTTGCCCATCGTCTTCAACGGCCAAATGATGCCCGGAACCTGTGACCGCTATCGTTTCCAGGCCAGGAAGGGCCAGCAACTGACAGTCGCGGCCGCCGCGCGGGAACTGACCCCCTACATCTCCGACGCGGTCCCCGGCTGGTTTCAAGCTGTGCTGACGCTGCGCGATGGCGCAGGCACGGAACTCGCCTCCGCCGATCACTTCCTCTTCCATCCCGATCCGCTGCTGAGTTACCGGATCCCCACCGATGGCGTGTACGTTCTGGAGATTCACGATTCGATCTATCGCGGGCGCGAAGATTTCGTTTACCGCGTCGCCATCGGCGAGTTGCCCGTCATCACCGCAATCTTTCCTTTGGGCGGGAAGGCCGGCGCGCGGACGTCCATCGAGACGCTCGGCTGGAATCTGCCGGCCCCGCGGACCGTGGAGCGTCTCAAGGGGAAGGAGCAGGGCGTCTATCCCATATCGCTGCGCAAAGACGGGTTGACCTCCAATCCCGTGCCGTTCGCCGTGGACGATCTGCCGGAGACAATGGCTAAGGCCGGCATCGACAGGCGGGAGCGCGCCCAGCGAGTGAAGCTGCCCGTCGTCGTGAACGGACGCATCGCGCAGCCCGGCGATACGGCATTTTTCCGCATTTCGGGCCGCGCCGGCGATGAGATCGTAGCCGAGGTAAAGGCGCGCAGGCTCGGCTCGCCGCTCGATTCCACGCTGCGCCTAATGGACGTCGCCGGCCGGGAACTGGCCTTCAACGACGACTTCGAGGACAAAGGCGCGGGCCTGCTCACCCACCAGGCGGATTCGCGCATTTCTTTCACACTGCCGGCCAAGGGGAACTACTACCTGCGATTGGCTGACGCGCAACGCAAGGGTGGGCCGGAGTATGGCTACCGGCTGCGCATCGGCCATCCGCGGCCGGATTTCGAATTGCGCGTGGTGCCCGCGAGCCTCAATCTGCGCGCCGGCTCCACCGCTCCCATCACGGTCTACGCGCTCCGCGAGGATGGCTTCGCCGGCGAAATCGCGCTCGCGTTGAAAGACGCGCCGGCCGGCTTCGCGCTAAGCGGCGCCGCGATCCCCGCCGGACAGGACAAAGTGCGGCTCACCGTGACCGCGCCGCGTACTGCCGTGACCCGGCCGCTTGCGATTCAATTGACCGGGCAGGCCAGGGTCGATGGCCGCGACGTGCATCGCACCGCCGTGCCGGCCGAGGACATGGAGCAGGCTTTCGCATATCATCACCTGGTGGCCGAGGGCGCCTGGATGGTGCAGGTCTCCGGCGCCGGAGTCCCCTGGAGGCCCGTCGCCACGCCGGTCAAGCTCCCATCCGGCGGCGCGGCCTCCGTGCAGCTCTTCGTTCCTCCGCGGCTCCTCTCGGGAGTGCAAATGGTCTTGGACGATCCTCCCGAAGGGATCTCGATTCAGCGTGTAACGCTCGCCGGCGATGGCGTCTCCGTGCTCCTGCGCGCCCAGGCGGATAAAGCCAGGCCGGGGTTGAAAGGGAATCTCATTGTGCAGGCCTTTCGTGAAGTCACTCCCACTGCTGGAGGCGCCAACCAGGCTCGCCGCCGCCAGCCGTTGGGCACCTTGCCCGCCATTCCGTTCGAAGTGCTGGAGCCGCAGGCGCCACGCAAATAGCTGAAGACTCGCGAATTGGGCGTCCAATTGCACACGTTTTAGCAATGCAAACCCGAATCGCCTTTTTGGCCATGGCTGCCGTGTTGCCCGCCGCGGCCCAGTTGTGCAATCCGCAGAACGTCCAGGGCGCCTACGGCTTCCGGCTTGCGGGCACCACGACCATTTCCGGCGATACGAAGCCGGTGGCCGGCATGGGCCGCCTCGAGTTCGATGGCCAGGGTTCGTTGAGCGGCACGTCCTCGGTGAATTTCGCCGGCTACCTTCTCGGCAACCCCGTCACCGGCAACTACGAGGCGCACGCTGATTGCAGCATCACCTGGAACCTGCAGGACGATTCGGGGGCCTTCCAGCATTTCGCCGGAACCCTGACGCCGGATCTGCGGCGCGCCGCCTTTCACCAGACCGATCCGGGCGGCGCGCGCAATGGTACCCTGGCCAAGGTGGCGCCGGTATGCTCGAGCGCCGGCCTCCAGAGCCGCTACGACTTTTCGATTTCCGGAAACGCCATCCCGATGAATCCCGGCGAGACCGCGCACCGGATTTCGCTCGATGGCGTCCTGACGGCCGATCCCGCCGGCAATCTGGCATTTCTGAACGGCGACGCCGCTACCCCGGCGGGACACGCGTCGGTGGATTCGGACTGCATCGTGGAGCTGGATTTGACGCCGCCCCAGGGCGCGCCCATGAAATTCCGCGGCGTGCTGGTGAGCGACGGCAAGGAAATTCTGGCCATCGATACCGACCCGGGAACCGCCGCGAACGCTCGCTTCCGCTCCCGCTGACCGCCGCCTCGGTATCGCCGGTCATCGCGGCGTACCGCCTGCGATATACTTGCCTGTGACCCTCCGAACTGCGTTGCTCCTCATCGTCGGCGCTTCCTTCCTCACAGCGGCGGAAAACATTGTGCCGCGTGTCGATACGGAATTGCCCTCCTTGCTGACGCTCTACAAAGATTTCCATCTGCATCCGGAACTGTCCGGCCATGAGGAGCGGACCGCGGCGGCGCTCGCACGCGAATTGCGGAACGCCGGATACACGGTAACGGAGCACGTCGGCAGGTATGCCGATGGCCGCCCGGCCGACGGCGTCGTCGCGCTGCTCAAGAACGGACCCGGTCCCACGCTGCTGGTGCGTACCGAAATGGACGCCCTGCCCGTCGAGGAAAAGACCGGACTCGCATTCGCGAGCCAGGTCCGAACCAGGAACGACGCCGGCCAGGAGGTCGGGGTTATGCACGCCTGCGGGCACGACCTGCACATGACCTCGTTTCTGGGCACCGCCCGAATGCTGGCCAATCTGAAGGACCGGTGGAGCGGAACGCTTCTGTTGGTGGGGCAGCCGGCCGAGGAAACCATCGTCGGCGCGAAGGCCATGCTGGCCGGAGACATCTACGCCCGTTTCGGCAAACCGGACTTCGCCATCGCGCTGCATGACGATCCCTATATCGAAGCCGGAAAAATCGCCGTGCTTGCCGGGCCGGTGCTGGCCAGTTCCAATTCCGTGGATGTGACGATCCGCGGCGTGGGCGGTCACGGCGCGCGCCCCGAGATGACCAAAGACCCGGTCGTGATGGCGGCGGAGTTCGTCCTGGCCCTGCAAACCATCGTGAGCCGCCAGATTTCGCCGCTCGATCCGGCGGTGGTGACCGTGGGATCGATCCACGGCGGGTCTAAACACAACGTCATTCCCGACGAGGTGACGCTTCAGATCTCGGCGCGGGCCTTCAGCGAGGCAGCGCGCAGGACGATTCTGGCGGCGATTGAGCGCACCGCGCGCGGCATAGCGGTTGCCGGCGGCGTGCCCGAGGACCGTATGCCCATCGTCCGAGTAAACGAGAACGAGGCCGTTCCGGTCACTTACAACGACCCGCGGCTCGCCCAGCGGCTGAAGCCGGCATTTGTATCGGCTTTAGGGGCGTCCAACGTGATCGACGGCCGCCCGGAAATGGTGAGCGAGGATTTCGGTTTGTTCGGCCTCGAGAACCAACAGATTCCCGTGTTCATGTTTCGCCTCGGCGCCACCGATCCCGCGCGGCTGCGGGAGAGCGAGCGAACCGGGAAGCCGCTGCCCAGCCTGCACTCGAGCCAGTTCTATCCGGATGCGGAACGAGCCATCCGAACCGGTGTCATCGCCACCACGGCTGCGGCGATCGAACTGCTGCGGCGATAGGTCTCCCGGGCCGAAGCGCGCTACCGGAGCCGGGGTGCGCTACTTTTGGCGTCGGTCGGCGTCGTCGTGGTGCGCGTCGTTCCATCCTTCCCGGAACTCTTTACCGGCATTGCGGAGCTCGCGTTCCGCCTCCTTGGCATCCCGCTTGGCCTCCCGCGATGCCCGGTAGGCGTCTCTTCCAGCCTGACGAGCGGCCGGCCCTTCCCGGCGATCGTTATTCCCGGAATTGCATGACATCAAGCCAATTCCCATGAACAGCACGAAGGCGATGGACGCAGTACGCATGGGCACCCTCCGGAAAGCAACCTGCAACTTCGGTTCCATGTGGGTTTCGCCGGACTAATGGCAAGTGGCGCGGCGCTACAATACTTACGGGCGCGATGCGGGGCCGCTGCGCGGGCGGCAGCGGAACGGAGTCACCCTCCGCGACGGGCCGTCCCGGGGAGCATAAACCCAATAGCTACAGCAGGATGAGCCTGCTGTCACGCCCGCAACAATGCCAAAGGTGTTAATAACCGGGATGAGAGAGCGCGGCCTACAATCCGGCGTGGTAGCGGGAATCGTCACCATCGCCGCGCTGTTCCTGGCGGCCTGTGCGGCACCCCCCAAGGCCGAAAAGCCAAATCCCGACCCCGCCAAGGAACCTTCCTATGCGGACGCGGTCGGGCAACTCACGGCGCTGGACAGCCAGGCCGAAGACCTGTTAAAGCGCGGCCGGAGCGATGAGGCCGCCGCGGCGATCACCAGGGGCCAGCCATTACAGGCCAAGCTGCTCGCGGCGCCGCACCCCACGCTCGAAGCGATGGAGGCCGTCTCGGATCTTGACGATCTGTACGCCCGTATGCTCCTGTCCAACGGCCACGACGTGTGGGCGCGCAGTTTCTATGAGAAGAACGCCGCGCGCTGGAAGCTGTGGAAGCCTCAGACGCCAGACACTTTACGCCGGCTCAGGCAAGCGCAAGCCGGCATGGCGGAATGCGATCGCCGCATGAAGTCGTGAGACTAGGACATCCGGGCCGTTAGCCCTCCGGGCGTTCGCCAGGAGCCGGCACAAAAACGACTTTGTAGGCCTGTTTGGGACTGCTCAGCAACAGATCGAACGCCTGCTGGTAGCCGGCGAGCGGAAAACAGTGTGAGATCATGAACCCGGCCTGGACCTGCCGCGAGAAGATGAGGTCGTATGCCTCGCGGACGTCATCGTAGAACGCGTTCGAAGAGGTCGTGATAGTCCTCTCGGATCCTAAGAGGCCGGCATTCACAGGCAGGGAAGCCGCGTGGACGGCCAGGTTGACGTATGTTCCCGAGGCCTCGAGCAGGGGGAGCGCTTCGGAGACCGTTTCCTCGGTCCCGACCGAATCGTAGATGGCGGCCACTTCCGGGCGGCCGAGATTCGCCGCCAGGACTTCGCGAATCGGCTGGCCCGGTTCGATGACGGTAACGTCGAATTGGGCCAGCATGCGCCGGGCAAGCGCGGATGTTTCGTCAACAAATACCTTTCCCGCGCCGCGAGCCTTGGCTACCTGGGCAATGCTCAACCCCACCGGCCCGCCTCCGATGCACAACACCACGGCGCCCTGGGGAATCCTGCTTCTTCCAACCACGTGGACCGCGACGCCGAAAATATCCGCCATGGCGGCCTCCTGGAAGGAGATCTCCTCGGGAATCGGGTATAGCAGGTCGCCCCAGCCCAGGCAGTATTCGGCATAGGCGCCGGGATAGAACTCCATTTCTCCCCAGCCCTGCCCATGGCCGATGTGAATCGTGGCGTTACAGAGATTATGGCGGTCGGAGCGGCAAAACCTGCATTCTCCGCAAACGCGGTACGGCTGTACGCCGACGCGGCGGCCCAGCAGGTTTTCATATTTCGCGGAATTCACCTGCACCACTACGCCCGCATATTCGTGCCCCATGATGATATTCGGGGGATTGTCGACATGGTGCCCCAGCGTGTGCAGCGCCCAGGGATTTTCGCCGTTCCAGTAGCGCAGGTCGCTGCCGCAAATCCCGCACGCCTTCACGCCGATGAGCACATGTTCCGCCCGCGTCAGCTTGGGCGTGGGCACCTCCATGCACTCCAGGACTCTCGGACTCCTCAGCACCACAGCCTTCACGCATACACCTCCGCGCCGATAGAATTCGCCATCATCATACTTCCTGTATCTTATCCGCGCAGAAGAGCCGCCGGGTAGCTGAGACGGCCGGAGAAAGTGGCACTATGGGATTGCAAACTGCCGGAACCGCGAAGTCGATCTGTTCCAAAGGGCGGATGCGGTGCCCATCCTGTTAAGAATTGTTATCGCCGCCCCCAAAACATCTATAAACTTGCATTCACATCCCCGACGGATTTTAACATCGAAGGACGTCCAGGCTTTTGCGCCTGATTCCAGCAGGCCGGGGGCAATCTCGCATTCCGGCGAAAGGACGACCATGCGAAGGTTTTTGACAGTTCTATTCATCATGGCTTCCGTGATGGGCGCGCAGGAGTTCCGCGCTACGTTAGAAGGAACCGTAATCGATCCCAATCAGGCCGTGGTGCCTGGGGCTCAATTGACGCTCGTCAACGTCGAAACTGCCGTCGAACATCAAACCACTTCGGGGGCCGACGGCCACTACGTCTTTGGACTGCTAACTCCAGGAAAATACTCGCTTACCACCAAGGCTGCGGGCTTCAAAACCGACAAGCACGACAGCATCCCGCTGAACGTCGGCGACACGGTTCGGCTGGATATCGATCTCGCCCTGGGAGAAGCCAGCGAAAGCATCGTGGTTTCGGCCAATGCCGTGGCCGTCGCCATCGATTCCAGTTCGCTTGGATCGGTGGTCCGGCAGGACATTGTCGATAGCCTTCCTCTAAAGGGTCATGGAACCTTACTCATGTTCGAGTTATCGGCGGGTGTTGTGAGCCCCATCTTCCCGGACGATGTCCGGGCCATCGACCAGATGCACAGCGTCCAGTACACTTCCAACGGCTCGCCGTTGGGTACGGGCGACGTCTCGCTGGACGGTGTATCCGACATGGCGGATGTGAACCGGGGCTACTACATCGCGGCGTATCAACCCTCCGCCGACTCGATTGCCGAGTTCAAACTCCAGTCCGGCACGCTGCCCGCCGAGTATGGGCGCTCTTCCGGCAGCATCTCGAACATTGTTACCAAGTCCGGCACCAACGATGTGCACGGCACCATGTTTGAGAACATGCGCAATTCGGCGTTGGACGCGAACTCGTTCTTTAATAATGTATCGGGGACCAAGCTGGCAGTCTATCGGCAGAACAACTTCGGTTTCACGATTGGCGGGCCGGTGTGGCTGCCCAAAATCTATAACGGCAAAAATAGGACCTTCTTCTTCATGAGTTACGGCGGCTTGCGCGCCACCTCGGCGTTCGGCGGAGGGCGGTTGAATGTGCCGACCGCGCAGATGCGCACGGGCGACTTTTCACAGGTGCCGACCCCCATTTACGACCCCTACTCGGTGCAGCCCGTCAACGGCGTGCAAACACGAACCCCTTTTCCGGGCAACGTGATTCCCGCCTCCGAGCAGGACCCCGTGGCCAAGAACCTGATGCAATACTGGCCTACGCCCAACGTCGCCTCCAGCACGTCCAGCCCCTGGGTGGGAAATTACAGCTCGGGCGGCGGCGCCTTCCCGTCCGGGTATGACTTCTTTGACATGAAGTTCGACCAGACCATCAGCTCGAAGCAACAGATCTTCGCGCGCGTGAATTTCGGACCCGGTTCTCTCTGGAATCCTTATGATTTTCCGGGACTTGCCTCACCGGGCAGGTTCGAAAACAAGCGCCCCAACCAAGGCGCCACGCTTAGCGATACCTAAGTCTTCAGCCCCCGCATCGCGGCCGCCTTCCGCTTGGGATTCGAGCGCACCAATAACACCACGACGCCGTACTCGAACGGGTTCAACGTCTCCAGCCTGGGCTTCCCGGCGTCCTTCGTAAATGCCACCCAGGCAGCGGCTTTCCCGAACATCAGCTTTAACGATGGCATCGAGAGCCTGGGACAGACTGGTTTCGCCAACAACCCCGGGCAGGGCATCTCCACCGAAGACCAGGTGACCATCAGTCACGGCAAGCACATGTTCAAAACGGGAGTCGATATCCGCGACCTTCGCGGCAGCCAGTTTACCGACTCGACGCCCGCCGGCACGTTCAGTTTCGCCTCGAACCAGACCGGGGGACCGAACGCGGCCACGCCTACCGGCGGGTTCGGCCTGGCTTCGATGATGCTGGGATTCGGTTCGTCCGGCTCCGTCCTCACCGCCCCGGCCATATCGTGGCAGCAGGTTTACTACGGCTTCTACTTCCAAGACGATTTCCGCATGAGCTCCAAGCTAACCCTCAACATAGGATTGCGTTGGGAACATGAGACTTCGCGCACGGAGAGCTTCAACCGCGAGGTTGTCGGGTTCGCCTACAACACCCCTACAGGGATTCAGGTGCCGGGTTATAACCTGAACGGCGGCTTGATGTACGCCGGGAAGAACGGCGCGGCGGACGGCATGTACAACCCCGATATGCACAATTACTCGCCGCGTTTCGGTTTCGCCTACTCCCTGGATTCAAAAACCGTGATTCGCGGCGGCTATTCCCTGATGTACATACCGATTCCGACGACCCAGATCACCACTGGATACTCGGTGACTTCCCCCTGGGTGACCAGCCTCGACGGCGGCATTACGGTTACGAACAAGCTGAGCAATCCCCTCCCGAACGGAGCGCTTCCGGTAACCGGCAACAGCCTGGAATTCTCACGCTCGCCTACGTTGGGAGCCGCTCGATCCACCTGCTGGCCGGCAGCAACGTGAACATCAACCAGGTTCCGGCCCAGGATTTCGCCCTTGGCTCGGCACTCACCCAGACGGTTCCCAACCCGTTCTACGGCATATTCACCGCGGGGTCGTTCACCGGAGCGAGCCACCTCCCTGGTGTTTCAGGACGGAACCGCGGAGGCGTTCAGCGTAACCGGCGGAACTTATTTCAGCGACGCCATCCGGCCGCTCGTCGTGGGTGATCCGAACCAGGGGATCACGGGCGGCCCCGGTTCGCGGCTGACGAATTACTTCAACACCGCGGCATTCGCCCGGCCGGCGAATTTCACCATGGGCAACGTGGCGCCGCGTATCGGGTCGGTGCGCGCGCCTGGAATGAACAACGTAAACCTCGCATTGGGCAAGACTTTTGCCATCACTGAGAGGTTCAAGGCGGAGCTGCGGGCCACGGCTTTCAACTTCCCCAATCATCCGGTCTTCAGCGGTCCCGGGACCACGCTCGGCAGCTCGTCTTTCGGAATCGTCAGTGCGCAGTCGAATGCCAGCCGCCAGTGCGAGGTCGCGATGAAGCTTCGGTTCTGATAGCCGGGGGCCTCCCCTAGAAAATGCGGTAGGCGGAGGCCCCCCAACTACTCGAAAGGAAAGCACTCATGTCTCTTACGAGAAGGTCTCTGCTCGGCTGCGCCGCGGCCGTTCCCATGCTGGGTTCCGCCCAGACCAAGGCGCCGTTCCGCAAGCGGGTTCACCCGCTGGAGGGCGTCGCCCGCGAGAATCTGAAGATCACGGACGTTAAAGTGACCATCATGTCTTATGCCTTGGCCCCGGATAGGCAGTGGGTTACGGCCAAGGCGGTCACCTGGAAAACCGACCTCATCCTGGTGGAGATTTTCACGGATAAGGGCATCGTGGGCATCGGCGAAACCAGTCCCTATGCCGGGCCGGACCGGGTGAAGAAAACCATCGACGAGCTGATCCGTCCCGCGCTGATCGGGCAGAATCCGTTCGACGTGGATTGCCTGGGCGTAGCCTGGAGCGGCAGCCAGGCGTTTGGCGGTATCGACGCGGCGTGCTGGGACATCATCGGCAAAGCCAAAGGCGTGCCGGTCTACAAACTGCTGGCCACGGACGTGGAACCGGTGACGCACCTGCGCATGTACGCCAGCGGAGGGGTCGAATACGCCTGGTACAAACGGCCGGACGACCTTATCGACGAAGCCGTGCGCCACAAGGAAGAGGGATACACGGCGTTCAAGTTCCGCTACGGTTCGGAATGGGCCAACAGCGGAATCACCGTGGCGAAGTACGTGCCCTACCTCTACCGCATGCGCAAAGCGGTGGGTCCGGATTTCGACCTGATGCAGGAAAGCAATATGCGCCTGACGCTGGCGGAGTGCCTGGAACTGGCTCCCGTGCTGGAGGAGTTGAAGTTCCACTGGTTCGAGGAGCCCATCAGCACGCGCCCGCCCGACGCCCTGGAAGGATATCTGAGGGTTCGCGAAGCCTTGCCGCACGTCATGGTTTCGGGCGGCGAGGGCCGCGCCAACCGCTTCGAATTCAAGGAGTGGATCGACCGCAACGCCTACGATATCGTGCAGCCGGACTGTAACGTCACGGGCGTGACGGAAGCCTGGCAAATCGCGCGCATGGCCAACCTGAGAAAGAAGTACTGCTGCCCGCACAACTGGCACGGCGGTCTGACCACCATGGCCAACGCGGCGCTGGTGGCGGCCATCCCCAATCGCCACATGCTGGAGCTGAACCAGACCTACAACCCGTTCAAAGAGGAGATCTTCAAGGATCCGCTGGTAGTGAAAAAAGGCTACATGGATCTTCATGACCGTCCGGGCTTTGGCATGGAACTCAAACCGGGGATCGCGGAGAAGTTTCCCTATTTGCCCGGGCGCTACGACAAACCGAATCCAGACCTGCCGCCCCTGTAGCGGGCGGCGCCGAACGCTAGCGCACCGTCCGGTCCAGCACGCGGTGCGCTTCGTACCGGAAGGAGATCAGCAGCACGTTATCGGTGCGTCCCTTGACCACCACCTGGTAAGCGCGCGGGAAGCCGTGGATACCTTCCTGGCGGAAGCGGCCGCGGAGCTCGCGGAGGCTGTCCGGCGAGCTGAAGAATTCGGCGGCTGCCTGGCAGCCGGCCGACATCGCACAGCTCAACAGCACGGTTCGTTTGTTGCTCCCGGGCGTGTCGTCGCTCGGCATCACCGTCAACAGCCCCGGAATCTCCCGTGTGTGTCCCGGGATTGCGACTTCCGGCGCCACCATGAACGGGTGGGCTACGCCTGCCCGCTCCCCAACCACAAAATCCCGCACCGAAGGGTCGTATTCCACGCTCAGCGGGGCCCGCTGAAGCTGCTGGAATACCGTCGGGATCACGGTGGGATCGCCGATCAGTATGGCGTTGCGGCCCCGCAGGGCGGCCAGGCGAATCGCGATGTCGGGCAGCACCTGGTACGACACCCGCATGGCTTCCAGAGTCCTGGCCGTAGTTATGGCCGCCATAGCCTCGCCGAACCTGAGCGACTCCGACTGAAGCATGTGTAAGTCGTCGGACTCCGGTCGGGGCGTCCGCCTCTCATAAAACTCCGCCACGCTCGGAGGGGCGGCTACGTCGATGGCGTCGCGGGGTTGGGAGCCGCCCGGAAACGACCGTACCATGAGATGAACCGGAAGGCCCAGCACCAGCACGGGATTTCCATCGGGGGCCACCAGCGGTCCCCACGCCTCACGAATCACTGGGTCTACGGAGCGCACCGGTTGCATCGAACGGGTGCCCAGAAAAATGGCCCCAAACAGAATCGTGGCCGCCAGAAATCCTATGGCGGCGCTGTCCAGGCGCGGGCGTGAAGCCGGCCGGACGACGGTCTCCCTCACCTGAACCGGGACGAAGCGGGGAACGTACGATCCCTTGGGCAGTTCGATGCGCAGGATCGAGTGGGGGTTTTCCTTATCGTAGAAATCCTTGAGCCGCTGCCGCAGCATGTGGGCGCGGTTGCGAACGATGGTGTCCTCCGACGGCACAAAGCCGTTTCGGCGCCCCAGGGCGTCCTCGGCGATCGATCGTTCGGTGATCTCGGAGCCTCTTCCCGAGATCTCCATTTCGCAGATGTATCGCAGAAAGTGTCGCAACTGGTCCGAACGAAGCAAAGTCTCGCTGCGGAGAACTTCTTCGAGGGCCAGGCTCTTCTTGTCCGAAGAAATCTCCTCAACGCCAACCATCGCCGGACCTCCCAGAGGCATACCCCTGATTCAGCATGCGATTGTACACCATCGCTCGCCGCCAGGATACACACCCCGTTAACGTAGTGTCGCTAGTATGTGAGTTGTCCGGTCGAGTTCACACGTGAGCTGTCCGCTTTGGTCGGGGCGGGTGATGCTGGATAGTGGACGAAAGCCAGCAGTACTCCGCCACGGAGATGGAGCGGATG
>Ga0181520_10002419_pt1 | contig 34669 bp, 34 predicted proteins | sample PEATcosm2014_Bin_29_FD_132451 | JGI IMG/M metagenome (GOLD analysis project Ga0181520, IMG submission 132451) | Peatland microbial communities from MTU Mesocosm Facility, Houghton, MI, USA - PEATcosm2014_Bin02_30_metaG | ecosystem: Environmental > Terrestrial > Soil > Wetlands > Peat | place...
CCGCGTTCGGCGCGGGGCGAGCATCATTCGAATCTCTATTGCATTCCCGCGAAGTTTGGGTGGAGCGATCTCGGATCGTGGACGGCTCTGCATGAGTATCAGGTAGAGCAGAAGGCGGCCGACGAACACAGCAACGTGCTGGAGGCGCGCGGGACCGTGGTGCTGGGATCGAAGGGCAACTACGTTTTTAGTCCGAAGAAGCTGGTGGCCCTGGTTGGGGTCGAGGACCTGGTAGTTGTGGAGACGGAAGATGCGCTGTTGATCACGACGCTGGCTCACGCGCAGGATGTGGGCAAGGTGGTGAAGGAACTGGCTGCGCGTGGAGACGAGAAACTGATTTGACGCAGCTGGGAGCCGGGAGCTGGGAGCCTGGAGCCTTGAGCCTGGAGCGGGACGCCTGGAACGTGACTTGCAGATTATGACGAAATCTCCGGTGAAGTTTGGGACGGACGGATGGCGCGGCGTTATTGCCGATGACTTTACGTTTGAGAATGTGCGCGCGGCCGCCGCGGCGATCGCCAACTACATTTTGGCGAAGGAGGATCCGAAGAAGGGCGTGTTTGTTGGGTATGACACGCGCTTTGGGTCGCCTGCGTTTGCGGCTGCTGTAGCTGAGGTGCTTGCGGGCGCCGGGATTCCGGTGAAGCTGGCGGATCGCATCACGCCGACGCCGGCGCTTTCCTACGCGGTGAAGCAGCTAAGCGCGGCGGGCGGGGTGATGATCACGTCCAGCCACAACCCGGCGCAGTGGAATGGCGTGAAGTACAAAGCGTTCTACGGCGGGTCGGGCAGCCCGTCGATCATGGCGGAGATCGAGAGCCTCTTAGGGAAGGCCCTGCCTTCGGGATCGGCGGCGAAGATCGAGAAGGTGAACTTTGTGCCGCCGTACGTGGAGGCGATCCAGCGATTCGTCGATCTGGATCTGATCGCGAAGTCGGGCTTTCGCTTTGCTGTTGACTGCATGTATGGCGCGGGCGCGGGAATTCTGGCGGGGATTTTCTCGAAGATTGGCGTGGACTATATCGAGATTCGGGCGAATCACGATCCTTTGTTTCCGGGGATCAACCCTGAGCCCATCGAGCCGCATATTCGCGAATGCCAGGAGGTCGTGGTCCAGGAGAAGTGCGATGCGGGGCTGATCACCGACGGCGATGCGGACCGCATCGGCGCAGCGGATGAGAACGGGAACTTTGTCGATCCGCACAAGATATATTCCGTCATCCTGCAGTGGATTCTGGAGCGGAAGGGATGGCCGGGCGGCGTGACGCGTGCCTTCAACACGACGTCGATGCTGGATCGCATCGCCGCGCGCTACGGGCGCAAGCTGTACGAGCACGGCATCGGCTTCAAGTATGTCTGCGACCTGATGCTGACCGAGGACATCCTGATTGGCGGCGAGGAGTCGGGGGGGATTGGAATCAAGCGGCATCTGCCGGAGCGCGATGGCCTGCTGAACGCGCTGCTGATCGCCAACGTGATGGCCGAGGAAAAGAAGACGCTGGGGCAGCTGGTCGCATGGCTGCAGAACGAATACGGCGAACATCAGTATGGGCGCATCGATCTGCACATTCCGGACACGCTGAAGAACGCGACCATTGCGCGCGCGAAGGCGGGCGTGAAGGAGTTCGCCGGGATGAAGGTCGAGAAGGTGGAGACGCTGGACGGGATCAAGTTCTGGCTCGACAACCCCGAAGCAAAGAGCAAACCAAACGCGGCGAAGACGTGGCTGCTGCTGCGGGCTTCGGGGACGGAGCCGCTGCTGCGGATTTATTCGGAGTCGTGCTCGAAGGAGTCGGTGAAGAAGCTGCTGGAGGCGGCCCGGGAATTTGCTATGAGCAGTGGCGGCTAACCTACTTCTTTTTTTGCGCCGCTGCCACCAGGCGCGGATCGTATTCAGCTCGGAGCCTTCGCAGAATGCGAACTTGTTTTGCATCGGGGTGGTCCGGATTCAGAAGAACATTCCAGGTTTCCGGCAAGATGGCGGAGGGGACGCGCGCCAGCGCTGAGCGCCCGGAGCGCAACCACTCGTCGCCGAGCTTGCGGGTCGCGGGGAGCGATGTTTTCCAGGATTTTGCTGGCGTGGGTTTGAGTGTTTCAAGGGTGAGACCGGCGGGGTACTCGACCTGCAGCAGATGAAAGGTGCGCGGCCAGTCCGTTTCGTCCAGCTCGAGGTGGACGAGGACCTCGATCATTGCACCGGCGGGGGATTCGGCCAGGTATACGATCCGTCGGCCCGCCGAGTGCCAGCGCGCGGAGTAATGCAAGCCGCCCTCAACGGAGAGGGACGGGTAGTTGCTGATCCTCCAGAGGGATGGCATTAGGCAAACATGCCGTAGTCGATCTGGCCGAGCACTTCCTCGACCATGCGCGCGCCGACCTCGGTGCGGAGCATCTGCAGGGGCGCACGCGCTGCGAATCGCTTCAGGGGCTTGTTCAGCCAGTACAATGCTTTTTCCTGGTTGCCCAGCACGCGCACGGCATGGTCATAGATGCGGATGAGACGGGCGAGTTTGTCGGATTCGTCCGCGGTGAGCGGCTCTTTGCGCGACCGGCGATGCTTGAGGGTGCGGGCGGGAATCACGATGTCGTAGATGTCACGCAACTGCAGACCGGAGGCGGCCACGAAGCTGGTCATGGTGGCGACGGGGACGCCGGACTCGACGGTCTCAAGGTCAAGGTGGAGCGAGGCCATGAGGGGAGACCGTGAAACGGCGGCGTTTTCCATAGGGACATTATGCCACAGGTTGGTCGGCATTTTGTACCAGCGGCACCGTGTTTTCGCGTTTTACATGACCGTCGTACCATGATGGGGTTGACACGGAGGTCCCCATGGCCGAATCGGTAGCCGATTTTCCCTATGAGACAAGACTGAACATCCTGTATCAGCCGCTGGAGCTCATCGACGAGAAGGCGATCGCCGATGGGTGCGAGTACAAATGGTTCAATCAGACGCTGTGCCAGGTGAATGGCAGCGTGGTGCGGATGGCAGTGATCGAGGGCGAATACCATTTTCACAAGCACGATGAGGACGATGAGTTTTTCTACGTGATCGAGGGGAAGCTGCTGATCGACCTCGATGGACGCACGGTGGAGCTCGAACCGCGTCAGGGGTTTGTGGTTCCGAAGGGCGTGGTCCACCGCACCCGCGCGCCGCAGCGTACTGTGATTCTGATGGTGGAGAACGCCGGGATCATTCCCACCGGCAACTAAGACAGAGCACAGAGCTCAGGGCACAGGCGGGCTCGGTTGCGACCTCTCGCCTGCCGGCAAATAGCTACCGTTCAACGAGGCCCGCATTTTGTCCTGAATTTCAGCAATCGAGCGACTTCGTGGGCCCAGGCCGAATCTACTGATTGAAAACCTTCTTCCGGAGGAAAACTATGAGCGCTACCGCAACTGCCGTTCAAACACCGCTGACTTCCCTTCCCGCCTGGAAAGCGCTGCAATCGCATTACGAGAAGACGCGCAGCCAGCATTTGCGCGAACTGTTCCAGTCGGACCCCGCACGCGGGACGCGGCTGACCGCGGAGGCCGAGGGCATTTACCTCGACTACTCGAAGCACCGGATCACGGACGAGACGGTGCGCCTGCTGCTGGAACTCGCCGAGCAGAGTGGCCTCCGCGAGCGCATTGAGGCGATGTTCACAGGCGAGAAGATCAACATCACGGAAAAGCGGGCGGTGCTGCACACGGCGCTGCGTGCACCGAAGGGCGCGGTTATCAAAGTCGACGGCGAGAACGTCGTGCCCGGCGTGCACGAGGTTCTCGATCGCATGTCGGACTTTTCGAACCGCGTTCGCAGCGGCGCGTGGAAAGGTTTTACCGGGAAACGAATTCGCAACGTCATCAACATTGGGATTGGAGGTTCGGATCTGGGTCCGGTGATGGCCTACGAGGCGCTGCGGCACTACAGCCAGCGCGATATGACGTTCCGGTTCGTGTCCAACGTGGACGGGACGGATTTTGCGGAGGCGACGCTGGACCTTGATCCCGAAGAGACGCTGTTCATCATTTCGTCGAAGACCTTTACGACGCTGGAGACGATGACGAACGCGCAGACGGCGCGCGATTGGTCGCTGAAAAAGCTGAAGGACGACAAGGCGGTGGCGAAGCACTTCGTCGCGGTGTCGACGAACGAAAAGGAAGTAACGAAGTTCGGGATCGACACGGCGAATATGTTTGGATTCTGGGACTGGGTTGGCGGGCGCTACTCGATGGATTCGGCGATCGGCCTGTCGACGATGCTGGCGATTGGGCCGGAGAATTTCCGGGCGATGCTGGCGGGGTTCCGTGCCATCGACGAACACTTCCGGACCACGCCGTTCGCGAAAAATCTGCCGGCGCTGATGGGTCTTCTGACGGTTTGGTACACGGATTTCTTCGGTGCGGAAACGGTGGCGGTGCTGCCGTACGAACAGTATCTGAAGCGCTTCCCCGCGTACCTGCAGCAGCTGACGATGGAGAGCAACGGGAAGCACGTGACGCTGTCGGGTGAACGGGTCAATTACGAGACGGGGCCGATTTTCTGGGGCGAGCCGGGGACGAACGGGCAACATTCGTTCTATCAGCTGATCCACCAGGGAACGCGGCTAATTCCCTGCGATTTCATTGGTTTTGCGAAGACTCTCAATCCGCTGGGCAATCATCATGATCTGCTGATGGCCAACGTTTTTGCACAGAGCGAGGCGCTCGCGTTCGGCAAGACTCCGGAGGAGGTAAAGGCCGAAGGAACTCCGGACTGGCTGGTGCCGCACCGGGTCTTCGAGGGCGATCGGCCGTCGAGTACGTTCCTTCTGGAGGAACTGACGCCGGCGGCGCTGGGGAAGCTGGTAGCGCTCTATGAGCACAGCGTTTTCACGCAGGGCGTGATCTGGCAGATTGATTCTTTCGACCAGTGGGGCGTGGAACTGGGCAAAGTTCTGGCGAAGAAGATTGTTGGCGAGCTGGAGGGTTCGGGGCCGGCGAAGGGGAGCCACGACAGCTCGACCACGGCGCTGATTGAGCGGTATCGGAAGCAGCGGGGATAAGGGGCGCAGGTGGCTACGAGGGCTGGCGACTTTCGAGCCGCTCGATGCGCTTGTCGAATTCGAAGGAGTTTTTCAGACTTTCAAGGCGCGCCAGAATCTCATTATGGCGCGCCTCGGCGGTCTTTTCGTAAGCTGCAAAACGGGTCTCGGTGGTCTTCTCCTGAGCAGCGAGAACCTTGTCCTGAGCCGCGAGCTTGCTATCGATCGCATCCAGCCGAGCGGTAACCGCGCGCAGTTCAGGCGCCAGGAAATCCTGCAGCGTTTTGCGAACGTCTTCGACCACGCTCATCTTAGGTTTATTGTATCGCGATCTAACTGCGGCTTTTAGGGGAAACTTTTCATCTAATCTGGTGTTGGAAGAGGCAGAAACAGTCACGCTTCGGGCGGCGCTGCGTCTATCCCAACAGACCCACGAACGCGGGCAGACCAGCCTGAAGCAAGGGAGTTCGAGAACCATGCGTACCAACGGATTTCGTCGGACGTTTTCATTCGTAACGGTCGGATCGCTCATGCTGGCCGCCTGCCTTTGGGTTTGCGCGGGGAGCGCGGCACTGGCGCAGAGCGGCGATCTCCAGGGCGCGGTGTCGAGCGCGATCGCTCACGATCCCGTGCTGAAGAATCAGCCGATCACGGCGAGCACGTCGAACGGGGTTGTGACGCTGGCGGGCACAGTCGAGACCGACCAGCAGCGGCAGGAAGCTGAAACGGTTGCCGCCAATGTGCCGGGCGTGAGCGGGATACAGAACAACATTACGGTGACGGGTGCGGCAGGCCAGGCGCCTGGGGATGCACAGAGTGCACCGCCTCCGCCTCCGGCCGATAATCAGCAGCCATCAGCTGCGCCGAATGCCGAACAGATTCCTCCCCCGCCTCCCCCAGATCAGCCAGGCCAGCCTGGACAGCCGGGTCCCCCTCCGGCCGCTCGCGCCCCTTATCCGCAGGGCGGGTACCCGCAGCAACCCTATCAGCAGCCTTATCCCAACGGCGGGTACGGCAACTATCCTCCTCCGCAGCAGACGAGCGGGCCGGTGACGATTCCGGCGGGGACGCTGGTGCAGATTCGGCTGAGCGAGCCGCTGGATGTGACGAAGCTGCAGGATGGAGCGCCATTCCAGGCGACGGCTGCCAGCGATGTGTATCAAGGCAACGTGCTGGCGATTCCGCGGGGTGCGGTGCTGCAGGGCACAGTGGTAAGGGTGAAGAAGGCGGGCGCGCTGGGTGGCGACGCCGAGTTGCAGTTGCAGCTCACGTCCGTCAATTTGGCCGGGAATGTCTATCCGGTGGCGACGGACATCTGGTCGAGCAAGGGTCCGAATAAGGCCGGCTACACGGCGAGCAACACGATTGGTGGCGCGGCGATCGGCGCCATCATCGGTGGGCTCATTGGCCGCGGACCTGGTGCTGCAGTGGGCGCAGTGGCCGGTGGCGGTGCGGGCCTGGCCGCTTCGGGAGCGACCAACGGACCGCGCATTTATCTGCCTGCTGAGACACTGCTGAATTTTCATCTGACCAACGCGGTGACGGTGCAGCCGGTCTCCTGGCAGGAAGCGCAGCGGCTGGCGCGGAGCGCTCCGCAGTTGCAGCGGCGGCCCGTGTACATGGCGCCGCCCTATCCTTATGGATACCCCTATCCTTATCCGTACCGGGTTTATCCTTACTAACCGGTTTTTGCTGAGATCGCGTGGGGCCGTCCTTTCAGGAACGGCCCCGGTCTTTTACGGCGATAATGGATTCAGTCCAGTGCTCGATGCTGGCGGGCCCCATCCTCTGAGTGACACTTCGCGTCCGATAAAAGAGTGAATCGAGCAACCGCAGTCGAAGCTGCCCCCACGGCCGATGAGCAGGATGCTGTGTCGCCGCAGCGAAGGCGCGGGTTCACGCGGCGGCGATTTCTCGGGCTGACCGGCGCTTCAATGGCGGGCTTGGCCCTGTATGCGGGCGAGATTTCCCGGCACGAACTGAGCGTCGAGGAGCACACGATCCATCTGGCCCGTTTGCCCGATGCTTTTCGCGGGATGCGCATCGTGCAGGCTTCGGACTTTCACTACGCGGAATATACGGAGCCGTTTTTTCTGCGCGAGATGGTGCGGAAGATCAACCGGCTGAAGCCGGACATGGTGGTGCTGACCGGGGATTTCATCAGCTTTGCTCCGCTGTCGGCATCGTTCGCGCGCCGATGCGCGCCGGCTTGCGCGGAAATTCTGGGCGGGATTGAATGTCCGCTGCGGTACGCCAGCCTCGGGAATCACGATTACTTTATCAAGCCGCGGAATGTTGCCGGACCTTTAGAGGAGCACGGCATTCGCGTGCTGACGAATGCAGCGACGGCGCTGGAGCGGGACGGACAGCGGCTGTGGCTCGCGGGGCTGGGCAGCATGTGCACCGGCGATTCCCAGCCAAGGCGGGCGATTCCCAGAACCGCTGCCAGAGAGGCTGTCATTCTGCTGGCGCACGAACCCGATATTCTGCCTGAGGTGGCGCGGCACAACGTCGACCTGATGCTCTCGGGACACACGCACGGGGGCCAGGTGCGGTTCCCGTTTCTGCCTCCTTTTCACTTGCCGGAGTTTGGGCAGAAGTATGTCGAAGGATGGTTCCGGCTGGGCTCGACGCAGATGTATGTGAACCGCGGCATTGGCGCTGTGGGTTTGCCGTTTCGGTTTCGGTGTCCTCCGGAGATTACGGTGATTACGTTGAGCTAGCCGGTAGCCTGTAGCCAGTGGCCGGTAGCGAGGCACCTGAAGCCGAACCGGCCCTTGTTCTCGGCGGCGCTGTCGGCCACCAGAATATTCCCTCACGGTGCGTCCAGGCTTTGCAGATTCTGCAGGGCGGTCTTCGTGTTCGGATGGTCCGGGCCCAGGCGGTTCAGAAGTGTCCCATGCGCCTCTTTCAGCAGATCGCGCGCCTCCTCCAATTGGCTCAGATCCTTCAGCACCATCGCCAAATTCGATTGAGCGATGGCGATGGAGGGGTGCCCGGGTTCAAACGTCTTCTCATTAGAAGCCAGCGTTTTTAGCAGCAGATCGCGCGCTTCCTCCAACTGCCCGAGATCCCGCAGCACTGTGGCCAGATTCGATTGACTGATGGCAATGAACGGGTGTCCTGGCTCGAAGGTCTTCTCATTGGACGCCAGCGCTTTTTCCAGCAGATCGCGCGCTTCCTCTGACTGCCCCAGATCGAGCAGCACGAGCGCCAGATTCGATTGCCTTCTCGCGATAGCGAGGTGTCCGGGCTCAAAGGTCTTCTCATTAGCAGCCAGCGCTTTGCGCAGCAGATCGCGCGCCTCCTCCAACTGCCCCAGATCGCTAAGCACCAGTCCCAGAATAGATTGTCTAATGGCAATGGAGGGGTGCCCTGGCTCGAAGGTCTTCTCGTCGGCAGCGAGAGCTTTACGCAGCAGATCGCGCGCTTCCTCCAGCTGCCCCAGATTTCTTAGCACGGTCGCCAGATTCGATTGCCTAACGGCAATGGAGGGGTGTCCGGGCTCGAAGGTCTTCTCATCGGAAGCCAGCGCTCTGTACAGCAGATCGCGCGCTTCCTCCAGCTGCCCGAGATCCGCCAGCACTGAGGCCAGATTCGATTGACTGGTGGCAATGGAGGGATGTCCGGGCTCGAAGGTCTTCTCGTCGGAGGCCAGCGCGGCCAGCAGGTTGCGCTTCGCGTCCGAGTACCGGCCCACCGCCTGGTAATGCGTTCCCAGCCGATCCGCCAGACGGGAATAATCCTCGCCACTGACCCGACCGTCCGCAAGAAGAGCCTCCGCGTGAGGCGCCAGCAGGTCCAGTTCGCGCATCGTGCCGGCGTCCGGAGTCAGGTCGGCGCGATCCATTTGTTCCTGGATGGCGGCGAGACACTGATCGAAGGGCGAGGATGCGTCAGCCACGTTGCGATGACGTGCGAAGGCAATAATCAGGCGATGGGCTATTGGATTTCCGCCCTTGTCCAGCTCGACTAGGGAAAGGTTGGAGAGCTCGTCCACGGCTCTGGTTAATGGATCGCGCATGCCCGCATCGGCAGGCAGGTCCAACACCGACCGCAGCAGGAATTGAGGGACGGCGACGGGCGCAAGCTCGCCCATCACGCGGAGCACTTGCCGGGCGGATTCCGACGCAGCATTCCAACTCAGCTGAAACGTTGCAAGGATATCCGGAGTGTGGTCCGTTGGGAGGCGATCACGATCCCGATATTCCGACGCGAATGCGGAGAGCACCTCGAGGTCCCTGGTGGCTCCCATTTCTTCGAAAAGCGCGGCGATGGTCAATTGCTTGTGGTAGTTGAGGTACGCTTTTGCCAGTTCCAGAGCAAGGGGCAGCCCGCCCAGGCGTTTGACAAGCGCGGCTGCGTCTTCTCCGAAGTCGCGCGTTCCTGCGTTAAGGAGCTGGATTCCTTCTGCGGTCGTCAGGACATCCAGCCGGACCGCGTGATAGTCGAGATCCTGCCGCCGAGTTGTGATCAGGGTGTGCACGCGTCCGCCGCGCGGCAAATACGGCTGAAGAGGCTCATTCTCCGGAAAGTTGTCGAGAATAAGGAGGGAGGGTCCGGGCAGCCGGTTCAGACCGGACCAGAGCTGGCTGAGCTGGGTGGTTTCGTCAGCCGTTGGCTCGATTTTGATCCCGGCGGCCTCCCCCACCTGCGCGATCAGAACGGACAAGCCCCGATCGGCATCGACCCAATAGACTCCTCCCGAGTATTCAGGCGCAAACCGGTAAGCGTATTCGACGGCCAGCTGCGTCTTGCCAAGGCCGCCGGTTCCGACGACGACGGCCTCGCCGGAAACGATGGTTGTTTCGTGGCGGAAGAGCGAGTCATGCAGTTCCCAAAAGGGGGCCACCCGGCCGATGAACTTGTCTCCAAGCGGCCGGTGCGGCATGCGATGCCGTTCGGGAAGCGGTTGCACTGGAGGAAGCTTCGAGCGGTCGGTCAAGGGGATTTCTTCGCGCAGCGTGCCACCGAGTTCACGGCAAATCCGGGGGTAATTCGCTTCGAATGCCTCGGCGGTGGACACATCGAGCGATTGAACCTGGCGGAGGAAGCGCGGAAAGGTGGAGAGGTCCCGGCAGGGACGCAGCATCAGCGGCCGTACTTTGCGTTTTGACCCTCGGGGGTCATCGGCAATGTTGCTGGTTCGTTCGACTTCCACCCATTCGGAGTTACAGAAGTCGGGGGACAGCACGAAGACCACGAATTCGCACTCGTCCAATGCACGCTCGAGGGACTTGACCCAGTTATCACCCCATCCGATCGACTCCGCGTCAAAAAAGCACGAGACTCCATCGCGTTTGAGGAGACGATAGAGTTCGCGGACAAATGGCTTGTCCTTGCTGCTGTGGCTGAGAAAGACGCGGTGGGTTGGCGGGGACATAGGACGATATCTAAGTGAGAACTATAACCTGAGAAGTTTGTGAGGCAATCGGAAAAGGTGGAAGGTAATGCCCTTCGACGCAGAAGCTCTTCAGCGCTCCGGGGCTGATTCACGGGCGGTGATGCCCAGGGCTTTCATCTTTCGGTAGAGGTGGCTGCGTTCGAGGCCGAGCGTCTCCGCAGCGCGGCTCATATTGCCGTTGCAGTCGTCGATTTTTCTGAGGATGTATTCGCGCTCATAGGCGTCGCGGGCCTGCTGCAGGGTGTCGAAGTCGCCGGCGCGGGCGGCGGTGCGATGGACCAGCATGGGCAGATGGCGGCGCTCGATACGCGGCACCTGCGGATTGAGGATGAGGACGCGCTCGATAACATTGCGGAGCTCGCGCACATTGCCGGGCCAGTGATACTGGCGGAGTAGCTCGATGGCGTCATCGGCAATTTCGACGCGAGGGCGCCCATATTGGCGTCCGAAAGCGCGGAGAAATTCTCGCGCCAGGGACGGGATGTCTTCGCGCCGATCGCGCAGCGGCGGGACGTAGAAGGGGATGACGTTGAGGCGATAGAAAAAGTCTTCGCGAAAGTTGCCCTTGGCTATCTCCTCTTCGAGTTCCTTGTTAGTAGCGGCGATGACGCGCACGTCGACGCTGATGGGCTGGGTGGCGCCTACGGGAACGAAGCGCTGTTCGTCGAGTGCGCGCAGCACTTTGGATTGGGTCTTGAGGCTCATGTCGCCTACTTCATCGAGGAACAAAGTCCCGCCATCGGCGCGCTCGAAGGTTCCGCGTTTCTCCGGCGGGCCGCCGGCGATGGCGCTGTTGCGATAGCCGAAGAGCTCGCTTTCGATGTAGTCCTCGGGGATGGCGGCGCAGTTGAGTTCGACAAAGACGCGATCGCTGCGCAGGCTTTCAGCGTGGATGGCGCGGGCGATGAGCTCCTTGCCGGAACCCGACTCGCCGAAGATGAGGACGCGGCCATTGGTCGGCGCCATCAACTTAATTTGTTGGCGCAGGGCGCGGGCATGCACGCTTTCGCCGGTGATCTGTTGTTCGAGCAGGAGCTGACGGCGGAACTCGATGTTCTCGGTGCGGAGACGCCTGGCTTCGACCGCGTTCTTGACGACGATGAGCGTGCGCTCCAGCATGAGCGGCTTCTCGAGAAGGTCGAAGGCGCCTAGCTTAGTGGCTTTGACGGCGGTTTCAATGGTGGCGTGGCCGGAGATGACGATGACCTCAGGGCGCGATTCGGCGTCCATGGCGCGGAGTTCGGCGAGCACTTCGAGGCCATCGCGATCGGGGAGCCAGATGTCGAGCAGCATCACGTCGTAGACGGGATCGCGCGCCTGAGCGAGGGCTTCGGCGGCGTTGCCGGCGCTGGCGACGGAGTAGCCTTCCTCGCGCAGGATCTCCTCGAGAGATTCGCGAATCTCGGCTTCGTCGTCCACGATGAGGATGTGGTTCATGAACCGGTCACAGGTTTCAGGTCACAGGTTTCAGGTCACAGGTTTCAGGTCACAGGTTTCGGGTCACAGCAAGAAGGATCACGGTCAGACAGCTTTCGTCAGCGTGGCCGCGGGAGGGTAGTCGACGCCGTTGGTTTCGGCCAGGGGCAGCTCGATGATGAAGCGGGCTCCGGCGGGCACACTATTTTCGGCGCGGATGGAACCGCCGTGGTCCTGCACGATCTTGGCGACGATGGACAAACCGAGTCCGGTGCCGCGCCGGCGAGTGGAAAACCATGGGAGAAAAAGGCGCTCGCGCATGTCGTCGGTGATGCCGGGGCCGGTATCGGTGACGACGATTTCGGCCAGGCCGGGGCGCTCGCCCACGGTGGTCTCAATAGAGAGCACCCGCAACAGGCTGTCCTGCATGGCTTCGGCCGCGTTATCGATCAGGTTGGCGAGGGCGCGGCGCAGCGCTTCGGGATCGGCCATGACCGGCGGGAGGGTTGGGTCAAGGTGCTTGTCGAGGCGAATGCCCTGAATCCGGCCTTCAAAGAGCATGACCGCGCTTTCGACAATTTCGTTCAGGTCGGAGGGCTGGGGGTGCGCGGCGGGAAACTCGGCCAGCGCGGCGAATTGGCTGACGAGAGTGCGCATGGACTCGACGGAGCCGAGGATTACATCGCAGCATTTGCGGATGACGCCGGGGGACTCGGGCGCGCCCCGTTCGACATGGCGGCGGATGCGTTCGGCGGAGAGAGTGATGGGGGTGAGCGGGTTTCTGATCTCATGAGCAACACGCTGCGCCACTTCTTTCCAGGCGGCCTGGCGTTGTGCGTGGAGAAAGTCGGAGACGTCTTCGAGAACGAGGATGGAGCCGGGGCTTAGGCCGTTGTGCTGGCCGAGAGAGGCCAGCGTCACGGAGAGGCTGACGGCCCCACGCGTGGTGTGGAGTTCGAATTCGGAGGACGCGGTGCCCATGCGGCGCGCACGGCGCTCGAGGCGGAGGAGCTCTTCGGTAAATTCCGGCGGGAGCAGCGAATCGAGCAGGACACCGGACAGGTCAGGTTGGTCCTGGAGCCGCACCAGCTCAGCGAAGGCGCGATTACCGAGGACGATTCGCCGGGAGGCATCGAGGGTCACGACGCCGGAGGGAATGGTCTCGAGGATGGTTTCGAGTTCTTTGCGGCGCGCTTCGATGGCGAGGTTGGCGGCGGAGAGCTCGCGGGCAGAAGTTTCGGCGAGGATGCGGCTCTGCTCGAGGTCCGCAGCCATGTGGTTGAAGGAGCGGACGAGCTCGGCCATTTCCGCCGTGGCCTCGACGGTGACGCGATGGCTGTACTCGCCTTTGCCGATTTCGACCGTGGCGTCGGCGAGAGCCTCCAGGGGGCGGGTCATTTGCCGCGAGACGTTGAGGGCGAGCCAGCTGCTGGCGAAGAAGACCAGCGCGGTGAGCATGAGTAACAGCATGAAGTAAGTCATGCGGATGATGCGCCGCTGGCGGTAGAGCGCCCAATACTGCGTGGTGCCGGCGCTGAGGTTGGCCATGATCGTGTTGAGGCCGGAGGGCATGGGCAGTCCCGCGACAACGACGCCGCCTGCCGGTAAGCTGGCCAGGCCGAGCGCGTATTCTGACCCTCCCATAACGAGCATAGGCTCGTCGGAGCGCTGCGCGGCTTTGAGAATTGCATTGGCCAGGGGTTGGTCCGACTCAATCTGCTGCTGGCCGTCATCGCTGAGCCAGGAGTGCACCTCGGCAGGCCCGCCCTTCGCGGGGAGCTGGTACGCGGTCACCGGCGCTGAGTCGCGATAGATAACGGCGAATCCGCCCTGCAGGGTGATCTGGTGCTCGCGGATCTCGTCGAGGATGGCGTTTTCATTGTTGGCGCTCAGGGCTGCTCCCAGGGAGGGGGCACGTGCGATGCTCTCGGCTTCGGCGCGCGCGTTGAGGGAGGCGTAGTGCGAGAGCTCCATCGCGATCTGCGTCGAGTCATCGCGGACATCGACGGCTGGCTGAGAAAACCACCTGTCGATGGAACGGTTCATCAGCAAGAAGCTAAACAAAAACATGAAGAGGGCGGGGACGAGAGAGACCAGCAGGGCGCCGATAAACATACGCGTCCGGAGACGCGCGCCGAGGACCTGGCCGCGCTGTTCGGCCAGCAGCTTAATCAGATTGCGTAGCAGGAGAACCAGTACGGTGACGAAGAGGAGAAACACCACCACAGAGAGCGAGGTGAGCAGGAAGATCTGCCCGGTAGTGTGCGGAGTGAGCGCGCGGACGTTGAAGGCGTTGAGCGCGATGAGCAGGAGGAGCAGGACAAACACGACCGCGCCCAGCAGGATGAGCGTCGTGCGTCTGTGCCTGATATCCGCCACGGAGACCCCCGATTCCCTGAAATTATAGGCTTGAAACTGCTGTAACCCTGCCTGGCCAGCAAATGCCGTAAACTGCAGTGTTTCAGGGTGGTCTTCGCGGGGCGGCGTGTTGCGTTTTCCTGGCCGCCCAACCCTAATCCCAAAAGGTGCATCGGGTTTCGATATGAACTCCCCACGCGTTTTAGCGACCCTCGTTGCGGCGAGCCTCGCGGCCACGATTCTGCTGGCTGGCTGCAGCAAGAGCACTCCACAGCAAGCGGTAAACACGCCTGCGCAGTCGCCGCCGGCCCAGGCGAACAATCCGCCGGCGCCGCCTCCCGATCAGAGCGGTGCTGCTCCAACATCGCCGAGTGCGCAGGCTCCGGCTGCGCCACCTGCGACTGCACCGCCTCCCCCGACCGTCGTGATTCCGGTGGATACGCGTCTGCGGGTTCGGCTGGATGAGGATCTGGGGTCGAAGATCAGCCAGCCGGGACAGACGTTCGCCGCTACGGTCGCCGATGATGTTGTGGCCGATGGGCAGACCGTGATTCCGCGGGGCGCGCGCGCCGAGGGGTTGGTCGTGGACGCGAAGGCGCTCGGCCACTTCAAAGGCGGGGCGCTGCTCGAGCTGCGGCTGGAACGGGTGAACACGAACTGGGGCAGCTATCCAGTGGCTACCAGCACGATGGTGCAGGCGGAGAAAGGGAAGGGGAAGCGGACGGCGGAATTCGCGGGCGGCGGCGCGGGATTTGGCGCGATTGTGGGGGCGCTGGCCGGCGGAGGCAAGGGCGCGGCGATTGGCGCGCTGGCCGGCGGAGGAGCTGGAACCGCGGGCAGCGCGATGACCGGCAACCACGAGATCCTGCTGCCGGCGGAGACGCTGCTGACGTTCCGGCTGGAGCATTCGGTACGGGTAATGGAATAAGGAGCGAGGAGCGGGGCTAACCGACGTCAGCCTTCGACGGCCAGCTGACCTCCGAGCCGAGCGATCTTGTCGACTAGGCGCTGGAAGGACCTGCACTTCGCGCGCACCATGTTGAGATCAACGCTTTGTGTTAGTGCCACTTGGTCTGCGCTCTCATGGTAGACAGCGCCCCCCTCCATGCAATCGGTGAGCACTCCTTTGGCATCTCTTACAGTCTCGGGAGAACCGTGCGAAATAGCTTCCGGCAAGATTCCGCGTATACCCCGTAACGATTCCAGCGATGCGATTAGCCAGCACTCGTATTCCCTTGGAATAACGACGAGTTCACACCTCGCTCCTAAAGCGCACTCGGCTACCCACGGCATGATCAGCTGGGCGAGGTCACGCGCGCAATCGTCATCTGCGTCCATAATAACCAATATCAGAGTACATCCAGGCTGGGCATTGGCTATCCTCAGGTACCGGAGGAGCTGTTCTTTCTGAACCATTTTTGAACGGGGAACCCTCATCGGGGGTGCGACCTGCGCTCCCAGCCAACAACCAAGTTCGTAGCAAATCCTCCTCAGCAGCACAGGGACCGCGCTAACATCGCCATGGCCTTCGACAATTGGCTGTATGATCACAATTCCTCGAACAATACCCCCTGTTTGTCTTCCCCAATTTCGTCGAACAGGGGAGGCGCATCAAGAATTAACATCTTGAAGAGCTCCCCAGGGGATGATAGGTGCTCTTGTAAAGCTGCTTTCGCTGCCCCAGTTACGCTGCCAATCTTCGTTTGTCCTTTGTTCCAGATCGCAATCTTGAAGTTATCCTCACCTAAGCGAGCTAAATCTAATACGTCCGGGCTGTGCGTGGTAATGATTATTTGTGAGCGTGAACTCTCCTGCCGGAGCGTTTCTACAATCGAGGCCGTGGCTGCTGGGTGCAGGGATGTTTCAGGCTCTTCAATTACCAGAAGTCTTGGCCGTTCTGATTGAAATAGGGCGAGTAGGATCCCGAAGGCTCTGAGGGTACCATCAGACATATTGAATGCGTCAAAGAACATCCTGCCTTCCGATGACCAGCGCTGGGCGAACCTTAACTGTTGCTTGCGGCCTATCGTTTGTGGGCGTACTTGCTCGAGGTCTGGGACGACCGTGGATAGTATCTCGAAGAGGCGTCTAAAGCGGGTCTGATCGCCCTTTATGCTTTCCAAGACACTCGCCGCATTGCCGCCATCGCTCGAAAGCCGCTTCCCCTCGTCTGGATCTTGGAATTCGCGCAGTCTGGCAGGGTCGATTGAGTAGACCGCCATTGACCTTAGTGCTTGTGAAACCGCCGAAAAGTCGAGGATTGAACCGACGAACGGCAGCGCCAGCGCGTCTCTCGACAGGAAAGAGAGGGATGTTTCATTGAGAAACTCCACGGACGATCGAAGTGTTGGACCACTTCTGTCGTACCACGCCTTGGATCCATCGGTTTTTGTGACCGTGCACTGTTCGCGGAGCACCTTGAACTCAAATCTTCCGATAGCTAATTGGAAAGCGTATTTCGCCGCCACCGCGGTTCCATGCCAATAGCCGGTAAGACTGCCGAGGTCTGCGAACTCAAGCCCAATGCCGAAATCTATTGGCCAGGTGATGCTGCGGCCAGGGCTTGCGGGGCGCCGGCGCGCTACACTGAGCGCGCCGCCTCGACGGTTAAAGACCGTTTGTAGTGGCCATTCTGCTATTTCAGCCGCGAAGGCGATCGCATCTGCGAGATTGCTCTTTCCAGAGCCATTCCTTCCGACGAGGAAGGAGAAATCTGTCAGATCAATCTGGGCCGATGCGATGCTTTTGAAATTCTGGATGACGATTCTCTTTAGCATCGATATCTTTCCGCAAACTAGTAGGTCTAATGGGGGAGTGTAGCGCGTCTCCGAGCTTGTCTGCTCTTGGCGCGTCGAATTCTTCGATCACGGGCCTCCGTCGGCTGGTCTTTAGTTAATCAACTAGTTAACATGCACGCCGTTTCCTGAAGACCGCTCCCATCGAATCAACGACTTCCAGGGGGCTGACCCCCTCTTTTCAGGGGGTCGAGTTTGGGGATGAGCATGGGTCCTGTCGTCCTGCTGGCTCGCTCTACGCGAGCAGTTGGCGGACGGGGCGCCAGGGCTTTTTCTGGGAGACGGCGACCGGCTCGCAGGTCAGTGTGCCTTCATAAGTGTTGACGCCGTCGCGGATGCCGTCGTCTTCGAGGATGGCCTTCTTTGCTCCGTGCTTCGCCAGGCGCAGGACGTAGGGGAAGGTGGCGTTGGTCAGGGCGAGGGTCGAAGTGTTGGGCACAGCAGCGGGCATATTCGTCACGCAGTAGTGGACGACGCCGTTGACCTCGTAAGCGGGATCGCTGTGTGTGGTGGGGTGCGCAGTTTCAACGCAGCCGCCCTGATCGATGGCGACGTCGACGATCACCGCGCCCTTCTTCATCTTCATCACCATCTCGCGAGTAACGATTTTGGGGGCCGCGGCGCCTGGGATCAGGACTCCGCCGATGACCAGGTCCGCCTCCTGGACGGCGCGCGACACGTTCCAGGAATTCGACGCGAGGGTAAAAATTCTGCCGTGGAAGATGTCGTCGAGCTCGCGCAGCCGGTTCAGGTTGACGTCGACGAGAGTGACCTTCGCGCCCATGCCCAGGGCGATCTTCGCGGAGTTCGTGCCGACGATGCCGCCGCCGATGACACAGACGCTGGCCGGAGGCACGCCCGGGACGCCGCCGAGAAGAACGCCGCGTCCGCCCTTTTCCTTTTCGAGGTAGGCCGCGCCGACCTGGACGGCCATGCGTCCGGCGACTTCGGACATGGGGGTGAGGAGCGGGAGGGTTCCGGCACGATCGCGGATGGTTTCGTAGGCGATGCCGACGACTTTCTTCTGCAGAAGCCTTTCGGTAAGCACGGGGAGCGGGGCGAGGTGCAGATAGGTGAACAGGACGAGGCCTTCGCGGAAGAAGACGTATTCGCTCTCGACCGGCTCCTTGACCTTAACGATCAGGTCGGCGTTGCCCCAGACGTTGTGGGCCGAGCCGACGATTTCTGCGCCGGCGGACTGATATTCGTCGTCGGTGAGGGCGGAGAGCTCGCCGGCGCGGGTTTCGACCAGCACTTTATGGCCGGTTTCGGTCAGGGCTTTGACGCCGGCAGGGGTGATCCCGACGCGGCTTTCGTGGTCTTTCACTTCTTTCGGAACGCCAATGATCATCCGTCATCCTGCGGCCCTGGTCTGGGAAGCCAATGAGGGCCGGACTGACGATTCTACATCCTGGGGGAGAGCAGCCGCCGCAGCTCACGGGTGAGGATGCCGGGGGAAACGGGCTTGGTAAGGAAAACGGTGCTGTGATCGGTCTCCGCTTCGACCATGTTGCCGCTGACCAGGATGGCGGGAAGATCGGGGCGCATGGCGCGAATGCGGGCGATCAGGCGCGGCCCCTGCATGCCGGGCATTCTGGCATCGGTGACGATGGCGTCGATTTTGTCGATTTGGTTGCGGGCTGCTTCGAGACCGAGCGCGCCATTTTCGCAGGCGATGACGTCGAAGCCGGCACGCTGGAGCACTTTGGTGAAGAGGAGCCGGACAGCGCGATCGTCCTCGACAACAAGAACGGTCGCCGACGCGGCGCCAATCGCTCGATCTGTGTTGACCGAAACCAAAGTTGCTCCCAGAGGAGACATCGGCGCCGGAAGAGGCGAGCTTAGCCGAATATTTCCGAATTCGCCCTGTCGTACCGCGAACGATGGACGACTGTAACATGCGTGCAAATTACTAAGGAATTGGTCTAAAGAGGGATGAAGAAACGCCCCTTCGGAGCCGAGGGGGGTTACTTTAGAGCCATTCTTTACAGCCAGCCCCGGGAGCGGGCCAGCCGCGCGGCCTCGACGCGGTTCGAGGCGCCGAGTTTGCTGATGGCTTCGGAGAGATAGTTCCTGACCGTGCCCTCGGAGAGATGGAGTTCGTCGGCGATTTCGCCGCTCGACTTCCCTTCCCCGGCGCGCCAGAGAATTTGGCGCTCGCGTTCGGTGAGCGGGTCGGGGCCGCTGTCCCACGCTTCGAGCGCGAGGTCGGGATCGACGACGCGAAGCCCCTGATGGACGCGGCGGACGGCGTCGGCGAGTTCGGCGGAGGGACGGTCTTTGAGCAGATAGCCCTTGGCGCCGGCGTCGAGGGCGCGGCGCAGATAACCGGGGCGGGCGAAGGTGGTGAGGATCATGACGCGGGTTTGGGGATAGCGCTCCCTGACCTCCGCGGCGAGGGTGAGGCCGGTCATTTCGGGCATCTCGATATCCGTTACCAGGACATCCGGTTTGAGCTTGCCGACGGCGGTGAGGGCCTCGCGGCCGTTGGTGGCGCGCGCGCAGACGGCGATGTCGGGCTCGGTTTCGAGCAGCGCGGCCAGAGCCCCCAGAACCATGGCCTGATCTTCGGCTACGATGACCTGGATTTTCTTCAAAACCTAACCCAAATCTTCCTGAAGACTCTTACCTGGATATCGTTCATCACTGGCTGGCAGTCTGCGGTGGGATCTCGATGAGGAGCCGGGTGCCCTGGGCCGAATCGATGCGGAACTGGCCACCCATGGACTCGACGCGCTCGCGCATGCCACGCAGGCCGTTGCCTTCTTCGCGGATGCCGCCTCGGCCGTCGTCTTCGACAACCAGGGCGGTACCGGTGCCGTTCGCGGCAAATTCCAGGCGGCAGCGGCTGGCCTGAGCGTGGCGGACGATATTTGTAACAGCTTCACGCACAATCAGGGAGAGGACGGTTTCTTCGGCAGGGGCCAGGTGTGGAGGCTTGGCGCCGCATTCGAGGGTTACACCGGCGGCGTCCAGAGTTTTTTGGGCTCGGGCGATCTCGGCCACCAGGCCTTCGGAGCGATAGCCGCGAATGGCCTCACGGACATCGGTGAGAGCTTTGCGCGCGATCTGCTCGACTTCGACGATTTCGTGGCGCGCGCGCGCCGGATCGCGATCCATGAGCTTGCCGGCTAGTTCGGACTTGAGCACCACGACGGAAAGCGTGTGGCCGAGGACATCGTGGAGATCGCGCGCGATGCGCTCGCGCTCGGCGACCTTGGACAGATGAATGATCTGTTCGTGGGCCAGATTGAGTTTCAGGTTGGCGCGCATGCGCTGGGCGGCGACGAGGTTGCCGGCTCCGACAGCGACCGCCATGAATCCGCAAATGCCCCACGACCACGGACTGAAGTGGAGATAGGAGCCTTCGGCCATCATGACGGCGGCGGTGACGATGAAGGTGCCGACGCTGACGGGGATGGATTCGGTGACGAAGGGGATGAGAGCGCAGACGTAGATGAAGGAGCCGCAGGAGCCGGCGTTGAAGGGGTAATAGGCGATGCCGAGGATACCAAGGGCGAGCAGCAGGAAATACTGGATGCGCCGGTAGCGAACACAGACGAGGCCGATGTAGATGCCGAGGAACAAGGCGTAGAAAACGGAGAACTCAATCCAGGCGACGCGCGAGTGGCGCTCGACCGGGTCAATGACGAAAAAGGCGGAATAGACGAGCCAGATCAAGTCGTAGAAGCGGCCCTTGCCCCAAAGGGCGCCCCGCAAACCGAGTTTGGAGACGCGAGCACGGCCAAAGAGGGTTTCCGGGGCCGTCGCCGGTTCACTGAGCAAGCCCTGCGCAAGGTAAGACGCGGGGCAAATCCCCGCGAAGCTGGAATCGGAGCCAGGCTGCGGGGATTCGGGCTGGAGATCGGAGGGCATCAGGAGCGGGCTTCGGCGCGGGTGAAGAGGATCCATGCCGCACCCAGCATGAACAGGGTAAATCCTGCAAGGGCTTCCCAGTGGATCAACATGCTGCCCGGCTGCGCGTAACCAAATATGTTCAGGGCGATTTGGGCCAGGTGATAGGTGGGCAGGGCGGGCGTGATCACGCGCAGCCAGTGGGGCAGATACTGAACCGGCATCCAGAAGCCGGAGGCGAAGGACATAGGCAGGTAGATGAGGTTGATGACGCCAGGACCGGCATTGGCGGGAACCAGCAGAGCTACCAATAATCCCATGGCGGTGAAGGGCAGCGAGCCGGCCAGAATAACTCCAGCCAGTTTGAGGGCTTCGGTCGCGGTCAGGGTGACTCCGCCGAGGGTGATGCCGAGAACGAGGAGAGCAGCGACAATGACGAGGGCGAAGGCGGCGCAACTGAGGGTCTTGGCCGTGAGGTAGGCGAAGCGCGGCATGGGGCTTGCCTGCTTGAGTTCGAGCCAGCCCTGGGCGCGCTCCATCGCGATGCCCATGCCGATGCCGAACAGGCACGCGGAGACCACGCCCATGCAGCTGTAGCTGGGCATGAGGTAGCGGGCGAACATATTGTGACGATTCGAACTGCCGAAGAGGAGATAGAACATGATCGGGAAACCCAGGACCGACAGCGAAAATGCTTTTGTGCGCAGCATCTTTACAAATTCGTACTGCGTCTCTTTGCCGAAGATGTGGACGTAGTAGCCGAGGCTGAGTGGGCGCGCTGCTGAAACTGCGATTGCGTTGGTGGCCATGATTTTTCTCCTTTTGCCTGAGCGGTTGGGGGCCTACGCCTGGGTTGCGGGCGCGTCGCTGGTGAGCGCCAGGAAGGCATCTTCAAGCGCAGCGGCGGAAACCTCCAGACCGTGCAGCGTTTCATCGCGCAGGAGCATTTCGCGGACGACCGCCTCGGGATGCTCGGCGAGGATGACGACGGCCTCGCGATCCTGCTGGACGTCGGCGACCGAGGGCAAGGTTGCCAGGAATTCCCGATCGAGCTGCGTGATGCAACGGATGCGGCGGCCGGAGACGCGATGCTTGATCTCCGTAGACGTGCCTTCGCAGAGCAGCCCCCCCTTGTTGATGACGACGATGCGATGGGCGAGCATGTCGGCCTCTTCGAGGTAGTGGGTGGTGAGCAGGACAGTTTTGCTCGCAGCGGAGAGCGCTCTGACCTCGTCCCACAGGGCGCGGCGCGTTTCGATGTCCATGCCCACGGTGGGCTCGTCGAGGAAGATGAGGTCGGGGTTGCCGCAGAGCGCGAGGCCGAAAAGAGCGCGCTGCTTTTGGCCGCCGGAGAGTTTGCCGAACATCTGGTCGGCGAAGCCCTCGAGCCTGGCGATGCGGATGACGTCGGCGGCGGGGAGCGGATTGGGGTAGTAGCTGCGGAAGAGGTCGATGTGCTCGCGGACGCGCAGCATCTCGGGGACGCGGCTCACCTGGAGCATGGCGCCGATGCGTGTTCTGGCGTCGGCGTCGCGGGGATCGCGGCCGAGGACGCGGACGGTGCCGGAGTCCGGGGAGATAAGGCCGAGGAGGAGGCGGACCGCGGTGGTTTTGCCCGCGCCGTTCGGACCGAGGAGCGCGACGACTTCCCCGGCTTTTAGTTCGAGGGAGAACTTGTCGAGGGCCGTTGTCTGTCCGTAGCGTTTCGTGACGGAGTGCAGCCTGGCCACGGTGCGGGTCTGTGACGGCGGCACGGGCCACGCTGCCGGAGTGGCTTCAGTGATGACTGCGGTTGCTGACATCGCTTGTCTCCTGCCGCTTTGCTGGAATGCGGCAATCACAGGATCGCGCGAATACGGCCTGGGACGGCAGTGGGCTTTGTCAGTAAAGGGACATGACAGTTGTCACAAGGCGAAGCCGGTAGCCTGTGGCCTGTAGCCCGTAGCCTGGAGCGGGATCAGTTCAGTTTTTCGGGTGCGGCTCTGCGAAAGCGCTCATCGATGGGCTGGCGACCTGCAAAGCCGTCTTCGACGCGATGCCAGAAATCGATGCGCGGCTCGCCGCGTTTCCAGCAGAGCAGGACCGTTTCTCCCTCCAGAAGACAAGGGAAGTCGAGCAGGCCGGTGTCGAGGTCCTTGACCTGGACGCCAATCGCGTCGATCTCGCGGAGCGCGTCTTTGGCTCGCTGCACGAGCGCATCAAGGGCGATTTTTCGCTTCTGTGCCGCCGCGATGTCCAGGAACATACCGCCATTGGTGAAGACGCGGCGCACCAGCGCCGACATTTCCTCCTGCAGATCGCTCGCAGCCTGCTTGGCTTCGATGGCGCGATTGAGCAGCGACTCCACGACCGGCAGCAACGCCTGCGCTTCGTCAAGCGTAAAGGTCTTCATCGGCGCCGCCTTGTTGCAGGCTCACGTAGGGAAATCCGGCATTCGTCCAGGAGCCATGCAGGGCCAGTATTTCACATCGTCGCGCCGCTATTTGTGGGCTGCGAATCGCGGCAGGTATCATGAACTATTCATGCATTTCGGCGACTCCATTTTCATCTTCCTGCTGGCCCTGGTGCTCTTCGGCCCCAAAAAGCTGCCGGAGATCGGCAGAACCATCGGGAAACTGCTCGCCGAATTTCGCCGTGCCAGCAATGAGTTCAAGTTCCAGATTCAGGAAGAGCTGCGCAATATGGAAGATGAGGAGCGGCGCAAGAAACTGGCGGAAAAACAGGCGCTGGAGAAGGCCGCCGAGGCTTTGCCCGCAGGCGATGCGTCAACACCCACAGCGGCTCCGACGATTTTGCCTCCGTCCTCTGGTTCGCAGGTAAGTGCTGGCTCTCCGTATGCAATGCCGGTCCAGACCGCAGAGGCTGCGCCGGATTCTGCCGTGGTCACGCCTTCCGCGGCCGAGGTGATCGTCGATTCGCCGGCTCCGAGTGCGATCTCTCCGGTGCCCCAGGTCGGGCTTGCGACGGAGACCTCCGCTCCCGTCGACCTGACTGCCAGCGCGAATGGCGCGCATCCCGCGGAGACCGTTGAGCCCGCCCTCCCGAGCGAGTCCGTGAGCGAGTCCGTGCATCATGGTTGATCTCGTCGATCGCGCGCGCGCCGCCATGACCGAGCGCGCCGAACTGCCCGGCATGAGCCTGCTCGATCATCTGGCCGAGCTGCGCCGGCGCATTATTCATTCCGCGATTTATCTGATCGCCGGCTTCTTTATCGCGTGGTTCTTTCACGAGAAGATTTATTCCTTCATGGAAAAGCCGGTGGTGTTTGCCCTGACCAAACACCACATGCCGACGCAGCTCGTTTATCACAACCCCATCGACCCCTTTAACATGTACCTGAAGATCAGCTTTATGGCAGGCTGCATTCTGGCCTGCCCCTTCGTGCTGTACGAGGTTTGGCTCTTCATTTCGCCCGGCCTGTATAAGAACGAGAAACGCTACGTTTGGCCGTTCATGTCGGCGACGATCGGGCTGTTTCTGGCGGGCGCGTTCTTCGGATACCGCTGGGTCTATCCCATGTCGCTCGATTTCCTGCTGGGCTTCAATCAGGATTTCCGCGCGCTGATTGAGATTAATGAGTACACCGACCTGTTTCTTACTGTGATCCTCGGACTCGGCATCACGTTTGAGCTGCCCATCCTTATTATGTTTCTGTCTCTGTTCGGGATCGTGAGCCCGAAGTTTCTGTGGAAGAATTTTCGCTACGCAATTCTGCTGATCTTTATTATTGCGGCCATCATCACGCCGACTTCCGACATCCTCACGATGTGCGTTTTTGCCAGCCCCATGCTGGTTCTTTACCTGCTCGGCATCGGGGTTTCGTGGATGGTGCATCCGGCCACGCGCAGAAAACGTGCCGCGGGAGCGGCTGCGTGAGGCAATTCGTCCTGATGGCCACACTGGCGGCGGCTTCCCTTCCTGCGCTGGGGGCGGACGATCTCCCGCAGTTTGATGGAGCGCGGGCCCTGGCGTACACGCGGCAGTATGTGGCGATGGGTCCGCGCTGGATCGGCAGCCCGGGCCACGCGAAGGCCGAGGCGTTTCTGAAGGAGCAGTTTCGCAACGATCAGCTGGAAGAAGACACGTTCACGACGAACACGCCCGCCGGCCCGATGCAGATGCACAACTTCATCGTGCGCTTTCCTGGGAAGCAGGACGGGATCATCGTCCTCGCCACGCATTACGAGACGAACTATCCGCTGCGCAACATTCATTATGTTGGCGCGAACGACGGCGGGTCGACGACGGGCCTGCTGATCGAGATGGCGAACTATCTGCGCGGAAAAGCTCTCAATGGATATAGCGTATGGCTGCTCTTCACCGACGGCGAGGAGGCGATCAAAAGCTGGAGCGACAGGGATTCTGTGTACGGGAGCCGGCATCTGGCCATCAAGTGGCAGTCGGACGGCACGCTGAAACGGATCAAGGCATTTATCCTGGCCGATATGCTGGGCGATCGCGACCTCGACGTGCAGCGCGATTTGAACTCGACGCCCTGGCTTGAGGATCTGGTCTATCAGGCGGCGACAGAGTACGGCTGGCAGTCGTACTTTTTCGCGAACAAGACGTACGACGAAGACGATCATTTGCCGTTCGTGCATCGTGGCGTGCCCTGCGCCGACCTGATCGACCTGAACTACGGCTATCAGAATGCATACTGGCATACCGCCGAGGACACTATGGACAAGCTCAGCGCGAAGAGCCTGACCATTGCCGGCGACACGATTCTCGAAACTATTCACTTGCTGAATCAGCGATAGGCGATGCACCATCCCTGGCTCGCCTTTCTTGTGCTGGTCGCGGTGTTGCTGCTGGTCGATCTGCGTCTGCTGCAGCGGCCGGGGCGGCGGATTTCGGTGGGCATGGCGTGGCTCTGGACGGCATTGCTCGCGCTGCTGGCCTGCGGGTTTTCGTTTTACCTCGCGCGCACTACCGGGAAGCAGCCCGCGCTGGAGTTTCTTGCGGGCTATCTGATCGAAGGCTCGCTCAGCGTCGACAATTTGTTCGTGTTTCTGATCCTTTTTCGCGCCCTGCACCTTGGGGCAGAACAGCAGCGGCGCGTGTTGCTGTGGGGAGTGATTGGCGCCATCGTACTGCGCGGGGTGCTGATCGTTGCGGGAACCAGTCTGCTGGCCCGCTTTGCGTGGGTACAGTATGCGTTCGGCGCGGTGCTGGCCGTCGCGGCGATTCGGCTGCTGCTGGCCAGACCCGGGGTTACGCCGGTCCGCGGGCCGGTGCGATGGATTCGCGACTGCTGCCTGCGCTACGGCGGTGGATCCCGGCTGGCGCTCCGTTCCCTGCTGCTGGTGATCGTGGCGGTCGAAGCCACGGACCTGATTTTCGCGCTGGACTCGATTCCGGCAGTGCTGGCGGTGACGCGCGATTCCTGGATTGCCTTCACTTCGAATATTTTTGCCGTGCTCGGTTTGCGGTCACTCTACTTCGCGCTGTCATCGATGCTGGACCGGTTCCATCTTTTGCATTACGGGCTGGCCTGCATTCTCGGCTTTGTTGCTTTCAAGATGCTGGCGGCGCGCTGGATCGATGTTTCGGTCGCTATTTCGCTGGTGGTGATTGTGTCGATCCTTGTGCTCTTCGCTGTTCTCAGCAAGGTCGTCCCTGAACCCGTCGCGCAGCGGAAGTGAGCCAGCCGTCTTTACGGCTCGAAATCGACTTCCATGGGCAAAATCAGAGGCATCAGCCACGCGAGCAATTCCTGATGGGCGGGATGCCGGCCGTAGGCGTCGAGGGCCGCGCGATCGGTGAATTTCATCACGCCTCCCAGCTCGTAACCGTGCGAGCGCGGCGAAAAATTCGCGCCTACCCATGTTTCCTCAAGCCCGGGAATGCGGCCCTGCAGGCTGCGAATCGAGGTGAGGACGCGCTGGCGCTGTTCGTCGGTTACGTTGGGCTTCCATCGAAACGCGAAGGTATGAATGACCATGCGGCGATTGTAGTGCGGAACGCCTGTAGTGGTCAGGCTTCTGCCGCGACCGCTTCCGCCAGCTTCACATCGGCGAAGACGAAGCCGTCGCGTTCCACCACTTCGCCGGTCTCGACGGCGATGGGTTCCTGGAACATGGGCCCGGCGTACACGGCGGTGTGGAACTCACCGTTCTCGCCGCAGGGATCGACGCCCGCGGGGAGATCGCGCAGAAAGCCGGCGTCGAATTCTCGTCCGGCAAATTCCGCCGGAAGCTTCTTGGGATCGACGCAGACGATGCGGGCGCGCAGCCCTCCGGCGATCATCTCTTCGGCGAGCAGCCGCGTGTCGAGCCCCCAGATCGGAAAGACCGGCTCCAGACCGGTTCCCTGCAGCTTGTCTTCGCGGTAGCGGCGGATGTCTTCGAGGAACAAATCGCCAAAGGCGATGGCTTCGATGCCCTCCGCAACAGCTGCGTCGCAGGCAGTGCGCATCGCGGATTCGTAGTGTTCGTTGGAGCAGGGCCAGGGGAGGGGGACGGAATGGAGCGGCAAGCCCGCCGCACGGGCCTGCGCCTCAAGGAGCGCGCGCCGGGTGCTGTGCATGGCGACGCGGTCAAACGCGGAGTTGAGGGTGGTGAGCAGCCCCGCGACTTCGAAATCGCCGCGCTGGCGGAGAGAGTGGAGCGCCCAGGCGCTGTCTTTGCCGCTGCTCCAGGAGACGAGAAGTCTTCGGGTCACTCCTGCAGGTTAACCCAGGCTCGCGGTCAGTTCATTCCCGCCAGGCGCCCCAACGCCGATTCGGTTCTGCCACCCGATTTGGGTACCGGCATGACCAGGGTCGGACCGCCACCACCCGTTCCCGTACGCTGCGGTTTTCCGCGCGCCTTGAGTCGGTTGCGCAAAACGAGGTTGATAGATTCCAGCTGGCGGACCCGGCGACCCACCAGCAACAAAACCCCCGCACATGCAACAGCAGCGCCGATCCAGCAACCCGTCAGCAACCCGGCGAAAAATGGGGCCCAGGGATGCACGACAACCAGTGCCATACCCCTCTCCTCACGACCAGGATAGGTGATCCTCGGACCGGGCGTCCCTGGGTTGGTTGCAGCAGATTCTGGGCCAGGGACAGCTTATGGGACAGCTTATGACCGGCTCGGGACCACCATGTTCCGTACGCTTCGATGCATTTCAAGAACAAAGTGATCAGTCATCCCCGCAATATAATCTGCGATTACCCTGGGAGCGCCTTCGGCGTCCACCTGACTGGAATAGGCAGGTGGCAGCAGAGCCGGATCGGCCATCCACGCGGCGAACAGGTCCGCGATTACGTCTGCCGCCTGCCGGTGCCCGCGCTTCAGGTAATCACTCAGATACAGATTGTGATGGAGAAACTCCTTCGCTTCGCGGCGAAATGTTTCCATTTCTGTGGAAAACAAGGCCAGTCGCTCAGGCGCGTTCCGAATATCTTCGAGGCTGCGAATACCCTGCTGCTGCACGCGTCGTCCGATTTCGGCGACAAGATCATCGGCCAGCGCGTTGAGCATCAGCTTCAATGTCTCCTGAAACAACAGCTTTTCTGGCGCGCCTGGGTGGGACTGGGCAATGGGGGCAAAATGGCGTTCGAATAGACGGACTCCGGCGCGGATTTGTTGTAGCGTGAGAATTTCGGCCTCGACTCCGTCGTCGAGATCGGCGGTGAGGTAGGCGATCTCATCGGCCAGATCAATGAGCTGAGCTTCCATCGGGGGTCGGCGATCGAGGAAATAGGCCGCGAGCTTCGGATGGTCCTGGGCGGAGTAGTCGCGGGAGTGCTTGACGATGCCCTCGCGCACCGCAAGGGTAAGGTTGAGGCCGCGAAACTCGAGATGGCGATTCTCGAAGTGCTCCACGATGCGCAGGGCGTGGAGATTATGGTCGAAGCGAAGGCCGTATCGCTGGAGCGCCTCGTCGAGGGCCCGCTCGCCGGCATGGCCGAAGGGGGGATGGCCGATGTCGTGGGCGAGGGCGAGGGCTTCGGTGAGGTCTTCATTGAGGCCAAGGGCACGGGCGATGGTGCGCGCGATCTGCGCGACTTCCATGGTGTGAGTGAGGCGGCTGCGGAAATGATCGGAGCCGCGATGGGTGAAGACCTGGGTTTTGCCTGCGAGACGGCGAAAGGCGCGGGAGTGGATGATGCGGCCGCAATCGCGCTGAAAAGGGGAACGGTAGGGATGATCGGGCTCAGAGTATGCGCGGTGCGCGAGGGGTCCGTGCTGGGGAACTGCGCACGCGGGCGGCACAGCCGTTGCTGCCATGAAGACAGTGTAGTGCGCTTTGACACGGGCCAGGTGTTGACGGAGACTTTAGGCAGGCGGTTGATTTGTCCGTCGGGAGGAAGCATGGAGCCGGATATGACGCAGCAAAGGCAGGAGGCTCATCTGCTTCTGGATGCCGTCCCGGACAGCAAGATCTCGGCGGTGCGCAGTCTGCTTGAGACGATAGCGGATCCTCTCTCCCGCGCCCTTGCGAACGCGCAGCTGGACGAGGAGCCGATCAGCGAGGAATTGGCTCAGGAGCTTGCCGAAGGTCGCGCCTCGCTCGCGCGTGGAGAAGGAATTCCCCACGAGGAGATTCTGAAGGAGTTCGGTCTAACCTGGGAAGACTGGGATCGTATGGGTCAGACACCGGTCGACGCTACCCCGCCGTCCACGAGTCGATGAGTTTTTCGCAACTAACTGGCGAGTGACAGACTAAAGGCAAGATTCGTTTTACAGCTGTTCGACATCAATAGCATCTTTCCACCGCCGAATTGCGAGTTTCGGATCTGTCTTCGACAATGAGCGAGAGGCAGATCAATGAGCGGGAAGAATGTCATTTGGAGAGATCGCGCAAAAGCTCAGCTCCGCGCGATTGACCAGCAAACGGCCCTGCGCATCCTTCACGCTTTGGCCCATTTTCTCGCCACCTCCGAGGGTGACGTCAAACGCCTTCAAGGCATCGATCCGCCAGAACTGAGGCTCCGGGTGGGCGATTATCGTCTGTTCTTCCAGGATGCGGAGGACCGGATTGAAGTAATCGCGGTGAAACACCGCCGCGAAGCTTACCGCTGAGCCGCTACTCAGGCTTGCCGGTCGTCGGGCTGCCACCCTCGCGAGCGAGGCGAGTACGTGCGCTGTCGAGCTTTTTCTGGACTTTGCTCACGTCGCCGGCGTCCATGTCGGCTTCGACGGTGTGCGCGTATTCGTTAAGCGACAGCTCCCACTGGGCCGCGGCCTGCTTGAGACGGCCGGTTTTCTCGTAAACGTCGCCGAGGTGGTCGTGGACGGTGGGATCGTTGGCGCCGCGGGAAATGGCGCGGGTGAGATTATCCTCAGCCTGGGTGTACTGGCCAAGGCGGAAATAGGTCCAGCCGAGGGAATCGAGGTAGGCGTAGTTGGTAGGCTCGAGCTGCACAGCTTTGCGGATCATGGCCAGCGCTTCATCCAGCTTCACGCCGCGGTCAGCGAGCATAAATCCAAAATTATTCAGGGTAAGCGCGTTTTCCGGCTCGGCTTCGAGCACCTTGCGGAAGTCAGCCTCGGCTTCGTCGTAGCGCTTACCACGGTCCGCCATCATGGCGCGGTCGAACAGGACCATGGTCTGATCTTCTTTTTTGGTGGCCTGCTTCTCGGCGGCATCGAGGATGTCGGAGGCCTCTTTCCACCTGCGCAGATCGATGTAGATCTGGGAGAGCTGGTAGTAGACCTCCATGTCCTTCGGATCGCTTTGGAGCAGGGCCTTCGCCATGCTGATTCCTTCGTCGGCATGACCCGTATCAGCGAGCTGGCGGGCCAGAGTCAGCTTCGCGTCGTTGCTCTTCGGAAGTTTGTCAACGGCCGTGCGCGCGACCGCCACAGCTTTGTCGTAATCGTGGGCTTCGCGCCAGGTCTCCACTTCCTGGTCGTAGGCCTGCGCCTGGAAGTCGCCGCCGAGGGTGGCCATCTTGTCGTAGGCCGTCACGGCCTGATCCGGGCGATTCTGCTCGCGGTAGATTTCGGCCAGGTGGACCAGGATGGTTGCGTAGTTCCCCTTTTCCTCGTCGGAATACTGGCCGCTGGGGTGCGCGGTCGCGGTGGCGAGCTGTTCGTAAACCTTTGCCGAGTCCTCCAGCCGTCCCATCGCGTCGTCGATCATGCCCTCGTGGAACTGAACGTCGAGGGAATCGGAGGCCAGCTCATGCGCCTTCTTCACCGCGGCGAGCGCGTCATCGAGCTTGCCGTTGTGCTCGTCGATTTCCGCGATCTGCAACTCCGCTTCAGCGTCGCTGGGATCGCCCGCGGCGATGTCTTTCCATGCCTGGAGGGCCTGGTCCGTCTGGTTGTCGGCCAGAAGATCCGCCGCGAGCTTGCGCTCGATATCGAGATCGTCAGGCTCCAGATCGAGGGCTTTCCTGTAGGCCGCGATGGCGTTCTTTACGTCCTTCTGCTGATCGTAGGTCTTGCCGAGCTGCGATTCGGTGCGCGAGGTTTGATCGTCGTCAGGCAGCGCTTTGAGAACATCGACGGCGCGCTTCGTGTCGCCCATGTCGGTGTAGAACTGGCTCGCAATGAGCGCGGTTTCTTCAGAGCCCGGGTCGATTTTGCGGGCTGCCGCCAGCTGCTCCTCGGCCTGCGGCGACTGGTGGTCGGCGGCGTAGAGCCGGGCCAGCATCAGGTGGTCCTCGGGGTTGTTCGGTTCCAGCTGCACGATCTTTTGAAACTCACCGATGGCGAGCTTCAGCATCTGCCCGGAGACTTCCTGCTGGGAGTTATCGCCCAGCGAGCGGAGGTAGACGTCGGCGAGGAGACGGTGGGCTTCGAGGTCGTTGGGATCCTGCTTGATGCGATCCTGCGCGGCGACCACAGCCTCGCGAATGCGGCCGGTCCGGAAATAGAGCTCGGCGAGATGGCCGTTGAGGTACTTCGAGGCCGGATCGGCGTTGAGGGCCATCTTGTACTCTTCGATGGCGCGGGTAGCGTACTCGCTGCGCCCGAAGGTGGTGGCCATCTCCTCGTATTCGTGGGCCATCATGAAATGGAAATAGGCGCTCGCGGTGTCCGGATTCGCAGAGTCGTTGGAGGGCGACGGGGTCCGCTTCGGGTCCGGCGCCTTCGTGGCAGAGGGCGGCGGCGCGGAACTCGCCGGATTCTGGGTCTGCGCTGAGACGGCCAGAGCGAAGATGGCGGGAATCGAAGGGAGCAGGATGAGGCGCGAGACAATCTTCATGAATGGAAGGTTCCTGTTCCGGACTGCCCGCCAGGCGAGGAGCGCGATCCCGGCTGAACGCGAACAACGGCACTCCCCTGTCCGGCGGGGCGCCGCACTCTGTAGGACGATTGTAACCTCGAACTGGATGCAGGTTTTCGGGTTTTCTGTAACCCGTTTGGGGAGGGGATGCTCCGGGAATGGCCACCGTGCCAGGGGGCAGAGGAGTTCCAGTTGCCTCTGCGATTCACTGACTCATTCGACGTTGCGGGAGCGCTTTTCCCGAAATTGCACAGAACAGTACTTTGGGGATGAGGGCATCGAAATCGAGATGGCTGGAGGAGCTCCACCAAGCCGAGTGACAGACTGCTCGGACTGTTCGCCAATAATGAGGCGAATTGAGGGTCGTAGAAGTTTGAGAACAGCGGGCGCGATGCGCGAGAGTCCGGCCCTTTCCAATCGCTTACTGACTTCCTCGGTGCGCTGAACAATCGATGCCGCGATCACTGTTTCAATCAGTAAGAGAATAAACCAACAATGTCCATACTCTCTGCGAGTGTGGAACCGTCGATCTGTACTGAAACATGAGAAACGCGTTCTTCGACGGGACCCCGAGCGGATCGTCGGCAAATGGGAAGTTTCGGCCCGTGATTGGCGGGCAATTTGTCACTCTGTTAATCAGGGAAGGTCACGGGGCACATTTTCACTGCGTGCCCCGGTTCGAGTTCTTAGAGGCTGCTGCCGATGCTGTTGAACTCGTTCGAAATCTTGTTGCTCAGTGAGCCCATCGCAACGATTGCCCCCAGGGCGATCAGCGCGGCGATCAGAGCATACTCGATCAGGTCCTGGCCGGATTCGTCGTTCATCAGGTTCTTGAATAAAAGCTTCATCATGTTCTCCGTTTCAAATTCGCATCCGCGGTTTCGCGCTGCGTGAGATTTAGTGTTTCTACTTTGCCCTAAGCGGTTCCAGGGCGCAAAACCCAGGTAGTGGTATCGGTGCCGCCGTTGGTGGTAGTTACCTCAGCGAGTGCGTTGGGTTTTACCCGGGCGCCGGTCCTCTCTCCCTGGGACTGCGCGCTGATTCGGAAGGGAGCCGTTCGTTTATCAACGGCCAGAGAGATCGGCTTGCTGGATTTCGTGATTACGACTTCCTGAGGGGAGATTCCGTGAACAGAGGCCGCTGCTCCGGGTTTGCCGGTGGTACGGGCCAGGTCGTTTTTCGACGAGCAAGTCTGTAACAACTTCAGGACACCGGGACCTAATATTCGGTTCTCCGAGTCAGGTCGAGCAGGGCAAACAGGATCACGCCCACCACGGCATTGGTGGCTGCGCGCACCAATTCATGAAGGCCGTGCCAGGCCCAGGGCTGCCCGAGCATGTGGCGCTCCAGCATCCACAGCACGAACGTTTGCGCCAGGGTAAAGCCGAAGGTGAGCAGGAGCCGGGCGCCGTGATTTTCTGTATCGACGCGCACACCGAGCGAGGCCGCCATGTAGCCGATGACCGCTTTCGAGATGCCGAAAATGCCGAGGGCATGGTGGGTGAGGCCATCCTGGGCAATGCCGATCACGGTTCCGACCAGGGTGGCGCTGACCGGCTCTCGCTGGGTGATGGCGTAGTAGATGGTGACGAGAAGCGGCAGATCGAGGAGATCGAAGCGCGTCAGATGCAGCGACAGCAAGGACTGCAGGCCCAGAGCCAGTAGCGGAACGACGATGTAGATGACCAGGGGGAAGGATTTGGCTCCCACTTCATGCCGGGAGGATGCCATCAGGACCATGGTTATTCCGCCCCCTGCGGTGGAGTGGTCTGAGCCGGGGGTGGAGGCTGCTGGGCCGGCGCCGGATTCTGCTGGTTTCCTGGGGTTGTCGCGGGCTTCGATTTGGGTTTTGCTGCGGCGCCGGGCGGCTTCGGGGCAGGCCTTGCGGGTGTGCTTGTCTGGGGCGTGGTTGTTTCGGGCTTCGGCGGCTGGGGCGCACCGCTCTCACTTCCAGCGGCAGCCGAACTCTGCGCATTGGTGATTCTCTGGCCCGGCACCAACTCCGCAGCCGGCGGCGTGTCGGAAGGCGTGAAGTGATCGGGATGCAGCGCCTTTGGCGGTTGGACGGGACGAGCCACCTCTCCGTCCGGACCGGTGGGAGCGTCGTCTGGCTGCTGATCCGCGGGCGCATTCGGATCGGCCCGCGAAGGCAGCTTTTCCGCCAGAATGTCGGAGGCCTTCTGTTGGGTATCGGTGAGGTCCTGCTGCATTTCGTCCGGCATGGCCTCGCCCGTGCTGGTAATGACGAGAACTTCTTCGAGGCGGGAGAGGTTCGCCGCGGGCTTGACCTGGACGTTGACCAGCGTTCCCTCCGGCTGGGGCACGACGCGCTCCACGATGCCCACGGCCAGGCCGCGCGGATAGATGGCGTCGCCGCCGCTGGTCAGCACCGGCTCGCCCCGCTGGATGCGGTCGTCCGGCGAGAGGCTGACGATTTCCGGTTGTCCCCAGGTGTCGCCGCGCAGGACGCCGCGGATCCGCGTCGTTTCGAGGATGACGCCGGCGCCGCTGGTGGCGTCGGATATCTCCAGCACCTGGCTGGTGTGGCGGAATACGTCGCGGGTCTTGCCAACGATGCCGTCGGGGGTGATCACCGGCATATCGGGCTTGATGCCGTCCTGGGAGCCTTTGTCGATCAGCAGAACGTGGGACTGCTCCGTGCCGGA
>Ga0181520_10002420_pt1 | contig 34649 bp, 26 predicted proteins | sample PEATcosm2014_Bin_29_FD_132451 | JGI IMG/M metagenome (GOLD analysis project Ga0181520, IMG submission 132451) | Peatland microbial communities from MTU Mesocosm Facility, Houghton, MI, USA - PEATcosm2014_Bin02_30_metaG | ecosystem: Environmental > Terrestrial > Soil > Wetlands > Peat | place...
AGAGATAGAAATTCGTGTTGGGTCGATAGCCGTCGAGAAACTGGCGGTTGTAGCCAACGGCTTTTCTTGCCCCGAACGGTTGCCGCAGATACGCGCGTATCTGCGCGCTTTCGGCGGAGAGAGGCACCACCCCCTCTTCCAGCTTTTCCTCTTCTGGTCCGGCTTTTTGTGCAGCCGTTTGTTTCTGCTCTTCTACTATCGCCGGAAGGCGATATCGCGCCGCCGGCCCTTTGCCTCCTTGCACGAGCCGCCCACTCTCCACAAGGCTTTTCAGCCAACGTTGAAGGGTTCGCTGCGGGATCTCCTTTAGAGCCTCAGCAATTTCACCGCTCCGTGCGCCGTTTGCACTTTGCCGCACGAAGTCCACGACCGCTGCCAGGTCTTCTGCTATGTCGCCCACGCGGCGATTTGCCATTATCCGACCCCTTTTAGTTGCGCGATTGCAAACATTACGCCAATTAAAGCATGAAATCGCGCCAATTGCAAGATTATCGCGCCATTTTACAGAGGATCGCGCCATAAGTGTAACGCTATTTGGGCGTATATGGCGCGATTCTCACACGCGCCAAGCCATCGCTGCCCGTCCGCCACTAGCTCGTATCGCACAAGATTTTCAGGGAGCAGCTGGCGGAAGCCATCTAGGCTTCTTCGCAAGCTCTCGTGGGCTCTCCAGCAGCGATCGATGCAATGGGAAGTTCTCCGTTTGCGACGGGGAGAAAGCGCCGGTCGCACTATTGCCGAGCCCCCGCGGTGAACTGTCATTTGGCGGCGAAGTTTTCCGGGGAGCTATCGAAGATTTGCTTGTGATCTTTGACGCAGAAGTAATAGGTCCTTCCCTTGTACGTGGACGACAGGGAGCGATCGATTGGCATGCCGCAGACAGCGCAGACAGGATGGTCAGCCGTCTGGTGGATGGGACCGGCGAACTCGGAGTTGGAATTCGGATTCAGCCAGCCCTGGCCCTGATACTCCAGAAGCGTGGCAGTCTGGCTTGCCACATCCCGGCCGAAGTAGCGCTCCACCACCCGGAAGGCGAGATCCATTCCAGAAGTGAGGCCGCCGGCGCTCGCCAAGTTGCCCGATTCCACAAAGCGGGCTCCACGCTGAACATGAATGTCCGGATACTGCATCGCGAGGTCGACGTAAGCGCCGTGATGCGTGGTGGCAGACTTGCCGGAGAGCAGGCCGGTACTCGCAAGCACAAAGGCGCCTGTGCAAACGGACATCGTAACATCCGTGTTCTTTGTCGTATTGCGAATCCAGGCTTTGGTGGCTTCGCTGGCAGGGCTTTGTGCGGGGATAACAATGACCTTGGGTGCGGGGGCATTGGCGATGGTATAGGTAGGCGTGATTTTCAATCCACCGCCCGCAGTGATGGGAGCGGCAGTCTCCGCAACCGTATAGAGACTGAAGGCATCAAGCTTCCGGTCAGGCAAGTAGACTCTTTCGAAAACTTCCCATGGGCCGCAAAAATCAATGACGACCGCGCCTTCGGAGATCAGGAAAGCGACCGGAATGGAGGCGTTGGCCGGAGGGGTAAGGGGATTGGGTGGAGCGCTTTCTGCAACTGTATCCAATGTTGCCGCGGCCGCGCCAGGAATTGAAAACGAGCCCGCGGCGGTCAAGCCGAGGGCTGCGGAACGCTTAAGGAGTTCTCTGCGATTCATTGTGATGACCTCTCCAATCGGTTTGCTTCGAGCGGTTTGTGTGTCAAAGATGATGCTTCAAGTGCCATTGATGCCTTGCGGCGGTTGATGTCGGACAAATTGTCTTGTCTCCTGAGAAATGAACTCTCAGCGTGACGTGGGTTGAGCGTGGTTGAACCAATCGATAATCATGTGATTGCGATCGTCGCGATTCTGCGGCAAGGGATGCCCGTCGCGATCGTAAATATGAAGGGCGTACACCTTGTTCTTTTCCTGAAGTGCTTCTGCCATGCGGAGAGCTTGGGTGACCGGGACCATTCTGTCGGTCCGGCTGTGGAGGATGAGGATGGGTACGTTGATCTCGTCGGCCCAATAGACAGCCGACCGCGCTCGATACTCTTCCTCGGCGCGGTGCTCATAGTCCGGCCAAATCTTGGCAAAGCCCTCGATATATTCATTCCCATTGACAATGCCCATCTCGGGTCTCGCGTCCACCCAGGCTTTCACGTCTGTGACTCCGCCGATGACGGCGGCGGCCTTGATGGGAATGCCTCGTTTGATCGCAAGATAGGCCATCGTGCCGCCGCGCGACAGACCGAGCATGTAGAGCCGGTCGGAGTCAACGAAGTCGAGCGACTTCAGTGCGGGCACGAGATTGAGAACATCGTCGACTTCGACTCCGCCCCATTGATCGCGTTTCACTGTGGGCCCTTGGTAGCGGTAGTCGGACGCGATGATCACAAAGCCCGCCTTGGCGAACTGGTAAAGATCGGCAACGTCAAGGCACGATGTGTTCATACCCACGCAAGGCAGACCGTTGTCCATGAGGCTTCCCAATTGGCCGTTGCCTCCGCGGTTGAAGATGATCGCCGGCCATTTTTTAGCGCCCGGCGCTTTCGGCCTGATTAACACTCCACGCACAGCTTGTCCGTCACTGGCGTAGGTAATTTCGAGAATGTCGAAGCCGGTTTGAGCCCGCGCCTCATCGTAGACCGCACGCGGAAAATAGCCTCGACCGAATTCATCCAGGGATTCGTAACTCGGCAGGGGTGCCCTGGGCTTCGTGCTTAAAATCCGCCCGTCTGGATCCTGTGCGGCAACAGAGAATGCCGACGCACCCACACTTAGCTGGATGAGCAGAAAGAGCGAACTCGCAATTGCGGTCTTTCGCATCGTGTTCTCTTTACTCCTTGTTGAGGTGGATCTTCAATGTTACGTAGGCAGAAAGCGGCTGATTCGGCATCACCACGGGGAACCCAAAATATTCGTAGGGATCGTATGTGCGACGATCTGCCAGGTTCACTGCCGAACCCTCGATGCTGAAACGGTGTCCGAAGTCGTAGGAGGCTTGTGCGTCGATTGCCGCATAACCCGGCGTCGATACTGTGTTTGGCAACGTGTCCTGGCGCGCACTGAATCCGGTTACGCCAGCCCCGAACGACAGACCCTTGGCGGCACCCGTCGCAACTCGATAGCGAGCTGCGACGCGCCCGCTGTTGCGCGGCACACGCGCAAGCAGGTTGCCGATCGGGATGGCGTTATCCTCCGTCACTGTCGCTTCTGTGTAAGCGTAGTTGGCGAGGACTGAGAGAGCGCGGATCGGTTCCCAGGTGAGATCGGCCTCCGCACCACGAGCGCGCTGTTGCCCGGCTTGCACCGAGTATAGGAAGTTCGTTGGGTCGGGGGTAGCGACGTTATTGCGAATCTGATTGAAGATTGCAATGGTGCCGGCAAGGTGTGCCTTGGAGAGGGCCAGCTTCAGGCCGCCTTCCACATTCTGCGAGGTCTCCGGCTTCGGAGCCTGCTGTACTACGAGTCCAAAGGCGCCGCGGAACGCCGTAGCATATGCCGCGTATACCGCTACACCATTGGCCACTCTGAATGTGCCGCCAAAGCGGCCCGATCCATGGTTGAACGTCTTGTCGGTTGCCTGCTGGCGCTCACGGAAGTCGAGCTTTGTGTAACGAACCGAACCGGTCAGGTTGAGCCGCCCGTAGGTGGCCTGGTCCTGCCCATAGACCGCGGTGGTCTGGTAGCGGTCGGTCTGAAACAGACTCGCTGGCGTCTCGGGTCCGAACGAGAGGTTATACGTAGGATGAGCGAGGTCCTCTTCGCCCACTGGAATCCCGGAGAAGCCCATCTCTGAGTAGAAGTTGGTGTGGTCATAGCTGACGCCAGCCAGCAACTCATGCCTTCCGCCCAGACCGCGAAGGCTCGCCGCCAAGTTGGTATCGAAGGTGCCTTCTCTGACCGGATTTGAGGGCATATCCAGCGTGAAAATCTGGTAGACGGGGGGAGCTGGATCGGGTGGACTGAGCCCCGGAAGGACGAAGCTGCCATGCTCGTTCGCCTGGCTGAAGTAGTAGCGCGCACTCGTGTTCCACCGCAGACTGTCCGTAAAGGTATGGTTGAGGTCCACTGTAGCCATGCGGCTGTCGAGCCTCGTATGCGGCTGTCCAACAGGCGCACCAGCAAACGCGTTGCGATCGATTTGTCCGGCCATTGCCTGCACCGCCGGAATACCCGAGTACTCCAGTTGATCGCGATGGTTGAACCGTCCCTGAACGAAGATGTCAGTCTTGGGCCCTAGGCGAAATGAAATGGCTGGCTGCAGCGACCAGCGGTCGCCGCTGACCACATCGACCCAGCTGTCATTTCGCTGATACTCGCCGGCGAGACGCGCCGCGATCTTCGTGTTGAGCGGAATGTTCAGATCGCCGTAGGGGTCTAGCGTTCCAAAGTTGCCGCCGCGAAACGCCACGTAGCCATTCAGTCTCGTCTCCGGGCGAACCGACACCACATCAATCATTCCTCCCAAGGGAGAACCAAGGCCGCCGCCGTACATGGTGGAGTTCGGTCCTTTGACCACTTCGATCCGCTCCACTCCCGCGAGGCTTGTCGGATCATTTGCTGTGGTCGTATTGCCGAACATGGCAAGACCGTCCGAATAAATCTCTGCGGGAAAGCCACGTACGATAGGCGAGAGAAAGAGAATCTCTTCGGATTTGGTTGGAACTACCCCCGATACGTTCACAAGAGCATCTCCCAGCGTGCGGCGGTCCTGGTCTTGGATCAAGGCGCGGCTAAGCACCTCAACTGACTGTGGTACTTCGATCAACGGTGTATTGGTACGCGTGGCCGAACCGGAATCGAGTGCAGCATAGCTACCGGGCGCTCCTGTGTTGACCTCGACCGTCTCAGTCGCGGTACCAACCTTCAACTTCGCGCCCAAGGTCAGCAATTGGTTAGCTTGTAGGATGACGTCGGACTCCTGAAAGGGCTCGAAGCCTCGCGCCATAATCTTCACCTTGTAATGCGCTGGGGCGAGTGACGGGAAGGCGTAGTTACCGGATCCGTTCGTGGTGACGGTGGTCTGGCGGCCGGTTTCGAGCTGCGTGATGGTGACTGTGGCACCAGCAATCGCGGCGCCCGATGCGTCGAGCACCGTCCCCGAGACCGAACCATACTCTTGGCCAAAGAGTTGGAGAGTTGAGAGAAGACAGAAGGCCGCGAGCGCCTTCCATGCCGGTCTGCGTCTCGTCTTGTTTGAAAACCGTGGCTTCAGAGCGATTGGTATTCCAATCCTGCCCCTCGCGGCCGTAAACAAAGTCTCCCAATGTCGATTCATATCTCTTCCTCTCCAATCCGCCTCGCGCGGACACGGTTAAGGTGACTCTGGCCCGTTAGAAATCTCCGAGTTCGGCCCGAATTCGCTGTTTTAGGTCAGATCTTTCAGCAGCGACGCCTACCGGCGCACTTAAGGCAATGAGCCTTCCCTTGGTGCTCACAGCCTTTCGAATAAACACCACCAACAGACCTGCCGATGCAACGAACAGCAGCAAAGGCGTAGCGGTCAGGAGCTGTCCTGTCCATCCGTCAGGGACGACGAGAATCGTCTCGCCGTATTTCGTTCTGTAGTAGGTGATGATCTCCTGTTCGCTTTTACCGGAGGCCACAAGTGCGGTGACCTCGTCGCGCATCTCCACAGCCACTTGGCTGTCATGGTCGCGTATTGTCTGTGTGTAGCAACACGGGGCCATCAGGCGGCCCTCAATCTTCCGGATCAGCGCCTCCTGAGCGTGCGTGAGTGGAGGAAGAGCGGACTGCGCACGAAGCGCACCTGCTGCATTGCCGAGCAGCGACATGAAAGCAAACAGCATCAACAGTTTCTTGCCCATTTCGTAGCGTCCTTTCCAGGCACTTCCGGTCATTTGGCTGGATGAGCGAGACGGACCTCGTGCGCGGTCTCAACGTTGTTGACCTTCGTGGCATGAATGACGACGCGGTCGCCAACCTTCAAGTCGGCCTGGGTTCCGGGTTTCCCGTTGGTCTCCCACGCGGTCGTGGCGATGAGCGCTACTTGAGTGGACATGCCATCCTTTACTACGGTCACGATGCTCCCGTCGATCTTGGTGACAGTTCCGATTACGTGATCCATGTTGCCGTGGGCGAAAGCTGGGATGGCGAATGCAAGAACCAGCACTGCTGCGATGTGTGAGAGAGTTTTCATTTCGGTTGTCCTTTCGTGATTGTTGCGCTGCCGTTGAGGAAGTCATCCTCCTCCTGACGCTCTTTCATCTCGGAGGGGGTGATTGGATTTATGGACTCCATCTGAAGCTCCTCTTCAGGGGAGAGAGATGGGAGATGGCGGATGAAGGCCACTAGCTCCCAGGAGCCGTGATCGTGTCCACCGGGCTCACCAAAAGAGGGCATGCCGCTCATCCGGACGCCGTTCTGAATGATGGAGTAGAGTTCGCCGTCCGATTTCGATTGGGTGGCGGCGAGGCGGAGATCGGGAGGCCGCGGGTTTAGACCACGACCATACATCGTGTCGCCGCTGCCGTTGTTGGCGTGGCAGTTTGCGCAGTGATCGGCGTAGTGCTCCATTCCTTCAGAGAGCATCTGCGGCGTGGTGGTCATGTTGTGGTGCAACGCGCGCTCGCGGTCGCTCACTGACGCGCGCAAAATGGCTCCGGCAAGCCTGGCTTCAAGTGCTGATGGCTCTGCGCGTGCCGAGAAGCCGTTGTGAAATGCGCTCCAACCAAGAAGCACAATGACCGCTGCCAAGACTGCAACACCAGCGACTATTCCGGCCGCAAATGTAGCAACTCTATTTCGATTTCCCATGTACGCCTCTCTCCTTCGTATGCGCCGGTACCGTTGCGTTCGCGGAATTGGCCGATGGGTCTGAAAACTCAGGATTGTGCAGAAAAGTCTCATCGGTGAGCGATTCAAGAAACGCAATCAGATCGCGAGTTTCCGTTTCGCTCAACTTGAAGCCCTCAATAAACTCACTTCGCAGAGGGTTGGCTCCGCTGGGACCAAGGGCCGCATGGCCTTTGACGGCGTAGTGGTGCAGAATCACGTCGCGCAGGGTTGCGACGGAGCCGTCGTGCATGTAAGGCGCGGTGACGGCGACATTGCGCAGCGTGGGAGTGCGGAAAGCGCCTTCGTCGTCTTCGTTGCCAGTGACACCGCGCAGGCCATGGTCCCAGCTCTTGTAAGCGCCGAGGCCATCCTCGTTGTAGAGGCCGGTGTTGTGAAAGCCCCTCTCGGCGATGGCCTGGCCCTGTTGGATGTGATTGTCGGTAAAGTTGATTCCGCCGTGGCAGTGGTAGCACTCCAGGCGCTCCCCAAAGAAGAGTGCCTCGCCACGTTTGGCTGCGGCTGATATTGCGTTCGAGTCGCCATGCTTGTAATGGTCATAGGTCGAGTCGAAGGAGAGAAGTGTCCGTTCGAAAGCCCCGATCGCCTTGAGCATGTGCGGAAGTGTGATTGGGTTCCCGTCTTCCGGGAAGGCCTGAGCAAACTGACAAGGATACTTCGGATCGGTAGAGAGCGCGGCGATCAGTTGCGTCTCATGTCCAGCCATACCCATTTCAATCGGGTGGTCGCCAAACAGAGGAACCTGCATCTGCTGTTCGAGCGAAGTGAGCAGCGGATTAGTCCAGGTGTAAGTGGGGAGATATGCAACGTTCGTCAGGGTCATGGCATTGCGAATACCCAATTCGCCATTGACACCGAGATGCACCGGCTTGCCGTCAGTGAACGCGCGTGCCTGCTGATGGCAGTTCGCGCAGGATAGGCTTCCGTCGCGCGAGAGGCGCTCGTCGTAGAAAAGCCTGCGGCCAAGTTGGACCTTGGCAGCGGTCATTGGATTATCCGAGGGAACGATCGGCGTAGGAGCCCAGTCCGGCTTGTTCCATTGAAAGACTGCGGGCGATTCGACGGCCGCAAATGCTGTTCGTGAGGTTACGGGGCGCACCATGACGAGCACCCCTAGAACCACACAAAGGCAGGCCATTCCACTGGTTACGAACCTAATCATTGCATCGCCTCGCTGTAGAAAACTGTCTGCTCACTCGGCGCAGAGCCACGGAACGGCAGACCGAGCGCCTTGAAGATTGGTATGCAGTCGGCGTCGTCTTCGCCGGACATGCAGCCCGGTGGTGTCTCGGGGGTATTGGTGGTCACGTCCGATCCCGCGAGCAGCATGTCCATGTCAAAGATCACGACATCCGTGGTCACGTTGAACGCCGGAAGCGTGACAGCGATGCGATTGGGATTTGAACATTCCTGAATAGGCGGCGCAGTAAGGGCTGAAGAGGCGCAGCCAGTGCTGCCGACATGAACGGGAACGCCGTTTGAGCGCATTGAGGCCAACTTGCCTCCTTTTGGGCTCGAAGTAGACATTGGATTGTCTTGAACCGGAGGCGTCGACGTGGCGGCCTGAGTTGTCCTGTCCGGCACCACAAGAACTTCGGCGCGAATAAATTTGAAGCCCACCTGCCAAACCCAGTTCATCGCGGTGAAGTTGAGCGGAGCTGGAGCAGATACGGGGTCGATATGGTCGAGCGCAAGGGGCACGCCAACCGTAAAGCGCAGGCCAGTGTAGGTGCCGCTCGGGACGGTGCCCGTCACTTCCGTGTGCATAGCAGCGTTGCCGTTGCGACAGCCTCCCGTGCCGTCTTCAAGGTCTACAAGCGCGAGATCTTGATATTGCCAGACACCGTCCTGATCGAGCTTGATAGGCGTGGCATTGCCCGCTGCATCGAGCAGGGTGACGCTGGAGACAAAGAAGCGCAGATCGGCCGGAGTCACTGTGGCTGGTTTGTTTCCAATCCCGGTGTATTTCTCGCCGCAGGCAAACGGCTTGCCGCCGAGGCGGCCGGCAAAGCGAATGCGAATGGACTGGGCAGCGGTCGCTTGTGCATGTGCGGAGGCTGCGCAGAAGCTGAGAAGCAGCACGATGGTGGCAGAGAGCTTTGAGCGGACACTCATCTTCTTCGCCTTCTGTTTGCGCCACCAGATCACGACTCCGGTATAAGAGAGCACGGCGAGAAATATGCCGAAGCCGCCGACGAGGACTCGATACGGAAGCCAGTCGCGGAGGTCGCCGTAGTGGATGCCCCAGAGGAGCGTGGAAATGGTGTTGCCCAGATGCTGGCCGCGGGGTAGGTCCAGTTCGCGCAACTGGCCGGTATTGCCATCGATGAGGACCGTCGTATCCCAGCCGTGGCCGCGCAAATCGAGACTGGAGCGAACCCCGTAGGTGTAGGCGCCGTACTCCGGAATGTAAGCCATCCCATAAGGGCGCTCGATGGTGAAATGATGCGCAGCCGCTGCTTCCGACATCATTTTTGCTCCAGTAGCTTCGACCTCGCGCCAGTTCAGTTTTGGGTTTTCAAGCGGCTTTGGGATTACATTCTTTGCCATGAAGTCGCTATCGTTGGCGAAGTCGAAGACCGTCGCCATCACCGGGTCATAGACTTCGCGCAGCCCAAGCATCACGCTCGACCAAGCAAAGACGAACAGCAGCGGCCAGAGCCACAGGCCTCCAGCGCGATGCAGATCAAAATGAACGCGCGTGGAGTTGGCTCCCCATTTCACTTGCCATGCCTGCCGCCAGCGCTTCCAGAACGGCCCGGTACCGCGAGGGAGCGTTAGAAAGAAGGCAACGAAGCAATCGATAGTCCAGAGGAGTGCAACTGCGCCCACAAACCTCCAGCCCCAGTCGGTGCGCGTGGTGACCGAGGTGTGCAGGTCGTAGATAAAGCCCATCACGTCGCGGCAGGGCCGGTTGGGATCGGAAGCAAGGCCGCAGTGGAGGCGCTCTCCAGTGTAGGGATTGAACGCAACATGCAACTCGGTGTCGGTGTACGGTTTGCCTGTGGCTGGATTGGTACGCGCAACAAGGTGAAAGATCACCTGATCGGCTTCAACCGCAAAGAATCCCAGCCGCGCATGGGGCAGATCGGCCTCGGCGCGTTCCGCGAGCTCTGCGAGCGAAAGCTCCTTCTGTCCGGGCGCGTGCTTGACATGCATGCCTGGGTTGAACAGCGCGTCAATGTGTCCGCGAAAGGCAAGCAAGGTGCCGGTGAGGCCGACAATGATGAGAAACACCGCAATCGCCAAGCCCGTCCAGCGATGGATCACGCCCATGATATTGCGAATTCGTTGAGTGACTGACATACTCTCGTCCTCTCTCTTGTAGTGGGCTGAATTTCAGGCTGCGGTCGTTGATTGCGCAAGGTGTGCGCGTGTCTTGCGGCGGGCGGCCCGTTTCTTCCACCAGATGAGGACACCAGAGGTCGAAAGGAGCGCCAGGAAGATGCCGAAGAGCCCGATGAACAAACGATAGGCAAACCAATCGCGCAGGTCGGCATAGTGAATCCCCCACAGAAATGTGCCGATTGTGTCGCCAAGCCCCTCACCTGTGGGCAAGAACAGGTGGCGGAAGGAGCCATTATTTCCGTCCACCAGAACGCCTGTGTCCCATCCGTGTCCGCGAATGTCCCGGCTAGTGCGGACACAATAGGAGTAGCCGCCCAGTTCGCCCACAAATGCCATCCCGTAAGGCCGTGTAATGGTGAAATGGTGAAGCGCCCCTTGGTCGGCTAACAGCTTTTCTCCGGCCGCCTGCGCTTGTCGCCAGTTCAACTTGGGATGAACCAGCGGCTGATCTACTACCAGCGATTGAATGCTCTCCTCAAGAGATGGTTTGTGGAAGACTGCGTGCATCACCGGCTCGTAGACCTGGGGCAGGCCGAACATTACGCTCGACCATCCGAAGACAAACAGCAACGGCCAGAGCCACAACCCGCCAGCACGATGAAGATCGAAATTAACGCGTGTAAAGTTGGCCCTCCACTTGATGCCCCATCCCTGCCGCCAGCGCAGCCAGAATGGGCCGACACCGCGCGGGAACGTCAACCAGATGGCAACCAGCGAATCAATCGTCCAAACCAGCGCCACATAGCCCATGAACTGCCAGCCTGCCCCTGAGCGCGTCCCCAGCGCCGTGTGGACCCCGTATACGATGTTCATGATGTTTGGCCGCCAGTTGCTCCAGTCCTCCATCATGTAGTGGCCCAGTTCCTTGCCGGTGTACGGGTCGAGGATCAGCTGATCGAAGTCGATGGCCAGCGGTTTGTTGGAAACGAGGTCAAGGCGCGGAAAGACGTGGAAGAGCGCCTGATGCTCCTCGCTCGTAAACATCCAGATGCTCATCTTCGGCTCTTGTGCTTCGGCCCGCTCGGCCAGCGTAGCCAGGTCAAGCGGCTGCCGTCCGTTTGCATCCACGTAGAGCCCGGGATTGAAGAGCCGGTTGATCGGCTCACGAAAGGCAAGCAGCGATCCAGTGAGCCCGACGATGACCAGAAATACAGCCATCGCCAGGCCCGTCCAGCGATGCACCACCAGGACCACGTTGCGCATACTCCATCTCTTCTTCATGCGTGTTCTCCTTTCGCCCGCGATCAGAACTTGAACTCAAGCTGCGGCATGATCTGAAAGGGCGTGTTCGGCAATGCGCCTTCGTAACCGAGACTCGAAAAGGAGTAATTGTTCAAGAGGTTGCGGATGTTCAACTGCGCCGAAATCTGTTTACGGCCCCAGGTATGACGCCAGGCCGCCATCAGATTCACCTGCGATGCGTTGGGGACGCGATCATCCTCAAAGCCCGAGGTGCATTGCGTCGGGTCAGCTGGGTACGCCTGGCAGGCTGTTGGATTGTTGGTAAAGACAGGCAGCGAGGTGAACTGGAAGTAGTGCTCGGCCGAGTGGCCGTTCAGGCCGCCACCGACCGTCAGGCCGCGCAGCGCTCCCTGATGCGGCTGCCAGGTGGCCCAAAGGCTTCCTGTCACGTGCGCTATGCCATCAAAGGGAAGTCCCTGCTGGGAGGGGATGCCGCTGCAATTTGAGTTGTTAGGGTCATTACAATTTGTGTCGCTGGTGACCAAATCCTGCAGGTTCGAGTAGCTGGCTATCACCCGCAGGTCGGGAGTAATCTGGCCCGCTACATCGAGTTCAACACCCTCCGTGCGCGCGGTGCCAATGGCAATGGTGACCAGCGGATTCTTTGGATCAGGAGCTGGCACATTGTGCTTGATGATCCGGTAAACCGCGGCCGAAGCTGTGAGCTTCTTGCCCAGCCATTCGCTCTTGACGCCGAACTCCACCTGATCGGCCGACTGCGGGGGAAGGAACTTCTGAGCACCGACAGTCACCAAGGGGCCGGAATCACCGTAGTTCGAGGAGTAGTTGCTGTAAAGGCTGATCTTCTCAATGGGCTGCCACAACAGTCCCGCACGAGGATTCGCCGGACGGTCGTGAACCGCGGTGTTGTTGGCGGGAGCGTTCGGAGCAAAGTAATTCTCAAAGCTCAAAGCCCAGTTCTGTCGCACTCCGGCCATGGCAAAGAGATGGTGCGGAAAAGTCAGGAAGTCTTGGAAATAGGCCCCGTAGGCGAGATAGCCAAGTGTGTTCCAGCCGTAGCCGTAGAGGAAGCAATTCGAGCTATAGTCAATCGGCTGGTTGTAGACCGGCGCATAGATGTTGATGGTTTGTGGGCAACCACCGTTGTAATCGTAGGCGCCGTAATCCTTGCTGAAATCGAAACCGAGGAGCATCTTATTCTCGACGCCGGCAAACTTGAAACGAACCGGCACATCCGAGGTCACCTGGTCCGTGCGGTGGTGGAAATAGGTCTCAGTGAAACCAAAGCGGTTGAGCGAGCCATCCGGGGTTCCTGGTACGCTCGCGTCGCCAAAGTAGGTCTCAGTGGTCGGCGGATTCGGATTTGCCGTCGTATAGAAATGCTTGTACTGGATGCGGAGATCGGTTCCCTCGCTCAAATGGATCTTCATCTCGGGCCGGATGTCGTATTGCCATCCGCTGCCGTTGTTCGTGCTGTAGTCGATGAAGTTGCTGCTGATGGGAACCTTGGCCGGTCCGGTGATGGCGATGATCCGCTGGTTCAACACTCCGGTCTGCGGCGATTGGAAGGGAATGCCCGGATCAAGCAACAAACCGCCGCGTTCATATGAGGTGCGCAGGACCAGTTCCACGCGCTGCGAAAGATTCCATGCCAGCGAGGGATAGGCATCGAGCTCTCGCGTAAATCCGAAGTTTCGGAAGGAGTGGGCGTCTGTCCAGTCCAGAACCAGCCGACCTAAGAGCTTATCCCCAATCAGCGGGAGGTTGGTGTCGCTAACAGAACGGTAAAATCTGTGCAAACCGAACTGCTGCGAAAACGTGGTGAACTTGTCTGTGCCGGGCTTCTTGGTAATTACATTTACGAGGCCGCCCGGCTCGCCCTGACCGAAAAGAACGGACTCCGGCCCTTTGACCACCTCGACGGACTCCACGTTCGCCATGTCTTGTGGAATGCCTGAGTCAGAGTACTCATCCATACGTGCGCCGTCCTGGTATACGAGGGCCGCTCCGTCGAATCCGCGGACCGAGAAGCTGTCACTCGTGCCAAAGCTGTCGTTGGTCGGCGTGACGCCACTCACGTTCACCAGGGCGTCGATAAGATTGACGATCTGCTGGTCGTTGAGTACCTGACGGCCGATTACCTGGATTCCCATTGGCGTTTCCATGAGCGGCAAATCCATCTTTGTCCCGGTTTCGGCACTGACCGCGGCATAGCCGGTTGGCGCGGAGACGGTAACAGTCTGCTGCACGCTGGCAACGCGTAATGTGAGCGACAGATTCTGCAGTGCAGCAGAAACCGTAAGCTGCCGATTCAAGACCTCAAATCCTGTAGCTTCCACAGTGAGCGTGTAGGTGCCGAACGGAACAGCAGGGATTGCAAAGCGGCCCTCTGCACCTGTGGTTGCTGTCGCAACGGAGGCTACGCCAGGCTTTTGCAAGCGAACTCGTGCCCCAATGACCAATCCGCCTGTTGGGTCCTGAACTGTTCCCCTGATGGGGACCGGGGCCTGTTGAGCCTTGACTACGAGCGGAAACAGAAATAGAAGGATCGATACAGCCAGCAAGGCCGCCGAACGAAAACGTGCGACAAACATGTGCAAACTCTCTTCTCTGCGCAGGGGTCTGCCGATGCGAATTCAGCAAGTTGCAACCGCGCGGCTATCAGGACTGAGTGCAAACGCCAGCCCCGTGCCCACGCCAGGAAACGTGCATGGCCGGACTTGCCCGGAAGGCAAGTCCGCACGAGCAACGCTGGCGAACGCAAGGAAGTTGACGAAGCGGAAGCTAGGAGAGAAGAGATGCAGGAGGGCCGCGCTTTTGGCGGGAATGGTCGTGCGAGATGCGACGCTTCGATTCTGTTTGGGCAATTCTTGCCGGAGCACCGGCAATCGGCGCAGTAACAGATCCAGGAGCTTCAGTGGGCAGCAGGTCGGAGTGCACTGCCGGAAGGGCGCCTGGATAGTATGGGCATTGATCGGCAGGAGGGCCTATCCAGACTCCCTGCTGAATGAGCTTGCTGCGTTCCTCCATCTTCATCATGCAGTGATGCTTTCCATTCCTTCGGCAACAGGCTGGCAGCCCGGCATCCGCGGCTTGAGTGGCCGCGAACAGCGGGGAGACAACCGGAAGGCCAAAGACGGCCAGCAGCAAGATGGAGATCAGTCTGCGCAACAAGTAACTCCTAAATGAAACGAAGGGTAAAGCTGTTGTATCTTCACTGAATGCAGCCTGGCAAAGATGCATTGTTGAGGCGCGGGTGGAGCAGACCCGAAGATCTCAGCGATCGATGATTGTTGGACTGTTGGTCAGCCGAAGGAGGATTCCAAGACGTGCTCTTCGGTTGGTTGCTCCTCTGGAAAACACAATGTCTTCCTCATTTCGTTAGCTGGCTGAACGCTTCGGGGCTGGATCATGCGCTTCGCGTATGCGGACTGAATTGCATCAAGGTGATTGGCGATCATCATCTCTTCCATTTCCATCCCGATGAACCTGCCGAGCGATTCCATGGCACAGGAGCGGCATCCGTCGATACGTCCAACAGAAACGAATCGATGAGGCGAACCGTCTGAACGATGTTGTGTTGCCACAATCAACAGTGTCTCGACGCCTTCAATTTGCGCTACCTTCTTCATTTCCTCTATTGCGATGCTCAGGTCATCGACGTGCGCTTTTCCGATTTCCATCATTGTTCTCCTCGCTCCGTTCGTTGGCTTCTCGTTGGTGCAAGGCTCTCCCAGACGCAGTGCGACGTGACAAGGCACAACTGTCACCGGGTCTCCAGGCGTGCTGGAGGTATCCCGCGGCATTGTTCCTTCACTGAGTAGTGGTTGAGCCAGATTTCAGGAGCAGAGGGGAAGGCTGGGAGGGCCGCGCTTTTGGCGGCTGCGGTCGAGAGACAGGCGATACACTGCGTGAGTCTGAGGGTGGACCGCAGGGTGGCTTACGACTTGGGCAAAGATGGCTGCCGAAGGCGCAAGCCCTGCATGGTAGCGCACAACGGGCGCACTTGAGGAATGCGGATAGAAGGGGCAATGCTGTGGAGTTGTGCGAATCTGGGGTGTGCCGGAGTCAATGGACTTGAGATATCGGTCCATCATTGCGCAGTGGTGTTTCCCATGGCGCCGGCAGCATGCGGGAAGCCCTGCGTCGGGGTCTGACGAGGCGGCTTGGAGCAGGGGCGCTGCGTAGAACCCGCCGATCATGGCTAGCATCAGGATGGCTATGAACTTCCTCAGCCTGAACTGTTTCAGGATCGGCTGCGAAAACCCGCGCGTGACAAAGCAGCGAACCAATTGCTTGGCGAAAGCCGGCCGAGCTGTTTTGATCCGCTTGAGCATTGCCCACTTCTTCCTGAATCTCGTGCTGCTGAGACGCGCTTCCTACGCCAGAATGACCGGCGCCATTTCAGATAATGCCAGAGAATGCTTCCGTTGGTAAGAACTTCAAGATGCTCCGAATACAGTACTTTTCCAGAGCGCCTCAGTTTGAGGCATCGTAGCAGCCAATATCGTACAAGAACAATACCGCACACATTGTCGAAGCGCAAATAGGGAAGAGTGAAGCTGCGATTCCGGGGGGAGATGCCGAAGAATCCACGAGGCACGACGCAAACCTGAGGGTAAAGTGGTGCACCGCAGGCTCAATGACTGGTGAAGGCGGGGGCACACGGACTATGCAGGCACTTTCACGCCTGACTCCGATGACAATCAACTCCCGCGCCGCTGGACACAATTGAAATGGCGATAAAATCCGGTAACGAAGAGAGTTCTCCGCCAGATTGGCCCGGCCGCAGCCGCCAAGGAAATGTCCGATTTCATGCTATCTTGCCACACTCGACCGCACAGGCTGCACAGGCATCCCCGCAGTTTTTGCATGGCTCATGCTGCGGGTGCTTGCGACACTCGGCTTCACAGCTCTTGCAGGCTTCCGCTGCAACCTTTGCGTAGCTCGCCAGGTGAGCCGAGTTCTGCGCAGCCAGCTCACGGAGTCCGCTGCATATGACTGCGACCTCTCTGGAACTTTCCGCGCACTCTGCCAACGTCTTATCTCCACCAGCCAGCATCTCAATGCAATGGCCCACGCAAATATCGGCCGCGCTTGAACACGCGCTAGCCGTGTCGATCAGAGCCTGGTGTTTGGCGCCGCCCATGTGGTGGTGCGGCATTTCCTGGCCGATTCCAGGCAGAGCATTGGCCGAAACCGCAGCAGCTCCCATTGCAAACAACATTCCACGACGATCCATGCTTTGTCTCCTAACCCTGGGCCCCGGTGCGGCCGGGATGCTTGCCCGGATGGGTGCAATGATACTCCGACGACGCTACAGTCGACGCGTGGTCTATTCAACATTCGATCTCCTCAACGACTCTTTCAAAGGAAGGCCCAGCCGTAGTGATTACTTGAAAAGGCAAGAGTGGGGAAACGGTTCGAACTCCCAGGACGGAATCTGCTTGGAAGAGTGGGTTCAAGGGAAAGCGCTCACCAATCTCCCTTTAGGCTCATCTAGCATTCAAAGCGGGTCCGTGACTGTGCCTCAGCGCAAATCTCCTGAAAATCGACTTGTATTCGGTTGTCGGAGTTCTCATGCGCGGTGTGGGCACTCGTTCGATGCTGATGATCTTCAGGTGGACGTTGCCCACGTCGATCCAGGCTCCCAATGCAGGGGCAACGCTCCCGGCCTTGTGCGGAAAGCGGTTGCGGCGAACGTGATAGGTTGACTTCGGACAAAGAGAATCCTTCTCATAAGTGCTATGGATTACGCAGCAATCAGATGTCCTTTGACGGCGCGCGTTGGCTCCAAATTTGACACTGGCGACTTGGTTCCCGTATACGAAGAATCTACGATGAGGCGTGTACTCTCCATTTTCTTGATTCTGTTGTTCTGGTTGGGGCCGCTTGCGGCAATCCTCCCAGCAAACGCAGAGTCGCGCCTGCCCGTCTGCTGCCGTCGTCATGGGATTCACCATTGCGCAATGTCGATGGGCAACACGGCTGGTATGGCCGATGCCGCATCAGGAAGAGCGTTCCTCGCTGCGCCTTCAACTTGCCCGGCATTTCCCGGTTCCACTGCCGCAACAACATCTGCGCCCCATGCACTGATTGCCTCATCGGTCGGTATGCCGGTTCTGCTGGCGCATCCGCACGCGCCTGTAGCCGGTCGCGCGGCCGCCCGCCTCAGCCAGATCCGCACCCGCGCAGGCCGCGGACCACCCTCCCCGAACATCGGTTGAGAATCCCGCTGAAAGCCTGCTCTCTTTGCGTGACAGGCCTCAGACCCAACGGCTGAACAGACCATAGAGAACCTCGTAGCTTGAGAAGCAATCTCTCTCAAGACAGGTCTGCCTTCAACGATTCCACCAGCGCGACAACCTTTGTTTCGAACGCATCTTCTGCGTTTGTGAAACTGCCCGCGCCAATTCCCGATCTTTCCCGGAGGGTAGTTCTATGCGTATCTTGTCTCGCCTTGCCCAGGGTCTGCTGCTGGCTGCTTCTTTGCCTGCGCTGGCGACAGTTTTTGCCACAGTTCATGGAGTCATTCACGATCCTCAGCATCGGCCCATCGCAGGCGCGGATGTCACCCTCAAAGCCGCGGATTCCGCCTTCACCCTCACCTCCAAAACTAACTCAGAAGGCGAGTTCGACTTGCAGCAGGCCCCCATCGGCGTCTACCACCTGCAGGTTAGCGCTCCCCGATTCGCCACGGTCATAGAAACCATCTCCATAGCATCCGGCACCAACCCGGTTGTGCATGTCGCGTTGCCTGTCGCCTCCACTACGGAATCCATAGAAGTGGAAGGAGCGACGGCTCAGGTGGATTCCGTAACGCCGACTACGCTGGTAAGCCGAGAGATGATCGAGGAGACGCCGGGCGCCAGTCGCGCAACGTCGTTTGCTGCCATAACCGATTACGTGCCCGGCGCCTACATGTGCCACGACATGCTGCATATGCGCGGAGGCCACCAGACCAGTTGGCTCATCGACGGGGTCAACATCCCCAACACCAACATTGCCGCGAATGTGGGTCCGCAGATCGCTCCTTCTGACACCGATCAAATTGAGGTGCAGCGCGGAAGCTATGCCGCCGACATCGGCGACCGTACCTACGGCGTCTTCAACGTCGCGCCTCGCAATGGTTTTGAACGCGACCGCGAGGGGGAGTTGCGCATCACCGGCGGCAACTTCTACACCGGCGAAACTGCGCTCTCCGCCGGTGACCACTCGCAGAAAACGGCATGGTATGCCAGCGTCGCCGGAGCTCGCTCCAACTATGGCCTCGAAACGCCAATAGCCCCGGTCGTTCACGATGCCACCAATTCGCAGAGCGGCTTCGGCTCGTTTCTCGTAAATCCGAATGCAACCAACCAATTTCGCTTCAATGGCCAACTTCGCCAGGACTTCTTCCAGGTTCCCATCGATCCGAACCAAAACGACTGGCTAACTCAGCTGTATAACTCGAGCGGACTGCTTGACGGGCAAACCGAGCGCGACGCATTCATTATCACTGACTGGGTGCATACCCTATCGCCCACAGCGATCTTCGAGATCGCTCCCTTTTACCATTGGAACGTGGCCAATTACGACTCGAAATCGACAGACGTCCCCACCTCAACCACATTCGATCGCACCTCAAACTACGCCGGCTTGCAGGCCAGCGTACGAGGCGAAGTCAAGCGCAACAACCTCGCGGCCACCTTCTACTCGTTCTATCAGCACGACTCGTCCTTGTTTGGCGTGGTCTTCAACGATGGTTCCGCTTCGACCATCCATGAGACGGATACCGCTTCTGGCGGCAACGTCGAGGGTTCGTTCTCCGACAGTCTGCGCTTGACCGATTGGCTCACTTTGCTAGCCGGAGTGCGCCTTTCCTCGTTTCACGGAGGCGTGACTGAAAACTATGCCGACCCACGTTTCGGAGCAGCCATCAGTATTCCCCGTCTGAACTGGGTCTTGCGCGGCTTCTACGGCCGCTACTATCAGGCACCGCCACTGGTCAGCGTCCAGGGACCGCTCCTTGCCTACGCCAATGCCAACAACACGGGCTTCGCGGTGCTGCGTGGCGAGCGCGATGAAGAACACGAATTCAGCATTCAGATTCCGTATCGCGGGTGGGCGCTGGACGTAGACAACTTCAAGACTCGGATCAATAATTTCCTCGACCACTCGAACATCGGTGAATCGAACGTTTTCATCCCCATCACTGTGGATGGGGCTCTAGTTCGCGCTTGGGAAGCAACGCTGCGCAGCCCTTCTTTGTGGCGGCGCGGACAGTTTCACCTCTCCTACTCCAATCAAATTGCCGAACAGCGAGGGGCGATCACAGGCGGCCTCATCTGCACAACGGGCTGTGACGATAGCTTCGACTACACACCTGTCGACCACGATCAGCGTCATACGCTCAATACTGGCTTCACCGCTACCCTGCCCATGCGCAGCTGGTTCTCAAGCAATGTCTACTACGGATCAGGCTTCTCCAACGGAACCGCGGGCGCGACCGATGTTGACGGCAATCTCATCAGCCCGTATCAGGGTAACTATCTGCCTGCCCATACCACTTTTGACGTCTCCGCCGGTAAGACACTTGGTGAGAACTTCAAGGTAGCCGTTACGGTCATCAACGTCACCAACCATCGTGTGCTAACTGACAGTTCACTCACCATCGGCGGCTTCCACTACAACGACCCGCGACAGGTCTCCGCAGAGCTGCGTTACCAATTCCACTTCTGATTGATCGCATTGTCGCACCCTGTGGAGTCCTCTTTCGTTCATTCATTTCGCGACAGAAACGAGGACTCCATTGCGCTCGGCAAGGGAAATCTCCGGAAATCTCCGCCAGCCTTGCCGCGCCTCTCGTCCGACAACCTGTGCTGCCTTGCTTACGTTCAAGTATCAGCACAGTACCGAGCTTGGGTTCGGACAACTAGCCGATTTCTATCTTTTCAGGAGCCAGGATGAGAAGCGTCGAAGTCACGCCTTCAAGGAGGAAAACGCCGCAGACTATATGGCCAGTGCCTTGAAACAGCGCAGATTCTTCACCCGGCAAATTAGCATCATCCCAATACGCTTCCAATCGACATTGGCGTTCCAGGTACTGATCGAAGAGACCAGTCGGCGAACTGCAATGTCAAAAAACCGTTGTGCAGTGACGCGGCCCAACCCAACCATTCCTGGACACCCTTCCGTGACAGCAGTCACAAAACAACCTTCTTAGATGCATTACAAATGGAGAGTCGTGCCACGAATCTTATAATCGTGCTATTCTCCGGTTTTTCAAGGGGAGGAAATTCTCTTCCAAGGAGTGACCATGGGCGTCCTAAGCAGAATCGGAGTTGCACTCGATTCTGATCTCCTCGAACGCTTCGATGATTTGATCTCGCGGCTCGGCTATACCAACCGATCCGAGGCCTTCCGCGATCTCATCCGAGACCGCCTGATAACCGAGCGGACCGCCGACGACACCGCCCCCGTGGTGGGCACCGTCACCCTTATCTACGACCACCACGCCAGGGGAATCAGCGACAAACTCACAGAGTTGCAGCACGCCAACCACGAGCTAGTCGTCTCCACCAGCCACGCCCACCTCGACCACAACTCCTGCCTGGAAGTCCTCATCGTGCATGGCGAGTCCGCCGCCGTCTCCCAGTTTGCTGGCCGGGGCATAGGCCTTAAAGGCGTGCAGCATGGCCGCCTGGTCATGACTGTCCCAGCCCACGCGATTGAAGAGTCGCAAAAAGGCTCGCATAAGCATAGCCACAAACAAATCCAAAAACACTGATCCATGCGTATTTCAATTGCGAGGAGAAAATGCATGTACGCCAGTAGCACGAAACTGAAATACGTAGCACTCTTGATTCTTCCCCTGACGTGCTTCGAGGTAGCTGCGCAGTCTGCCGTGCTTCCCGTCCGCGGTACCGTGCTCGACCCGCAGGGTCACCCTGCCGCAACGGGTGATAAGGCTCATTCGACCCAACTATCAGGAACTGTCGTTGACACATCTGGCGCGGCGATTGCAGGGGCCACGGTGCAGGTTCGAACCACGAGCGGCACTGTGCAAGAAACGACACGGTCGGAAACGAACGGTTCGTTCGTTGTTTCCGGACTCGCGGCTGGCAATTATCGACTCGTCGTATCGAATACAGGTTTTGAAACCAAAGAAATCCTTGTCAACATTGGGTTCACCGGTACGCCGGCCCCGCTGCGCGTCTCTCTAGTCGTGGGCGCCGTAAGCACGACCATCAATGTGCAAGGCCGAGAGGACGACCTTATCGGAGTTGCCGAATCCGGCACTCAGGGAACGGTGGGCGCAACGGAAATCGAAGATCGCCCGATTCTTCGCTCGGGAGAAGTCTTGGAGACGGTTCCCGGTCTCATCATCACGCAACACGCCGGCGGAGGCAAGGCCAACCAATATTATCTTCGCGGCTTCAATCTCGACCACGGCACAGATATCGCCATCTTCCTCGACGATATGCCGCTTAACCTGCCGTCGCACGCGCACGGAGAGGGGTACTCGGACATGAACATCGTCATTCCGGAGTTTGTAAAGCGGGTGGATTTCGAGAAAGGACCCTATTACGCGAATGTTGGCGACTTTGGCTCGGCTGCATCGACGCGCATGGAGTCTTTCAAGACGCTGCCCCAGAACTTCGCCAAGGTGGAAGGCGGCTCGTACACCTATGGGCGGGCCGTCTTCGGCGCATCGCAAAAGCTCGGTTCGGGCAATTTGCTGTACGGCGCAGAAGAGACTTACTATGACGGCCCTTGGACACATCCGGATGCTTATAACAAAATCAACGGCTTGCTGACCTACAGCCAGGGCGACGACACCAATGGCGTCAGCATCACAGCCCACGCCTATCACGGGAAATGGAATTCGAGCGATCAAATCCCCGTTACCGCCCAAGTCAACCCAACACCATCAACTCCATACGGAGTCGGTTACTTCGGCACAATAAACCCGACTGACGGCGGCCACTCGCAGCGCTATAGCTTGCAAGGTGAGTGGCATCGCCAGGGCGCCGATTCCGAGTCGAGAATCGCGGCATACGTCTTTTATTACGATCTCGATCTATTTTCCGATTTCACTTACTACCTGGTGGACCACAACAGAGGCGATCAGTTCGAACAGCAGGATAGGCGCTGGGTAGGTGGGTTTGACGCACACCACACGGTCTTCAGCACATGGTTTGGCCGCAAGATGTCAAATACCTTCGGCCTTCAACTCCGCAACGATTGGATCAACAACGGCCTTTACGGGACGGAAAATCGCAGGCGCACGATCAAAACTGACTACTCCGCCACGGGCATCTCTTTCAACGACGCCATCTGCAACACCTACACATCCACCGTTAGTATCAGCGTGGATGGTGGTGTCCCGAGCAGTTTTCCCAGCGTCTGCCCCACGTTGCCTGCGACGAGAGAGCGGGATCGCTTTACGGACACGTTAGGCAGTGCCTATGTGGAAGATAAGATCCAGTGGGCGAACAAATTCCGCTCGGTCGTGGCACTGCGCGGCGACGACGAAAAGTTTGTCGTCACCAGCCTGGCTTACCCGACCGATATTGTCACTTTGCCCGACGGCACTACCACGTCGGTGAACTCGGCCAATTCCGGATCGGCCAGCAAGTTCCTGCCGAGCCCCAAAGCCAGTTTGATCTTCGGCCCGTGGGCCAATACCGAGTTCTATTTGCAGGGCGGATTCAGTTTTCACTCGAACGACGGGCGCGGCACAACACAAACGATAGAACCGATTTCTGCGGACAATCCAACCCCCAATACCCTTGGTCCTAAAATCACCCCCCTGGTCCAAACCAAAGGCGGGGAAATTGGCGTGCGCACGGTTACCGTCCCTCATCTGCAGAGCACCCTTGCGCTCTGGTATCTCCGCAGTAATTCCGAACTGTTGCAGGATGGCGACACCGGAGGCACGTCTGCTTCAGAACAGTCGAGCAACCGCTATGGCCTCGAATGGGCGAACTACTACACGCCAACGGAACATCTGGCTGTAGATTTCGATATTTCCGACTCCAGGGCGCAGTTCACTCAGGTTGATCCGGGCGATGCGACACAGACCGTCACGAATAATGCCGTCACAATCAATGGCGTCTCCGTTGGCTCCTTCTTTGCGCAACAGAGCGGCCCGGGGGGCAAGCTGGTGCCCGAAGCGGTCAGAGTTGTGATTTCCTCGGGCGTCACTCTGCATGATTACAAGGGCTTTTCGTCGAGTTTGCGCCTGCGCTACTTTGGCCCGCGCGATTTGACCTCTGACGGACTCTTTCAATCGAGTCAAACGGTATTGCTCAATGGGGAGGTCGGTTATCAATTTTTCAAGAAATGGCACGTCACGGCAGAATTCTTGAATATGCTTGACCGCAAAGATGCCGACATTGACTACGCCTATGCCTACCAAATCGCTCCAACCGCCGCGCCGGGATTTGGACGAGTTAACCACCCCACAGAACCGTTTCTGTTCCGCTTTGCGCTGGGAAGAAGATTTTGACAAATGCCGCGGTTGCAATCGCTAGGCAGCGTTTGGACCGAGTGCCGCGCGTACCCACCAGTCCACGCAAAACCTTGCTCTATGTCGACGTGAGCTTGACCGACCTCCAGCGGGAGTCTCACCTGGCTCGTTACAAATCCAAGCATCTGGCTCCTCAGCCAAAACCTCATCCACACACATACGCAAGAGCCAGGATGGCCTTGGTCGGCCCGTGCGACGTGCCCAATGTCGTGGTGGTGATAACTCAGTGGCAGGTTCGCAGTGGCTGGGCAACGTTACCGAGTTCAGCCAATACCGCTTGCTGTTCGAATGGGCGGCCCGCTGCGTGGATGCCGGGAATCTACTGGAACTCCCGCGTGAAGTCAAAGACCATCGAATCGAACCTTGGCGTTGAATCTGATTAAGATAGGGGCTATGACGAGGAATCAACTTACTGATGCGGCCGGTTCGGGCAGTCCAAACCGGGGTTTCGCCCTTCCAGTGGACCAGATTGGCGTCTGGACATCAACTGCGTGCGTGATCCATTGCCTGTTGACTCCGGTTGTGCTCTCCATCTCCGCAGTCTCGGCGCATTTTCTCCCCTCGGAAGAGAGAACTCATCGGACCCTTGCAGTGGCGATTGCCGCGCTTGGACCTGTTCGCGCAATTAGGTGTGTAGCCGATTTGGGAAGTTGTCGGAACAGCTCTCCGCTTGCCGCGGCCTTGTTGAGAGGGCCCAGAGGAGCCTTTCTGCGCAGAACGCCGAACTTGAGTGCATCGAGAAAAGCTCTTCACCAGAAGCGCGTCAAAGGGCAAGGAAGTGATCACACAAGGCGGCGCGAGACGGGGTTCTTCGCTGAAGGTAAGGTTCGATTCCCGATCCACAATCCGATCCACAAAAAGCGCGGTCTTCAACGACTTCGGTGGTCTTAGGCGTTCCCCACGGGTTTGTAAGTCGTTGAAAAACTTCAAAGCTGAGGACTGTCACGGCAGAGGTCGCGGGTTCGAGCCCCGTCGTCCCCGCCATTCATTCCAAACGGCTTAAGGAATGATGGCAACAATAGTGACAACCCACAATCCAGCCCACGTACTATTGCACCGCACTGGAGCGCATTCCCATTGTGCTCGAGAACGATCCCTGCGCTGCGCGCGTCTCGTTCGAGCCTTCCTCCGTGTACAGAGCAAGAGTCGTCTCTATCTTTGAATGACGCAGCAAGCCTGCACAGTTGGCGATTCCGCCTTGCACTCGTGGATATCCGACATTACGCTAAATTTCGATTATTTATCATAGACTTACGGTATTCTGGAGATACTCAAGAGGTTCTGAGTGGGCCGATTTTCAGTGAGGCGAAGAATCCACTTTCGGCCAGCCGTCTGTGTTTGCTTCAATAGACCAGTGATATGCACCACACTGAATTTTCTCTTCCTCTTTAGTCCCTCGCGGGCAGAAGCCTAATACACGAACTGTTTCCGAAGGCCGATCACATGGGCAAGGCCCAACTGACCCGTGTCAGCGGCCAAATTGGTTATGAATACAGAAATCTTCTACAAAACTCCTGCACAACAGAAAATGAACACCTTATTTTGAAACAATCAAGTACAGAGTCCGTATCACCCGCTCAGGGTGACAGATTAAGGGTTAAACGACGGCCTGAAGAAACATCAAAAGGAGGGAGCCGAAGCCCCCTCCCTTGGTTCATGGCGAAGTCGACTGCCCCACCGCAGATGGTCAGTCGTTGTAGTTGAGGCTTTCGAGGCCGAGATAGGTTGCGCCGCCGCCGAGTTCTTCTTCGATGCGGAGCAACTGGTTGTACTTGGCGATGCGGTCGGTGCGGCTGACCGAGCCGGTCTTGATCTGGCCCGCGCCCGTGGCGACGGCGAGATCCGCGATGAAGGTGTCCTCGGTCTCGCCCGAGCGGTGAGAAATCACCGAAGTGTAGCCGTAACGGCGGCCCAGGTCGATGGCTTCAAGAGTCTCGGTAATCGTCCCAATTTGGTTGACCTTGATCAGGATCGAGTTACCTACGCCCTCTTCGATTCCACGCTGTAGGCGTTGCACATTGGTGACGAAGATGTCGTCGCCGACCAACTGAATGCGGCTGCCCAGCTTGTCGGTGAGAATCTTCCAGCCGGCCCAGTCGTCCTCGGCCAGGCCGTCTTCGAGCGAGACGATCGGATACTGGCGGGTCCAGTTGTCGTAGAAGGCCACCATCTCTTCGCTGGAGAGCTCGCGCTTGTCGCTCTTCTTGAAGACGTACTTCTTCTTTTCCTTGTCGTAGAACTCGCTCGACGCCGGATCGAGGGCAATGGCGATCTGTTCGCCGGGCTTGTAGCCGGCCGCGGAGATGGCTTCGAGGATGAGTTCGATCGCTTCGTCGTTCGACTTGAGAGACGGAGCAAAGCCGCCCTCATCGCCAACGGCGGTGTTGTAGCCCTTCTTCTTGAGCACGCCCTTGAGGGTGTGGAAGGTCTCGGCGGCCCAGCGCAGCGCCTCAGAGAAGCGCTCCGCGCCGACAGGCATGATCATGAACTCCTGGAAATCCACATTGCTGTCGGCGTGAGCGCCGCCGTTGAGAACGTTGAGCATCGGAGTGGGCAGGATGCTGGCATTGATGCCGCCCAGATAGCGGTAGAGGGGAACCTCGAGCGTCTGAGCCACGGCGCGGCTGGCGGCCATCGAGACGGCGAGAATGGCGTTAGCGCCCAGCTTACCCTTGTTCGGCGTGCCGTCGAGGGCGATCATGGTCTGGTCGAGCAGACGCTGGTTTGAGGCGTCCATGCCTTCCAGCTCAGGAGCGATCACGCTTTCCACGTTGGCCACGGCCTGCAGCACGCCCTTGCCCAGGTAGTGGCTCTTGTCGCCGTCACGCAGTTCCACGGCCTCATGCTCGCCTGTGGAAGCGCCCGAGGGCACGATGGCGCGGCCCAGAGCGCCGCTTTCCAGGATTACGTCCGCTTCTACGGTCGGATTGCCGCGCGAGTCGAGAACTTCGCGGGCACGGATGGCAACAATCTCAGTCATATCGGTCCTCATGATGCGGTGCTGTAGCCGGGCATTCAGTTGCGGACGGCGATCCACGGCAAGAGTCTCTCCGGCGGCGCTTTGAATGGTGTTCAGAAGCTCCTGCACGTTCGCGATTCCTCTCCGTCCAACGCTTAAAAAGGGAGGTTCAAGTCTCGCAAGGATTCTAACAAACCGGGCTGCACCAGTTGGTGTAACGGTGGTCACAGCGCCAACCCGTTGCCAAGATGGGAAGTGGAGGGGAACGGGTTGCCTTTATTGATTCTTAGCGTCCAAGGCACTGATGCGGCTTCGCAACAGGCCATCGGACGCAGAGGTGGGATAGGCTAGCCTTGGACGAGTTTTCGGATAGAGACAGGCTGCACGCAACTGTTTGCGCATGGCAGGGTTTGAAGCAGCAAAGTGAGTTCTGCACGCGTATTGGAAAAAGAGGAGACTTGGATGAACAGGCCCATACTCTTGTTCGCGCTATTTTTGATAGCCGCTTCCGTGCTGGGAGCGCAGGATCGAAGCCAGTCGAGTCCCTACCAGGGAACCTCGACGCCTCCGCCGGACGATACGATCATTGCGACAGATCCTCCTCAGGCCAAGCCGCCGGCCGGGCGTCCGGACGTACCAGTTGAGCCGCAAGCGCAAGAGCCAGCCCAACCGCAGACTTCGGTGGCGAATCAAGCCGCGAAAACCTCCGATCCCGACGGAGGCATCGTTCAGGTGGAACAGGGCACTCCCACGCAGGAGCCGCCCGCACTAACCACCCGCGGCACTGTTGCCGATCCCGACGGCGATTTCGTCCATCCGCAGCCGTTGCGCCCTGGCGAGCTTGGTGAGGGCGCCACCATTCGCGTCAAGCTGCTGGATCGGCTTTCGACCACAAGCAGCGAGAAGGATGAGGCCTTTCGGAGCACTGTGGCGAGCGATGTTTTGCAGGGCGGCCAGGTGCTGATTCCAGCCGGAGCGGAGATCGACGGCCGGGTGGCCGAGGTTTCCAGTGGCCGTCTGGGCGGTCGCGGCTCCCTGCGCTTGAGCCCTGAGACGGTGATTCTACCCAATGGTTCGCGCTATTTGCTGCACGCGGGTGTGACCGGGGCGCCAGGTTCGCGGACGCGCATGGGTGGTGAAGGAGCGATCATGCCTGCCTCGCGGCTGAAGCGCGACGGCATCGAATACGGCGGGGCCGTTGGCGGTGGCGCGATTGCCGGCGCCCTGGTGGCTGGCCCTGTGGGCGCTTTGACCGGCAGCCTGATTGGAGCCGGAGCAATCACCGCTCACTTGCTCATGAGTCATCCGCAGGCCACGCTTGAGCCGGGGACGGTGCTGATCTTCAGCCTCTCGGAACCGCTGCTGATGGCGCCGGCGAACGAGGCCGGGAACTAGGGCAATTTGCGGATTCCTGCAAGACGCAGGATGCGCTCTGAAGCTCTGCTTACGAAGGATCTGGTCTTGTTCTGCCACTTTGCTAGCTTGTAATTGATGAACAGAGCAGCAGGGAAGCGCCTTTGCACGCCGTGTTTGATGTATAGATCGGCTAGAAACGACCCGTTGGGGGGATTGTGCAGTGCAATGGAGGCATCGCGCCGGAAGACCTCGTTCCAAAGATGCAGGAATGAGGCCGATCTCGTTCTTTCCTGAGTGGCCTGGCGGCCTGATTTCGTAACCAGCAAGAAAGCATCACGCCAGTTAATTGAAAAGGCGTGCTCTCGCAACCGTGCCTGATCCCACAGGCCCATCTGCTTTGTGAGATCCGAGGTAAGCTGCGGTCCAGTCTCTCCCCAGCGAATGTCTTTGCCCGCCTTGCAACTGCATTCGTAAAGCGCCTTGACGAGAGCATGTCCCCTGGGAAACTTCAAAACCGCATTCCCGATGATCTCCTCTTCTTCGCGCTCGAGATATATCTCGCCTTGTGGAACTTGGGAAGAAAGGCAAACGACATCTGTATCGACCCACCAGCCCCCGCGAAGCAGAAGAAGCCGGTAGCGGAATAGGTTCGCAAAACCGGCAACGCTGCCCCTTCCATCAGCGTGCCGGTAATAAAAGACCTCGCTCTGGGGAAGAATTTCATTGGCGTCCAGCACACGAATCCCTTGCGGCACGACCGGGGTGTCATAGCTATAGAGATCGTATTTATGGCCGTTGTCTATGAACGATTTCATACAGAGACACTGGCACGGCGGGAGGGAGTCGCCAAGCCAAAAGGACTGAAAACGCGCCATCGGCATCTGACTCCTTCATGGACCAGCTTACCTTGTATTGCACACATTCATCTCTAGAAGACGGTTGCTCCAATGTAATTTCCCCGTTTGCCGCTCTTTGACGCTGCTGGGAACCGAATCCCCTTCCGCCGCGTATCACTCACCGAGCGCCCTCCCTCGGCGTCCAACGATTATGCAGAACTTCTCCGACACACTCGGCCAGGTCTACAAAGCCATCATGGCCAACAAGCTGCGCAGCTTCCTGACGATGTTCGGGATTGCCTGGGGCGTTGGTTCCCTGTTGGTTCTGGTTGGCCTCGGCGAGGGCTTTCGCAGCGGCCAGCACAAGAACTTTGCCTCGCTGGGCAACGATCTGGTGCTCATGTTCAACGGAACCATTCCGGCGCTTGCCAACCAGCACACCGGAATGCGTCCCTACCAGCTTACGCTGCGCGACGAGGAGTCGATGCGACGGCTGCCGGAGTTGCGCAGCGTGACCGCCGAGCTCCAACGCTCGGATATGTATGAAGTGAGCCAATGGAGCAACACCTCCGGCCACGTAACCGGGGTAGAACCGAACTGCACGGCGGTGCGATACATCCCCATGGCTCAGGGCCGGTTTATCGACGACACCGACATGCATGAGAACCGCCGTGTCATCGTTCTGGGGCAAAAGGTAGCCCAACTGCTTTTTCCCGGCCACCCGCTACTGGGCGAGACCGTGACCATCAACGGCACCGCGTTTACCGTCATCGGGCAGGTTGAGAAGATCGGCCGCGGGAATAACACCTGGGACGATCAGAAGATCTACCTCCCCGTTACTACCATGTTGGAACTTTACCCCTTGAAGGGCGAGAACATTGCCCGCGATGCGCTGTTCTCGCTGCAATACCAGCCGGCCACCAAAGGCGAGGCTACGGCCGCCGTGGCCGCAGTGCATCGGGTGATTGCAGAGAACCATGGCTTCGATCCCAGCCTGACGGACGCTTTCGACGAGTGGGACACCGTGAAGGAAGAGAAAATGATAGGCGCCATCTTCGACGCGATGGATGTCTTCCTTGGTGGAGTAGGTATTGTGACGCTGGGACTGGGAGCGGTGGGCATCATCAACATCATGCTGGTTTCGGTGACCGAGCGGACGCGGGAGATCGGCGTCTTGAAGGCAATCGGAGCCACCAAGCGAAGCATTATGACCCAGTTTTTTTGGGAGGGCCTGCTATTGACCGGCATCAGCGGGATCATTGGCGTAGGGCTTTCAGCTGCATTCATGTGGGTCTTGCAACAGGTGTTGACCGACAAGATGCCAGGTTGGGATCCGCCGCGGCTGGTGCCGTGGTCGGCGGCGCTGGCCGTTGGATCGCTGGTAATATGTGGCGTCGCTGCCGGCCTCTATCCGGCCAGCAAGGCAGCGGCGATGGACCCCATCGAGGCGCTGCGGAGAGAGTGAAAAGGAGAGTGAAAAAGTGAAGAAGACAGTGAACGAGTGAAGGAGTGAAGGAGAGCTGACGGTTCACTCGCTTTTTTCACTTTTTCACTTCTTCACTGATCGCTGGGAGGAAGCACTCATGCTCAAAGACATTCTCGGCCAGGCGTGGGAGGCGATGGTTTACAACCGCCGCCGCACTGCCATCACGATGGTTGGCATGGCGTGGGGTATTGCCACCGTGGTGTTGCTGCTGGCCTACGGCGCGGGCTTCAGTCATGCCATCCAGGCCATCTTCGCTGAATGGGGCACCAACACCATCGGCTACTTCCCCGGCAAGACGACAGAGCAGGCTGGGGGAGACAAAGCCGGCGTTCGCATCCGATTTACCCTGGACGATGTGGATCGCGTCGAAAACGCCGTTCCCGGCATCACGCATATCTCGCCTTTCGCCTACAAGGATGCCATCGTACAGAACGATCTGCACACTTACACATGGGGGGTGAACGGCGTTCGCCCTGCCTATGCCGACATTCTGAAACTGGACGTCGATCAGGGGCGCTTCTTCAACGGTGCCGAAGACCAGCAGCGGGCGCACGTCTGCGTCATTGGCTCCGAGGCCAAGACCAAGCTCTTCTCGGGAGGGTGGGCGCTGGGTGAGACGCTCCGTCTCAATGGCGTGCTCTTCACGATTGTCGGCGTGCTTCACCCCAAGATGCAGGAGGGCGACGAAAGTGACATCAACCGGCAGATCTACGTGCCTTTCAACACCATGAGCGATCTGAAGGACACGATGTACATCGACGGAGTCTGGTTCAGCTACCACGGCGACTACGAGCAGGACGAGAAAATACTGCGCGAGACTTTGGGCGCAGCCCATCACTTCCGTCCCTCGGATCACGAGGCGGTTCACGTGGCCAACCTGATGACTCAATTGCACCAGTTCAGCATTCTAACCATTGCGCTCCAGGTGCTGCTGTCGCTGGTGGGCGCGTTGACCCTGGGTATTGCGGGTATCGGCCTGATGAACATCATGCTGGTTGCCGTGCAGCAGCGTACCCGTGAGATCGGCGTGCAAAAGGCTCTGGGCGCACGGCGGTGGCACATTCTTACCCAGTTTCTGGCCGAGGCCCTGGCCATCACCAGCGTAGGAGGCGTAGCAGGCATCGCTCTGGCCTATCTGGTCTCGCTGATGGTGGGGCGGATCACCTTTTATAGCGCATTGGCCAAAAACGCCGAAGCTGCGGACATCCGCCTGTTGATTTCGCCGTCTTCGGTGATTGTGGCGACCGGAATCCTGATCGTCACCGGCCTGGTCAGCGGCATGATTCCCGCACTGCGCGCCGCCAATCTGGACCCCATCGAGGCACTGAGGTACGAGTAACGAATAGCGAATCAGCGATCCAGCCAAATCGATTGTCAGCACTGCGGCACAGTTTGAGCCGGAGTCGTTCCACTGTGTCAACGAATGATCAGGTGCTATGGGGCCAAGCTATTCAAAGCCAACGCTCCATGATAATTGTTCGCTCCTCGCCGTCATAGTTGTCGCGTACGCCAACAAAGCCTAGCTCTGCGTAGAACGTCTCGGCAGTGATGGAAGAGGGAACGGTTAGCATATTGAGCCCGATATCGCGAGCAATGCGGTCGATTTCGCATATAAGGCTCCTGCCAACCCCTCGACGCTGAGCATCCGGAGCAACGAAAACTGTTTGAATGACGTCACCATCAAGGCTCGCCGTGCCAACAATCCGAGCGTTCATTAGGGCGACCAAGACTCGCCGTTTCGCAATCAAGTTTTCGACGCAAGCGGGGGAGAATTTCTTAGCAACCCTGCTGATAATCTCGGGAGACTAGTCTACAGCGTTTGCAAAATAGAGAGAGTCCAAGATGACACGGCTGATGTCATAAGCATCAGCCGTGTTCGCGACTCGAATAGTAATGGACTCAGATCGAATGGTTACCATTCGATATTTTCTAATCTAGGTGGGGAGTTTTTCAACATAATTCCAGACAACAATAAGGTCTTAAAGAGCCCGAGAGCGAATCAATCTGGCAGCCCCGCCTGACTTGCCGAATCGCTGACTATACCGGAGGCAGTGCGTCCACGACAGGCACGCCCGACGGCGGAGTGAAGTGAAACGTGTCGGCCGTGACTGGCGCGTTGAGCTGTTCGCCGGTGAAGGTGAAGCGGGTCAGAGCGCCGTCCACCTCTTCGATCTCGATGCCGGTAATGACCCCGTCGCCGGTCACGGTGAGCGTGAGGCGGCTGACGCGCTTCTCCAGGCCCTTGGGCTGGCCGGAGAGCGCGAGGCGGCCTTCGGCGGCCGACGCCAGTGTCAGGTTGTTCAATTCTTTTTCGATTTCGGTGTGGCCGAGCAGAAATCGCAGCGGCGAACGCAAATCGTCCAGTTCTTTGGCGGGTATGCGCTGGACCTGCGAGTCGCCGCGGGAGTAGAACCAGGCGTACTTGCCGTCGAGCAGGAAGAGCTTTCCGGCCGGCGAATTGTAGTCCCACCTCATGCGGCCGGGCTTCAGCAGCAGGAGCGTCCCGCTTTCGGCGCGCCGGATGCCCAGACCCTCATAACTTTCGGAGAAGCCTGCCTTGAGCGAGTGCAACTGGTTGTAATGGCGGTCGATGCGCTGCGCTAGGATGTGCGCAGGGAGAGCTTCCCCGAGCTCTGACGCCTGTTGAGCGTAGAGGCAGGTTGTGAGCAGCGCGGCGGCCAATATCAAGCTGCCGCGCCAGAGAGATGGGTCAGCCCTCATTGCAGGAGCTGCGTGCAGTTGGTACCGCCTGCCGGGTCGTACTTGGGAGCGCCGCCGTACTGATCGCTGCAAAAGCCGCGATCCCCGCTCTTGCCCACAGTCTGTGGAACCGCCGTGACCGTGTAGCCGGTGATGCGGTCCTGGCCGTTGATTGACACCTTGGTGCAGTTGCCGATGGTGAAGATATATCCGGACTTGAAACCCGAGGCTAGATCGCCTTGCAGCATTTGCGCGGCGGCGGGCGAGGGTGCACCCGAAGTGGGATCGCCACCCAAAGACGCTAGCGTACAGGCGTAGCCGTTAGCCGGATAGGTGGATTCGTACTGAATCTGGGCCATCGAGATCGCGTGCAGCGACTGGATCGCCGAGGTCTCGTTGGCATGTTTCTTCATATTGCCCATGGTGGGAATTGCCATGAGCATGAGGATCAGGATGATGGAGATAACGATCAACAGCTCCATCAAAGTGAAGCCGTTGGACTTAACGGAGCGGCTGGCGCGGCGGAAACGGCAGTTCGAGTTCTCTTGATTCATGGGGTTTCAGTGCCTCTTGGAGCGGGGAGGAAAACCCCAGCCCATCCGAGAAAATCCTACAACGAATGGACGCGGAAGGGAAATGGGACGCTCACGACAGTGGTCAGTGGTCAGTGAACAGTGGTCAGTTTCACCTTAGCCGGTCTGGCAGATTGAGGCTATTGAGGCTATGGGGAGGCGGGTTGACATTCGGTACGATTGAGAGACAATTTTGTCTGACCACTGACCACTGACCACTGACCACTGTTCACTGACCACTCGTCTTCAGCACGCCAGCCGGGAATGCTTCAGCTTGACGCCATCCATGCGGCCAAGCAGAGTGACGGCGATGCGTTTTGGATCAAAGAGTCGCTGGGCCATGGCCTGAACCTGGCTTGCATCCACTTCGTCGATGCGGGCGATGATCTCGTCGACCGTCATAAACTCGCGGAAATACATCTCCTGGCGGGCGAGGTTGGCCATGCGCGCATTCGAACTCTCCAGCCCCATCAGCATATTTCCCTTGAGCTGATCCTTGGCTCGGTTCAGTTCCTCGGCGGGCAGCGGAGACTCCTTCAGCTTGCGGAACTCCTCCAAGATCAAGTCCACCACATCCAGGGCTTTGCCCGTCGAGGTACCGGCATAGACCAGGAGGGTTCCGGTATCGCGATAGGGACTGAGGTCGGAGTAGATGGAATAGGCCATGCCCCGCTCCTCGCGGACGGTCTGAAAGAGGCGCGAACTCATGCCGCCGCCCAGGACTGTATTCAGAATCAGCGCGGCATAGCGGTTCTCGTCGGTAATTGGCGGCGCAGGAACGCCCATGCAGAGCTGCACCTGCTCCAGAGCCTTCGTGTTTCGCAGCACAATCCGCGCGCTGGCCTCAGGGGCTGGCAGTTCAT